>Ga0181518_10005490_pt1 | contig 10945 bp, 10 predicted proteins | sample PEATcosm2014_Bin_28_FD_119751 | JGI IMG/M metagenome (GOLD analysis project Ga0181518, IMG submission 119751) | Peatland microbial communities from MTU Mesocosm Facility, Houghton, MI, USA - PEATcosm2014_Bin01_60_metaG | ecosystem: Environmental > Terrestrial > Soil > Wetlands > Peat | place... | reverse complement strand
CTTCTTACTGAGCCGGCATCGTAACGGCTGGAATCGCCTCGTGAGTTCCGCTTCCAGAGCTAGCATTTTGGGGTTGCAGTCCCGCAGCGTGCCCGGGAAGTGCTCGTCGTATGGTTCGAGCAGCGGCTCGTTGACGAAGAAATGCTGCATCGTCTTGGTCTGCACTCGATACATCTGGTCGTAAAGGATGTCGATAAGTTCGACGGTCGTTAACTGGCCAACGTTCTCGCTCGTTACCGTGTCTAGCGTGATTGGTTCCATGTTTCCTCCACAGCGGGTCCGCAAAGCCGATCCCAAACAGCCCGTTGCTGTAATTTTGTTTCCCGACTCTCAGTGGCTCCCCTGATTTGATCGGCTAGGTCGGAAAGAGCCGATTCGACCGTGTTGTCGTCGGTCTGTAAGCGAGCGTCACGGATAAGTTCGACGATTTCGTCCACGGTTTGCTTGCGAGCCCATTCTGCATGGCGTACAAGCCGCAGTTCTTCCTCCGAAAAATGCGGACGTGGAAAGCACCAGTAACACCACGCATCAGACGCCAAGAAATATTGCTCTCCATCGTTAAATGGACTTCCGATCCCGACCCACCGAGCGGGTTGATTACATTCACGGCACTTTGCCTGCTGCCACATTTGGTCTTCAGAAGCCAGCGGCCAGCAGAACAATATTGACCCGGTTATTTCATCCTGCCACTGTTTCGGCTCTGCCCATTGAATCTCATCCCACTGGCAGAGCAGCTGCTGGGGACGTTCGCGATATGGTTCTTTCATGATTTCAACCTCCTATTTACTTAATACCCAGATTTTTCTTTGACCCCACGTTTTGCGACTATTTTGACGGCGAGCAGTCTCGAAACGGGGATTGCGGTCGAAGAACAGGGCCGTGAGTTCCTGTTGCCAGTCAGCACACGGCCCAGCGAACAAACCGACCTAACTAACATGTGGGGCTGTCGGGTTATCCCGAATGAATCAGCACCACATTTTCTTAATACTCATTTCGCCAGAAAACCCGCAGATCTTTTTCGCCTGCAGTCCTTGCCAGTTGTGAAAAGTAGAACTTCCGCACACCCCAAATGGATTCCCGCCGCTACGACGCAAAAACAATTTCGAATACATGTATTTCAGGAAAACCGACTATGAGGTTCTTTGATTGAACTGAGCTTCGGAGCGACGGCACGAAGATTCAAGGGGGCGGGTTCTCTTCTTCTCCCCGCCTCCTACGCTGATTTCATTGCGTAGGAGCGAATTGAAGGAGTCAGCGTAAAACAAACAAATAGAGAGGGATCATGGATTTCCAACAGATTTTGAACCATGCACGCCGCGGCGTGCACCAGACGCCAACGTTACCGGGTCTTCGGCACCCGTCCATCAAAGGATCGCTCGAATTCGCGACCACAGACATCGACACCCTGAAAAAGTGGGCCTCAAACGGCTACGCCGGGCACAATTGGGTATCCGTGGCAAAAAACGGAGCTGCCTGCATCCTCGACATTGATGACCCGGATCAGGCGCAGCGCCTCGCGATGCCAAACTACGACGACACGTTTGTAGTGAACTCCCCGAGTCCGGGACACAAGCAAGCTTACTTCTGGCATACCGCTGCATCCGAGAAACTGGGCAATTGCAACATCCTTGCTTCCGATGGCAAGCCTGTCGTCGAGTTCAAGGCTCACAACCTGACATGTGCCTCGCCCGGCGTGAAGCGCACCGACAAAGAACCTCACGGAGAGTACGTTCCAGCGAACGATCTTCCCATCAAGCCCATGCCACAGGAAATGGTCGATTGGCTGAAGAAAAACAGTTCCAAGAAGGAGTCTTCATCTCGACATATCAAGGAATCTGTTTTCCACCCCGACTTCGATCGCTATGACTGGCTCGACCATAACGAACTTTCCACCACAGGCGCGGAGAAAACGGTGGCTGGCGTCCTGTACGTCGAATTGCTGGAGTGCCCGTTCGTCGGTCGCGCCCATGAAGGTCAGTACAAGGGGAGTTTCAAATGCTGCATCACCTTCGGGAACCGCATCGGGTTCAAGTGCATGGCTGGGGGATGTCAGGATAAGGACATTAGCGACCTCAAGGAGTTCCTGTCAGAAGAGCATGACATCGAGGAATACCCATATCTGATTTATGTGGAAGATGATGACGATCTGCTGTTCAAGAACCCGAGTTTCCCAGTCGAGGACGCGGACGGGCCGGAACCTCAATCACCCGAGGCTGCCACAGCGTTCTTGAATGATGAGACACCGCAGACTGAAGCTGAGCCTGAGCAGCCTAAGCAGCCAGAGATCGACACGACCGGCTTCAACTACCGCAAGACTGACACGGGCAATGCTGAACGTTTGGTTCGGCGCTTCGGTGGTCGCATTCGCTATGTCCGCGATATCGGCGAATGGCGCGTCTGGGACGAGAAGCATTGGGCACCCGACACCCACGGGATCATTGACCGCCTCGCCAAGAAAGTGGCTCAGGAAATATTTGATGAAGCTAAGGATTTGGAAGACGACGAGCGTACATCTATGTTGCGCTGGGCGGTCATCTCTGAGGCCAAGGAGCGTCGGAACGCTATGATCGATCTGGCATCGAAGGAACGCACCGTGGTCACTGTCATCAACGACTACGACCACGACTCGTGGCTGTTCAACTGCCAGAATGGAACGATCGATCTGCGCACGGGCAAGCTGAAGCCTCACGATCCTGCTGACATGATTACGACGATCAGCCCCGTGGTGGGTGACCCCGAGGCGGAGTGCCCGCAGTGGATCGCGTTCCTCAATGAGGTTATGGGCGGCGACCAGCAGATGGTGGATTTTCTCTCTCGGGCGACGGGTTACACCCTGTCCGCTGACACGTCGGCGCAAGCTATGTTCTTCCCGTATGGGGACGGCTGCAACGGGAAGGGCGTGTTCCTTGAGGTCGTGCGGCACGTCATGGGTGGTTACGGCAAGGACACGAGCTTCGAGACCTTCGTCGTCACCAAGAACAAGAATGAGGCTCGTAACGACCTCGCCGGCTTGGTGGGAGCCCGGTTCGTCACGGCTTCGGAGTCTCAAGACGGCCACAAACTGGATGAAGCTCTCATCAAGAGGCTGACTGGCGGCGACCCAATTACGTGTCGGAAGCTTCACCACGAATTCTTCACGTTCTATCCGAATTTCAAGATTTGGATGCACTCCAACTACAAGCCCGTCATCCGGGGCACTGACTGGGGTATCTGGCGTCGTCTGAAGTGCATTCCGTTCGAGGTCACCATCCCTGACGACAAAAGGGACGAGCAGCTTGCGTCCAAGATCAAGACGGAAGCGTCGGGGATTCTAAACTGGATGCTCAAAGGCATGGCTGACTACCTGAAGTTCGGGATGATGTATCCAGACAAAGTGAACGAAGCCACGACCAAGTACCGCGAATCGCAGGACGTGGTGGGTCGGTTCCTTGGCGACAAATGCACGATCGCGGAGTACGCCGAAGCAAAGCAGGCGGAGATGTACGCAGCGTTTAAGATGTGGGCTGAGGCTAACCGCGAGCATGTCATGAAAGAGAGCCAATTCTCCGATGCGATGCGCAAGAGGTTTGGAAAGCCGAAGCACAAAGCAGACGGCAACCATTGGCAGGGTGTCGGACTCAACACAACTACCCACCAGGCCGACGTTGATCCGGAAACGGTACTGTAACTGACGAAAGCTGACGAAATGACAGGATTTTCTACTTTTTCTCTATATACGCGATTAAGTAAAAAATATAGAAAAAGCCGTCATTCCGTCATGTTTCGTCAGCCCACCGTTAGCCGTGGCCCGTCAGGAGCGAACCCAGACTGCGCGGCTCAAGCTCCTTCAAGGTGCAATGAAGGTACGTTGGAGGATTGTTCAAGGGTAATTCGCGGACTTTCAAAACCCAATCTTAGAGGCGGAAATCGGGCGGTTCTCTAACTGCTCCGATCCGCCCAAGTCAGAAAATGTCGTCAATACTGGAAAACTTCGAGCCTCCGTCTGACACGGATGGAGAGTTGGAAATCGCACAACGTACGTTCGAAGCAATTTCTTGGAGGAAAAGTCTGTCATGAATGCACGAAAACCAATTCGCGATGCGATCATTCGCAAAAAGTTTTGGCGCTGGAAGGCGATCGCCCTGAATCAGTCAACCTACGGCCAGAATTGTCCGCCGGCGCGAGCTCGGAAAAACTTCTGGCGGTTGTGTGCCCGTTACCCGGAGATCGCTGCGAAGCTTGGGCTCAACGAGGGGTCGGTCTATTAGACGAGAACAATGCCTGTCACTAGGGGAAGGATGCGTATGAACTGGATGCGATTCGGCTGGGTCCTCGTTCTGTCGCGGGTGCGGTCAAACTGGCTGATGCGGTGTGGTTAATCCGGCCGTTGCCGCTGATCCCGACCAATGCGGTATTCATGAAGCTGCAACGGCCAGGTGAATTCTCTCTCATTCCACTTGGTACGAATCTTGCCGCTCAGGATGGACTCCCAATCAGTGCTCATCGTCCCGCCTTGTACATCTCCTGAAGCAGTTCCGCGACAGCACAAGGGAGCAGACATTCTCCTCTCCAGATGTCTGAGAATTGGTCGTTCTTCTTGCAGTAAATCATCTTGTGCCCAGCGGTTCGTCCGACCAACTTCCAATTGTCCGCACGGTAGCAAGTTCCTATTCGGTGTTCGTTCTCGACCACGTATGTTTCGAAGCCGAGCACCCACTCGTCGTACCTCTCCCGCCAGTCATTAACGACCTGACGACGCCAACATGCAAGGATTCTTGTCGCCAAATTGTCCTCGTGGATCTCCAGCCGGAAGATGTTGTTGTTGATTATCGTGCCGAGCATCTCGTTTCTAAGCGATGGCAATTCCCCACACTCATCTTCAAAGGATTCGTCGAACGATTTACAGAGGTCGAGTCCGAAAAACTTATCCCTCGGCTTGACGCCAAACGCCGAGCTACCTCCCGAAATCACACCGACGATCTCCTCTCTGTACCAGATGATGTAGTGCAACTGCCGACCGCACGCTCCGTTGTTTGGGACATAGTGCCGATTCCTGATAGCGACGTATCTCGGGTCCGTGCGCTTGCATCGTTCGAGTCGGATATCGTTCATTGGAGGGGCACCGTCTTCTTCAGGCGCTCTGCGTACGATGACAATTCTTTCGAGACACGGTCAAGCAGATAGATGACTGTCTCTCGCCCATCTTCAGCGACAGGGGTCGATTCGCATCGGGCAAACGCATCTTCTAACATCCCGATGAATTCGTGCTCTACGCCGTCGCTGCCATTGTTGGTCAAGCAGTTCAAAGCAGAAATCAATTCGTCGAAGGCGCACTTTGTTGTGGGCGGCTCTGGCACGTTTTCAGGCTCTTGCTGTGCGGCTTTTGATTTGAAGGCTTTCAGGAAGTCTCTGGCAGCGGATTCTTCGGGAAACAATCGTGTGTCCTTGTCGAATTGGACTCGGAAACCCTCGGTCGCTGTGTATCCTATCTGACAATCAATTCCCAACTGCTTAGCCTGAGCACGAAGACGACCCACTCCCTGTCCGTGAGAACGATTCCCCGTCACCGCCTGTGACTCGGGATGCTGCGAGTAATCTTCGACTGCGTAGTTCGGTGTCCCAGTGGTCTTAGGGTGTGTTTTGCGCTGGTGCTTCTTGAGTTGGTTTTTGGAGGGAAACGTTTGAGTACAATCCGTGCACGGGATAGAGTGCTTGCCAGTCTTGAATTCGTACTGGTCAGCCCAGTAGTCCGCAATGTGTCGAGGGATGTCGAGACTTTTCAGGATTCCTGAAAAGCTAGCGTCTGTGTGCGTACCTTGCGCTTTGAAGTTCGTTCGCCATTCCGAGCATACTCGCCCGAACTCTAACCCGTTTTTCTTATGATTCGCCCATGCCGTCCCTAATTCGACGGCAGCGAGCGCCTGCGAGGGTGACGAAGGCGCGTCCTTCCCCTTGGCGTTTAATTCGTCTACAACGTCTTGCTTGGACATGGTGCGTGTTTCTTCACTTTCGTAATGATTTTGTTCGGAATGGCGACCTCGTTCATCGCCGCCCTTACCCTTTAATACCGAGTCGGCGCCGGACTTCTCCCTTAATTCGCAGAATTACTTCCTGGAGCGGAGAGGATTGGCACCGACCGGCAAAACAGCCACACAGAGGCCGGAAATAGAGGGCGGGCGCCGGGGCAGAGGTTGGTCGTTTTGGGGCCCCTGGTGTCAGGGGCGAATCGGACGGCGCAGGGCAAACGGGAGGCCGCATGCCCCCCAAGAGGTCCAAGTTTTTCGCCGGCAATACCGTGCTAGACCGCGGGCCCAAGAAAAGACCGGGGCCGGACTTTTCTCGGCGGTTCTCCATCTTCAGAGGCCCGGCCGGCTAAGTGGTCGTGTACCTTACCTCCAACGCGCCGGGCAAGTCAGGCTCGGGGCAGGTCACTCCCGGCCTGCGCGGCCCAAATGGCGGAGCGGGGCAGCCTGCCTTTGGAGGCGAAGCGGGCTTTCTGGGGAACGAAAACGCGGGCACGCTGTGGCCCCAGATGTGCCAAAGCCGCCCACCGTCGCACGGACGACGGTCCAGTGGAGACCGCCATCCGTGGTCATCTGGTAGGACCTACATGGCTGCCGCTTCCGCCACTGGTTGGGTGTCAATCCACTTGAGACAATCCGCTTCGTTTCCTGTGGACGACGCCGCTTCCCGTGTGCGGTCAAACACGGTCTTGAGAAACACACCGTGGGTATGTGGGTCGTTGGGATGCGGATTGGTGAGACGACCAACGACAAACTCCCGCACCGCTGGCGCTGACACTGGTGTGGTGGCTCGCTTCTTCTTCGACTTGCCAGCCGCTTTTTCAAGCTTCGTGACCAATGCGGTGAGTTGCTTGTTGTCACGCTTGAGTTGCGTGATGGTCGTCCGCAAGTTGCCCACGGTCGTACGCAAGTCACTCTCTGTCGCCGTCATCGTGTCGATGGTGGCTTGGAGTCCCGTGACTTTGTCTTGCAGCTTGGTCTGTGCCGCCAAGCGACTCACGAGTTTGGGGACGGCGATTAGCTTGGCTTGGTCAGCGGACAGATTCTCGTAAGCCATTTCCGCTTCTTCCCGCAGCACTGTGAGGACGGCGACAGGGGAATGACTCTTAGGCGCATTGACGAGGAGACCAATGAGCTTGAGCGCAAGGTCTGCGAGGACGGCATTGTTGGCGGCTTTGCTGTCGATGCGGACTTGCTTTCCTTTTTCTTCTTCTTGCTTCTTGTTCCAGACACTCACGGAACACAGGTCTGGACGCTTGACTTTGTAGGAGGTCGCTACATTGTCAACCGTCTTCGTGACGAGAATCTCTTTTGAGATGCCGTCATCTTTTGGGACGGTGACCGTCTCACCGCACAAGGCACTGGTCTTCTTCTTGACCACCATCTCAGCGTTAGGCGCAATCAACACTGGCGGCTGTGCGTCTTCAAGCAACCGCTGTGTCGCACGGTCTACCGCACGCCATTCCGTGTTGTAGTTGAGACCATGCTTGGTGAAGGCATCCACGAGGGTGTCCATGCCGTTACGCTTCTTGGCGTAGGTCTTGAAGCGGCGGCACATCTCGTTGAAGAAGACGATGCGGGTCTCGACGGCTTTTATCCCAACGACGATGGCAAGCTTGTAGCCATGCACCAGCTTGTCGTCGTCAAGCTTGTCAAGCGCATCGCCGTTTACTTCCGTGATGAAGGTTGAGAACTCGTTGATGGTTTCTGGCAGGAAGAGTTGGACATTGTTGTCCACTTTCCCGTTTTGAACTGGAACGGACACGGTGTCCGTCCCATCTTTCTTGGCTGTTGCTTTTGCCATGGCACTCTCCTAATGGGGTTGACCCATTTCAAAGGTGCCTACTTACTCCACTGGCTCTCCACGAGTGATAGACGGGATCGGCTTTTGGCTACTCTTTGATTGTTTCCTTTTTCATTCTCAGGCCGCGGCGTGAAACTGTTAAGGAACGCAAAAATCAAGATGATGGGCGAGTTCGCCGGATTTTGCGTCACGTGATGCTAATCTCGAATCCATCGGGGCTGGGTGTAAGAAAGGCGTCACTCGGTGAAAGTTGCCTTCAAATGGTTAGACTAGTTAAAAGAGATAGCTCTCGGAGGGACAGCATGAGCCTTAACAGCGAAAATGAGAATGAAGGGCACTCCACCTTAGAGCCAGACGATGAAAATGGGCCAGAAGAAATCGAAGGGAGGAAGCGAAGGAAGTCTGAATCCCCTTTTATCGACTTGTGGGCCGACGGTTCAGAGGAGGAGAAGGAGGATGATGAGGACGATGAGGATGATAAAAAATACTGCTTTTATAGGCTCAAACGTTTAACAGAGCAGTTGGACAGCGCGGTTAGGCTATATCCAGAGCAACTGTGGTCCGTCAATCTACAAGCGCCGGTACTAAAGAGAGAAAAATTTCAGAGTCGTTTCGAGACCTTTCTCCAAAACGCCGGACCGCACATTCCGGCACCAAACCCTGAAATTCTCGATGGCCTCTTCCGGCAGGCGATCGAGGCCCAAAAGCGAATTATGGCATGGGAAGACATTGTGAAAGCCATCAAAAGCGACGAGTTTGGCAGGTCGCTGAAATGCCTGCGAGCAGAAGTGGCACGATTTGAGGCGATACGAAAGCTGCTTCGCTACGACCGAAAAATTCCTTCGTGGATGTCGGCTTGGGAGGGACTTTGGATTGAAGCGTTCGATGAACTGGAAAAACATATTGAGGCACAACTTATCGGTGCAAAGGATCATCTCGAACGGTTCTCGGCATTCGCCAAGCTTGGCCGCACTGAAGTAGAGTCTCAGGTCCTACTACTGAGCGCCCGCGCAATTCCCAAGGTGATTGAGAAGACACCGCTATCGAAAGTTCCTAGTATCATGCTTGCCGCATTTGCTTATGCCGCCCAATTGGTACCGTGGAAGGACCATCCAAGCGATGCGGAAGGCAGGTACGTTGATGCGATCAAAGCTCGCATTACACGTGCGAAACGTTCAAAGACAGGACGGCATATCGCGTTGATTATCCTCCTTCACACGTTCGATGGACCCCGCTCCGCCGGAAAGGATATCCCGCCGGACGGAAAATGAACTCGGCGGTGGCTTGGGAAACGAAAGAAGCTGTAATTCACGGGATCGCATAGCTTGCCTCCAGCGCGTCGGGCAATCAGTCGATGGCGCGGTGCGGTGCCCCCTGCCTTGTAGGCGACGGGAGGTTCCACGGCTGACCAAACTTTTTTCGAGCAACACCCAAAATTAACGGGGAAATTGTTGGGGGATTGGGTATTGAATAGTAGCCGATTTCGGAGTTCTGCTCGCTTAGAGGTCTCCGTCCAAGATTTCTCGTTCTACGACTTTACTCAGTTGCGGGATATGACTGGCATGGCAAAACCGACCGTGGTCTCGAAGGACAGTTTCGTTGGAACAGTGCATCCTCATTTCGGGTTCGATACCTACCCCCAGCGTGGGTGTCCTTTTTCCCGCTACCGAGCCTTTGGCGGTCTACGGACAGCTTTGTCCCGAAGAACTGCCAGCCAATCTGTTGCAATTCCCTGCCGACGATACTAAGGTTCTTGCTGCGATACCAGACCAGAGACGGAGGAGGTATATGTCTCGCAGGTCTGGTCAGAACGGCCGTATCGAGCAACATGGGAAGTCTTGGACTGTCCGGTTTTGGTTGGACGTTCCAGGGCAAGCGGAGCGTGATTACAAGCGCGTGAAGATTTGCCCGGTGAACGGGGCCGGATCACTTAACAAGTCCGAACGGAAGCGAAGAGCGAAAGAGATCATCGCTGAGTCCGGAGCAGACTCCGAGGAAGTCTTCCGCGAAGCGGAAGCCGCGAATCTCGGAACAACGTTCAAGGAACAAGCTGAGAGATGGTTCAAAGCAGTGCAAACACGGAAGCGGAGGCCAATCAAGCCGCGTACCGCAGATGCGTGGGCAACCTATCTCTCTTACATCAACGCACAGATCGGGGAAATGCCGCTTACGTCGGTGAACAACCTCGCAGTGAAAGAACTCATTGCGAAGATGGCCTCCGAGGTAAAGAAGAACAAGCCGCGTTTCGCCGCGAAGACGATCAGCAACTACGTCCAGGTTGTAAAGATGGTGGTGGCGTCTGCAGTCAACGATAAAGGGGAGGAGATCTATCCAGTGAAGTGGAACCACGACTTCATGGATCTGCCAGAGGTCAAGGACCAGAGGACTCCTGTCTTTTCGGCCGAGGAGATCAGCACGATCGTCTCGAAGGCCGAGGGACAGTATCAAGTGCTCTATGCCTTGCTGGCGGGGACAGGTCTTCGGATCGAGGAAGCCTTCGCTCTACAAGTGGAGGACATCGAACACTCTGTGATACGTGTCCGCCACAGCATGTGGAACGGCAAGCTGTACTCGCCAAAGACGGCGGCCGGGCTCCGCGAGGTGGACATCCATCATTCGCTGGCTGAGTTGCTACACGATCATCTAAACGGACGTTGTACGGGGTTCATCTTCAGAAGTGCAGTGGGAACACCGCTGGCTCGCTCAAACGTGTTGCGGAGGAGCCTACACAAGATCTTGGGAGAGATGGGCCGCGAGAAATGCGGTTTCCATGCCTTCCGGAGATACCGTGTGACACACCTACGCAAGCAACGAGTGCCGGAGGATCTGTTGCGTTTCTGGATCGGTCACGCCGACAAGAGCGTCACAGACGGTTACTCGAAAGTGAAGGAAGATGTTGAGTTTCGCAGATTCACCGCGGAACAGGCGGGACTCGGTTTCCACACGCCCACTGTGGCACCGAAATTGCCAGTTGCACCCATTGCACCCAAAACTGCGGGTGCGGAAATCGCTCTAACTGCTTGAAGGAATTGGTCGGGGAGAGAGGATTTGAACCTCCGACCCCCTGGTCCCGAACCAGGTGCTCTACCAGGCTGAGCCACTCCCCGACAGATGGTTAGTCCCTTCATTCTACTACACG
>Ga0181518_10005487_pt1 | contig 10949 bp, 8 predicted proteins | sample PEATcosm2014_Bin_28_FD_119751 | JGI IMG/M metagenome (GOLD analysis project Ga0181518, IMG submission 119751) | Peatland microbial communities from MTU Mesocosm Facility, Houghton, MI, USA - PEATcosm2014_Bin01_60_metaG | ecosystem: Environmental > Terrestrial > Soil > Wetlands > Peat | place... | reverse complement strand
CGCCCCCCGGCAGCCCTGACGGAGGCTTGGGCACGCCGCCGGACTAGCCGCGCAGCAGCCCGTACACCACTGCGTCGCGCCAGGCGCCATCGCGCTTGAACGAGACCAGGCCGGTCACCGCGCTCGCCAGCTCGACCGTCAGCGCGGCCGACTCCCGCGCGACGGCGCGCTCGCGGGTGCTCGCGGTGTGCTCGCGGTCGCGCTGCGGTAGCGTGCCACCGCGGGCTCGGGAATGGCCGCGCCCGGCGGTCAGCCAGCGGCAGGACGCTCCAGGGGAGATGGTCAGGGCCATGAGTGCTCAGGACGACCTGATCCGGGGAAAGACCGTCACCTACAAGGTTGAGCTGGACCTGCACGCCATCGCTCATGCGCTCGAGGATCTGCCCGAAGACGCACGGGTGCAGGCAGCCGAGATCGCCGGCGTGCCGCAGGCCACCAGCCTCCGGCAGCGGATTGTCGATGAGCTGGAGAACGCGGCTCTTGACTCCTTCGGCAACCTGGAGCGGGCTCCGTTACTGCATTTCCTGTCCCGTTATCCGGTCACCCCCTACACCTATATCGTTTCCGCCGTCATGTCGCGCGGGGAGCGCCCCAGCCCGGAGAAGCTGACGGACCTGTTCGGCCGCGGAAAGTACCGGGCCACCGTCAACCTGTGCGCGGAGATGGCCGGCGGAGACGATCCGGTCGTCAGCGCGGCCGGCCTGACCGGCCAGCTGCAGACCTGGCACATCCCGATCGTGGACATGGCCCCGCCCGAGCCCGCGCAGGTGACGCAGCTGCTGAGCATCCTGGCCGGCCCGGCTGCCGTGCCGACGTACGTGCACTGCGAGGCGGGGAAGGGGCGGACGGGGGTGATGGCCGCCTGCTACCGCATGGCGGTGATGGGCTGGAGCGCCGGCGACGCGCTGGCCGAGGCGGAGCGGTTCGGCTGCTCGGTCCCGATGCAGCAGGCATTCATCCAGGCATTCGGCGCTCAGCTGGAGACGCAGTATCAGGCTCGCGCCAGCGGCCAGCCGCTTCCCGACGCCGAGATGAGCCGGTATCCGCTGCTGCCGCCCGGCTCGGTGCGGCCGACGGCGCAGGAACTGGCCGCCACCGTGGCCTCCGTGGCGCTGCTGGAATCAGGCCAGGTCGAGTAAGTCCCGAAACGAACCCCGTCCCCGCCTCGGGACCCGCCGCCGGATGCAGGCGCGGGAAAGCCGCGCGGCCGCTGCGCGCCGTCAGCGCCGGCGCCAGCAAGGGCCTGCCCTGGATCAGGTGTCTCGCCGGGCGGCGCGGGCAGCTGGCTTGCCTGACCGCATGCGCGCGTGCCCGGCCGTCTGCAGGCCGCGCGCATGGCCGTCCGGGCAGGGTTGCTGCCGCTCGGTGCCGGGGCCACGGCGGCCGGCCGGGCGGCTGGGATGAGCGGCGCGCTGGGCCAGCAGACGGGCCAGCGCCCCGCGGGCCTGCTTCAGCTCGCTGTACTGGCCGCTGGCGGCCGGGTGCGTCACCGGCCTGATCCCGCTGCCGTCGACCAGGAAGAGGCCGGTGCCCCGGCCAGGCCACAGGTAGTGACGGTCACCATCCGCGCCGGCGGGTGACCATAAGGCCGGGCCCGGGCCCGGCGCCGACCGCTCGCGGACCACGGTGCCGCTGAGATGCTTGGTCCTGACTGGCATGAATCCCGACCCTTCTAGCGTGGCTGACCGGAATGCCCCGGCAGCTTCCCGCATATGAGGGAAGTATCTGCTCAGTGCATGACTATTCGTTGCAGGCACGCTGGAATCTTCCCGGGCAGGCAGGCCGCTGCTGGCGTCAGGGAGCCGGCGCCGGCCCAGCCAGTCCCTGGCCGGGATGGTCGCGGCACACGGCCTGCGGGGCGCGAGGCCGGCCTCCGGCGGCACGAGAGGAAACGCCGGCGGTCACAAGCGGGCTGTTTAGTGATAAGGGATGATATTACTATTTCTTTGGCAATAATAAATAATTACCTCGCCATCGCTCGCTAGCCGCCTGAAACAGTTGGTAAAAGTTCTCCTGCCGGCCGGGCGATCTGCCGGCGATAAGCGTATTTTACCTCTATGGTCATCGCGGGCTTTGCATAATTTGCGGCTATATGACCTTCTCGTTACGCCCGGGGATCCGTCAGTCAGGGAAAGGTTCGGCCATGAAGGCGCTGAGGCTCATTCCGGTTCTCCCGCTCGCATTACTAGGTCTATTCGCAGTCTCGGGTCCGGCCAGCGCATCGCCCGGCGGCGGCTCCTATACCTGCACGGGCGGCAATGTTCCCGCGGGCGCCTACCGTTCGGTGATCATCGCCGGCATCTGCTACATGCCGGCGGGCACGGTCGCCGTCCGGGGGGACCTCACCGTCGCGCCGGGCGCCTTGCTCGACGCGACCACTCCCGGTGACCCGGCCGCCAATCCGCTGCTGCCGGCGACCGTTCTCGTCGGAGGGAACGTCCGGGTCGGTCGCGGTGCTGTGCTGGTCCTCGGCTGCTCACCGAACAACGGCTGCCTGTCCGTCACCCACGACCGCATCCGGGGGAACCTCACCGGCGCCGGGGCACTGGCGGTCGTGGTCCACTCGACGTCGATCGGTGGCAGCGCCTCAGTGCTGGGCGGCGGCGGCGGCGCGGCGGGCGGTGCTGCGTCAGGAGGATGCTTCACCAGTCCCATTCCCGCGCCGTGGTCCGAGGACCCCGCCCTGAGCAACCCGGCAACCGGCTCCCCCCAGTACACCGACTTCGAGGACAACTCGATCGGCGGCAGTCTCAGCGTGATCGGCGTGCAGACGTGCTGGCTCGGATCGTTCCGTAACCAGGTGGGCGGCAGCGTCAGCTTCATCGGCGACGCGTCCAGCGACCCCGACGGCATGGAACTGGGCGGCAACCTGGCCGGCGGGAGCCTGACCTGCCTGGCCAACCTGCCGGCGGTGCAGTTCGGCGATTCCGGTGCTGCCCCGAACATCGCCGGCGGATTCGCGATCGGACAATGCGGGTTCCGCGTTGTCCTGCCCAACCCGGCCCCCGAGGCCGGCCAGGGGGCCGGCATTCCCGAGCACATATCGGTGAGCGCCCGGCGCCTGCGGACCTACTCGGGAACGCACACCCAGGTCGGGGCGAGCGTGCCGGTTCCGCTCGGGACGCCGAACGTCACGCAGTCAGGCGACACCCTGGTCGCCGAGCTGAACAATGTCGTCCTCGCCGGCACCGGCCTCACCGGGTCAGTGACGGTCGTGCCTGGGTCCCAGCTGGGAAGCTCAGGGGAAGCGGTCCTGATCACCGTCCGTCCTGACGGCAGAGAGTCGTTCCTGGCGGTCGACAACTGCGAGTGCAGTTTCGGCGGCCAGACCGGCACCGTGACCATCAGGGCCTACGGGACAGTGACCTCGAATGGCCTGACCAGGGGCACCTTCCTGGTCACCTCCGGGGGCGCCGGCAACGGCGGATTGTCAACATTGGCCGGCTACGGAACGTTCTCCAGCTTTGGCCAGCCCGCCGGGACCCTGCGCCTGGTCGAGCATCTCGGCATCACCGGCAGCGGCGACTCGGCGGCAGCGACGCCGAAGGACCGCCTTGGCCGGCTGGCCTGGGGCGCGGCGGCGCCCGGAGCACGCATATCGAGGTGACGCACGGGCGGTCGTTACTCGCCGGCATTCCGGCCGGCGAGTGACGACCGCCGCCTCGCTACCAGGTGCCCCATTTCAGGCTCGGCTCCGGCAGCGAGGGCGGCTCGAGGAAGGCCGGCGGGGAGGCGAAGTCCAGCGCGCCGATCGGCGACTTCGCCGCGGCGTCCCGCCGGGTGAGCGACGGCAGGTTCCATTTCTCCTCGACCAGCTTGAGGATCGAGGTGTGGTCGAACACGTCCGGCAGCACGCAGTTCTGCCGCGCGTACGGGGAGATCAGCACCGCTGGAACCCGGAAGCCGTACTGCTCGTAGGTCTCCGGCCCCTCATCCAGGTTCTCGGCGTTCCTGATCGTGCCCGGCATGAACGGCCGCAGGATCTTCTGCACCAGGGTCGGGCTGCCGAGCAGGCTGCGCGCCCGCACATCGTCGGGCGCCACGGCGGGCGGCGGCGGCACGTGGTCGTAGTAGCCGCCGTGCTCGTCATACAGCCAGATCAGCAGGGTGTCCTCCCACGCCTTGCCGTGCATGACCCGGCTGATCACCTCGGCCGCGAAGCTCTCGCCCTTCCTGATGTCCTGCGGGTTCTCCTCGGAGTAATTGTCGAAGTCCGGATCCACGACGGCGAACGACGGCAGCGTCCCGTTATCGGCGTCGGTGAAGAACTCGTCGGTGCTGCGGACGTGCAGCATGTACCGGGCGATGCCGAGCGGGAAGATGTCCGCCGTGAACTGGAGGTCCTTCTGGATCACCTGGGTGCCGCTGCTGAACCGCCTGCCCCAGGACTGGATGTGCCGCCTGATCATCCGCTGCCGGTAGCGGCGGTAGCGCTGGAACCGGGACTGGTCCCCGGCGACCGGGTGGTAGTTGACCCAGGAGATGTCGTGCCGGGTCAGCTGGTCGAAGATGGTCCCGGCCGGCGGGTAGTCGAGCAGGTTGTACGGCGAGTCGTCGATCAGCCCGTTCGCGGTTCCGGCGATGAGGAACCGGCGGTTCGGGAACGTGGGGCCCAGGCAGGAGCAGAACCAGTGGTCGGCCAGCGGGAAGGTGCGGGCCAGCCCGTAGTAGAAGGGCAGGTCGCGCTCGGTCCAGTAGCCCATCCCGGCGGTGGCATCGGCCTCGGGCAGCACCGTCTGCGTGCTCGTCACGAACCCGTCCATCTTCCCCGCGCCCCACTGCAGGTGACTGGCATGCCAGCTCTGCGACGGCGCCCTGGGCTGCTGGACCGTGGAACTCATCGGATAGGCCGGAACGGATTTCCTGGCCGCATCGGGATTCGCCGCCTCGGGCCTGCCGTCCGGCCTGAGGGAGAACCCCTCGCCGCGGCCTTCCAGCATGCCGAGGTAGTTGTCGTAGGAATGGTTCTCCATCATCAGCACGACGATGTGCCGGAACTGCGGCAGCAGGTCAGTGCCCGGCGCCAGGTCGGGCCGGGGAAGCTGCCCCGGCTCCGCAGCGGCCAGGCGGCGGGTCAGCCGCCGCATCTCCCGCTGCTCCAGCCGTTCCCACACCATGCACGCCACCTCCGGTGTTGTTGGCGGCGATATCGTCTCATGCGGACGGGAGGAATCGGGTGACCTGTAACCGGAGGCGGCGCAGCCGGGCAGACCGGGCGGAACGCTGCGCGGGAACTTCTGCGCTCAGCGGGCTCAGCATGCGCTCAGCGGGGCTCACCGTGCGCTCAGCGGGGCTCACCGTGCGCTGTCCCTGGTGGCCGCTGCCACGGCATGGGCCACCAGGGACAGCGCTCTTCCCCCCACCCCCGGTCCGCATCTCGCCAGGGCCTGCTGCACAGGACAGCAGCGGCTCGATGTTTCAGGGGGCAATGCTGCGAAGCTATAGGGCATCTGTCGCATGGCTGTCGCATGAACGCGGAGTTAGCCGATGCCCCTGAGTGACAAGCAGCGCGGCCAGCGGGACGCCGGCCTGCACCTGCGGGTCCTGCTGCGCCGGCCGGGTCCGTACCGGGATGTCTGGCACGCGTTCGCCAGGGACGCCGCTCCGGGCCAGGTCAACCAGGCCGCGGTGTGCCAGGTCGTCGCCCGGTACCTGTGGGACAGCGGCGAGTGCGAGGAGACCGATCAGAGCCTGCCCCGCAGGCTGAAGGACAAGGTGCACCGGGCACTGAACGGGCGTGGCCTCAGCCTGCAGACCCTGCGCTGGTTAACCGACGCCTTCGAGCTGTCGCCGCATGACGCGCAGCGGGTCCGGGAGATCTACCGGGGCGACATCTCCACCTCCGTGATCGCCGGGCGGCTGCCGCCCCCGGCCTCCGGCAGCGGCATCAGGCCCGCCCGGCACGAGACCACCCTGCTGTTCGAGCACCACACGATCGGCCGTGACGGCGTGCCCGCTCACCACCACACGCAGCAGACCATCCGCTCGCTGGCTGACGGCCTCACCAGCTACCAGTACCGGATCGATACCCCCGACGCCGAGATCCGGGTGCGGCGCGGCGGCACCGGCGGCCCGGTCTATGCCATCGCCGATGACTACTACGCCGTGGACATTGCCTTCCCGCATCCCCTTCGCTACGGCGAGGAGCACTACCTGGATTACTGGACCATCTTCCGTTACTCGCAGCCGCCGGTGACCGAGTTCCGCCGCGGGACGCATACCAGGGTCGAGCACCTCGACATGCGCGTGCAGTTCCACGAGCTGAAGCTGCCGGCCAGGCTCTGGTGGGCGCAGTGGAGGGACTACCGGGACCTGCGCAGGGACATCGTTGACCGCCAGGAGATAACCCTGGACGAGGAACGATCAGCCCACCGGTACCTGGAAGCCATCGAGCACACGATCGTCGGGTTCTACTGGGAATGGTGACCGCAACCGGGGACGGCACGCCCGCTGCTGCCCTCGCGGCCGGGGCCGCGGTGCCGCCCGGCCAGGCGGCGGAGGCGGTCGCTGCCCTGGACCGTGTTCATCGGCTGCCTGCCCTTCTCCCCGCGCCGCTGCCGCGCACGCCGGGCTCAGCCGGAAGCTATCCGCTTTCCTGCAGCTAGTTTCCAGCCCCCCGGCAGCCGGCGCGCCGCGCGGATGTCACCGGCTGAGGATGACATCTGTCACGGCGGCGAGCGCGGGACGTGCAGCCGGGCGATGCCTCGGCGCGTGTATACGCTCAGTGTCTACTTTCGGTGTATGCTCGCCTCGTGACGGTTCCCCTCACCCTCCTCGGCCTGCTGGAGCGAGAGCCCAGCCACGGGTATGACCTCAAGCGCGACTACGACGCCTACTTCGGCCGGGACAAGCCGCTGCCGTTCGGCCAGGTGTACGCCACGCTGCGGCGGCTGGCCAGGGACGGCAAGGTGACCGGCGGGGATGCGGAGCCGGGCGCCGGGCCCGATCGCAAGCGCTACACCATCACCGACGTCGGCACCAGCGAGTTCGACGCCTGGCTGGGGCAGCCGATCGAGCCGGAACCGCACCTGCAGACTGTGCTGTTCTCCAAGGTGGTGCTGGCGCTGATGCTCGGCCGCCCGGCCGAGACCTACCTCGATACTCAGCGCGCCGCTCACATCCGGCGCATGCGGGAGCTGACCGAGATCAAGCGGACCGGCGGCCTGATGGACGCGCTGCTCGCCGATCACGGCCTGTTCCACCTCGAAGCCGATCTCCGGTGGATTGACGTGACCTCAGCCAGGCTCAGTGCGCTGGCGGAATTGGTGGCTGCCTCATGACCTCCCTGAACGTGCCGGCACCGCGCTCTGGCGGCTGCCTGATCGAAGCCCGCGACGTGTACCGGTCGTTCGGCCATACCCCGGCGCTGACGGGCGCCAGCCTGGCGGTGACCACCGGCGAGATCCTGGCGGTGATGGGCCCCAGCGGCTCGGGCAAGTCGACCCTGCTGCACTGCCTGGCCGGCATCTTCACCCCCGACAAGGGCGAGGTGTGGTTCGACGGCGAGCGGCTCGACACGCTGAGCGACACCAGGCGCACCGAACTGCGGCGCACCGCGTTCGGCTTCGTCTTCCAGTTCGGTCAGCTGGTGCCCGAGCTGACCGTCACGGACAACATCGCGCTGCCGCTGCTACTGGGCCGGACCGGCCGGAAGGCCGCGTACGCTCGGGCGGCCGGGTGGCTGCCCCGCCTCGGCCTGGACGGGCTGGGCGCCCGGCGCACGGGGGAGCTGTCCGGCGGCGAGGCCCAGCGGGTCGCACTGGCGCGGGCCGTGGTGGCGCAGCCGAAGGTGCTGTTCGCCGATGAGCCGACCGGCTCGCTCGACACGCTGACCGGCGAGCTGGTCATGGACCTGCTCGTCGGCGTGGCCCGCGAGGAGGGCACGACCGTCGTGCTGGTGACGCACGACGCCCGCGTGGCCGCGTATGCCGACCGTGAGGTCTTGGTCCGGGACGGCAAGGTCATCGACCATTCCGACCTGAACGTCAAGGTCGGCCAGTAATGTACCGGCTGGGCCTGCGCCTGACCCTGCACAGCGGCAGGGAGCCATTCGTCCGGCTGGTGGTCACGGCCGCCGCGGTGGCCGCGGGCGTCGTGATCCTGCTGGCCGTGCTGGCGGACTTCCACGCCTTCCAGGTCACCAGCAACCGCCCTTCGTGGGAGTCCACCCAGGGCCAGCCCGTCGGCAGGGACTACGCGTCCGCCCCGGCCGCCGAGCTGTGGAACTACAGCAACGACATCTACCGGGGCCAGACGATCGAGCGGCTGGACCTCGCGGGCCTGGGGCCCGGAGCGCCGGTCCCGCCGGGCATCACGCGGCTGCCCGCCAGCGGGCAGTACGACGCCTCGCCGGCGCTGGCCGCGCTGATCCGCAGCGTGCCGGCCGATGAGCTGGGGGACCGGTTCCCTGGCCGGCTGGCCGGCACCATCGGGCAGCGCGCGCTGACCGGACCGGACGAGCTGGTGATCTACGTCGGCTACGCCCCGGCGAAGCTGGCCGGCCTGCCGGCCACCACCGTCGTCAGCAAGATCGCCACCGCGCCCGGGCGGCAGATCTGGTCGAGCTACTTCCGCGACGCCTTCGTCGTCGGCGCGATCGCCTTCGTGTTCCCCATCCTCATCCTCGTCGGCACGGCCACGCGCCTCGCCGCGGCCCGCCGCGAGGAGCGTTACGCAGCGCTGCGGCTGGTCGGGGCCACATCCCGGCAGATCAGCGTCATCTCCTCGGTCGATGCCGTGGCCAGTGCGCTGCTCGGCACCATCCTCGGCATCGTGATCTTCATGCTGCTGCGGCCCGCGCTGGCCGACACCGCGATCACCAGCGCACGGTACTTCTCCGGTCAGGTCACTCCCACCGCCGCCGGCTACCTGGCCGTGCTGGTAGGCGTGCCTGCCGCCTCGGCCATCTCCTCGCTGCTGTCGCTGCGGCGGGTGCGGATCTCGCCCCTCGGCGTCAGCCGGCGGGTCACGCCGCCGGCGCCCACGGCCTGGCGGATCGCTCCGCTGCTGGCCGGCATCGCCCTGTTCATCGTGGGACTGGACCTGACCTCGAAGAAGTCCATCGGCGCCCCGGTCTTCCCCGGGCTCATCCTCATCCTGGTCGGCCTGGTGGTCGGCGGCCCGTGGCTCACCGCGCAGGCCGCGCGCCTGATCGGCCGGTTCACCGCCGGGGCGTCCTCGCTGCTGGCAGCGCGCCGCCTGGCCGACAACCCCAGGGCTGCCTTCAGGTCGGTCAGCGGACTCGTGCTGGCCGTCTTCCTCGGCACCGTCCTGGCCGGGCTGCTGCCGGCCGTCGAGTCCATTACCGCCACCCCGAGCGCCAGGGCACTGAGCAACGTGCTGCTCGACGGGTTCACCGCGGCTCCCGTCTGCGGCAACAACGTCAACTGCACCGGAGGTTCCGGCCCCGGTGGCACCCAGCCGGGGGCGACGCCCCTCCAGCAGCGCATCGCGCTGGAGGGGCTGCCCCCGCGGGATGCGGCCGCTCTGCTCAGCGGGCTGAGGGCATTCCGCGGCGCCGCCGTGATCCCCGTCTACTCCGTGCCGCAGCACGGGAACTCATCCGGCTCCGGATCCGGCGGCCCGGTCAGCTCGGGGCCGGGCGGCCCTGTCATCTCCGGGCCCGGCGGCCTGCCCGGCAATGGCATCATCAGCTGCGCGGGCCTGCGCGAGCTGGCCGTGCTCGGCCAGTGCGCACCCGGCCGCACCGCCGTCCAGGTCCCGGCCCAGAACCTGTTCGACGACAACCCGCAGTACAGCACCCAGCCGATCGCCAGCGCCTCGAGCCCCGCCGCCTCGGCCAGCGCCAGCGGCCTGTACCTGCAGGACGTGCTGGTCAAGGTGAACAGTCCCGCGACGCTGGAAAAGGTCCGCACCTACCTGGTGACGCACGCCACGCAATCCGCGTCGGGCACCGCGCCGCGGACCTTCGGCGAGGCCGTGCAGGCCCGGGAAGGCGTGGCCGCGACCGTTCAGCGGCTCATCTACATCGCGGTCCTGCTGACCCTGATCGTGGCCGGGTGCAGCCTGGCCGTCGCGGTCGGCGGCAGCCTGATCGAGCGCAAGCGGCCCTTCACCCTGCTGCGCCTGACCGGCACGCCGACCTCCACCCTGTACCGGGTTGTCTTCCTGGAAGCCGTCCTCCCGCTGGTGGCCGCCACCATCGTGGCCGCTGGCATCGCCTACGGCATCGCCGTGCTGACGGTCCGCACGATGGCACCGGCCGGCACTCCCGCGCCGGTGCCCGGCCACGCCTACTTCGTCACCATGGGCGCGGGGCTGATCGCCTCGCTGCTGGTGATCCTCGCCTCGCTGCCGCTGCTCGGGCGCATCACCGAGCCCGGCAGCGCCCGTTTCGAATAGCCGATCACTGGCCCGCGGCCTGCCCTTACCCGCGCGCACCTCAGTCCTGCAAGGCCACTATGCAGCAGCATCCAGGACGCCGGCTCCGGCGGCAGGCTGAGCGCCGCATCACTCGGGCGGCATGAGGGGCCAGGCACTACATTGGGAAGAAAGCGCCCCGCGCCAGTCCGGCGGCAGCGGGCCAGGTGCCCAGCCGGGCCCTGCCAGGGACATACGCCGTGACCACTAACCCGCCCGTGCCTAGCCCGCCCGCGCCTGGGGCCGCGAACAGCCAGCTGCGGGCCCGCCTGCGCGCCATGGTCAGCGGCTGGCGGCAGCGCTCCGCCGCAGCTGAGCACATCCGGACGCTCGAGCTCCCCGGCCGGGTCCTGCGGGTTGCCGTGCGGCCGGGGACGGGGAATCCCGAATGGCCGCCGCTGCTGCTGTGCAATGGCATCGGCGCCAGCCTGGAGCTGCTGCAGCCGTTCGTCGACGCGATCGACCCGCGGCGGAAGGTCATCCGGTTCGACATGCCAGGCGTCGGCGGGTCCCCGCCGCCGGTCGTGCCCTACCACATGTGGTCGCTCGCGCCGATGCTGAGCAGCCTG
>Ga0181518_10005482_pt1 | contig 10955 bp, 8 predicted proteins | sample PEATcosm2014_Bin_28_FD_119751 | JGI IMG/M metagenome (GOLD analysis project Ga0181518, IMG submission 119751) | Peatland microbial communities from MTU Mesocosm Facility, Houghton, MI, USA - PEATcosm2014_Bin01_60_metaG | ecosystem: Environmental > Terrestrial > Soil > Wetlands > Peat | place... | reverse complement strand
TCTGCGCCGCAGGGGCTTGAATTTGTGCTTCCATGTGGTCCACGTTGATCCTCGCAGTGGGAGGGGAGCCTCTTACAACGCTCGCGTACATAGCGGCCACTCTAGGTTCCCCTCCGGTCGCTCACATCAGTCTCCCGTACGCGCGTCGTTCAGTATCGGATACTGAGCCTCAGGCCGTCTCGCGTCGGGACGCCGCGGAGCGCGGCGGAAGGTACTGAGCAGGGTGGCGCCGGCCGGGCAGCGCGGCGGTCACGGTCGTGCCCTGGCCGAGCGCCGAGGAGATCTCGACCTCGCCCTGGAGCAGCTCGACGCGCTCCCGGATCCCGAGCAGCCCGAAGCCCTTGGTCTCGGCGATCGGGTCGAAGCCTGATCCGTCGTCGCGCACCTTGATCGCGATCCGGCAGTCGTCCTCGATCACCTCGACGATGATCCGCGTCGCCTCGCCGTGCCTGACCGCGTTGGTCAGCGACTCCTGCACGATGCGGTACACGCTCGTCTCCAGCTCGCCGTCGAGTCGCCCGTCGGCCCGCCCGTGCTCGAACGCCAGCTCGACGTTGGCGTCGACCTCCAGCCCGGCGGCGCGGACGCGGTCGACGAGCGCCAGCAGCGCCGGCTCCAGCCCGAGCGCGTCGAGCGCGGCGGGGCGCAGCTCGGTGATCAGCGCGCGCAATCCGGCGATGTCGTTCTCCAGCTGATCGAGGGCCCGGCCGATCGCGGTTGCCATCGCCTCGGGATCCTGGGAGCGTCTGGCTCCCGAGAGCATCAGGCGCAGGTTGCCCAGCGCCTGCAGCGTGTCGTCGTGGAGCTCTCGCGCCCATCGCGAGCGCTCGGCCTCGGCGGCCGCCAGCCCCTGGCGGCGACGCTCGTCGGCGGCCGACCAGGCCGTCGCCACCGCGATCGCCGCGCTCGCCGCGAACGCCTCGAGCAGCCGCTGGTGCTCAGGGGTGAACTCGCCGTCCTCGAGATGGTCGAGCGCGACGATCACGCCGTAGGGCCGGTCACGGAACACGAGCGGTACGACCAGGCCGTCCTCGGCCGCCAGGCCCAGGCTGCCGAGCCCGTACTGGTCGAAGCGGGCGCGGTTGAGCCGATCGCGCAGGTGCTGCGAGCGCCGTGAGCGCAGGGCCGCGCTCGCGACCGTGTTCGCGAGCGGCACGGTGGTGCCGAGCAGGCCCGGCGGCAGCTCGCCGGCGCCGGCGGCGAACTGGAGCTCCTCGTCGGAGAGCAGCTCGATCACCAGCGAGCGTGCCGAGACGAGCGCGCGGCCGCGTTTGGCGACCAGCGCCAGGATCGCCTGCAGGTTGGTCTGGCCGCCGAGCGCCCGGGCGATCTGGATCGTCGCGTCGAGCGCTGCGACCGTCCGCTCCAGGTCGAGCCGCTGTGTCTCGGAGCTCGCGTAGCGGCGGGCGTGGTCGATCGCCAGGCCTGCGAAGTCGGCGAGCAGCATTGCGGCCTGCTCGTCGTCGGCGGTGAATCCCTCGGCGTCGAGCTTCTCGGTCAGGTACAGGTTCCCGAACGGCTGCCCGTCGACGAGGATCGGGACCCCGAGGAAGCTGCGCATCGGCGGATGGCCGACCGGGAAGCCGTAGGAGTAGGGGTGGCTGCCGACGTCATCGATCCGCAGCGGCTCCTGCGTGCGGATCAGCTCGCCGAGCACGCCGCGGCCGGTCGGATGCGCGCCGATCAGCCGGCTGGTCGGCTCGTCGATCCCGAGGGCCATGAAGCGGCCGAGCTGCGTCCGCGACTCGTCCAGCACCCCCAGCGCTGCGTATTGCGCCCCGGTCAGCTCGCGCGCTGCCTCGAGCACGCGCTCCAATACGAGCTCGAGGTCGAGTTGCTCGAGAACCGTCCGGGCCACCGTCAAAACTCCGCGCGTCGCTTGATCCATAACCGTGAGAGTGGGGTCTGGTCGATTCGTTTCCCGAGCTAAAGATACCCTTTCAGCCCGTTCCACGGTGTCTGGATCGGGGTGGAACCTGCCGCCGCGCGCGCCGAATGCGGTGTATCAGGGGTTGGCCGAGCGGTGGATCAGAAGTTGGCCGACGCCGGGGATCGGCCGGCCCGGCGCTGCGATCAGCGGTCGCGTCTCGCCGCGGCGGCTTCGTGCCGGTGGCGCCGCTCGGCCCGTCTGCCGGCGATCCGGGCGCCGGGGACGATGATGACCGGCCGGTCGGAATGCTGGAGCACCGCATGCGAGACGCTGCCCACGAGCATCGACCTGACCCCGGTGAGGCCGCGGGTGCCGAGCATGATCGCGTCGGCATTGGTCCGGTCGGCCTGCCTGAGAATCGTCTCCCAGATCGTCGCCCGGGATCCGACCGTGAGCGGCTGTGCGTCGAGCCCGGCGGCGCGAGCCCGGTCGGCGCCCTCTTGCGCCAACTCCTCAGCGCGGGCCTCGTTGGCGTCGTCGATCTCCTCGAAGTCGAGCGGCGCGGCCGCGAGGCCGGCGCCCGTGCGGGTCAGGACCTCGGTGAACCCCTCCCAGATCGTCAGCACCGTCGCCGGCCTGCCGCCGAACAGCTCGCCGGCGGTGTCGATCGCGCCCTGTGAATCGGGAGAGCCGTCGTAGCAGATGAGGATGCTCATGGCCTGTCCTCGCGAGCGTAGATCCGGTCCGCGGACGCTGCATCCGTAGGCGCCCGAGGGCCGCCGGGGAAGTTCCGAGACCCCGAGATCAGATCTCGGGCGCGGTCTCCAGCAGGCCGTGCTCACGCGCGTAGGCGACCAGCTCGGAGCGCGTCGTGCGCCCCACCTTCTGCTGGATGTGGGCGCGATGGGACTCGACGGTGCGGACGCTCAGATACAGCTGGTCGGAGATCTCGGCGTTCGTGTGGCCGAGGGCAACCAGCCTGAGGACCTCCACCTCCCGATCGGAGAGCCCGTCGGGCGGTCCGGACGGGACCTCCGGGGCGGCGGCGATCAGCCCCCCGAGCTGCGGGTTGAGGTACCGCTGCCCCGAGGCGGCGGCGCGGACGGCCGCCACCAGCTCGGTATCGGCGGCCTCCTTGAGGACGAACCCGAGCGCCCCCGCGCGCAGGGCCTCACGCGCGAAGCGGGGCTCGTCCTCCATCGTCAGCACGACGATCGCGGTGTGCGGCGAGGACCTCAGCATGCGCGGGATCGCGCCCAGGCTGGAGCCGCCGGGCATGCTGAGGTCGAGCACCAGGACGCGCGGCTTGTAGGCCAGCACCTTGCGGGCCGCCTCCTCGGCGTCGGCGGCCTCGGCTACGACATGCATGTCAGGCTCGGCCTCCAGGAGCATGCGCAGGCCGTGCCGGACGATCGTATGATCGTCGGCCAGCACGATCGTCGTCGGACGCTGTTCCTCGGCTGATCTATCGATGCCCAGAAAACTACCGTGTCGGGGCGACGATTGGCCTCAGGGCCCATCCGCTGCCCGGTGCGGCGATCTCATACCGGCAAACGGGCCTCACCCCCATTCTGATCCTTGCGCACGGGGATCCCGGCGGCCGCGTAGGCGTCGGCCTCGTCGAGCGTCTCACGGGCCAGGAGCGCGTGGGCGAGGAGGTCGAGCTGCTCGTGGTGCTCGGTGAGCGTCTCGAACGCCTGGGTGTAGCAGGTGTCGGTGAGTCGCCTGACCTCGTCGTCGATCAGCTCGCGGGTGCGCTCGGAGGGGACCCCGATGCCGCCCATGCCGCCGAGCAGGAGTCCCTCCTCGCCGGGCCGGGGGAGCGCGGATACCGGGCCGATCTCCGTCGACATCCCCCAGCGGCCGATCATCTGGCGCGCGAGCGCGGTGGCCTGCTCGAGGTCCGACTCGGCCCCGGTGGTCGTCTCGCCGTACACGAGCTGCTCGGCGGCCCGGCCGCCCAGCATGCCGACCAGGCGGCCGCGCAGGTAGCTCTCGCCGTAGCCGTAGCGATCGGACTCGGGGCTCTGGAAGGTGACGCCGAGCGCGTGGCCGCGCGGGATGATCGAGATCTTGCGGACGGGGTCGGCGCCCGGCTGGAGCATGCCCAGCAGGGCGTGGCCGGACTCGTGGTAGGCGGTACGCTCGCGCTCCTCCTGCGAGATCACGATCCGCCGCGCGGCGCCGAGGACGATCCGCTCCATCGCGTTGGTGAAGTCCGAGCGAGCGACCGCGGGAGCGTCGCGCCGGGCGGCGGCGAGCGCCGCCTCGTTGATCAGGTTGCGCAGGTCGGCGCCGACCATGCCAGGGGTGCTGGAGGCGATCCCCGGCAGATCGACGTCGGGGGCCAGCGGCACCCCGCGCGTGTGGACGAGCAGGATCTTCAGGCGCCCGTCCTGGTCAGGCGGGTTGACGGCGATCCGGCGGTCGAAGCGGCCCGCGCGCAGCAGCGCCGGGTCGAGGATCTCGGGCCGGTTGGTCGCCGCCAGCACGATCACGCCCTCGTTGCCGGTGAAGCCGTCCATCTCGGTCAGGATCTGGTTGAGCGTCTGCTCGCGCTCGTCGTTGGCGCCGCTCAGCGCGCCCGCGCCGCGCTGGCGGCCGATCGCGTCGAGCTCGTCGATGAACACGATCGCCGGTGCCTCCTCCTTGGCGTGGACGAACAGGTCACGGACCCGGCTGGCGCCGACGCCGACGATCATCTCGACGAACTCCGATGCCGAGATCGAGAAGAACGGCACCTCGGCCTCGCCCGCGACCGCCCGCGCCAGCAGCGTCTTGCCCGTCCCGGGCGGACCGCTGAGCAGCACGCCCTTGGGGATCCGCCCGCCGAGCCGCAGGTAGCGGTCGGGGTGGCGGAGGAAGTCGACGACCTCGGCGAGCTCCTCGGTCGCCTCGTCGATCCCCGCGACGTCGTCGAACGTGGTCCGTTCCTCGCTCGCCTCATAGCGACGCGCCCGGGAGGACCCGAAGCCACTGAACATCCCCCCGCCCCCGCCGCCGGTCAGGCCGCCCGACGCGCGGCGCATCATCCACACGAAGAAGCCCACCAGCAGCAGCGTCGGCAGGAACGCCATCACGAGCTCGATCGCCGTCGAGGAGCCTGAGCTGACAGGCTTTGCGGACACGGTCGCCCCCTCGCGGTCGAGCTCCGCGAGCAGGTTGTCGTCGGCGAACGCCGGGCGCTGGGTAACGAACGCGGCGCTGTGCACGCCCTCCTTGCCCGCCGGATAGGTGATCGCGGTGCGCAAGGTGCCGTCGATCGTGGCGCCCTGGGCGTTGACCGTGGCCACGTTGTGGTCCTGGAGCTGGGTCTGGAAGACGGTGTAGGGCAGCGTCACGCGCGTCACGGGCGTGCTGGGCCCGAGCGCGATCCAGAGCACCAACTCCATCAGCAACACGAGCCCCAGGATCATCCACAGGCTGGGACTGCGGCGCGTCCGGCCGGTCTCGGGCTCGCGCTGCCGCGCGCCCTCGACCCGCCACGGCCGGTCGTTGCGCGACCGCTCCCCTCGACCCGATTTCTCGGCGGGGGCAGGATCGTTCCGCGGTGCCGGCTTGGAGGACACCATCAGCACAGGGTCGAGCCGATCCCCGGCGCCCGCATCCGCCGCGACCGCCATCGCGGTTCGGTAGTTTGACACGGCTGGTCCGGCGCGGGAGCCCTTTAGCTACTCCGTCCCGCGCGTCCGTGACCGTGAGCGTCCAGGCCTGCGCGGCGGCGTCAAGTTGGAGATCTTTACGCTGACCTTCTTCTGTGATCTAACCTGTGATCTGATGAGCGTTGACCTGATCATCCCCGCCGTTGAGCATGAGGTGTTCCCGAACCCGCCCCTGAAGGCCATGCTGGGCCAGGTGCGGTTCCCGACCGTGCTGCGGATCGCTGACGTGGGCTCTCTTGGCCCGTTCCAAGAAGCGATCCGTGGCGAGTTCCCGACTTACCGCGAGGAGCAGCAGGTCAGCCTCGTATTCGGCCCGCAAGGCCCGCAGGCCCCCCACGCCCAGCGCGCCCACCGCTTCGTAACCGAGAACCAAGCCTGGAACATCCTGCTCACTCCCGATGCGGTCACGCTCGAGGCCGACGTCGCAGCTGGCTACGCGAGCTATGACGAATTCGCTGTTCGCTTCCGGCTCGTCTGGCAGGCGCTCCTGACCAACTTCTCCCCGAGCCAGGTCGAACGTCAAGGCCTGCGCTACGTCGACCACATCGAGGGCGACAACACCGCACCCGAGTGGGCCGCCTTCATCAACCCCGAGCTCCTCGGCTCCCTGGTTGAGCGCTTTGGCGACAAGATCAGCCAGTCGGCCAGCGAAGTGCGCCTGACCCGCGACGACGGCGTCCTGGTGTTCAAGCACGGGATGCTGCCCATCGGCCCCAGCAGCACCCTCGGCTACCTACTTGATTTCGACTACTTCATCGAAGAGCCTCAAGATGACACGTCCCTGGAGGCAGTCATGGATCGCTTTGATGGCTATCACCAAATGCTCTACAGCATGTTCCGCTGGTGCGTAACCGACGCTGCGCTGGACGGGTTCCGTGCCGCCTGACGCCCTCGCCGTGACCTCGGTGGGCGGGGCTGCCCCCGCGCCCGTGCACCGGGCCGACGGAGTCCGCGTCGTGACCCGCGAAAACAGAAACGGCCGCTACTTCGACCTCATGCCGAGCACGTTGTCGTGGTATCTGCTCCCCCCGCTGGCCGACTGCTCGCTCGTGCGCCGAGAGGCGCGTTACGCGACCGGCTCCCTGCGGTTCACCGGCGCGGAAGTCGAGCTCGAGGAAATAGGCGCGATTGTGACGCCACAGGTGTGGGACGCCCTTATCGCCGGGGTGGCCGCTGGCGTGGGTATCGGCGCCATCGCTCAGGTGACTCTGGAGCTGGTCAACCGCCTCGGCTCCCTCAGAAGCCATTCGCCGATCGAGACCCTCACAGCCTCTCCCGCCGCCACGTCGGAGATGCCGACGATCACCGCTCCCGCCGCGGCCGAGATACACACTGAGACGGAGGCTCGCTCGAGCACGGCCGATGCGCGGCCAGCCGCCGATGCGCCAGTTTCGGACGTAGCCTCTCGCATCGCCGCGCTTTCCGGCCTCAGCGATGAGCTGCTTGCTGAGCTGTTCAAAGTTGAACGCGAGACGTTCTGCCGCTGGCGCACTGGCGCACTCGCAAACCCCCGAGTCGGCAATCGCCGCCGCCTCGGACTTCTCCTCGCCCTCCTCGAGGAGCTCGCAAGCCGCCAGGTCAACATCAAGGACTGGCTACTCAACTCCGTCACCCCACAAGGGCTCACGCCCTATCAGCTGCTGGATCAGGGCAGGATCGACGACGTCGCCTTTCTGGCTGCGTCCGTCGCCGAGCCGCACCCCATCGAGCGGGACGCCCGCGTTGCGAGCCGCCAGGAACCAGAAGACCTCCAGTTTGGCGACGACGACGTCTGGGAGCTCGCACCGCTCGACGACCATGAGCAATAGGAATGCCCTTCCCCGCCGAGCCGTGTTTCTACCGCGACGACGCCCCGCATGTTGGCCCTCACCGGCCGCTTTCCCAGGGCGATGTCTTCGTCGACACCCCGCTCGTCGGTGGCGCCCAGCCCGGGGTATGGCGAGCCAGCGGACGGGGTGTTCGTCCTTGACGCGCTTGGACAGCCGGCATATAGGTGCTGGGCGCCAACACTTATCCGCTGACGCTGGAGTTCTTCCTGTTCCTGGGTGGCCCCCCAACCGGGGTGCATCTCGACGTCTGAGCCGCGGCCGACCGATAACAGCTGGGGCGAGCTGTCGGTGTCAGGGACGGTGCAGAACCTAACGATCGAAATCGAAGGAGCCGGCCCCGGCACCGATGACCACGCTGGCAATGGGGGCACTGGCGGCCAGGGGGGTCCGCTTGGGGGTATCCAACGGCACCTCCGCCACCCATCGGTCGGGAGCTCAAAGCCGGCGACGCTGACGTTCACGATCATCCACTGACCGGCCGGTCACGCCGCGGATGCCGCTGACTCGTTCGCACAGCGGGATCCACCAATGTGCATGTTCTAAGAGGCCGGCGTCGCCGGCCGGCTCCAGGCGGCGGGGTGTGCGTGGCGAGGTTTTCTCGTGCGTGACCATCGCAGAGGGCCGCCATGCGCCGTGGGCGTGCTCGCGCTTTCACCCGGGCGCTGCTGCCGGATGGTCCGAGCGCGTAGGGCCTCCAGTCAAGCAGCCGGACGACTCAGATCCCGCGCACCCGGCCCATCAGGCGAGGCTGGATCCCGAGCGGGCCGCAGCCCGAGCAGACGCCGTCGGAGCCCGCAGCAATTCCTGCGGGAGCCCTTAGCTCAGCCGGGGATGCCGGCGGTGCCGGCGATGAGATCGAGCTGCTGCAGATAGGGCGCGAGATAGTGGGCGTCGATCTTGGTCTTGACCCTGGACTCCGCGGTCTCGATGGCCTCCGAGGTGATCGCGCGGCCGTCGCCGAGCCGCGCGGTGAGGCTCAGCGGCCGGTCCGCGCCGACGAGCACGCCGCGCAGCACCGGTTCGAAGTCGTGGGGCGTGATGTCGGCCCCGGCGCGTGCGGCGATCTGTGCGGAGACCGTGTCGGCCTGCTGAGCCGCGATGCTGCCGTGCTTGACCGGGAAGTCGGTCGCGTCGCCGGCGGCGTAGACGTCGTCGAGGCCCGCCACCCGGCAGCGCCGGTCGACGGGGATCAGGCCCAGCCACGAGGAGTCGGGAACGCCGGGCACCTGGCGCGCCGCCAGCTGGGGCAACGCGACGATGCTGTCGACCTCCAGGGTCGTCTCGCCGGGCGTGATCACGACGCTCCCCGGCTCGGGCACCTCGCAGCCGACGCCGTAAACGAGCTGCACACGGTTGCGGTCCAGCAGCCTGGCGACTGCCGAGCTCGCGGTCTGGCCGAACACCGCGAGTGGAGCGGGCTCGGCGGTCACGACCGTGACCGACAGCTCGGCGCACATGTCATACGCGGCGCGCGCCGTCATCAGCGCGAGCTCGTAGAGCGGCAGCGGCCAGGCCATCGGCGAGGTCGCGACGAACGCCACCCGCTGCAGGTAGCCGTCCTCCACGTCCTGAACGAGCCCGTGCAGGCGCTCGTCCAGCCGCCGATCGTCGATCGTGCGCACGTGCTTGAAGCGATCGTGCAACTTGGCGCCGTAGGCCAGCAGGAGCGCGTCATAGCGCAGCGTCGCACCCGAGCCGGTGCGCACGACGCGCTGGTCGGGGTCCAGTGCGGCGATCTGGTCGCAGATCAGCTCGGCGCCGGCGTCCTCGGCGATGCGGGCCAACGGGTAGCGGCGCGCTCGGCCCGCGGAGAACGGCTCGAGCACGCTCAGTGGGCGGTAGAAGAAGCTCGCCTCGGGCGCCAGCAGCGTGGTGGCCACGCGGTCGCCCGCGAGCTCGCGCAGAGCCAGCGCGGCCTCGAGCGCGGCGACGCCGCCGCCAGCAACCAACACTCTCAACCGGCGGGGGGAACTACCGACAGTGTTCATGCGCAGACGTTACGCATACACGCGGCACAGCGCCACCCGGACATCGCCGAAAGTGCACTGCGCGAAACTACCATCCGGGGCGTACGCTCGACGCCACAACACCCGGCGGCGGCTCGGAGTCCCACCGGATGCCGGTCGCCCGAGCTACTGCGAGGCTGCTCCCATGTCAACTCTCATCTGCTACGACGGATCCGACAGCGCCAAGCGGGCGCTGGCCGTGGCCCACAACGTGCTCGGCGAAGGTGAGGCCGTGCTCCTGCACGTCTGGAACCCGCCGGAGGCGGTTCTGGCCGATTCCTTCAGCACCCGCAGCGCGGGGCCCGGGCACGCGCCGGGGCAGGACAAGCTGGAGGAGATGGCGCGCCAGCGCGCCGAGGAGGTCATCGAGCAGGGCCGCGGGCTCGCCGTCCAGCTGGGAATGAGCGTCGCGACTCGAAATGCGCGCAGCCACGCGAGCGTATGGCAGACGATCATCGACGTCGCCGACGAGCTCGAGTCCGAGTTGATCGTGGCCGGAACCCACGGCACCACGGCGGTCTCGGAGGACGCCCTCGGCAGCGTTTCAGCCGGTCTCGTGCACCACTCCACGCGCCCGGTGCTGATCGTCCCGTCCGGCCAGCGCGGCTAAGCCTACGCCCGGGTTTCGGCCGGGCGCCGACGGACCACGGCCGGGCGCCGACGGATGACGCAAGCGCGTGCATTAACGACTTGATTGCAGGCTTCTGTCGTGCCGGCCGCTACGCTCCCAGCGTGCAAGCATCTGAAGACTTCGGCCTCCTGGACGCCTACTGGCGGGCCGCCAACTACCTCTCGGTCGGGCAGATCTATCTGCTGGACAACCCGCTGCTGCGCGAGCCGTTGACGCTCGCGCACATCAAGCCGCGACTTCTGGGGCACTGGGGCACGACGCCCGGGCTGAACTTCATCTACGCGCACCTCAACCGGTTGATCGTCGCGCGCGATCTGGACATGATCTACGTGACCGGTCCCGGGCACGGCGGCCCGGGCGTCGTGGCCAACACGTACCTGGAGGGCACCTACACCGAGGTCTACCCGACGATCGGTCACGACGTCGAGGGCCTGCGCCGGCTGTTCCGTCAGTTCTCGTTCCCGGGCGGGATCCCGAGCCACGTGGCGCCGGAGACGCCCGGATCGATCAACGAAGGTGGCGAGCTGGGCTACTGCCTGCTGCACGCCTATGGCGCGGCGCTCGACAACCCGGAGCTGATCGTCGCCTGCGTGGTCGGAGACGGCGAGGCCGAGACCGGATCGCTCGCGGCGAGCTGGCACTCCAACAAGTTCATCGACCCCGCGCAGGACGGCGCGGTGCTGCCGATCCTGCACCTCAACGGCTACAAGATCGCCAACCCGACCGTGCTGGCGCGGATCCCGCACGACGAGCTGCGTGCGCTGCTGGAGGGCTACGGTCACGAGGTGATCTTCGTCGAGGGCGACGAGCCCGCGAAGATGCACGTCGAGATGTCGGTGGCGCTCGATTACGCGGCCGACCGGATCGCCGAGATCCGGCGCTTGGCGCGGGAGCAGGGCAACACCGAGCGGCCCCGGTGGCCGATGATCGTGCTGCGCACCCCGAAGGGGTGGACGG
>Ga0181518_10005481_pt1 | contig 10957 bp, 4 predicted proteins | sample PEATcosm2014_Bin_28_FD_119751 | JGI IMG/M metagenome (GOLD analysis project Ga0181518, IMG submission 119751) | Peatland microbial communities from MTU Mesocosm Facility, Houghton, MI, USA - PEATcosm2014_Bin01_60_metaG | ecosystem: Environmental > Terrestrial > Soil > Wetlands > Peat | place... | reverse complement strand
GCCCGATCGTATTTTCGCCACCGGCGGGGCCTCCCAGGATTCACCCATTCTGCAGGTGATGGCCGATGTGATGAACTGCCGCGTCGAACGCATTGAAGTTTCCAAGAGCGCCGCGCTGGGCGCCGCGTTGCGGGCCGCGCACGGCTGGCTGGTTCACACCGGGGAAAAACCGAGATGGGAAAAAGTCGTGGCCGGTTTCACCGCCCCGGTTCCCAACAGTGAAATCCGTCCGGACCCGAAGGCCGCAAAGGGTTACGACCAGCTGATTGAAAAATATGCCCGCTGTGAGCGCGAGGCGCTTCAGGAAATCAATCGTTCACAGTAATTGAATTTTGAAACCGCGGCCAGGTTTGATAGCTTGGGCCGCATGAAATACCCCGCCGTTTTGCTTTTGCTGCTCGCTCCGGCCTTGTTCGCCGCGTCGCCGGTGGTGACATCGTTCCACAAAACCCCCGACGGGGTTTTGCTGCAAACATCATCGGGCGTGCTGCGGTTGCAAGTCTGGTCCGACCGCGTGGTGCGGGTGACCTACGGCCTGGGCCAGTCACTGCCGCCGCTCAAAAGTCTCGCGGTGATTTCCAAGCCGGAGCACGTCGCTTGGAAACTGACACCGACGGCAGACGCCATCACGCTTTCAACGAAGTCGCTTGCCGCGCGGGTGGATCGTCAAACTGGAACGGTGCAATTTTTCGACGCTTCAAATCATTTGCTGCTTGCCGAGTCGCCCGGCTCGCGGGCCTTGACGCCGAACAAGGTTGCTTCATTCGATGTGCTCGCGTCACGGCAATCCTTCATGCTCGCGCCGGGCGAAGCCATTTACGGACTCGGCCAGCACCAGCAAGGGCTGATGAATTATCGCGGGCATCGCGTCCAGCTGTTGCAGGAAAACCGGGAGATCGGCATCCCGATGCTGGTTTCGAGCCGGGGCTACGGTCTGTTGTGGGACAACCCGGCGGTGACGGACGTGGACGCGGGCATGCCGGGCACCGAGGATTTGCTGACGTGGAATTCCGAGGCCGCCGACGCGGTGGATTATTATTTCCTGGCCGGACCGGAACTGGACGATGTCATCGCGTCCTACCGCCGGCTCACCGGCGCGGCGCCGATGATGGGCGAATGGGCGTGGGGCTTCTGGCAGTGCCGGGAACGTTACGCCAGCCAGCAGGAATTGCTCGGCGTGGTGCAACGCTACCGCGAAATGGGCGTGCCGTTGGACGGCATCATCCAGGACTGGCAATACTGGACTCCGGCGCCGTGGGGTTCGCATGAGTTTGATCCGAAGCGTTATCCGGATCCGGCGGGCCTGTTCAAGCAACTGCACGACGAGCACGTCCACGCGCTGATTTCCGTCTGGCCCAAGTTCGACACCGGCTGCTCGAACGCCGTTGAACTGGCCAGGGCCGGAGCGCTCTATCCGCAGGTCATCCCTTACGTTTATCCCAAAGGCCAGGGCCAGTGGTATGATCCGTTCAGCGCCGCCGGCCGCCGGGTTTATTGGAAACAGATTTCCGAAAAACTTTTTCACTTCGGCGTGGACGGCTGGTGGCTGGATGCCAGCGAGGCGGAGTTGAGTGGCAAATGGGGCGAGTTCCGCGGCTTCAACACCGCCGATGGACCGGGCGCGAAAGTTTTCAACGCCTACCCGCTGATGCACACGACGGGCGTTTATCAGGGACAGCGCGCCGAGACTTCCGCCCGGCGCGTGTTCATCCTCACGCGCTCGGCCTACGCGGGCCAGCAACGCAACGCCGCCGTGTCGTGGTCGGGCGACATCCATGGCAACTGGGACGTGTTCCGCAAACAAATCCCCGCCGGCCTCAACTTCATCGCCAGCGGCATCCCGTATTGGAACACGGACATCGGCGGATTTTTCGGCGGCGACCCGGCCCAGGCCGGTTACGCGGAACTTTTCACGCGCTGGTTCCAGTTCGGCGCGTTCACGCCCATGTTCCGCGTTCACGGCACGGGCAAGCCGAAGGAAATCTGGCGCTTCGCCCCGGACATCCAGCAAATTCTCATCCGCTACAACGAACTTCGCCACCGCCTCGTGCCCTACATCTACTCCACCTCGTGGCGCGTCACGAGCGAAGGCTACACGCTCATGCGCCCGCTCGCGTTTGATTTCCGCCGCGACGACAACGTGCTGAACTTGGCCGACCAGTTCATGTTCGGCCCGGCCATCATGGTGAATCCAATTGTTCAACCTGCCGCCACGAATCGCGACGTTTATCTCCCCGCCGGCCAGGACTGGTTTGATTTTTGGACCGGGCAGCGTTTCACCGGCGGGCAGCACATCCAGGCCGATGCACCGCTGGCCACGCTCCCGCTCTTCGTGAAAGCCGGCTCGATCATTCCGCTCGGCCCGTCCGTGCAATACATCGGCGAGAAACCCGCCGACCCGATTGAACTGCGTGTTTATCCTGGAGCCGATGGAACCTTTACGCTCTACGAGGACGAGGGCGACAACTACAACTACGAGCACGGTGTCCACGCGACCATCCCGATTTCGTGGGACGAGAAATCGAAAACGCTCACCCTTGGCCGGCGGGCGGGAAAATTTCCCGGAATGTTGGAACAACGGAAATTTCGTATCGTGTTCGTGTCGCCCAACCACGGCATCGGCGGCGCGGTGACGGAGAACGCCGATGTCGAAGTGGTTTATCGGGGCCGCGCACTGAAAATTTCCGCGCCTTGAAATTTTGGGTGATGCCCGGTTGCCTCCCGCAGGACACACCGGGCAATTTCATTCTGGACAACCGGACTCCTGCGCCTGAAAACTGAACGGGTCTGCTTCCATTTATGAACTCGCGCCGCCGGTTTTTTCGGGATTTGGGGATCGCGGGGACTTTTCTCGTTTTGCCCAAACTGAACGCCGGCCCCGGCGTGGTGGAAGATGATTTTTCCAGCGACAAAAACGACCGGGCCTATTGGCTGAAAATGCTCGAGCGGGTCGCCGGGCCGGTGTTAAGCAATCTGGCGGCCGGCAAACTGCGCGAACGGATGCCGGTGGAATGTCCGGCCGGTAATGTCGCCGGGCGGCGGCCAGTGACGCATCTCGAAGCGGTTGCACGCACCTTGTCCGGTCTTGCGCCGTGGCTGGAGTTGGCGGACAAAACCGCCGAGGAAGCGGAGCTGGGACGCCGTTTCGCCGACTTCGCCCGCCGGGGACTGGCCCAGGCGACGAATCCCCAATCGCCGGACTTCATCAACTTCACTGCCGACGGACAGTGTCTGGTGGATGCGGCGTTCCTGTCCCATGCCTTTTTGCGGTCGCCGGGCGAACTTTGGGGAAAACTGGAGAAACCAACACAGGAACGGCTGGTGACAGCATTGAAATCAACCCGCAGCTTCCGAGCCGGCCAGAGCAACTGGCTGCTTTTTCCCGCGATGATTGAAACCTTTCTCGCCAGCATCGGCGAAGAATGGCGGCCACAGCCCATCGAAACCGCCATTCGTGCCTTCGAACAATGGTATAAAGGCGACGGTGCGTATGGCGACGGCGCGGAATTCCACTGGGACTATTACAACAGTTTCGTCATCCAGCCATTCCTGCTGGACGTGTTGGAACACATCGGCAAGGTTTCAAACCGATGGGCGGAGCCGCTCGGCGCGGTGCGGCAACGGGCGCGACGTTATGCGGCCGTGCAGGAACGCTTGATTGCACCGGACGGCAGCTATCCGGCGATTGGCCGTTCCATCACCTACCGATGTGGCGCGTTCCAATTGCTGGCGCAAATGGCGTTGCGCGATGAATTGCCGGAGGGCGTCAAATCCCCGCAAGTGCGGGCGGCGTTGACGGCGGTGATCCGGCGCACCTTGGGAGTGGCGGACACCTTTGACGCCGATGGCTGGTTGCGGGTCGGTCTGGCCGGCCATCAACCGGGTCTGGCGGAACCCTACATCAGCACCGGCAGCCTGTATCTCTGCACTTCTGTCTTTTTGCCGCTGGGGTTGCCCGCCCGCCACCCGTTTTGGAGCGGGCCGGCGGCGGACTGGACGGCCCGTAAAATCTGGTCCGGCCAGAATTTCCCGGCGGACCATGCCCTGGCCAATCCCGGCAACAGCGGAAGGTAGATTTGACGATGGCGGACTGCGGCAATTTGAATTTTATTTCGGCGCAGATTGTCCGTCCCACTGAAACGTTTTGCCCTTCTTGATTTTCACGTCGCGGGTCACGTCGCCGTAGCGCAGGCGGCAGGGATTGCCGAGGAGCGAATGCACGGTGGCAGAAACCAATTTACCGTCCTTCCATGCCAGGTCCACCGCGAAGCCGCCGCGCGCACGCAGGCCTTTCACGCTGCCGTCGGGCCAGGCCTTCGGCAACGCCGGTAACAGGTTGATTTCGTCCTCGTGGGATTGCAGCAGCATTTCGCAGATGCCGGCGGTGATGCCGAAGTTGCCGTCCAACTGCATTGGCGGATGCAGGCCGAAAAGATTCGGGCAGGTGTTGCGCGCGGAAAACAACTGCTGGAGCATCAAATGCGCACCCTCGGCGTTGTGCAGGCGCGCGAACAGGGCGGTGCGCCACGCGAACGACCATTCGCGCACGTCGCTGTCCGGCGCAATGCCGCGCGCGTTGATGGAAACCTTCGCCGCCGCCGCCAGTTGGGGCGTTTTGACGATGCTGATTTGCCGGCCGGGATACACCGCAAACAGATGCGACGTGTGGCGGTGATGGTCATTGCGCGTGTCGAGTTCCGGATATTTCGGATCGTGCAATTCGGTCATCCATTCGAGCAACTGGCCCCAACTCCCGATTCCCGGCGTGACCAGCTTATCGCGCATCGCAGCGATTTTATCGCGAAACGCCTTGTCCGCGCCGAGCGCGTCCGCCGCGGCGACAGTGTTGTTGAACAGGTCCCAGACGATTTCCTGATTGTAACTCACGCCGTCCAGGACCGGCCCGTGTTCGGGCGACCAGCCATTAGGCACGACCAGTTTGCCATCCGGCAAAGTCTTCAGATGGTCCATCCAAAATTCGCAGGTTTCCTTCATCACCGGCCAGGCCGTCTTCTTCAAGTATTTTTTGTCGCCGGTGAAGGCGTAGTGTTCCCAGAAACCGTGGCAATACCAGGCGTTGGCCGTTTTGTCCCATTTCCACCCCATGCCGCCGTAAATGTTGTGCGAGGTGCGGATAGCCCAGCCGCGCGTGGTCATCGTGCCGGCGGGCGTCTTGAGGTCGGGCGAGGCGTCAGTGGCCTTGCGCCAGGCCGGGAGCTGGCTCTGAACGAGATCGAAGAACGGCTGGTGGCACGGGGACAGGTTCGCCACTTCGACCGGCCAGTAATTCATTTCCACGTTGATGTTCGCGTGATAATCGGAATGCCACGGCGGATTATTGCTGTCGTTCCAGAGACCCTGCAGATTTGCGGGCAGACCGCCAGGCTGCGAACAGGAGATGAGCAGGTAGCGGCCGTATTGGAACAGCAGCTCCTCGAGGCCGGGGTCCGTTGTGCCGACGGCCATGACTTTGCGCACGTTGGTGGGCAACTCAAGCTGTTTGGCGGAGGATTTGCCAAGGTCAATGGCCACGCGGTCGAACAGCGAATGAAAATCCTCTTCGTGTTCCGCCTTGAGGGCATCGTATTTTTTCGCAGCGGCCTTTTCGACCTGTTTTGTCACGCGTGCGTGCGGGTCTTCACCGCGATATTTCGCGGCATAATTCATCGCGTAGTCCGTGCCCGCCGCGACAATGAGCGTGAGGCCGTTGCAGTTCTTGAATTGAAGCGTTGCGCCGTTGGTTGCCAGCGACCCGCCGTCCGGGAGCACGATCAATTGCGCCTCGTATTTCAAGCCGTTGGTGAGCGCGCCCGCAAAAGCCAGCCGATTTTTGGCGGCGACGGTTTGCGCGCCATGAGCATCCTGCAATTCAATGCTGCCCGTGTGGCGGCCGGGCTGGTCGGCGGTGAGCCGCACGACGAGGACGCCGTCGGGATGACTGCAAAAATATTCACGCCGGTAATTCACGCCGCCCGACTGGTAGCTGACGTGTGCCAGTGCGTCGCCGAGGTCGAGATCCCGCCGGTAATTCGCGAGGTTTTCGTGTCCCGGCAAATTGATGAACACATCGCCCAGGCACTGGTAGGCGCCCATCCGGTTGTCGTTGCCGCCGGGATTTTCGTCGCCCGTCCACAGGCTGTCCTCGTTGAGCGCGATCCGTTCGCGATCCGTTCCACCGGCAATCAGCCCGCCGAGGCGCCCGTTGCCGATGGGCAGCGCTTCATTGATGAAAGGCGGCACCGTTCCATTGACCATGCTTCCCACCGGCTGCTGGTACCACAGCAAGAGATCGCTGGCATTCAATGCCGCTCCTGCGCCCAGGACCATCAATGCGGCGAGAAAAAGTTTTTTCAAGGTGTGGGGGTTGATTGGAGGCTGCCGTCCAGATGGACAGTGCCGCCGGATTTGATGTTCAGCTCAACAGTTTTTTCACCGTAACGGACTTTACACGGATTTCCAAGGAGCGAGTGCAATGTGGCGGAAATCAACTTCCCATCCGTCCAATCCATGTCCACTTCGAAGCCGCTGCGCGCGCGCAAGCCTTTCACGCTGCCGTTGGGCCAGGCCTTCGGCAGCGCGGGCAACAGTTCCAGAATTCGGAGTTCGGAGTTCGGCCTGCCCTCCGTAGCCTCTGGGCGAAGGATGGGGGTTCGGAGTTCGCGTTGCTGGCTTTGCAGCAACATTTCGGCAATGGCGGAAGCGCCGCCAAAGTTGCCGTCAATTTGAAACGGCGGGTGCGCATCGAACATGTCCGGATAAGTGCGCTCCGGACTCAACAGAAATTTCAAAATGCCGTAGGCGTGATCGCCGTCGTGCAGGCGCGCCCAAAGATTGATGCGCCAGGCCGTCGCCCAGCCGGTCGCCTTGTCGCCGCGAATCTCCAGCGATTTTTTGGCCGCGGCGGCCAGTTCCGGCGTGGTGTAAAAATCAATCTGGTCGCTGGGAAACAAACCGTAGAGGTGCGAGACATGGCGGTGATGGATGTCGGGCGCATGGGTGTCCCAATCCTCAAGCCATTCCTGCAGTTGTCCCGCGGAGCCGATTTGCAGCGGTGCCAGCCGGGCGCGCGTGGCGGCGAGTTGTTTGCGGAATTTTTTGTCCCGGCCGAGAATTTCCGAGGCTTGAATGCAATTCGCGAAGAGGTCGCGCAAAATTTCCAGGTCCATCGTCGGCCCGGCGCAAAGGCTCGCGCCGCCGGGATGTTTGTTTTCCGGCGACAGCGACGGACACGTCACCAGCCAATGGTGCGTCGGCTCCTCGACGAGCGTGTCGAGGAAGAATTGCGCCGAACCCTGCATGGCCGGATAAATTTTTTCCAGGAACTTTTTGTCACCGGTGAATTGGTAATGTTCCCAAAGATTTTGCAGGAGCCACGCGCCGCCCATCGGCCACAGGCCGTATTGCGGGCCGTCAATCGGCGCGGTCGCGCGCCACAAATCCGTGTTGTGATGGGCCACCCAGCCGCGCGCGCCATACATCACCTGTGCGGTGTGTGCGCCGGTTTGCGTGAGGTCCATCACCATGGCCGTGAGGGGTTCGACACATTCGCTCAGGTTGCCCGGCCCGGCGGGCCAGTAATTCATCTCGGTGTTGATGTTGATGGTGTATTTGCTGCCCCACGGCGGGTTCATCGAATCGTTCCAAAGGCCCTGCAAATTCGCGGGCTGGCCGCCGGGTCGCGAACTGCAAATCAAAAGATACCGCGCGAATTGAAAATAAAGCGCGGTCAGTTGCGGATCGTTGCCATCGGCAAAATGGGCGATGCGCTCGTCCGTCGGCAATTTCATTGAATCGGTTTCACCCAAATTCAATTCGACGCGGCGGAATAATTTTTGATGTGCTGCGATGTGATCGGCTAACGTCGTGTCAATGCCATCGGCGACATGGCCGTTCCACCATTTCTTGTAGGCTCCGGCGATTTGATTTTTGGTGATGGCTTCGGGATCGCCGCTGACATCGTGATAATTTTTGAAACTCGTCGCGGCGGCAATGAGCAACGTGACCGAATCGGCATTGGTGACGGAAATTTTGTCCGCATCCGCCAATATTTTCCCATGAATATCATGGAAAGATGGCAGCACGCACACGCGCACTTGGAATTTCAGCGCACCCTTGATTCCGTCTGATTTACCGTTCACGCCGCGCATCACCAGCGTCGCGTCGTTGACGAGCGGTGCGTTGGTGTTGACTTCCACGCTCATGTCCGCCTTCTGCGGTGTGGTCATTCCGGCGGTAAAGGAAATCTGTCCCGGCTGGTCGGCGGTGAGGCGAACCACGATGACTTGATCCACCGGGCTGGAGAAAATTTCGCGCGTGAATTTCACGCCATCGCTGGTATAAGTGACGCTGGCGACGGCGGTGTCGAGATTCAAATCACGGCGGTAATTCCCGACCGCGGCGTTGGCGGGAAAGGCAAGGAACAAATCACCGAGCGTCTCATACGGCATTTGCCGCATCGGTTTGCCCATCATTTTTTCACCGGCCAATTTTTGCGCCTCGGCGTATTGGCCGTCGAAAATCAACCGGCGCACTTCCGGCAGCGCGGCGAGCGCGTTGGTGTTGTCCGGGTCATACGGCCCGCCGGCCCAGAGCGTGTCTTCGTTGAGTTGAAGTTTCTCGCGGGCGATGCCGCCGAAAACCATCGCGCCGAGCCGTCCGTTGCCAACGGGCAGCGCACTGACCCAATTGGTCGCGGGTTGGCGATACCACAGGCTCAACGGTTCCGCCGGCGCCGGCGCCTCGCCCGGAAGTTCCCCTGTGAAAGCCAGCAGGGAATTGGTTGTTCCGCCGGGAGCGCCGTGGACCTGGGTAAAAAGGGAAAAAACCAGCACGACGGTGGCGGTAGTTGTGAATTTTTTGAATGTGCGGCTCATGCAAAGCATCCTCTCAGTTTTGTTTCCAGTTGCGAGAATTTTTGCAACGTCGGGTCATGGCGGGGGCATTTGGCTCTGCCACCGTTCGGTGTCCCGCCTTTAGGCGGTCAGCGTGGCATATCGTGGTTTAACCGCCTGAAGGCGGGACACCAAACCGACTCGCCCAATTTTATGGCGTGGCGGTGATTTTCAGCGGCACGCGCAGGCGGATGTCGTCGGACGCCGCCCCCACGAGCAGTTCGTAGTTACCGGGCTCAACCGTGTATTGCTTTTTGGCCGGGTCCCAACTGCGGAACCGTTCCGTGGGGATGTCCATGGTCAACCAGGCCCCCTGGCTGGCCTGCAAATGGATCCGCACAAAGCCGCACAGTGCGAGTTTCGGCTGGGGTCGCGTGGAGTTCACGTGCCGGAAATAGACCTGCGCGACCTCATCGCCGTCCCAAGTGCCGGCGTTCAGCAGGGAAAACGTGAGTTTGATCGTGTCGCCTGCGGCAAAATCGGTCCCGTTGAGTTTCGGACTGTTGTAATCAAATTTGGTATAGCTCAAACCGTGGCCGAAGGCGAAGTCCGGCTGGCCGTTGAAATACCGGTAGGTGCGGTTGGACATCGAATAATCGTCAAAGGCTGGCAGGTCGGCGGTGGCATGGTAAAAAGTGACCGGCAGCCGTCCGGCGGGATTCACGTCACCGAACAACACGTCGGCCACGGCGCGCCCGCCCTGTTCGCCCGGATACCAGGCCTGCAAAATCGCGGTCAGGTTGGTGGCCGCCCCCGGCAGGGCGATGGGACTGCCGCTGCAGTTGACGAATACGACCGGTTTGCCGGCTCCCAGCAATGCTTCCAGCAGTTCATTTTGCACCGCCGGCAGTTCGATCGCCGTGCGGTCGCCGCCGTTAAAGCCGTCGTAATCCACCTTCATCTCCTCGCCTTCCAGCCGCGGGCTGATGCCGCCGACGTAAATGATCACGTCCGACATCCACGCGGCGGTAATGGCCTTGGTCCACGTTTGCGCGTCGGGCCGTCCCGACCCGTCCCGTCCCAACGCCAGCGGACAGGCCGATTCATAAACCACCTGGACGTTTGTGCCGGCTGTGTTTTTGATGCCGTCGAGAATGGTCACCGGCCGCGCGGGCGTGCCGTTGTAATTGCCGAGCAGCACCGCCACGGAATCCGCGTTGGTGCCGATGACGGCAATGCGTTTGATTTTGGCGCGGTCGAGCGGCAACAGGTTGTCATTTTTCAACAGCACGATGGATTCGCGCGCCATTTTCAATGCCAGGGCCTCATGGGCGGGCGTGTCGTTTTGCGAAATGGGTATTTGCGCATACGGCACTTGTCCCGGCGGGTCAAACAGCCCCAGCCGGAACCGCGCTTCCAGCACGCGGCCGACCGCGGTGTCAATTTCCGTTTCCGAAATCAAACCTTTTTTGACCGCGCGCACCAGCGAGTTGTAATCCGTGCCACAACAGAGATCGTCGCCGGCCTTGACCGCGGCGGCCGCGGCCTCCGCCGGCGTGGCCGTGAATTCATGATTCGCATAGATATCATAAATCGCACCGCAATCAGAAACGACATGGCCGTCAAAGCCCCACTGTTGCCGCAAAAGGTCCGTGAGCAACAGCGGGTTGGCGCAGGCCGGTTTGCCATAGACCGAATTATAGGCCCCCATGACTGCGCCGACGTGGCCCTCGCGCACGGCGGCCTCGAAGTGCGGCAGGTACGTTTCGTAGAAATCGCGCTCGGGCGGCGCGACGTCAAAACGGTGGCGCTCCAGTTCCGGCCCGCTGTGGACGGCAAAATGTTTCGCGCAGGCCATGGCCTTCACGTATTTCGGGTCGTCGCCCTGCAAACCGCGAATGAAGGCCACGCCGAGCCGGGCGGTGAGGAACGGGTCCTCGCCGTAGGTTTCCTGGCCGCGGCCCCAGCGCGGGTCGCGGAAGATGTTGATGTTCGGCGTCCAGAACGTGAGGCCGTAATAACGCGCACTGTCCCCATCGTGTTTGCTGACGTAGTCATTGTGCTTGGCGCGGGCCTCGGTGGCGATGACGTCGGCGGCTTGTTGCAGGAGCGGCGCGTCCCAGGTG
>Ga0181518_10005476_pt1 | contig 10969 bp, 9 predicted proteins | sample PEATcosm2014_Bin_28_FD_119751 | JGI IMG/M metagenome (GOLD analysis project Ga0181518, IMG submission 119751) | Peatland microbial communities from MTU Mesocosm Facility, Houghton, MI, USA - PEATcosm2014_Bin01_60_metaG | ecosystem: Environmental > Terrestrial > Soil > Wetlands > Peat | place... | reverse complement strand
GGACCTACCTTCTATCGGGCAGGCTTCTGCGCCGCACGCCCGCCGAGATGTGGCAGGTGTTCACGCTGCTGTGGGGCTACCGGGCTCCGGAGTTTCCCTACGACCACGAGCACCAGGGAGAGTTCATCGACCAGCACGTGACCTACCGCATCACGCGGGAGACGGTCCACAGCTCCAGCGGCAAGCGGCTCTCCAGCAAGCACCAGAAGCAGGAGATGCCCGAGCCCGCCAACGCTCCGAAGCTGTGGCGGTTCCTGCACCAGGCGCAGCTTCACGCCACCAACAAGAGCATGGGCCTTTGCATCCCCGAGGTGAAGCGGCACTTCCTGGAGATACCGCTGGAAGGACGCTTCCTGGAAGAGTACGACGAGAAACTGAGGGAGCTCAAGACTTCCTTCGTCAACCGGCCCGCCGTGTTCAGCCTCCAGCAGCGCGCCGATTGGTTCACCCGCATCAACGAGCTTCAGACAGTCGCGCTCGGCGCCAAGCTGGGCCGCCTCATGCCCGCCATCCAGGAGTACACCTCGCAGGGCCGCAGCATCATCGTGACCTGCAAGCAGCAGAAGACGTTTGAGCGCCTGATCGGCGTCTTCAACCAGGAGGGGCTCGACTTCGTCAAGCTCGACGAAAAGAGGCCGGCCCAGCCCCACAAGCGGCGGGAGTGGCTGGACGAGCACTTCGCCAAGTCTCCCAAGCGCATCCTGCTGACCCGCACACCGCTGATCAACGAGTCCCTGAACAACCTCGTCAAGGCCTCCGCCATCATCGTGGTCGAGGCAGAGTATGTCTTCTATCCCTTGCAGCAGCTGGAGGGCCGGATCGCGCGGCCCAAGCAGAAGGCGGAATCCGTTGATATCCTCTACATGGTGACCCACCACCCGACGACCACCAGCGTGGACGAGGCCATGCTCCAGATGGCCCTCCGGCGCAACAACGCCAACGTCGAGCTGCTTAGCGGCAACGTCACCCAGCGCACCAACGAGCAGCTGGTGGAAATGGCCGAAAACCAGCAGATGCGCGAGATGGAGCTCATGCAGACCCTCTTGGCGAAGGCCAAGCCGGCCACCATGGACTACAACGCCGAGTTCACCGCGCGCGAGACGGAGATCGAGCAGGCCGAGAAGAAAAAGGCCGTCATCGTCGTCAACGAAACCCTCCAAGAGCACCTCGACAAGGCACCGGAGGCGCCCGCCGATGAGCCTCAGGCTTGGCCAGCCGCCGCAGCAGCCGCGGAAGGCAAAGGGGAAGACCAGCCGGCTTCCGCCGCACCCGGCGAGAGCCTTCAGGCCATCACCAAGGCGGCGTCCCCCAATGTGCAGTATCTGGTGGACGGCGAGAACCTGCTGCTGCCCCTGGACGTCCCGCAGGTCGAGAGGAGACCCAAAGTCCGCCCCAAGCTCAACGCCCTCAGGAAGGCGGTCGAGGAAATGAAAAGCGAAAACCTCACGCTGTTTTCGCCCGGCGAAACTTAACCCAGTCAAACCAATTTCAGATGCAATTCAAGGTTACAGCCAAGAGATTGAAGCAAGCCCTCCAGATCGTGGAGGCGGTGCTGCCCGCCAAGGCCCCGCTGCCCGCGGCCGCCCACGTCAAACTGTCCGGCAAGGGCAGACAACTGACCCTGACCGCGACCAACCTTCACAGCCTGATCCACTACACTTTCTCCGCCGAGGTGGCCAAGGAGGGCGTGGCGGTGGTCCCCGCCAAGAAGTTCCTGGATTTCGTCAAGACCCTCAGCACCGAGGAGATTTCCGCCCGGCGGGACGCAAACGCCAAGCAGCTCGTCATCACGACGGGGAGCATCAATCTTAAGCTCCCGACGCTGGACGACCAGGAGTTTCCAGAGGCTCCAAAGGAAAAAGGACTGAGCTTCAAAGTCAGACAGGCCGACCTGCGGGAAGCCCTGCGGCTCACCGCCTTCGCCGCCGAGCGCGATACCAACCGCCACATCCTCCAGGGCTGCTTCCTCCACTTCTCCCCGGAAGGGCGGTGTCACGTGATCGCCACGGACACCAAGCGACTGGCCAAGTATTCGTTTGATCCGGTCACCGCGCCTTCGCACATGGACCAGGGCCGGTTCATCATTCCCATCCAAACCGCGGAGGTGCTGACGGACCACCTCATCCACGACGCGGAGATGACCATCACAATCGGAGAAAAGCACATCAGCCTCGACTTCGAAACCCCCGGCCAGGACCAGTACTATCTCAGCTTCAACCAGGTCATTGGCAACTATCCCGACTGCCATGGCGTGATCCCGAACCGAGCCTTCATCAATTCCGTCAACCGGCTGGGCCTTTTGCTCGCGCTCAGGAGGGCCATCTCGATCGTGAACGCGGAGGGGAGGGTGCAGCTCACGTTCAAGGGCGGCACTCTGGAGATCGAGGCGAGCGACTCCCACACCCCCGCCAGCTCAAGCCACCTGGTCGAGAAGCTGCCCATCGAGTACAGCGGGGAGCCGCTCTCAGCGGCCTTCACCCCCAAGATGCTCGCGCAGGCGCTGGAGGAGATGACCGAGGATAGCGTGGTCTTTGACCTCGAAGGAGAGAGCAAGCCCTTGGCGCTCAATGGGAAAAACTACCTCTACCTAAACATGCCCCTGCGCACATAGAGATCATCTTATGGCAAACATCAACCTGGGAGCGCCCAGATTTCCGGACCGGGCCATCACCTATTCGGTGGCCCGACAGGTTCTGCTAAGAAACATGTCCGAGGCATGCGACATGCCCACGTGTTTTATCGGTCCGCCGGGAGTTGGGAAAACCGCGCTCGTCGAGGCAGTAGCCAAGGAGATCGAGGCCAATCTCTGCGTCATCCCTCTTTCCTGCTACGACGCCAGCGAGCTCAAGGGCATCCCGCGCGTCGTCCAGTTGGAAGACCTGCGCAAGACCTATCCGGAACGCGTCAAGGACCACGTTTCAGGCTTCGTCACCTACTACGCGCACAACTTCGAGTTCCCGGCCACCGACGACCCCGCTCTGTGGATATTCTTCTTCGACGAGTTCAACACGGTGCCACCCTCCACGCAGGTGCCCATCTTCCAGGCGACGCAGAAGCGCTGCATCACCGGATCCTACCAGTTTCCGAAGAAAAACAGGATCGTGCTGGCGGGCAACCGGCCCAAGGACTCCGAGGCCGTGCAGCCCATCCCCAGCCCGATCATCTCGCGCGTCAACCTGCACGAGATCAAGCACGACTTCAAAGAGTGGCTGGACTGGGGCAAGCACATCCATCCCTCCATCCGCGCCTTCATCCAGTCCAACCCGGACCGGCTCTGCTACTTCACAGAGGAGATCGTCCAGCAGGTGCAGCCTTACGCCACGCCGCGCACCTGGGACTACGCCAACACCATCCTGCGATCCTATCCAGACCAGCAGCTGGCCGGGATCAAGAAGGGAACCGATCTCTGGAAGCTCCTCGAGTCGCACCTGGCGGGCTGCATCGGCCACGACACGATCACCTTCCGGGACTCCGCCAACAAGTCCCTGATGGACTACATCCAGACGGAGGCCGCCTATCTGCTGGAGAACGGCAGGCCGACGACAGCCACCGTCCGCCGCATGGTGCAAGCCTTGGAGGAGGACAAGAAGAACTCCCAGCGCCTGGACGGCGACCAGACTCGAAAGACGAGGGCCGCGCTTTGCCAGGTCCTGGAGCTGCTGCCCGAAATCGAACCCGCCCACGCCGCCGTATTCCTGCGGCGCCTCAAGGAATTCTGCCCGCACACGGCCGAGGTGCTGAACGCGCACAGGGACCTTTCCACCAAGATCAAAGCAATCCCAGGAATGCTAGAAAACCTGGCGACACTAAAATAAAACACTATGCAAGTAAAAGTCATAACCAGCGACAATGTTTACCGCTTCAACCAGAAGGGGCAGCCCATCGAGGCCATCAGCGAGCCGTACGTCCGGGTGGACGCCGCCGCCCGCGAGGACTTGGAAGCCCTGTACGACCCGCTCCACGACCACATCTCCACCGCGTTCACCTACGATGGAAACCGGATCACCGGCCTCTCCGCCGACCACGTGAACGCCATCCAGAACTTCCTCCTCGTCGAGGGGGCCTGGTACCTCAACGACTTGGAAGACCCTTCCACTGACGTGGCGGCTAACGGCGCCCCCGAAAGCAAGGCCGAGTGCCCCGGTAACGGCGCCTGCGCCTCTCCGGCGCCAGCAGCCACTCCTGACCCTGCCCTGGCAGCCGACAAGGCGCAGTTTTCCGGATTCGTCCCTGATGACGCCCAGCGCACGCTGCTGAAGGAGCTTCAGGAAACGGCAGAGAAGCTCCGCCGCATCACGCCTGACTCTGCCGACAAGTGGAACAACCAGCTTCAGCGCCAGTTGAACGCCGTGCTCTACTTCGGGACCGACGACGTGGCCAACGCCTGCGCCGAGGCCAAGGCGAAAATCGAAAAGCTCAAGCAGGACGCCAAGACCTCCGGTGTCCCGGAAAGCGTCATCGAGATCAACATGACCCCGGTCGAGATACCCGATGGGGACAATGGCCCCGGAGAGGAAGAAGAATTCTGAGCCGGGTAGCTCCGCTAACCTGGACAAGCAGAAACAAGGCTTCGTCAGCAGGCTATACTGGTATAGCAGCTGCGGCCACGGGGCCAAAGCATGAATTGAAGCGATCAAGCATTGTACAGATTATGTGGAACTCACCCTCGGATCGGGAACTCGTTTTGCAGCCCATTCCAAGCAACATGCCAGCAACCGAATCGCTGGACCAGGCCCCGGTGCTTGCCTAGCATCGCCTAAGACCCGCCTGAATATGAAGATAGCCCGGCCAAATCTCCCAGCCGCAAAGCCGAGCCTGCCGCCCTCCAGCACATGCCTGGTCGACCTGACGGGGTTTGTCCACCGGCTGGCCTACATGCCTGGGCCGCGGGGGCTGGATCCGGCCACCATCACCTCAAGGCGGACTGGCGAGCCAACCTGGGGGCTGGTCGGCGCCTTCAATCAGCTGCACACGCTGGCCAAGATGAAGCCCGCCCGAATCATTGCCTTTGCCGACTCCTCACAAAACGGGTTCCGCCAGCAGCTTCTCGACTCCTACAAAAGGAAAAGCGGCTCCACCTACATCGGATTCCAGCTCGCGCGCCTGACCCAGTGCCTGCCCTTGATGGGCATCCCCGTCATAGGCGGCCGGGAGGAGTTCCCAGGGATGGAGGCAGAGGACCTGATCTCAAAGGCGGCCCTTGCTTTGGAAGGCAACAACGTGGTGGTTGCCTACGACAAGGACATGCTCCAGCTCGTGGGAGAGCCCGCGCCCGGCAAGCCCGGAAGCGACGTCTTCTACTACCACCCCCAGAAAAAGGTTCTCCTGGACCGGCATAATCTGGCCAGCCACATCCGCACGAACTACGGCTTCCCAACCAAGGCGGAGATCGCCGGGCCGGACTTCGCGGTTTACCTGGCGGTCACGGGAGACGCCGAGGACGGCGTCAAGGCCGTCGGCGGGATTGGGCCGGCCACGCTGGCCAAGTACTACGAGCAAATACCAGCGGGTCTCTCCAACCCGGAGAAGATCGAAGCCTTGGCCAAGGCAGACCAGGACCTCAAAGCCCAAGCCGACAAGCCGGTCACCGCCGACTGGAGGAAAGCTCTTCTAAACTTACAGGCCACCGATTTGCGCACCAGCCGCCAGATCGACTTGTCCATCTCCAATGAAATCCCTCAGTTAAGGCCGGACAGGGACGCCTTCCGCCAGGTGCTGGAGGATTTGACGATGGCCTCCTTCCTGCAGCAGTTCGGCACTTGGTTCGCGCCGTTTGAGGCCGTGCAGCCCCAGCAAGCCGTGGAAGCACCAGCCATTTAGCGCATAACCAGCCGCCGAGCCCTATACTATCTTGGTAATATGAACAGGAGCCTCGGTCGTTAAGCCGGGCTTCGCAGCAAGAACTATGAAAATTGCAACCACTCTCTTTGTTTCCGCGGCACTGGCCGCGCATATCCAAGCCCAGAGCTCGTCCCAGCCTTCAGACCTCAGCATCCCGCCAGCCCTGACAAACACCGCCGGCGTCAGCTTCACTCTCGCCGTCACGGACAACGGCCAGCCCTACAGCGATCCAACGGCCTCTTACCAGTGGGCTTGCAACGGAGTGACCCTGGATGGAGCCACCAATGCGGCCTACGAAGGCGTGTACCCCGCCACCTACTATGGCGCCAACCTCTACACCGTCCAAGCAACGCTCACGAACGGCAGAACAACGCTGACATCTACGGTCTACACCGTCACGATGCCCGCCATCGAGAACTACTTCCAAACCACCGGCGGCGACGTCACCTTCCAAGTCGTCGCCACCGGCGGGCTGCTGAACTATCAGTGGCACTGGCACAATCAGTGGGAGGATCAGGCGATTCCGGGGGCCACCAATGCGGATCTCGAATACACAAACGCATTCTCAAGCGCCAATGCGGGCTATTACTGGGCAGCGGTTGCCAATCCGGCCGGCGTCGCAAGCACGCCCACAAACGGCCTTCTCTTGACAAAGCCCGTTCCCGTAGGCCAATACGAAGGCCTGTTTTACAACACCGACATTTTCGCCAGCAATCTGGCGCCCGCCTGCTTCGGGCACTTCTTGTTTTCCGTGGACCAAGAACGGAGGATTTTATCCGGCAGCCTGCAAAACGGCGCCAAGAAGTATCCCTTTGCCGGTTCGTTCGGCATCGACCACAGCGCAGTGCTCCAGATTCCAAGCGCCAACCCCATCTGGACTTTGGACATGCAGCTGCTAACAACCAACGAATTCCCACAGATCACGGGCTATGCTGCCAACAGCGCGTCGAAAGCGCCGTCACAGCTTTACGGCATCTTTCACTACTACAGCGCAAAGACCCCGTTCCCCAACGCCGGCAAGTACACGATCGCATTTCAAAAGCAGGAACCCACAAACTACTCCAGGCCAAACGGAGTCCCCGACGGATACGGCTACGCCTCCATGGCGGCCCAGTCAACAGGAACGGTCACCCTCATTGGGCAAACCGCGGATGGAACCAGCATCAGCCAGTCCGCCGGCCTGTCACAGCACGGGGACTACCCCCTGTACCTCCCCGCGTTTGGGGGGAGAGGCCTGCTGACAGGATGGATCTGCCTGTCGAACAGCATCATCACAGGCCCGACAAACAACATCATAGCAGGCGCCCCAATCCTTTGGTTCAAAGGGCCAGGAGCCGGCGATGCAAACTACAAGCAGGGTTTCGCTGAGATTTGTGACGCAGCCGGATCCTTGTATGTCCCAAGCCAGCAGGCGCTCTCCTACTCCAATGGCGTCGCCACGTTTACTGGAGGAGACCTGACCGAAAACAACGGTGACCTCATTTGGGACTTCGTTCAGGTCGTGCAGAAAAGCCCCGACGTTTTTGTGCCAGAAACCGGAATCGAACAGGTGAAGCTGACCCTCAGCAGGAGCACGGGCGTCATCACAGGAACCTACGCTGATTGCGTTTCAACAAAGCCGGTGAAGAGCCTGATGGGGGCGGTCCTGCAGGAGCAGGGATGGGCTGCGGGCTATTTCCTTAACAGCTCCTCAGTTGCTCCCGGGCACGAATCTGGCCTGTTCACCCTGACGGAGGACGCGTACCAGGGCGACTGAGGCCATCACGCATGGATCTTCAAGAACAGTTGGTCCTTCCCGAAATCCTGGCATGTTCTCTGATCGAAGCCGCCGAACGGCTGGCGGGCAAGGTGACAGGGCGCCTTTCTTCGCTCCCGGACAATCGAGACAGGCTCCGCAAAAAGATGGAGGATGCCGGATTCATCCCGACCTTGACGACACTCCGAAGACGGGTCCGATCCCAGTCTACGCCATAGGGAGCGCCGAGTTTCAGGAGATCAACAAACACCTTTTTGAACCACCAAGAGCGCAGACATGACAGCACAAGTCTCCAACACGATCCTCACGGGCACGCTTGGCGCGTGCTGGGGTTCCTTCCTCAACTCGGCCTATTACCGCGAGGAAAACCACCTTTCCCTATCGAGCCCGCCATCGCACTGCCCGAACTGCAAGAACAGGATACCCCCTTGCCTCAACGTGCCCGTGCTCGGCTGGGCATTCACCGGCGGGAAGTGCTTCAACTGCAAGAAGCCGGTCAGCCTCCACTACCCGGCCACCGAGCTCCTTGTGGCGCTGACCTTCATCGGCTGCCTTGCCATCACCAGCCTGCCCTTTGCGGCGTGCTGCCTGGGCGCGCTGGTAACGCTCTGCATTCTCGGAGCGATTTTTGACCACCGCCACTTCATCATTCCTAACGTCACTATTGCCGGCGCGATGCTCTTCACGGCCGCTTTGGTCATCGGCTGCCCTCAGATGCTCAACCCTAACGTCAAAAACGATTCTACAGCCCGGGTGATGCTTCTAGGCGGTGGCGCTGGGATGATGCTCCTTCTCCTGGTCATCAAGCACGCGGGCGAGCTGTTTTTCCGCCGGATCGAAAAGTTTGGCGGCAAGATGATCATCAATGAAAAGGGGGTAAAGAGCATCCACCCGAACGGTGAAGAGTTCTTCACTGCCTGGGATGACTTCTGCTACAGCAAGGTTGTTCCCCGCGGGGGCGTAAAAGTATTCAAAGCGAGATCCCTTTCCGCCGAGAACATCCCGTCAGAGCCAGCCGAGCGGCGCGACGACGCAATGATCGCTGTCGCTGACGGCTGCGCGCCGGTGGAAATGGCCAACGACGACATCATTGTCCGCGATGAGGAAGTCATCGTCCTGGGGAAGAAGGCGGATCTCTCCCAAGGGGTCGAACTGGGGGCGGAGCAGCTTTATATTTGCCGCAGCGTCATGGGCATGGGGGACATCAAGCTGTCAGCCTCGCTGGGGGCGCTCATCGGCCTCAATGCCGGGCTTGTGGAGATGCTTTTCTTTGCCTGCTGCACGGGAACGGTCCACGGCCTTTACCTTCGCCGCAAAGATCGGCGCCTCCCATTTGCTCCTCACCTGATGCTGGCCACAGCCTACGTCATTGCGTCAAGGCACGGCATCGTCCCCCACGTTCGGACGCTCCTGTACGCCTTAGGCTCTCACTGACTCCATGCGCTGGCTCATTGAACAGGTTCATCCCGAGAATGGCGACGACGCCCTGGCGGCGGCCGCTTCGCAGGCAGGCCACGAGGTGACGCTTCTCAAGCCCGAAAGGGACATCCCCGCAGATCGGCTGCCAGCCGGGCCGGCCCTGTTTCACGGGTCCATGCAGAAGGCGGCCGAGATACAGGCAGCGCGGCCTGATCTGTCCGTCTGGCTGGATTCGCCGGCCTTCGAGTGCTGCAGCTACTTTCCAAAGGTCGGGGAGTTTTTGTTCAATTCGACGTATGTAATGCTCCCGTTAAGCGAGCTGATCCGCCAGAAGTGGACCGTGTACCGCTGGCTGGCGAAGGACACAAAGATTTTTGTCCGGCCAAGCTCCGGGCTGAAGACCTTCACCGGGACCCTGCTCGATTTGCAGGACTTCGACCGCTTCTGGAGGAATCCCGTCATGTGCAACGCCCAGCCGGAGGACATGGTCGTGGTCGCGGCCCCCAAAGATATACTGGGCGAATGGCGCTTTGTGGCTGACAAGGCTGGCGAGATGATTGCCTGCTCCACGTATCTCTACCAAGAAAATCGCACCTATCTCCCATCAGCTCCCGAAGGCGCCGTCGAGCTATGCCGCAGAGTTTTGAAGTCGGGGTTCGCCCCTGGACCGATGTTTGTCCTGGACATCGCTGGAACTCCCGACGGGCAGTTTGGCCTGCTGGAGGCCAACGCCTTTTCCACAGCAGCCCTTTACGCTTGCAGGATGGATCCCATCGTAAAAAGGGCAGGGGAGATCCTGAAAACCGTCCAGGCATCATAACGAACGCCAACTCCACCTTAAAGCGGATCGTCATCACTGGCGGGGCTTGCACCGGCAAGTCCACCGGCCTCGTCCGGATTCAAGTGCCCCCAGCCAGCCTGGGCTGGAACCCCGTTATCGTCCCGGAGACGGCCACGCTTGTTTTCAAAGGGGCGGCCGGTTTTCCAGCTGCCTCAGGTCCATGCCGCCAGCCTCATTGAGCAAACCTACCGTACGAGCAACCAGGATGAGCGGCGCATCCGCAAGCGGACCCAGAACGGAAGCGCGCTCCATACCTTAGGGCTGAAGCGCAAAGCAGGGCAGGGGACCCGCGTTGAAAAGGAGCAGTTCCACCGCGGATCGGAGTAAGTGGCCCTCATGATCAAGGAACGCGACCCGGAAAGGGAGACCATGCGCAAGCTGCCGCACTGCTTCATCCACGGCCGGCGCGGCCACGAGCTGGATGAGTGCCTGGACCAGCTCGCGGGCCTTTGGATACTCGAAATCGAGGTGGAGAACATAGCCGCTCCCGTATCCTTGCCGCCCTGGGTGGCGGACGCCGCCGATGTGACGGATGACCCGGACTTCAGCAGCTACAACCTGGCGCTGCGCAAACAAAGATCAAGTGTCCAATCGCCCGTGCGTCGCTGGCGAGAAAAGCGCCAAACAAAGTGGCGCGAACTGGCCTGCGTATCTGCTTGCAGCCGTGATAGATGCGGATGCGCTTTGAATCGCGCCTTGCCAAACTCCCACATGATTCAGGGCTGACATCCGCTGTCATCGGTGTTCCACCGCGCAAATGAAACCATTCACTGGATACCCTTTTTCTTCGTCTTGCCATGGTTCTTTTCCCACTTATATTGGACAAGCGCGTCCGACATCCGCGAGAGCCAGGATTCATCGTTGGCCAGGCGTTCCACGTACTTGTTGGCGTAGTATTTTGTTCCATTGGGGGGCGGCCTGCCCAGCGGCCGGAGCAAGCGGCGCCGGGTGAGCACATACACCCCCTCCACCGTGCATCCCAGTTTCTGGGCCACCTGTTCGGCCGTGAGCCGAGCGGGCCATTGTTCGATTATTGACATCAATACCTCAATGAAGACGCGACCAGCCCCGCTTCCTGGGTGGGCGAGACGGCGCTACCGCTCAGCCTGCCG
>Ga0181518_10005471_pt1 | contig 10974 bp, 15 predicted proteins | sample PEATcosm2014_Bin_28_FD_119751 | JGI IMG/M metagenome (GOLD analysis project Ga0181518, IMG submission 119751) | Peatland microbial communities from MTU Mesocosm Facility, Houghton, MI, USA - PEATcosm2014_Bin01_60_metaG | ecosystem: Environmental > Terrestrial > Soil > Wetlands > Peat | place... | reverse complement strand
GTCGATGGTGGGCAGTGAGGGACTCGAACCCCCGACTTCCTGCTTGTAAGGCAGGCGCTCTAACCAACTGAGCTAACCGCCCACGCGGGCCGGAAAGACCATTGCGGCCTGCCCTCATCATAGCAGCGCGCCTGCAATCCGGCCTTCCCTGAACACGGACCGCTGCGCCTTTTCTGGAGCGGCGCGCCCCGTGTTGATAGACTCACCCCGTGGGCCGTCTCATTCTCAACGCCGACGACTTTGGGCTGACTGCGGGGGTGAACCGCGCCATAATCGAACTACACCGGGCCGGAGCGCTGACCAGCGCCACGCTGATGGCCAAGGCTGCAGCCACCGATGAGGCCATCGAGCTGGCTCTCGCCACGCCAACACTGGGAGTAGGCTGCCACGTGGTACTGGTGGACGGCGAGCCAGTGCTATCGGCGCAGAACCTTCCCACACTAGTAGACCTGCGCACAGGCCGCTTTCATCCGACGCTGGGAGCGTTCATCAAATTGTTGCTTACCGGGCGCATCCGTTCCTCCGAGATTGAAGCCGAAACCGCCGCGCAGATCGCGTTGCTGCAAAGCCGGGGCCTGCGGCTGACGCACATCGACACGCACAAGCACACGCACATCTTTCCCGCCGTGCTCAGGCCGGTTTTGCGTGCGGCGCGGGCGGCGGGAATTCGTGCGGTGCGCAATCCCTTCGAACCGGCGTGGAGCCGGCGCGCCACGCACGGAGCGCCGTGGATGCGGCAGGCGCAGATGCGGATGCTGCGGTTGCTGGAGCCTGCCTTCCGGCGCATTGTGGCGGAAGAGGACTTTACGACGACCGATGGCGCCATCGGCGTGCTGGCGACTGGAACTCTTGATTCAACAACAGTTAATACCCTGCTCCGGAGTCTGCCCGAAGGCACGTGGGAGCTGGTCACGCATCCCGGCTGCAATGACACAGACTTGGCCCAGGCCCGCACCCGCCTGCTGGCCTCGCGGGAGACTGAGCTGCAAACCCTTCGTGCGGTGAAGCAGTTTGCGGAGATTGAGCTGATCTCGTTTGCGGATTTGCATTATGCGTCTTCCGCGTCTTGCGGAGCGTCCAAGTCATAGACAGACGAAAGGTACAGAAAGAGAAGGGTTTATGCGCATCGGCATCACGTGTTATCCCACTTACGGCGGCTCGGGCGTGGTGGCCACGGAGCTGGGCATCGAATTGGCGGCGCGGGGCCACGAGGTGCATTTTATTTCGTATTCGCAGCCGTTTCGGCTGAGCGGGCGAGACAACGGCATCCTTTATCACGAGGTTCCGGTCTCCAGTTACCCGCTCTTTGAGTTTCCGCCCTACGACCTGGCGCTGGCTTCGCGGATGGCGGAAGTTGCTGAATATTATGAACTTGATTTGCTGCATGTGCATTACGCCATTCCTCACTCGGTAAGCGCGTTGCTGGCGCGGCAGATGCTAGCCGCGCGGGGGCGGCGGCTGCCCTTTGTGACCACGCTGCACGGCACGGACATCACGCTGGTGGGGCTGGATCGCAGCTACCTGCCCATCACTCGCTACGCCATTCAGGAGAGCGACGGGGTTACCTGTATCTCCAACTATCTAAAGGAGGAAACGGTCAAGCACTTCGGCATCACGGAGCCCATCGAGGTGGTTTCGAACTTCGTGAACTGCGACGAGTATGTGCCCATCAAGGATGAGGCGGCGAGGGCCGAGACGCGACGGCACATGGCTGCTCCGAATGATGCGATTCTGATGCATCTCTCTAATTTCAGGCCGGTTAAGCGGGTGGTGGACGTGGTGAAGGTCTTTGCGCGGGTAGCGCGGGAGCTTCCGGCGCAACTGTTTCTGGTGGGCGACGGGCCGGACCGGTCGGCCGCGGAGTGGCTGGCGCACGACCTGCAAATCAATGAAAAGGTTCACTTTATGGGCAAGCAGGAGCGGGTGAACGAGTTGCTGCCGCTGGCCGATCTGATGGTGATGCCGAGCGAGCTGGAGTCGTTTGGGCTGGCGGCCCTGGAGGCCATGGCGTGCAAGGTTCCGTCGATAGCGACGCGGGTGGGCGGGGTGCCGGAACTGATCGACGACGGGGTGACTGGGTTGCTGTATCCCGTTGGAAATGTGGATGATATGGCCGCCGGAGCGGTGAGCCTGCTGAAGGATCGCGACCGGCTCAATGCGATGCGCGAGGCGGGGCGCAAGACGGCGCAGAAACGGTTTTGCTCCTCGCTGGTGGTGCCGCAGTACGTGCGGTATTACGAGCAGGTGCTGGAAGGACAGGGAATAGGGAATAGGGAATAGGGAACAGGGGGCAAAGATTCGCGCAGAAAACGTGAAAAAGAACCTCTACTTCGGAGTAGAGGTTCTTTGCACAAAATTGGGCTAATTGGGAAGCGCAAATCAGCGAGTCAGCTCGTCAACGGGGTGAGCGGGCTCCCGGGGCGGGCGACGGTGACGGGCAAGCGGAGCTTTACCGGCGGCCGACCAGGGCCTCGGCCACGTCCTGTGCGTTGGGCTTGGTGTTGAGCAGGTGCTCGGCGACGCGGGCGCGCTCCTCGGCGGTGAGCGTGGGGATGGTGGCCAGAATACGGCGCAGGGTTACGGCAACGTCGTCAATGTAGTTCATCAGGCGAATGGCTTCTCCGGAGAGCGGCATGGTTTTCCTCGATGGTGGACTTCCGTCTTTATTGTAGGGCACCTGCGGTGCGGCAGCCGCCTTCGGCAAGACGGATTGAGGTTCGTGGTTTCCTAAGTCTCAAAATCGAGACATGGGGCACCCAGCATGTGTGATCGGTTCTAGGCCACCCGCCCAGCTTATTTCGCTGCGCCAGTGAGACTCAATGCCGCTTCGGAATCGTCGGGAGCAATCGAGAGTTTCATTCCCAATGCGCCGAGTACCGAGGAGAGCGTCTCAAAGGTGGGATTCCCTTGTTCGGAGAAGGAGCGATAGAGGGTTTCTCTCTGCACACCGGCATCCTTGGCGACTTTGGCCATTTGCCGGGACTGGGCGACATTCTTCAGGGCTTTGAGAAAGGCTTCCGGAGAATCTTCGAGAGCGGCGTTGAGGTAGGCCGAGGCCTCGACCGGGTCCAACAGGGCGGCCAAAAGAGATTGGCGGTAGGAGCTAGTCTTAATCGTCATGTGCCCTCCACAACTTCTTCGCCAGGCAGACAGGAATCGCTCATGGAGTGGCTTCCAAGTGTTCTCACAGTCCACGCCCGCGTGTGACATTTAAGTCACACATAGAGCATAGCACCGCCCTCCTGCAAGTTCAAGATGAGACCTGGGGCACCTGGCAAGAATGCACAGCCCTTTATTTAAGATCGCGAAGCTCGCGTGGCTTTAGGTTTAATGCGGTCACAATGACATCAATGACGAGTATGCTTTCCGCATAGTTCTTCGTGAGATCGCCGAAGCTCATCTGTACCCCACTTCCATGTGCGACTGCCTGCCTATTACTGTAGATATTATCCCACGCAATATGTGCTCGTGTGTTTAGTATTGAATCATGAAATACTTTTTTGTAGTCTTCTCCAAAGCGATGTAGTATCCCAGCAATATCCCCAATATTGAAATATTTCGCAGCATCTCTTGCACTGCGTTGGACAAATCTTTTAACGTGTGGGTCTCTCATCCGGGAACATCGTCGCTGTACTAAAACAGCAATTCGTGTCTCAAATTCCGCGCAAATACGTGTGAGTAGAAATTGGACAATATAACTCTCTATCTCTGTATTGTGTGTCTTAGTAGCATCCAAATGCTCTTTGCATTTCTGAATATGAAAGTCGAGTTGTGCAAATTGCATAGCCGTAACTCCAGATCAATCAAAGAGAAACTTCTCCGCACGGTTGATTCGCTTTGGCACAATATCATCATCGGTTGTGGCACTTGTCACCCACGCCAGGTAACTATCGTCCTTTACAAGTTTCTTATAGCGGGATTGAATTCGCTTGACTTTTATCTCAGTAGCACTCTTGGCGTCAAGACTGTCAACTCTCCGCGCAACTGCGGTAAATACGGAATCGTAAACTGCGGCGTTTAATCCTCTATGAAGATGAAACGGCTGCTTGCCTAGATACGTCACAACTGCGTTTGCTGTACTCTTAAATTCAGTTCTAAACTTCTCCAACATCTGTTCGGAAGGATTCTTGTTCTCCTTCATGTAGTTGTTGAGAAATTGTTTCATCGGCTTCTTGTACTGGCTAATCCAGTGGAAAAGAGCGAAGAAGCGTAATATTAGTTCCATATCACGCATCCGCTTGTCTTCACCTTTTCTTCCTATAATATCTCTCCAGGCGGGATATTTGTTGAGATCTATCAATAAATTGTTAAACTTGCCCTCATAAATGCAGTTACGAATTTCCTGCCCCTGTAACACCACGCCACCGGTGTTGAGTCTTTCAAAAACCTGGAAGATACTTGTGTCGTCGTTGGGGTCAAGTTGTTTCATTACGAATGAGCGAAGCACGGAATTTTTGAGCTTATTAAATGCTGCGACGTCATCCTCCTTGAGCCGTTGATAGGTAGTTCCGAGGTATGGGCTATTTTTATCTAGCCCAACGAGATTAAAGGAGACCACTCTTTTCCCGGAACCCGCCTCCCCGAATAATCCCGAGACGAAGTAAACGATGGTGCGCAGCCGCTGTTGTCCATCGATGACAAGAAGTTTGTTATCATTACGATCTTGATAGAAGAATACCGGTGGCACTGGAAGTCCCATCAGAAACGATTCGATCAGCTTGCTGGATTGGGCCTGTGTCCATATAAATTTGCGTTGTAGCCTGGGAATTTTGATTTCTTTCTTATTCCACTTGTCGACCAGCACTTCTAAAGTGAAGTCTGCTGGATACGTCAGGATTTCGTAACCGCGCAACGAAACCTCACTGTCCTGTTGTTCGCTTTCGATCTTCTCAAACAGCCGGTCGTCCTCGTTGGCCATATATCCACTCCGTTTGGATGTCAAGGATTTGACTGGGGTTGTGGCTTTGCCGAGTCGTACCCCATCGATGCTAATCATCCACTCACATGTGAGTCTAGTCAAGGGAAATATGGCTCTTAGAACACGAATGTGAAGTATTTCCACATTGCCACATGTCTCGTTTTTAGGACTGTGAGAATCGATCTGGGAGAGCCTCAATATCCCCTGTGACAAGGTAGTCGACTTGAGCCGCGTGCACGATGACAATCTGTTTTTAAAGATTCAATCCGCCCCTACGGGGCTGGTTCACATTTTGAAACTTGTTCCCAGGGTTTCACCCTGGGCTATTCTCCTTGCCTCCCTACGGGAGGCACGCGGCGTGGTTACAATGGCGGCATGAGCGATTCGGCGGAAGTTGTGGCGCGGGCGTTTGTGGCGGCTATTAACCGGCAGGATGTGGAGGGGCTGGCGGGGTTGATGACGCCGGAGCACCGGTTTGTTGATTCGCTGGGGGGTGTGACCGAAGGCCGAGAAAAGATGCGGGCGGGATGGGTTGGGTACTTCAGGATGGTTCCGGATTTTTCGATTGTGGTGGAGGAGACGTTTTGTGATGGACCCGTGGTGGTGATGCTGGGGAAGGCCAGGGGAACGTATTACCACCCCAGCGACGAAGACCTGTCGCCGGGGACCCCGGTGAATTGTCCCGATGATGGATCACTTCCCAGGTCCCCAAATGCTAGGGACCTGGGCCACCCAGAGTTGAAGGCGGAGAACCGGTGGGAGACTCCGGCGGCGTGGCGGGCGTTGGTGGAGGGCGGGTTGGTGGCGGAGTGGCGAGTGTATGCCGATAACGAGCCGATGCGGGAGAGGATGCGGCGGACGGGCTAACGGGCGGGGGGGCCGGGGTCGTCCTGCTTTTCGCTGGTGACGGTGGTGGACGAAAACACCTTCCAGGCCGTTTTTATTTAATTTGACAATCATGGGGAAGGATTGTAATTGGCTTCTGAATTGTGTACGCTAGGCCACATGAGTTCCCCATTCCCTTTCATAATCGCAGTTCTGTCGATCGTGCTCCTGCTGGCAATATCCGCCTGGAAAGCATGGAGCGTACGCCGCCAATCGAGTGTGATCTTCGGCAATGAAGGTTCAACCAAGGTTCCAGATGCTTCGGCCCTGGGAAAAATCCTGGGAGATACTCGATACACGGCCGGGCTAAGCCAGGCAGATCAACACGGGCAAAAGCTCCTCCATTGCCGTGCCCAGCTATCGACGCACAACGCCGAAACTGACAATCTTCAGCTGAAGATGGCTATTGGTGTCACCGTGGTTATTGGTTTAGCCGCCCTCTTCGTCATTCTTTCAGAACTATATGAGCCCGATTCTCGGAAATGGGCTTTCGGAGCACTTGGAACAGTCATTGGATATTGGCTGAAGAAGTAATCCTGGCGCATTGGAGATACTTGGCAGGCGTGAACTTGGAGTGTGCGTGGAGTGTCCCACGAGCCGATGCGGGAGAGGATGCGGCGGACGGTCTAACGGGCGGGGGGGCCGGGGTCGTCCTGCTTTTCGCTGGTGACGTTCTCGCCGGCGACAGAGATGCGCAACTGGCGGAGGAAGCTGAGATCGTTTTGGGTGAAGGGCTGGTCGGCGCTGCGGCCAGCGGGGACTTCGACCTGCTCGGCCTCCTTGGCGGAGAGGTCGTTGAGAGCGATGGTGGCCTCGAGCATGAGCAGCACATCGAAGCCGTGACGACGGATGTCCTGGACGACGCCGGCGATCTGCTCGTTCTCGATGACCGCCTCGTGGATGGCCTCGCCGAGTTGCTGAATGAGTTCGCGCATACGGATTGTCACAGGCGCCTCCAGGGGCTGCGGCCGGCGCGGGGGTGTGCGGGCAGCGGCATGGGATTCATCTACCTTACTTCCGTTGGCTCCCAGGAGCAAGTGGGGACGGGCGGAAGCCGGATAAAAGCGGCGGGAACACCGCCGCTGCTACCATCATAGCGGAATGAAAGCAGAGAATATAGGGCGCGCGCTGGGCATCGGGCTGCGGGTTGCCGGGCGGATGGCGGGGCAGCGGCTGGCGGGCGGGGCGCAGACGGCCGGCGCGCAGGCGGCGGCCGGGGCTGCTGCTGGGCAAGATGTACAAACTGGACAAGTTGAACAAGCGGAACAGGCTGGACAAGTAGAACAAGCGGTTGCGGGCGGCGGGGCACGCGGGCAGGCGGCTGGACGGACGGCGAAGGGCGTGGCGCGCGGCGTGGGCGGATTTTTGCGTCCCTTTCGACGGTTGGGCGGCATTCTGTGGCTGGAGGTGACGGGCGCTTTCTTCTTTCTGTTTGTGGTGGCCGCTGCCCTGCCCTTGTGGCGCTACCGGCCGAGTCACCTCTACGGCCCCTATAACAAAAATTTTTTGGCTGCCGCCGGCATTATGGTGGTTTTTTTCTATTTGGGCGTGAGCTCGTTCTGGCGTGCGCGGAGGCGGTAGGGGGCGGCGGACTCTACTCTGCGATGACGCGCGCCAGTTCCGGGTTGCGCTTGTGATGTATGACCGCAAGCACAATGACACTCGCGTCCTGGATCAGGTAGTAGACGCTATAGGGAAACTTGTCGAGGATGACGCGCCAAGTATTCCTGTAGACAACCTGATATCCAAAGGGGTGGGCCTCAATCCGCCCCAGTCCATCATTCAAGGAACGGACGAACCGGTCTTCGAGCACAGGATCGATCTTCTCATACCAGATCCTGATCCGGCTCACATCGGAGAGCGCCTTGTTGCGAAGCCGAACCGGGAAACTGCCCATCAGAGGAGCGACTGGCCGCGGGCTTCCGCCAGGCTGAGATCGTCGCCGGGGCAGATTTCAAGATCTAGCAGCCGTTCGTCGAGAATCCGGCGCTGCCAGTCTGGAAGTTGTGCGGAGCTTGCCGCGGCGGCCTGATTCGCGGCTTGATTCGATTCAAGGCTCTCCCACAGGTCGTCGATCAGCGCCAGACGCTCCTGGGGGGAGAGGGCGGAGATTTCAGTTTTGCTCAGAACGGCCATGGAGACAGTTTACGCCAGAATGATTCAAACCGTACATCGGCTTGATCGCCTGAACCCAGGACGGAAGGCCGGGTTTGACCCCGGAGCCGGTACGTCACTATCGTAGGCAGGGTGCAGCACACTGATAAGGAAGACTTATGACCGAATCGACCTCGCCTGTCTCCGTCCCGCTGAAGAAGACCGCCCTGAACGCCGCGCATCGCGCGCTGAAGGCCAAGATGGTGGATTTTGGCGGGTGGGATATGCCGGTGGAGTACCCGGGCGTGGGTGGGGGACTGATTGCGGAACATATGGCGGTGCGCACCGGCGTGGGATTGTTCGACGTGAGCCACATGGGGGAGATCTGGTTTCGCGGGCCGGGGGCGCTGGCGGCCGTGCAGAACGTGACGATGAACGATGCTTCGCGGCTGAAGGATAGGCAGGCGCAGTACTCCGCGCTGCTGACGCCGGAAGGCTGCTTTGTGGACGACATTCTGGTTCACCGGGCGAGCGAGAACGATTACCTACTGGTGGTGAACGCGGGGAATAAAGACAAAGATTACGCGTGGATACAGAAGCAGGTAGGCATGTGGCCGGCTGTGCGGATCACGGACGAATCGGCCAGCAATTCACAACTTGCCGTGCAGGGGCCGCGCGGACTGGAGACGCTGCAAAAATTGACGAAGGTTGATCTGGCGGCGATCAAAAATTATTGGTTCACGTGGGGCGAAGTGGCGGGCGTGGCGGACGTGCTGATCGTGCGCTCGGGCTACACGGGCGAGGATGGTTTTGAAATTTATCTGCCGAGCGATGGGCCGACGACGGAGAAAGTGTGGAACGCGCTGCTGGAGGCGGGGAGCGAGTTCGGGATTCGGCCTTGCGGGCTGGGCGCGCGCAACACCCTGCGGCTGGAGGCGGGCATGCCGCTCTATGGGCACGAGATCAGCGACACGGTGAATGTGTTTGAGGGCGGGCTGGAGCGCTGGCTGAAGCTGGAGAAGGGTGAGTTTATTGGGCGAGAAACTTTGCTGGCGGTGCAGGCAGCGGGCGGGCCGAAGCGCAAGCTGGTGGGGTTGGAGATGGTGGAGCGGGGCATCGCGCGGGATGGGTACTTCGTGCTGTCCTTGGACGGGGAGCAAATTGGCACAATTACATCCGGGTCGCCTGCGCCGTTTTTGAAGACTAATATTGCGTTTGCGCTGGTTCAGGCGGGCGTGGCGGTCAGCGGAGCGGATGTGCTGGTGCAGGTAAGGGCGAATCGGGTGAGGGCGAAGCAGGTGGCGACGCCGTTTTATAAGCGGGTGAAGAAGTAGGGTGGTATCCCAAGTCTCCAAATATGGGACCTTGCACCTGGTCGGAAATTACGTCGGCTGATAGGAAGCGACTGATGTACAAAGGCGCATAAAGATCATGTCCATAATGCCGAAGAAGCAAGTAAGCATCAAGCATCTGTGGAGTCCATAGCCAGAAATGCTCAAATACTAAGGCAAATCGCATGATTCCGTAAATGTCTCATTCGGCAAGACAAAGGCAACTGTCCGCTGGTCGAAGTGAAACGAAAATTGCGACGAATGTAAGGGGAACAACGTCTAACCAAACAAGGGACTATTGCCATGATCGTGGAATCTGATATGATGGCTTTCCCAGGGGGGATTCACCATGCCGACGCTTGAAGCTCATGAATATGAGCAATTTAGCTATGACGAGGCGAATCAGCATTCCTTGACTCTCGATGAAGCGGTAAGGAAAGCGAAGGACCTCAAGCGTAATGACTCAACCAACTTTTACCGTGTTGTGCGGACAGATGACAATGGCACTACTTTCACCGTGACGTCAATCCCGATCGCGTCCGTCTACGCCGACTTCATGGCACGAGTAGCCAAAGCTGCGGGCCGATATGTCGTCCGCCACGCTAAGAACAAATGAGTGACGCCCCGATAGTTCCCAATCCGTCTCCTGAGGCACCCGCAGAGACCACTGAGGTTGCGGGTGAGTATGTTTCTCCGAAAGAATTAGAGAAGCTTCCTCCCGAAATGAAAACAATGGTTTCGGTAATAGCAGGAATATTCCGTAGTACATCAGGACCAGACCCGGAGACATCAAAAATTGTTGCCCAGAGCGAAATGCATGAGGAATCATGCAAGCTTGAGGGATACAAGGAGTCGCTCAGAACCAGGGACAAGCAAAATGGGCGCGATCATGAATTTCGCAAGAAGCGACTTAATCATGAGACGTTTCGAAATACGATAATCTCTGTCGTCTGTGTGATTGGAATCTGTACTGGACTATATCTTTTAGTCGTCAAGAAAGATGAGACTCTTGGAAGTAATATTCTCATCGCCTCTTTTCTGGCCCTTCTTGGGGGCGGAAAGTTTATAGCCCAAAAAGACAAAGACTAATACTATCGCTTCATCCTCTCCCCTTGTCTTAAGCAATTCACATACTTCCGAAGAACTAAAGATAAATGAAACTATCCTACACTAGCCGCAAAAACAAGAACACGGCGAGTGTGGGACACCTAGAATTCACACCTGCATGACTTCGGCTTCTTTTTTGTGGGAGAGCTCTTCCATGCGGCGGATCTCCTCGTCGGTCATCTTCTGGACCTCTTCGAGGGCGCGCTTTTCCTCGTCCTCGCTGATCTTCTTCTCCTTGGCCATCTTCTTGAGGGCTTCGTTGCCGTCGCGGCGGACGTTGCGGACGGCGGTGCGGTGCTCCTCAAGGTCGCGGTTGATGTGCTTGCAGACTTCGCGGCGGCGCTCCTCGGTCATGGGGGGAACGGGGACGCGCAGCACCTTGCCGTCGGAGATGGGGTTGAAGCCGAGATCGGCGACGCGGATGGATTTTTCGACCTCTTTGAGGATGTTGGGGTCATAGGGAGAGATGACGATGAGTTGCGGCTCGGGCGCGGAGAGCTGGGCGAGCTGGTTGATGGGGGTGGGCGTGCCGTAGTAGTCCACCTTGACCTGGTCGAGCATGTGGACGCTGGCGCGGCCGGTGCGGGTGGCGGCCAGGCTGGCCTGGAAGGTGGCCACGGATTGGTCCATGCGCCGGCG
>Ga0181518_10005470_pt1 | contig 10975 bp, 9 predicted proteins | sample PEATcosm2014_Bin_28_FD_119751 | JGI IMG/M metagenome (GOLD analysis project Ga0181518, IMG submission 119751) | Peatland microbial communities from MTU Mesocosm Facility, Houghton, MI, USA - PEATcosm2014_Bin01_60_metaG | ecosystem: Environmental > Terrestrial > Soil > Wetlands > Peat | place... | reverse complement strand
TTACCGCCTGCATGCGAAAATTGTTGACCATTCTCAACGCCATGGCCCGCGACGGCCTTACATGGAGTCCAAAATGTCAACTCCAAACCACTTGAAATTAGACACAGCCGCTTCGCGGTAAAACTCTTTAGGTTGCGGGCCCAGTCTGCGCTGTGGTTAATTCGCCGCAAATTCCTTTATCCGGGTATTCTGATGAGCAAATTATTTACGCCGCTTAAGATTCGCGAGATTACGTTCCGCAACCGAATTTTCGTTTCCCCGATGTGCCAATACAGCAGCGATGAAGGCCTGCCGACCGATTGGCATCTGGTCCATCTCGGCAGCCGGGCCGTTGGTGGGGCGGGGATGGTGATGGTTGAAGCCACTGCCGTTTCGCCGATCGGGCGAATCTCTCCGTTCGACAGCGGCATCTGGTCCGACGCCCACGCGCAGGCATTTGCTCCGATCGTTCGGTTTATCAAAGTACAAGGCGCCGTCGCCGGGATTCAGCTTGCCCATGCCGGCCGCAAAGCCTCGACCGATGCTCCGTGGAACGGAGATAGGGCGGTTCCCCCGGCCGAAGGGGGATGGCAACCGATCGCTCCCAGCCCAATTGCCTTCTCGCCGGCGTCGCCGACGCCGCGTCAAATGTCGGGCGATGACATCGACGCCGTGGTGGGTCAGTTCGTACAAGCCGCCGGCCGCGCCCGCTCCGCCGGCTTCGAATTGATCGAGCTTCACATGGCTCACGGATATCTCCTGCACGAATTCCTCTCACCGCTGTCCAATCAACGCACGGATGAATTTGGCGGATCGCTGGCCAATCGAATGCGTTTGCCCCTGCGCGTGGCCCGCGAAGTTCGCGCCGCCTGGCCATCGCATCTGCCGCTGTTTGTCCGCATATCCGCCACCGATTGGGTGGACGGCGGCTGGGACCTTGCCCAGTCGATCGCTCTAGCCCGGGAATTCAAGCGGATCGGCGTCGATCTGATCGATTGTTCCAGCGGAGGAACCTCGCCCACGGCGCGCGTTCCCGTCGAGCCCGGCTACCAAGTCCCCTTTGCCCAGGCCATTCGCCGCGACGCCGATATCGCCACGGGCGCGGTGGGCCTGATTACCGACGCCAAACAGGCCGAGCAAATCATCGCCGAGAACAAGGCGGACGCCGTTTTCCTGGCCCGGCAATTGCTCCGCGATCCCTATTGGCCGCTTCACGCCGCCGCCGAGTTGGGCGCCGACGTTCCCTGGCCGCGCCAATATGACCGGGTCAAGCCTCCTCGCAAGTGATGTCTATCGCCCGCGAACTGGTTCAAAAACAAGAGCTCACGCAGAGGCGCAAAGGCGCAGAGGTATGAAGAAATGAAACCTTTTGCTTCTCTTACTTCTCTGCGCCTTTGCGCCTCTGCGTGAGATCTTTCTTCAATGGATTTCAATTCGAATCGAGCCCGACCACAAATGAACTCAGCGCCTTGCGGCCTTCAAAACGCCTTCAACAACACGCGCACCACGCGCGTCAATCCCGACCTGGCGTTGCCGATGAACTGCTGGAATATTCTGTTCGTCACTTCCATGAATTCTTCCATCCCCGCCAATCGCTGGCGCGTCAGTTGAACGGACCGGTTGCGCGCGGCCTGCTTGCCGAGGGATTGCTCGTCCAGCATTTTCCGGCATTGCTTGATCGTTTCCAAAACCGGGTCCATCTCGCGCCGCTTGCGCTCGGCCGCGATCAGGCTGAACATCTCCCACACGTCCGAGAGGCTCTGGAAAAACTCCCGCCGCTCCCCGCGCTTGTGAAGCCGATGCACGATGCCCCAGTCGCACAATGCCCGCAACGACATGCTGGCATTTCCCCGGCTGATGTTCAATCGCTCCATCACGTCATCCGTGCAAAGCGGCTCGGCCACCACGTACAGCAGCGCGTGAATTTCCGCCATTGTCCGGTTGATTCCCCACGTCTGCCCCATTTCCCCCCATCGCCGGATGAACAGGTCCTGGGCAGTTAGCAGTTCTCCGCGCGCCGCCGGAGTCAGCGGCTTTCCCGGCGTTTCGGCTACGGTCGCCATTGATTCCTCCCGTTTCAGTAAATATCGAAAGGAAGATAGAAATGAAACCTGATCGAAGCAAGAGCCGCTGGCCCGCCCCCCCAACGGGCGCGTTCCACCGCCAACCCACCAAAGCCCGCGGAGCTTGCTCCGCGGGACCGCCGCAAGCCCCGCTCCTCACACCACCTGCACGCGCCTTCCCGCTCGCCGCTTGCGGTTGATCATCTGCCGTCCCTTTTTCGTCCTCATCCGCCGCCGGAATCCGACGTTGCGGGCACGCTTGATGTTGCTGGACTTGTGCGGGTAATGCATGTTTGCTCTTCCTGTTGGTTATTGACCGCCGGCCGTCGCCGATTTCACCTTGATCACGATGCTGTGCAGCGACTGGTTGCCATGGCTGTCGGTGGCGCGGATCGTCACCTGATGCTCGCCCGGCGTCAACCCGTTGACCGAAAATTTCACCTGTTCGTCCGGAGAGTCGAATATCCCGTCCAGCGGCAACACGGTTTGCCACTGGTCAGCGGAATCCACCGCGTATTCCACGCTCGCCACCGTGCTGGTCTGGTCCTGGACGCGCAGCGATATCGTCACCGCGCCGCCCGCCACCTTGTAATCCAGATCGCCGATGGTGGGGGGGGTATTGTCCACGACAAAATAATCGCTGACCCGGCTGGCGGTCTTGCCGTCGCCCGGCGGATTCGCCAGCGCATCCGATGCCACCACCTTCACCTGATATTCCCCATCGGCCACGGCATGCGTATCCCATTCAAAACTCGCCTGCGTAAGCCCATCCTTGAGCAGCACCCACGGCGCCTGCCGCCCGCGGCGGAAATAGAGACTATACGTCAGCGCATCGTTGTTCGGATCCGAAGCGTCCCAGGTAATGGCCTGCGTGCCCGTGCCGCCGGGGGTTTTGGGCGCATTTTCGCCGGCGTGGCCCGCGCCGCCCGCGCCCGGTGCGCCGGCGTTCGCTTCCGCCGGTCCGTTGCCGCCCTCGGCTTGTCCGGTGTCCGCGCCCGCCCCGATGCGCACCGACTTAATCACCGGCGCCATGTTCGGAATCTGGTATGCCACGTCCACCCGATCCACCATCGCCGATTGCGACGGATCTGACGTGCTGAACGTCAGCCGATATTGCAGGAATCGCGCCGACGGCGACTTGATCGGCAGAAATTCCGCCGCGTCCACCTCCGCCGACCACGCCGACCATCCCGGCGAATCCGCGTCCTTCACGTTCCCGCTGCGCGTCGCCACCTGGAGCCGCGCGCCCGCCGGCAACTGCCCGTGAAGCTGGATCTTTCCGAATCGGCTTACCTGCGTCGCATCCAGAACGGGACTCAGATACGTTCCCGCCGATGCATACCCCCCGGTCATCGTCGCGATGCTCCCGGTATTGGCCAACCCCATGAAAATCCGCCCGTCCTTCACGGGTAGCAGGCACATGACCTGCTTGGCATCCACCTTCGCCAGCACCTCGGTCTCTTCCGTCGCGGGGTTCACCTGGTAAACGTTTCCGTCATCGCCCGTTCCCACGATCAGCACGTCTCCCTGGCGGAACATGGAATAAATCACCGCGTCCTGGCGGAAGATTTCCGTGACGAATCCCTCGGCGTCGATTTTGTAAATCGCGTTGCCCTCCGGCCCCTGCGGTTGGGCCTCGGTCGCACTTGGCGGGGGATTGGCGCTGACGTTCGGATGGGTCTGGGCCGGTTGTGGAGCCGCGGGATTCTGCCCCGGCCCTCCCGGCGCGTTTGGGCCCGGTTCGTCCCCGCCTCCACCGCCAGGGTCGTTCCCGCCATCCACCGTGGAGGCGAAGCCTTCCACCGGCATGATTGCCATCAGCTTCGGCCCGTCCGCCGGCGACATCCGCATCCCATGCCCCTTGGGAATCGGCGGCGGCTCGCCGGGATTCGGATTCGGAATCGGCGGCGGCTGCGGAGGCGCGGGCGCGGGATTTGACGGAATCGGCGCCGGCGAACCCGGCTGCTCCGGCCGACCCGCTGTCCTTTCCCCCGCCTCAGGCTGCTGCGCCGTCTGGTGTTCGCTCACCTGGCCCGTCGCCGCATATAAATTCCCCGCCCCATCCAACGCCAAAGCCGTGATTTCCGTCTCCCCGGCGTTATAAACGATGAACGCCTCCTTCGTCTTGCGGTTCAACCGAATCACCAATCCGTCCGGATCGGTGCCCAGATACAACAGGTCTTTCCCGTCGCTGATCATGCTCGTGACGTTGTCCTCCGAGCTTTTGTACAACTCGCTGTGCGATCCATCCGGCTTGATCTCGAAGACCTGCCCGTTCGGCCCCGTCGCGGCGTAAATGTTCCCATCCGCCGTCTCCTGCAACGCCCACACGTATTGCACGTCCGGGTCCGAAAAAATCTCCGTCGGCTTGTCCCCCGGCTTGGCCAGCCGCAGCACCCGGCCCTTTTCGCCCCCGGTTCCCAGCACGATCCCGCCCTTGGAATCCACCATTAGCGACAGAACGTTCACCGTGTTGTCGATCTTCGCCGCCGTGCTTACGTTGTCATCCTTCACCGCCAGCAAAATCCCCCGCGGACCCGTCCCCGCGTAAATCACCCCGTCCGGACCCTGCACGATCGCGTTGACCGTGGTAATGTTGGCATCCTGCTCCCGGATCGTCTTCACCGCGCGCGACAGCTTCACGTCCCCCTGGTTCGTCACCACCACGTCATGCAGGGTCCCGGTTTTGAAATCGGCTTCATTCTCGTGCACCCAATGCGACGTCGTCACCGCCCGCGCCGGCGCCATCCATCCAACCAAACAAATGCACAGGCATATTGAATGCCAAATCGCGTTTACCCGCGTCCGAGCTTCTTCGTGAAGATTTACCGCGAAGGAGCGAAGGAGCGAAGTTGCGCGAAGAAATCCCAATTTATTTTCGCGCAACTTCGCTCCTTCGCTCCTTCGCGGTGATCCGTACCATGAGGCCAGATATTTCATTGCTTGCTCCAGTTTCCCGGTGATCTATTTCATCGTCGTCGGCGTTTGCACTTTGCCCCGGCGCTCGATCGTGATCGCGAATTCCGCCGAACCGCTCATCACCAGCCCCGCCGGGACTCTGGTCACCGTCGATCCCACGAACGGCATGATGTCGCTCCGCCCCGAATCCAGCAACACCTGCCGCTGGCTCGATGGAAGATGCGGCATCTCCGTGTGGCCCACCGCAATCCCGTCCGCCTGCCTCACCAGCCTCAGGAACACCGAATCGTGCCGGATCGCTTCCACGTCCCGAATCACCGCGAACAACTCGCCGATTGTTTCCGCGTTGAACTTGAACGGATTTGCCGTCCGCTCGTCCTCCAGATATCGCGCCCAATCCGACACGACCAACTGATACTGCCCGTCCGGCAAATCCCGCGGCAAATCCACCTCCACCGGCAAAATCGCCTCCTCCGCATGGAACGGCAAATACGAAACGTATCCCTTCACCGTTTCCCCCGGCTCATATTTCGTCCGCGGAATCGTCACCGACAGAATCTCCGCCGCGTGCGCCTCCCCGCTCACGTGGAACGTCCCCTGAATCCGCGAGATCGGCACGTATGCGAACGGATTGTCCGCCGCCGCCATCAGCGGCAATGCCACCTCCGCCACGATCTCGCTTCCATCCCCGTTCACGCTGCTGTTGTTCACCTGCACCCTGTGCCCGTCCGCAAAATCCGCCGTCAGGTCGTAGCTCACCGTGTGATATTCCGGAAGGTTTTTCTCACCCGTCAACGCCATCGTCACCGCCGCCGCGGCGATCAGCGGCGTCAGCTTCGGATGCAACGCCGCCGAGAAATGATACGTCTCATCCAACGTCCCGTCGTCGTAAACCACCCGCAGTTCCACGGGCGCCATGGGCGCCGATTGCCCGATCCGCCCCGCGACTCCCACCGTCTGATCCGTGAACAACGCCCCGCTCGTTCCGGAAATGAATCCCAGCTTGAAGCTCGTTTCCAGGTTCGCCACGATCGCCGCCACCGATCCGCTTCCCATTGGCAATTCGATCCGGCCTTCGTTGTTGAACGAATGTCCGAACCCGAAAATCCGGTCCCCGATCTTTTCCGTGCATGTCCCCACCGCCGTCAGTTCCATGTCGCCGGTCAGAAGCGGAACCGCCAGCACCGATCCCGGCTCCAGGGCCGGTTTGGCATCGCCGCTCGCCGAGCCGCTTCCCCCGCCCGCCTGCATCGGCGCCAACCCAGAACCGGCGAACAGCGGAGCGATCCGCGACAGCGTCTGGGCATTGATCCCCCCGACCATCAGCGGCGTCGCCAGCGCCCGCATGTTCATCCCCGCTCCCCCCAGCCCCGGCCGATTGCCCGCATTCTCCCCCATCGCCCGATGCCCCCACGGCCGCAACGGCACCTGCGTGGAGGCGAAGCCTTCCACGTCCAGCGACCACCTCGGCCGCGCCGACTGCGGACTTGCGTGCAGCGCCGCCGGATTCTTCACCGCCGGCCCCGCTTGCGATTGGCTGGTCGACAGCTCCAGCATGTACTCAATCGGTTGTACACCGGCCAGACAATCCTTCTCCAACGGCCAGCCGTAAGCGAACGCCCCGGCCAGCCGCGCCCGGCCGGCATTGTCGTACAGATAAATCGGCGACCCGCTCATCCCCTCGATCGGACCCGTGTTTTTCAAAAATTCCTGCGGACACCGGATCAGGATCGCATCGTGTTTCGGATTGAAATTCTTTACCACGTCCACGACTTCAACGTCGAATCTGTCGATTTTCGTGCCGCTGAAAACCGTCAGTCCGTATCCCTTCATCCCCGCCTTGACCTCGGAAACGTGCATGTGCCGCGCCGGATCGAACAGCGTGGGAGGCTGCGCATCCCCCCTCGCCCAGCCAACTCCCGCCGCCAGCACCGACAGGATCGTCAATACGAGTGTTTTCGCCATACGACCGCCTCGGCAAGCCGGCAAATCCTAGGTGTCCACGGCCGCCATCGCAAGTGAAGCCAATGCCCATTGCCGATTGCCAATTGCCGATTGAAAGAAATGCAGCCGTCCCTTCTTTCAATCGGCAATTGGCAATCGGCAATCGGCAATCGGCAATCATTTCAATTGACACTCCCATCCCCCTGATTTATCGTCCCTGATCGCGTGAACACCGAAGCCCGCGAGCGTGCCGAGAAGATCATCGAGTATACCTTCAAGGACCCCGACCTGCTCAAGGAGGCCCTCACCCACGCCTCCATCGCCGACAGCCGCCTTCAAAGCAACGAGCGGATGGAGTTCCTCGGCGATGCCGTCCTCGATCTGATCATCTGCGAGGCGCTCTACAAACGATTCCCCGAATATCTCGAGGGCGACCTGACCAAAATCAAGTCCGCCGTCGTTTCCCGCCGGACCTGTGCCGAGGTCTCCATCGAGACCGGCCTGATCGACCTGCTCATCATCGGCAAGGGCATCAGCAGCCGCGACGCCATGCCCAGTTCGCTGGCGGCCGCCGTCTACGAGTCCATCGTCGCGGCCATCTATCTCGACGGCGGATTCGACGTCGTCAAGGACTACGTTCTGCGCACCATGTCCCCCAAGATCGAGATCATCGCCTCCAACACCCACCAGCAGAATTTCAAGGCCGTCTTGCAGCAGCACGCCCAGAAAATTCTCGCCGCCACACCCGGCTACGAACTCCTCGACGAAAAAGGCCCCGATCACAGCAAGTGTTTTGAGGTCTGCGTGGTCATCGACGGCCGCCGATTTCCCAGCGCCTGGGGCCCCAACAAAAAGTCGGCCGAGCAAAAGGCGGCCCTATCGGCCCTGGAGGAATTAGGAGTATTCGAGCGCGGCGAAATGGAAGCCATCGACGAAATCGTCCACGAAAACCAGCACACCCCGGACCGCTCCGCTCCATAGGACGTCTCCCAAGAAGATTAACCGCGAAGGAGCGAAGCAGCGAAGTTACGCGAAGAATTCAACTTCCAACTTGCACTTGCTACTTGCACTTCTTCTTCGCGCCTTCGCGGTAAATCTCTTTAGGAACCACTCACGGCCGAGTCGTCGCTCCCAGTGTTTTCACCAGCCAATCCGTCAATTCCTGCTGGAAATTCGGATCGAACGGATCCCATTTCCTGATGTCATGCGGCGCACCTTTCAGCGTCACCAGATCGCACGGCACGCCATTGGCTGTCAGCTTCGCCTGAAAATTCAGCGTTGCCTGATACGGCACGCTTTTGTCCGCGTCCCCCTGCATCAACAAAAACGGCGGCAACCCCGGCTTCACGTGGTTGATCGCCGACATCTCGTGCAGAATCTTCCGGGACTCATCCGTCACTTCCTTCGGCCGATCGAGCAAGTGCTGCAACGACGTGCTCAATCCCCCGCGCGTGGCCAGATCGAACTCCAGATCCGTCGGCGGCGACATGCCCACGACCGCCTGGACGCGCGTGTCTTCCTCCGCCAACGTTGCCGCCAGGCAAACCAGATGTCCGCCCGCCGAATAGCCCACCAACGCGATTCGGTTGGGATCGCCCTTGTATTCGGCCGCGTGCGCTTTGACCCAGCGGATCGCCGTTTGCACGTCCTCGAAACACGCGGGCCAGAGGTTTTTCGGAGGCATGCGATAATTAATGCTGAACCACGCGAATTGCGCTTTGGTCAGCGCATCAGTCGGGATGTGATACAGCCCCGCCTTGTCGCCGATCGCCCAACCGCCCCCATGCACCAGAATCGCCACCGGAAACGGCCCGGCCCCGTCGGGAACATTGGCATCCAGCTTCAGGCTGACATCGCCCGCCTTGCCGTATTCAACGTCAGTCTTGATTTCCCCCTGAACGGGCCGGCTGACCAAAGCAAGCACCGCCGCGATGATCGCCAACGGTTTCATAGAGGCCGTGCAAGAACAACTCCGCATTTTCCCCCTCTCCCTGTACTCAGGGGGAGGGCTGGGGTGGGGGTCTTTTGCGCCTTTGTTGTTGCACGCCTCCATGGCTACTTGCTTATCCCCAAATCCACGGTCGTGAACAGCGATTCGAAAACGTATCCCGCCGATTCGATGTTCTGCCTCGCCCCTTCCATCCGGTCGATGACGGCCACGATGCGATCGATCTTCGCCCCCGCGTCCTTGAGGCTCTTGGCTGCTTCCAACACCTGCCCGCCCGTGGTCAGCACGTCCTCCACAATGATGACCGTTTCCCCCGCATTCAGAATTCCCTCGACCAGCTTGCCGGTCCCGTAATCCTTTTTCTGATTTCGCACGATGACGAACGGCTTCCCGCAAGCCATCGCCGTCGCCGCCGCCAGCGGCACCGCACCCAACTCCGCCCCCGCGATCCGGTCCACCTTCTCCGAAACCTTCTCGGCAAACATCTTCCCCAACTCCCGCAGCACATCCGGCTGAGTCTCAAACCGATACTTGTCCAGATAGTAATTGCTCTTGCGCCCGCTGCGGAGGATGAACTCCCCGCGCAAAAGCGAAACCTCCGCGATCCGCGCCGCAAGCTCCCGTCGAGTCATCCCGCCAATCATTTACCGGCCAAGCCCGAAATGCAACCGTGGCACGCCCCGTCCCGCGCGTGATGGGTGCGTGACGCTTGCTGTGAAGAATTTCCCCCTCCCCTTGTACTCAGGGGGAGGGTTGGGGTGGGGGGTCGAACATCGATTTGAGGTTCCTGACAACTCTCTAACGCCTTGCAATGCGCCGACGGTATAACAGCGTGCCCAAACCAATTCCCAGAATGCCAAGAGAACTTGGCTCAGGAACCGAATAGGAAACGAAAGCAGTCAATTGAGCGTGTGTCGGCCCACCGTTTACCGTGGGAGCGGTCAAAAGTGCTTCCCCTGTATTGTTCACGATCATGCGAAGGTCATTGTCACCGCCAAGTATAAATCCATTCGTGACTATCCCAGATGAAATTCCAGTAAACGTATAAGGAACGTCGGGGGGACCAGGTGGGAAAGACATTACTCCCAGTCCCGTAAGCGGCGGATTAGATTCGTAACCGTTCAAGAAGTAGTCTCCGAGAATCGTGCCGTTCAGTTCCAGCACGACGCGGTCGTCTGCCTGCAAAGTCGAGAAATCAAGAGCAACGGAGGAAGCATTGGATGGGATTTGGAAATATGCGTCGGCATACCAAAATCCGTTGAACTGCGCATTCGAACCTCCGTTTACAAACGCCCCTGTGCTACTGTAGACGGAAATTCCGCTTAATGGGGCATAAGCAAAGGCGGGTGCGTCAATTGCCCCTCCGCCAGTTATGACCCAATTTGTGGGTGTCGCTGTGTTTAGATTAATTACGTCGCCGAAACCCCGCATTGCGGAAAGCGACAAGAAACAGACCGCTGCTGTAAGGCAAACCGTCATGGAATGAAGTAAATTACAACGCATACTATCCTCCAAGTTGTGAAGAGTGTTCGCCCCTTTTCCAAATGCCACATTCGAGGCGGGGCTTGATTTGAACGTGCCGCTGGCGATCAGCAGAATGGTTTCGCGATTCATGGTTTTCCCTTTCCTTTCGGGAATTGAAGATCGGTCGTATAGCCAAAGACTAAGGCAGGCGCGAAATATTTCGCGGCCCGAACGGCCCGCAGGATGCGAAAAAAGGACATTCTTCCTCCTAAATCCCCCTTTTGCCCGCTCTCATAAAAAACGGAAATTTGGGTGGATTTTACGACGGACCCAAGCGAGCAACAGCATTTTCTCCCTCGAATTTGAGGCTCCAATACCGTTCGTGTGGAAATATGCGTTTATTTTGAATTGTCGTCGGTGCCAAATAGGGACCGTTCAAATCAGAGAATCCGACCACCGGTCATTTTATTCGGGCGCAGCCCCATCCGACCGACTTCGGGTAATAGGTGTATTTTGCGACAATGCGTTCTCAACAAAAGGAGATATTCCCAAAAGTAGTGGATGGCCGCGACAGTTTAAGCGGCGAGCTTCGTTCCATCTTTGAAGACCACTCCTGCGATCACCTCCGGCAGCAACGTGCTGCCGTTGAGTTTTCGCC
>Ga0181518_10005468_pt1 | contig 10979 bp, 7 predicted proteins | sample PEATcosm2014_Bin_28_FD_119751 | JGI IMG/M metagenome (GOLD analysis project Ga0181518, IMG submission 119751) | Peatland microbial communities from MTU Mesocosm Facility, Houghton, MI, USA - PEATcosm2014_Bin01_60_metaG | ecosystem: Environmental > Terrestrial > Soil > Wetlands > Peat | place... | reverse complement strand
CCGAGCGCACGAAGCTGAGCGCCGAGCGCACGAAACTGAGCGCCGAGCGCGCCCACGAGCGCGGCGAGAGCCCCCCGACGGCCTCGCACCCGCGCAGCATGCTGCTGCTTGCCGGCTGCGTGCAGCCGGCGATGATGCCGAACATCAACGGCGCGACCGCGCGCGTGCTCGGCGCCGCCGGGATTCAAACGACGATGGCCGGCGGCGGCTGTTGCGGCGCCTTGCGCGAGCATCTGAGCGACCACGAGGGCGCGCTTGCGGACATGCGCCGCAACGTCGATGCCTGGTGGCCCGCAATCGCCGCGGGACACGCCGAGTCGGTCGTCGTCAACGCCTCCGGCTGCAGCGTCATGGTCAAGCACTACGGTCATGCGCTGCGCGACGATCCGGCCTATGCCGAGAGGGCGGCGCGCGTCAGCGCGCTTGCGCGCGATTTGTCCGAATTGCTGCCCGATCTCGTGCCACATCTCAAAGATCGGCTGCAGCTCGATAATGCCGAGCGGCTCGCATTTCATTCGCCCTGCACCTTGCAGCACGGCCAGCGCTTGCGCGGCCTCGTCGAGACGCATCTCGGCGCATTGGGCTTCCATATCGAGACCGCCGGCGCCGAAAGCCACTTATGCTGCGGGTCCGCAGGAACGTATTCGGTATTGCAGCCGGCGTTGGCGTATCAGCTGCGGGATCGCAAGCTCGTGGCCCTCGCGGCGCTCGGCGCGAACTGCATCGTGTCCGCCAATATCGGCTGTATTCAGCACTTGCAGAGCGGAACCACGACACCGGTCAGGCATTGGGTCGAAGTGCTCGACGAAGCGATTGTCTAGGAGGCGACATGCAAGATCATCCCACCAGATTCATCGGCCGCCTTGCGCCCGTCGCAATCGGCGCATCGCTGATGGTAGCGGGCGCGATATTCGCCGCCGCCGATCGACCGCCGAGTCTGTTTGGCGTCGATGCGCCCGAACTCGCGCCGCTGGGCGCGTATTCCGTGGGCGTCAGAACGCTGCACCTCGTTCAGCATGCTCAGGTGGACGTATCGGCTTTCGATGCCGTGCGCGGCACGGCGCCCGAGCGTGATCGCGCGCTGAACGTCGATCTGTGGTATCCGGCGCGTACTGGCGCGAGGGCCAAGCGCGAGACCTACACGGCAGTGCTGCCCGGCGAGCCGCCCGCGGGCCCTGTTCGCTTTTCGGTCGCCGGTATTGCGGTACGCGATGCGCGACCCGCGGGCAGTGGGTATCCGCTCGTCGTCGTCTCGCATGGCTACAGCAATGCGCCGGCTGCGATGACCTGGCTCACGGAGAATCTCGCGTCTAAGGGCTATGTGGTGGCCGCTATCCGCCACGACGATCCGCCGATCACCGATACGGCGGGTTTTCCACAACTGCTGCTGCGTCGGCCGCTCGATATCGCGTTCGTGACCAAAACATTGCAGAGCATGCTCGAGGCGGAACATCTCGTTGATCCGGCGCGCACCGCCTTGGTCGGCTATTCCATGGGCGGCTATGGCGTGCTCACGGCCGCCGGTGCGCTGTTGGATCCCGGCGGGAACGCGGCCAAGCTCGTGCCGGGCGGCTTGCTGCTGCCGTACGCGGCCGGCGGCACTTTGCGCGAGACCGTCGTGGTCAACGGCCTGCGCGCCGTCGTCGCCATTTCCCCGGCCGGCGGCGGCACGCTGGGCGCCTGGAACGCCGACGGGCTGCGCATGATCAAGGCGCCGCTGCTGCTGATCTCGGGCAGTCAAGATCCCATGGTCGATTATAAGACCGGCGCACGTGCGTTTTTCGACGCGGCGACCAATTCGCATCGCTATTTGCTGACCTTTGTCGATGCCGGACATGCGATCGGCTTGAACCCGGCTCCTCGAGCGATGCGCCGACATCTATGGGATCAGGACTGGTTCGAGGATGCGGTTTGGAGCAAACAACGCATCAACGCGATCAACGCACACTTCATGACGGCGTTTCTCGATCTTTATCTCAAAGGCGACGACAGCCGCGCGGCATATCTTGACGTCAGCGTGCCCGACTCAGCGGCGGGCGTCTGGCCGGCGGCGAGCGCGTCCGCCTATGCGGCCTTTAGTCCGGGGACTCCCGATGTCACGGTTTGGAAGGGATTTCAGCGTAACCACAGCGCGGGCCTCGAGTTGCTGCAGGCGCCCGCGAGTGGACCTTGACGCCGCGAGCGGGCATTGGTCTCGACGATTCAGCGCGCCCTACATCAGGTCGCGCGGAACCGTAGCCTTGTTCTCCCGTTCGAAGAATACGCGCGCGCCTTCGAGCGCACGCACCGTTTCCTCGATGAAGAATGCCTCTGGAGTGGCGGTCAACTTGAAGGACGAGAACACCGTGCAGTTCCAATCGCCGCGCTTCATTCCGCCGGAGCGCTCGCCTTGCCACACGCAGCTGTCGTTGTCACCCTGCTGGATCCGCAGCAGTTCCTTGATACCCGCGGCCCCGTTGAGTGTCGTACCCGTGTCCGCCACGGTGAATGAGTACGCCACTGGATCTTGGATGATCTCGTACCAGCCTTGGGCATCCGGCCCCGCTTCCTTGAGCGGCGTGCGGCCTCCCGGTGCCTTAACATCGGAAGCGTTCACCGGAATCGGAAAGGGTGGATCGCGAACGATCGGCCGTACCGGCAATTCCAGGCTCGAAGCGCCGTGTGTGAGGGTGAGCGTAGCGACTCGCGGCGACGGCCAAACGAGCGGCCAGAGACTCTCCGACACTGCCAGTCGGATGCGGCTGCCGGCTTTGAACCGATGCGCGATCAAGGACAATTCGATGGTCACATCGTAGGCTTGGCCGGGAGTGAGGGCGACCGGCTCAGCATCGCCGTTCCGATGCGTAAGATTGAGCAGCCCGTAGGTAACGAGCCAGGACTCACCCGCCGGGGTCACTTCGCAAAGCCGCAACGCGAGCTTCGCGACGGGTTGATCGGCCGCGATACGAATGCGTGCGACCGGATGGCCGAGAATCTCGACATCGGCGCTGAGCGGCGCGCTGTCAAAGAGCAGCGATTTGCGGTCGTCGGATGTTTGCTCGGTCGGCAGACCCTCCGGTGGGAACGGCAGCCATTCAGGCTTATCGAGGCCCACGATTTGATCGCCCACATACTTGACCTCGCTGTGTGCCCCGGCTTTAGGTGCGAGGCCGCGCTCGTCTAAGTACCAGGTGCGCGGGCGTATATGCGGGGAAGGCCAGGCGTTCTCTGCCACCCATCGGCCGGGAGTCTCCATCGGATAGCCCTCCGATGCGGTACGGTAGGGCATGTACGCGCGCATCATGGGCTCGTCCATGATTCCGGTGGGCGCACCGACCAGCCAGTGCTTCCACCAGCGCACCTCTTCCCAAGCCCAATTCAAACTCGGTCCGGGGCTGGCTGATTCCGGATAGTTGTGCGCCCAAGGGCCAAACAAGGCTTTGCGTGGCACTGTTACTTGCGCAAGCAGGCGCGTGACCGTATTCACGTAGGTATCGACCCAGCCGTCGACGATGTATACCGGACACTTGATGCGGCGGTAATCCGTCGATACCGAACCGCGGCGCCAGAACGCATCGTCACGCTGATGCGACAGCCACTTCTCCAAGATCGGCGGCGCGGCATCGAGGCGCTGCTGCCATTGCCGCCGCCAACTCTCGCCCACGATCGCTGGATCAGGCGGCATCGCCATGACGGCTTTGAACTGCACACCCCACTGCAGATCCGTGAGGCCGAGAGCGCCGCCGATGTAGTGTGCATCGTCGGTGTAGCGCGTATCGGTGCAGCACATGGGCATGACGGCCTTCAACTCCGGTGGCTCGAGCGCAGCAATCTGCAGCGTGTTGATGCCGCCCCACGAGATGCCGCGCATGCCGACCGAACCGTTAGCCCAGGGCTGACGGGCGAGCCAGGCGATCACCTCGACCCCGTCCTGCAGTTCTTGGTCCAGATATTCGTCGACCAAAATTCCCTGCGAATCGCCCGAGCCGCGGGCGTCGACACGCGCGTAGCCGATTCCATACTGCGCGAGCTGCTGGCCCCAGGCATTGTCACGAGTCCGGTACAGATCGCGCTTGCGATAGGGGATGTATTCCAGCACCACTGGAACCGGTTGCGCCGTGTCCGGGAGCCATAGTCGGGCGCTCAGCTGTATCCCGTCTTTCATACCGATCCATTGGTTGTCAATCACGCGGACCGGATTTTTATCCGGCAATTTCCAGGCGTCCTCGCCGGCACGAGCAGCCGGGATGTGGCAGAGCATTGCCACCGGGGCACTTGAGAGCAATGCTGCAGAGCTTTTGAGAACGTCGCGGCGAGAGATTGGCATTTCGAACGCTCCTTAGGCGGTATTCCTACTGTTGACGCGGTATCCGGCGCAATCCAATGTTATTTTTGGATGGTGCCATGCATTTTCTGCATGTAGTGCACTTGATTTTACGGTGATACTGATCCTTAAGGGATGCCGGTCCGGTAAAATCGATCGATGCGCGGTGCGGCGCACGAGCTATGAAAGACCGATCGGGCCGCCAGGCATTCGGGGGACGTCGTAAATCTTCAGTTTTGAAGGAGATCGCGATGAGATATCAGAATCGAGGCACCCGAATGAGTCGCGGCGCCGCCGGCTTCACCGCCGTGAGTTTCGTCGCCTGCATTCTCTCTGCGCCGCCTCAAGCCTGGGCGCAGCAGGCGCCCGCCGCACAAAGCCAGACGAGTCAGTCTTCGAGTCAGCTCGAACCGGTCGTCGTGACCGCCAGCCGGCAGGGCGAGCAGAACATCCAAGATATCCCCATGGCGATTTCCGCGATCACGCCGCAAAGCCTGGAGACGTTCGGTCTCAGCGGGATGGAGGACTACTCGCGCATGGTGCCGTCCCTCAACTTGCAACAGCTCGGTCCCGGCATCAACAAGATCGACATTCGCGGCATCACGACGAGCGGCATCGATTACACCGACGTGCAGGACAGGCCACTGGTGACCGTGTACCTCGATGACACGCCGATCTCGCTGCAAGCGCAGAACCCCGATCTCAAGGTTTTCGATCTCGAACGCGTCGAGGTGCTGCGCGGGCCGCAAGGCACGCTGTACGGCGCCGGCGCCATGTCCGGCACCGTCCGTCTGATCACCAAGAAGCCCGACCTCAATCAGGTTTCCGCCTCGAGCGGTGTCGACGCGTCTGATACCTCGGGGTACGGGGGCTTCAATTACAACATTCGCCAAATGGTGAACTTGCCGATCATCGACGGCGTGCTCGCCATGCGCGCGATCGTCTATCGCGGCGACGATTCGGGTTTCATCAAGAACATCGAGCAGAACGACACCGGGCATCCCGACGTCACGAATCAAGCGCGCCTGGCGCTGCGCTACAAGCCGAATGACAACCTCACCATCGACGGCAGCTTCACTTACGAGGACCTGCACGCCGGCGTATACGACGGCTTCTCTGGTTTACCGGCGTATCAATTCACCTCGCTCGAGCCGGAACTGACCACGGACAGCCTGAAGGTCTTCAACCTGACGGCAGAGCAGAATTTCCACTCTGCGGTGCTCACGTCCTCGACCTCGTTTCTCGACCGCAATAACGCGAATTTCGGAGCCAACGAATACGGGGTGAACGCCTTCCTGTTCGGCGGCCAAGCGCCGCTCGACCCGGCTTTGGACGTCGTCAGCGACAACAGCAAGGACTTTGTCGAAGAGCTGCGCCTCAGCTCCAACAGCGATGGCAAATTGAAGTGGACGAGCGGCGTCTTCTACGAGCATTTCGAGCGCTACTATTATCAGAATCAGCCTGATGCGCCCGGCTTCGACCAGCGCTGGGGGAACGAGATCGGCTTTCCGACCTACAGTTCGCTCGATGACGGCGCCTTCCAGCCCAACGATGATTTTTCCGGTGTGCAAGATTCCGGCGAGCACCAGACCGCCGTGTTCGGTCAGGCGACCTACACCGTTTTGCCCAATTTGGACGTCACCGCCGGCCTTCGATACTTTGACTGGCACCAGGACTTCGTGTTGTACTTCGGCGGAGTGTTCGGCGCCTCGCCCATCGCATCTTCGCCCACTTCTCCCGGTGTGCCGCTGAAAGAGTCCGGGACGGCGAGCGCCAGCGGCATCAATCCGCGCTACGCGATCGACTATCATTTTTCGGATGACGAAATGGTCTTTGCCGAAGCGGCGAAGGGGTTCCGCTATGGGGGCGTCAATCAACCGGTGCCGCAGAGCATCTGCGAAGTCTACCTGCAGCAGATCGGCCTCACGCAAGCGCCGTTGACGTTTGGCCCGGACAAGCTGTGGAGCTATTCGCTAGGCGAAAAGAGCAGCCTGTTGGACCGGCGCTTGACTCTCAACGTCACCGGCTTCTTTATCTATTGGACGGATGTGCAGACCACTCGCGATCTGGCGTGCAGCTATTACTTCATCGAAAACAAGGGCACGATTGAAAGCCGCGGTCTCGAGCTCGAAACCCAGGCAAGGATCACGCAGGCGCTCACCTTCGGGTTCAACGGCTCTTATAACAATGCCACCACCGACGGTCTCGTCCAAAACCTCAATGCGCCCAGCGGATCGCGGACGCCGTATGATCCAAAGTGGATCACCAATACCACCCTCACTTACGATCTGCCGCTCGGCGACGACACCGTGAGCTTTGCGACCAACTTCTCCTACCGCAGCGGCGCGGCCACCGCTTTCAATCCGACTGCTTATGGCTATCGGACGCTGCCCGATGTCCGTGACCTCGATGCTGCGATCACTTACAAGAAGCCGCGGTTCCAGGTGGGGCTGTTCGGCTCAAATTTAACTAACGGTCTTACGATCATCAATAATGGGGCCACGGTGCCGGGTTCGCTGCAGCCGGGTGACACCCTGTTCTATGCGCGACCGCGCACCGTCGGGGTACGCATCGCGGCGCAGTTCCAATGATGACGCGGAAGCCCGAGTGACTTGACCGGCAAAAGCCGGTGGCGAGATGCGGACCCCTCTGGAGCGGCGTCGATTGGGTGGTTTGATCAGTGGGTGAAGCCACAGGACCCTAGATTATTGTCGGGCCATACGGGTGTTGTTAGCCGGGCTTTTTCGAACCGCCGCGCATCAGCGATAGAGCGAGCAGCGCGGAGGCGAGCATCAAGAACAAGCTCACGGCATTGAGCACCGGGGTTGCGCCCTCGCGCATGCGTCCGTACATCATGACGGTGAGCGGCGAATCCGCGCCCACGAGCATCAGCGTCGTATTGAAATCCGCGAACGACATCAGGAAAGAGATCGCAGCCGAACCGAAGAGTGCGGGCCGCAGATACGGCAGCAGGATCGTGCGAAGCACGGCCGCGCGCGTCGCGCCTAAATTCAGCGCGGCTTCTTCGAGCGTGCGGTCGAAGCGCCGCAGCCGCGCGGCGATGGTCAGCGTCGAGATCGTCGCGAGATAGGAGAATTGGCCAAGCACGACGAGCGTGAGCCCCGGTCGCAGAACGTCGAGGTCCCAGCCGAGCAGATTGTCGGCGAGGTCCGCGAGCCGGCTCGCGAACGCGAGGATCGAGATACCCAATATGACGCCCGGAATCACCAGGGGCGCGAGCATCACGAGCGAAAGTACCTGCTTGCCGCGAAAGCGGCCGCGCTCGAGCAGAAACGCATTGCTCGTGCCGACCAGCACCGAGAGCAGCGTGACCCAGCAAGCGACGATGCCGCTGGTCGCAATGCTGCCCAGCAATTCCGCGTCTTGAAAAAGCCCGGTGCGGCCCGTTGATGCGTTGCCGAGGAACCAATCGAGCGTGAATCCGCGCCACGGCGGCGCAGGGTAGGGCGCATTGTTGAACGCGAACACCGCGACGACGATCAGCGGCAAAAACAGGAACGCGAGAAACACGATCAAATAGACGACCGTTGCGGTGCGCAGCCAAACCGGGCGCGGCAGCGACGGAATCATGTGCTGCGCATCACTTCGGAGAAACGTTGACCGCTGAGCCGCAATCCCAACACGACGATCGCGGTCGACAGGCCGAGCAGCAGGAAGCCGAAAGCGGCACCCTGTTCCCAATTGAAGCGGGTGATGAATTGCGTGTAGATCTGTTCGGTGAACCATTGCGAGTTCTTGCCACCGAGCAGCGTCGGAGTCAAATAATTGCCGAGCGTGAGCATGAACACGATGATGCAGCCGGCGGTGATGCCGGGCGCCGCGTGCGGGATCACGATCGTGCGCAGCACGGCGAAGCCGTTCGCGCCGAGATCATAGGCGGCCTCGATCAGCGCATTATCGAGGCTCTCGAGACTGGAGATCAGCGGCACGACCATGAACAGCAGCGAGGTGTAGACCAGGCCGACGAGCAGCGTTGCGTCATGGTAGAGAAGTTCGATCGGAACCGCCGTCAGGCCGAGCTTCACGAGCAGCCCCGGCAATACGCCGGATTCGCGCAGCAGGATCATCCAACCGAGGGTGCGCACGGTTTCGCTGACCCAGAACGGAATCAGGCAGACGATGAACAGCAGCGAGCTCGCCCGGCCGCGGGCGAGCTTCGCGATGATCCAGGCGATCGGAAATGCGACGAGCAAGGTCAGCAGCGTGGCGATGATCGATATCACGGCCGTGCGCACGAAAACATGCCAATAAAGAGGTTCTTCGAAAAACGTTCGATATTGCGCGAGGCTCGCCGCGTATTGGCGCGGCCCGACGCGCTCGCGGAACGATAGGATGGCCAAATCAATGTGCGGCAGCACGATCAGCGCGCCGAGCCACAGCAGCGCGGGCGCGAGCAGCAGCCACAGCGACAAACTCGCTTGCCAGCGCCAACGCCGAGGCACTGCCGTCTGCGCCATGCTAATCGGCCACCCCGGCGCGAGCCTTGTAGCAAGTCGCCCGCTCGGGATCGAAGCTGAAGAACACGTGCTCTTGTACCTTGAGATCCGAGAATTGGCCGGTCTGCGGCAAGGCAATGCGAAATTCCCGGCGGCTGCGCGTCTCTTGCAGCAACACCGCCGAATTGGCGCCGTCGAACAGCAGACTCTGCACCTCGCCTGCATGCGCCGGCTGCCCGGGCGGCAATTCGGCGGCGCTGCGCCCGAGGATCACGACTTCGGGGCGCACGAACGCTTCCACGGTTTCCCCCGCCTGGATCGGCGCGTTGCGTTGCGCGTGTATGGTCCAGCCGTCCGCCGTCGTAATTTCCACCAAGCCGCCGTCGGTGCTTGATGCGCGGCCGACGATGCGATTGTTCGCGCCGACGAAGCTCGCGACGAATGGTGTCTGCGGCCGGTAGTACAAATCTTGCGGCGTGCCCAGCTGCTCGAAACGTCCGTGACTCATGACGCCGACGTGATCGGAGAGTACCAGCGCCTCGGATTGATCGTGCGTGATGTAGACGAAAGTCGTGCCGAACGCCGCCTGGAGTTGCTTGAGCTCGATCTTCATGTGCTCGCGCAATTTCAGATCGAGGGCTCCCAATGGCTCATCGAGCAACAGCAGTGTCGGCTCGAGCACGAGGCTGCGTGCGATCGCAACGCGTTGCCGCTGGCCGCCCGAGAGTTCATCGACGCGCTTAGCAGCGGCGCCGGCGAGACCGACGCGCTCCAGCATCGCGTCGCTGCGCTTTTTGCGCTCCGGTTTCGATAGGCCGCGGCGCGCGAGCCCGAAGGCGACATTATCGCCGACCGACATCATCGGAAACAGCGCGAGCTGTTGGAACACCATATTCACGGGCCGCCGGTTCGGCGCGACGCCGCGCATGCTCTTGCCGCCGATTGCGATGTCGCCGCTGTCGGGTTCGATGAAGCCGGCGATCATGCGCAACAAGGTCGTCTTGCCGCACCCGGACGGGCCCAAGATCGAGAAGAAGCTGCCGCGCTCGACCGCGAACGACAGGCGGTCGACCGCGACATGGTCGGAGAAGCGCTTGTCGAGCGCCTCGACGCTGAGATCGGGGATGCTCAATTGGCGGCCTTGATGCGATCGAGAATCCGCCCCTCCACCTCTTCGAGGCCCGAGGGAATAGCCGGGTACCAGTGGATGCCCTTGAAAGCCCCCTCCGGAAAGCTGGCGGCGAACTGCGCTCGAAATTTCGGATTCACCAGGCCTTCAGTACCGCGCGCGGCGGTCCAGTTGCCGATGGCGTTGGTGATCTTGGCTGCGACGTCCGGTCGCATCGTAAAATTGATCCACGCGTACGCGGCGGCGTCGTTGCGACCGCGGGCGGGTAGCGCGAAGGTGTCGAGCCAGCCCAGTGCGCCGGATCGCGGCACGATGAACTGGATGTCCGGATCCTGGCGGTTGAGCAGCCAGCCGCCGGTGTCCCACATCATCGCCGCGACGATCTCGCCCGAGCGCATGCCGTTGAGCAGCTGGTCCTTGTTATCGTAGAAGAACCGCACGTTCGACTTGCAGGCCGAGAGCGTGGCGCCGACGCTCTCCATGAGCGTCGCGTAGGCCTTGGGATCTCCATAGAGCGCAAACGGATCCTTGCCGGCGGCGAAGGCGAAGGCCATCAGCGTCGGGCGGCGCAGACGCATCGAGGTCTTGCCCTTGAGATCCGTCCGGCACAGGTCCGGATAGTCGCTGGCCTTGGCACGCTTGGTGTTCACCACCAGACCGTCGGCGCCCCATAGATAGGGCAGGGCATAGAGCTTGCCGTCGAGGGTGTTGTTCTTGCGGGTGATCTCGAGTATTTCGGGTACGAACTGTTCGACCTTGACCTGCGTCAGATCGATCGGCTTGTAGATGCCGAAGTCGCGCTGCACCCCGGTGATGCGATCTTGCGACGGTTGGGCGAGATCGTAGCCGGCGCCGCCGGTGGCCCGCAGCTTGGAGATCATCTCCTCGTTATTCGACAGCGTCACTTCCACCTGGATGCCGGTCTCCTGCTTGAACTGCGCGACGACCTCGGCCGGCGCGTAGTCGGCCCAGGTGATCAGGCGCAGCTTCTTGGCGTCATCCGCGGCAGCTGTACCGTGGGCCACGAGGGCGAGCAGCAGAGCATTGGCAAGCAAGGCTTTCATAGTTTCTCCGTGCCGAACCGCTTCGG
>Ga0181518_10005467_pt1 | contig 10980 bp, 11 predicted proteins | sample PEATcosm2014_Bin_28_FD_119751 | JGI IMG/M metagenome (GOLD analysis project Ga0181518, IMG submission 119751) | Peatland microbial communities from MTU Mesocosm Facility, Houghton, MI, USA - PEATcosm2014_Bin01_60_metaG | ecosystem: Environmental > Terrestrial > Soil > Wetlands > Peat | place... | reverse complement strand
TCGCGGTTGTCGAACCTGACGACTTGGAAACCCCTTTCGCAGAAGAGGCGGCACCACTCCTCTGCGTAGTTGATGCACTGCGACCCGAGCCCGTTGACCAGGAGAAGGGTCGGTGAGCTCGGATCGCCGAACGTCTCGTAGTAGATCTCGACCTGGCCGTTGTTCGTCGTGCTCATGTGCCCTCCCTGCCCTGATGGTAACGGGGGTCCGGCGTGCGGTGCTGAGGCGCAACGCGCCACTAGGAGGGCAGCAGTACCTGCTCTGCATGCGCGAGCAGGCCATCGCGGTCAGCTTTCAGGATGAATCCCCCGGCGATCGCCTTGTTCAGACTGGCGTTGTAGAGCGCCAGGTAGTGGCTCTTGGTCCGATACAGATCGATGAGGGTCGCGGGAGAGAAGGGGGTCGTCTCCCCGAAGAGCGAGCAGATCTCGCTCGCCCCGGCCGGGGCGGCCCCGCTGAGCGTCGAGACCGGCACGTCGACCGCCGGCGTCCGCACCCCGCCGATCACGTTGCCGTGGCCGTCGAAGGCCAGCGAAGCGGGGTGGGTGGCGGACAAGCGAAAGGGAGGAGGGCTGGGCGGTTCCGTGCCATGGACGACCCACCGCTCGAACGCGGTGAAGGCTGCCTGGACCACCTCGTGCTGGGGCCCGTCGTTGACCGGTGCCGTGCAGCCGAGAACGCCGGCCTCACCTCCGACCTCGTACGCGTCGGCGTGGGCGGTGCCGGCGACCTCCCAGGTCCGGATCCTGTCGGTGTTCGGTTGTTGGGCGGTGGCGTACCCGAGCGCGATCAGATCGGTCTGGGTCTCGAACATGAAGACGGGCACCTCGAGGTCGGTGCGGATCCGCAGGTCCTTGGGTCCTCCCCCCAGCGAACCGTCCAGGCCTCCCCCGAACCCAGCGCGGCTGTGAATGAAGATGCCGCCGAAGGTGTCCGTCAGCGGCTCCAGGGCATCGGCGAACGTTGTCAGGTAGAAGGCCGACTGCGACTCCCCGACCGCCACGATGTGCTTCGGATGGAGGCTCCCGAGCGCCCGGTCCGGGTCCCGCAGGGCCTTCCCGATCTGCGCGTAGATGTCCAGCGAGTACTGGTCGCCCGGGACGTGGAGCGATCCGTACCGTGACGGCTCCATATGGACGAGGCCGCCCGTACTGCCCCCGAGTGTGCCGAAGAGCGGCTTCCCGCCGTCGACGCCCACCGACTGTGCCGCCACTGCGACATAGGCATAGCCGTCGCTCATCAGCATCGGGTTGAGGTAGTCCCAATCGGGGGCCGACTCCCCCGCGGTCTCGTTCATCCACTCCACCACCACTGTTCCGTTGAACCGCGCGGGGTCTGCGGGCCGGCGCACCAGGATCCTCGTCTCATAGGGGGCAGAGGTCGTCGGCGTGATCGCCCATCTTCCGTCGCTGGGCATGGTGACGGCCCTGAAGGCTGTCGCCGTGCCGGACGCAAAGAACTCCTGTTGGACGTAGCCGTACGACGTGAGATCGAGCGGTCGGGCCGTCAGCGGCTCGATGACCTGGCCCGCCGTGATGGGGCCGGTCAGCGTCGCCGCAGCCCGGTAGATGGCGTCGTTGGCCGTACTCGAGTTCGACGCCGACGACGCTCCGTCCGCCGGCCGGCCCAGGGTGACCGACACGATGGCGATGAGCGCGACGGCCACGGCGACGCTCCCCACGGCGACGCTCCTTCGGGCCTTCGGCGCGATCGTGTGGTGCGGTGACTTCATACCCCCGCTCATCCCCCGATGCAAGGTGCCGATGACCCTATGACCCGACGAAGGTCGTCACACGGGGGCCGGCACGGTCAGCGCGGTCGCCGGCGCAGACCCTTGTCCGCGATCGCGGCCGGTACCCAGCCGACGTCGGTGTCGTTGAGGTCGATGCCGGGCGGGACGATCTCGTCGATACGGTCGAGCACGTCCGACCCCAGACGGAGCTCGAGCGCGGGCAGCTGCGACTCAAGGTGCTCCATGGTGCGGGGCCCGATGATGGGTGACGTCACGGCGGGGTGCTCCAACACGAAGCCCAGGGCGAGCTGGATCAGGCTGAGCCCGGCATCGTCGGCCACCTTCGTGAGCTCGCCGACCGCCTGGACCTTCTGCTGGTTCCCGGGCACCTCCATGTCGTAGTGGTGCGGCAGCATCGCCGAGCGGCGGCTCGTGTTCACCTTGCCGGGACCGAAGGCGCCCGAGAGCCAGCCGCCGGCGAGCGGGCTCCACGACAGCACGCCCATGCCGTACTTCTGGCACATCGGCAGCACGTCCTTCTCGATCCCGCGCACGAGGACGGAATACGGCGGTTGTTCGGTGACGAAGCGCTCCCGGGCGCGGCGCTCGGCCACCCACTGGGCCTCCACGATCTCGTGGGCGGGGAACGTGGAGCTGCCGAAGTAGCGAATCTTGCCTGCCCGCACCAGGTCGGTCAGCGCACCCAGCGTGTCGTCAATGTCGGTCTCGGGCGACGGGCGGTGGATCTGGTACAGGTCGATGTAGTCGGTCCCGAGGCGGCGCAGGCTGTTGTCGCACTCGGCCATGATCCAGCGCCGCGAGTTGCCCTGTGCGTTGGGATCCTGTCCCATCTGTCCGTGCACCTTGGTCGCGAGGACGACCTTGTGGCGCTTGGTCTTGGCGAGCGCCTTGCCGACGATCTCCTCGGACTCGCCGAACGAGTAGACGTCGGCGGTGTCGACGAAGTTGATGCCGGCATCGAGGGCGGCGTGGATGATGCGGATGGACTCGTCGTGGTCCTGGGTGCCCCAGGCCCCGAACATCATTGCCCCCAGGCAGAGCGGGCTGACCTTTATGCCGGTACGGCCGAGTGTGCGGTACTCCATCATGGCGACACTAGCCACGGAACTGGACGAAGGCGCCGCGGCCGGTCCTCAGCCTGCGAGCCGCACGCTCGAGTCGGCCGCCGCCCACAGGAGGATCGGATCGCGGCTCCGCTCGAAGCTGCGCAGCGCCGCCTCGGTGAGCTTGATCGCGTGCTCGTCGCCCGAGGCCAGCGCCCCGTCGACGAGGGCGTCCACGTTGGGGACGTCCCGCTCCGCCACCGGACTGTGGCGGTCGATGTCGTAGGCGACGTGCAGCGCCGCCACCGCCTGCCACACGTAACCCAGCGCGGCATCGCGATCCTCCTCGGCCAACCACGGGAGCAGCAGCTCACAGGCCAGGGGGGACGTGACGGCGTGCAGGAGGCCGATCGCGCCGCCGGTGTCAGCGTTGCGCAGGTAGGCCTGGGCGCCACCCGCGGCCAGCCGGTCGACCAGCTCCACCGCCCCACCGGTCCAACCGAGCGAGGCGACCGCCTGCTCGAACTCGTCCGCTATGTCGGCGATGCCGGCCACCATGTCGCTGATGAGCACCTGGCGTGGCGCGTCCTCGGGAAGGTACGGCAAGTCGGCGAGGGCCTCGGGTACGGCTTCGTGGCCGATCAAGAGTGGCGGCCCCGGGAGCTCGACATAGCTCGACGCCCAGAAGGCGAGCCCGCTCGCGACCTCCAGGCGGCGCGGCGGCGTGTCCACCGCGGACAACGCCCTGACGGCGTGACCGGTCCGGATCAGGCCGTGCGTGGCCGCCCCGACCGCGCCTGGCAACAGCCGCGGCGCCCACTCGCCCACGACGACGGCAGCGGGGCGGTCGGCCAGCTCGCGTTCGAAAAGGGCCAGCCATTCGGGGAAGCGATCCGGCTGGCCGAGCGCGGCGGGCCAGTCCACCTCGGTCAACGGACGGATGGCCGGTGACGGCGCCTCGTCGAGGCGCCGTCGGTACCGCTCCACCCAGCCGGCGATGGCGTCGTCCCGCCCCAGGTGTGCCAGCGCCTCGGCCACCATCGGGCCGTGATTGGCCAAGCCGACCGACCCGTACCGGGGCGCCGTGGCGGCAAAGACGGTGAGTGCATCGTCGAGGGCCTCTGAGGTCACCGCCCCAGTATGTCGGGGTCCAGGCCACTGCGCCCGGGCCGGCGGCCGCTACGATCCGGCCTTCGACGACAGGAGGTCCGATGGCGACGACGCCACCGCTGCACGGCATCAGGATCATCGAGTGCTCGGCGCTGGGGCCGGCGCAGATCACGACGCCGCTGGTGGACCTCGGGGCGGAGGTCATCAAGGTCGAACCTCCGGCCGGCGACTACATCCGCGAGATGACCTGGCCGATCGTCGAGGGCACATCCCTCATGCACCTCCATCTCAACAGAGGCAAGCGCTCGCTGGTCCTCGACCTACGGACGGAGGCGGGAGTCGCCATCCTCAAGGAGCTCGCAGCGACGGCCGATGCCGTCGTCGAGGCGATGCGCCCCGGATCGCTGGCGCGGCGTGGCGTCGGCTTCGATGACCTGCGCGAGATCAACCCCAAGATCGTTTTCTGCACCATCTCGGGCTACGGCATGACCGGCCCGTATCGCGACTACCCGAGCCATGGCGTGGCCTACGACACCTGGGCCGGCATCGTCAACGTCGCCGCGGACGACGAGGGGTTCACCTACATCCCCGAGCACGCGTCCATCGGGATCCACGCCGGCCCGCTCTACGGCGCTCTCGGCATCCTCGCCGCGGTGATCCGCGCCCGCGCCACGGGCGAGGGCTCGTACATCGACATCGCTCAATCCGACGCGGCGGCCGCCATGGACTGGCTGCGCAGCGAGACCTGGCGCGCCTACGAGCGGCCGGAGTCGGAGGTCACGGGCAACAAGGCCGACGGCTACGAGCGCCGCGCGCCGGGCACCGCCGGCATGGTGGAAGGCGTCCGCTACCAGGTCTACGAGACGGCCGACGAGCGCCATGTGCTGTTCATGGCGTCAGAGCAGGCCTTCTGGAGGAACTTCTGTGAGGGCGTCGACCGGGTGGACCTCTTCGAGCGGTGGCCGGGCTCCAAGTACGCCGACCATGCACGCGGGAACCGCGACCTCCAGCGCGAGCTGCGGGAAATCTTCCGCACGAGGACGGCGCAGGAATGGCTGGAATTCGGCGGACGCATCAACACGCCGATCGCGCCGGTCAACACGCCCAAGACGCTGCTCGACGACCCCCAGTTCGCCGATCGCTTCCCCCTCCTCCCTGCGGCGGAGATGGGAGCGGACCAACTCTTCACCCCGCTGCACTTCGTGGGCGAAGCCTTGCCCCACCCGGCCAAGGCGCCGACAGTCGGTCAGCACACAGAGGACGTCTTGCGCTCCGTGCTCGGATATGACGACAATCGAATCTCTACCGCCCGCGACGGGGGGGCATTCGGAGCCGACGCGTAGGCGGTGTCGCCGGCAAAAGGGAGGGTCTGATGGACAGGGTCCGGCTGGGAGTGCTGGGCGCCGGCAACATCGCCGCCATGAACGTACGGGGCTACCTCGAGGATCCCCGCTGCGACGTCGTCGCCGTGTGCGACACGGACGAGGAGGTAGGCCGCCAGGCCGTCAAGGAGTGGGGGGCGGAGACCTTCTACCCCGACCCGTCGGACATGCTCGCCGACGACTCCATCGACGCCGTGGAGGTGCTCACGCCGACGCACCTGCACCACGACCACGTCATTGCCGCGCTCGAAGCGGGCAAGCACGTCTCGGTCCAAAAGCCCGTGGCCAACTCCGTCGAGGACGCGCTGGAGATGCAGGCGGTGGCGGAGCGGACGGGTCTGACCCTGCGCATCAGCGAGTGCTTCGTCCACTACCCGCCTCTCGAGCTGGCGAAGCGCCTGGTTGCCGACGGTGCCATCGGCAAGCCGACCTCGCTGCGGATCCGCACGCTGGTCGGCCAGACCGACTCCGCATTCCAGGCTGCGCTGCGCCCCGAGGGGTACGGCTGGCGGCTCGACAAGCGGAGCCCGGGTGGCCATCTCTTCGACGACATGGTGCACAAATACGCCATGGCACTGTGGCTGCTCGATCTCGACATCACCTCGGTGCAGGCGGTGGTGCGGCGTCGCGACCTCTTCTTCGAGCCCTGCGCGGTGATCTTCGAGTACGAGGACCCCGAGGTGCTGGGCATGATGGAGGTCCAGTACTCGCCGAACTTCTACATGCGTTCCCAGTACTACGGCGCTGACGAGTTCTTCGAGATCACCGGTGACGAGGGGCAGATCTGGGTGACCCGCGCCACAGGCGAGCTGCTCGACCTGGCCCCGGTCATGCTGTTCACGGGCACCCCGCACGAGCGCAAGACGACCGAATTCACCGATCTCGACGCAGACTGGGGGGCCGGGTTCGTGCGCTCGTCGCAGCACTTCGTCGATGCGCTGCTGCACGGGACGGCAGCGGCCATGACGGCGGCCGAGGCCACCGACGTGCTGCGCCTCTGCTTCGGCGTCTACCAGGCTGCCCAGCTCGGCACCGCCGTCGACCCCCGTACGGTGACCGGGACGGTCAGTCCGCCCGGCTGGGGTGAGTGGTAGCCCGTTCGCCATGACGACTCCCCCCAACGACGTAGAGGTCGTCGACGCGACCGACGAGAACCGCTTCGTCGTACGGGGTGACGGCGCGGAGGCCGAGCTGGTCTACCGAATCGAAAGCGACCGGCTGGAGCTGATCCACACGGGCGTTCCCGAGGAATGGGGGGGACGGGGCATCGGGGGTCGCCTCGTCCGGGCCGCACTCCAGCGGGCCCGCTCCGAGCACCTCACGGTGGTGCCGTGGTGCCCATTCGCGAGCCGTTGGATCCGCGACCACCCTGACGAGACGGCCGGGCTCCTCATCGACTGGGCGGCACCGCCTCCGTCGCGCTGACCGGTCGCTCGCCGGGACGTGGGTCCTCCCCGCCCCGCGGGGCGCGAATCAGCCCCTCACAATCGGCCACGGCGCGGCGCGCATGCACGCGCCGCTGTTCAGGACCGGTTGAAGAACTCGACGAGAATCCGGGCGGTCTCGTCGGCATGGGTGAGGATGCCGATGTGGCCGGCCCCGGCGACCTCGCGGTACTCACACCCAGGGATCGCCTCCGCCGCCTGACGCGCGTAGCGGGGAGGTGAGTCGACGTCGTGCTCGAACGCGAGCACCAGGCAGGGGACGCGCACCTCTGGCCAGCGTGTGGTGCGAGCGGGATCGGTCGACCAGGCGAGTGCCGCCTCGTACTGGCCGAGGCGCCCCGGGTTGGGCCACACCGGAACCTCGCCCATCAGCGACAGCCAGGTGCTCACCAGCTCGGAGTCCTGGATGTCGGACGTCGGCAGGTAGCGCATGGTCTCAGTGGCGTAGAACAGCGGTGGCAGGTCGTAGTCCAGGCGAGCGAGGTCCCGCTCGACCGTGGTGATGGCGATCTCCCACGCTGTCGGCTTGTTGGCGCTGCCCATGAGCGCCGCGGCGCGGATGCGTTCTGGATGGTCAAGCACGAGCGTCTCCGCGATCCACCCGCCCATGGAGTGACCGGCCACCCGCACCGGCTCGTGCCACCCGAGGTGGTCGAGGAGCGTGAGGGTGTCGTCGGCCATGACGTCCACGCTGTAGGGGGCGGGCGGCGAGGAGGACGGCTCCACCCCCCGGTTGTCGAAGGTGGCGACCGCGTACCCGGCGGCCGCCAGCGCCGGCACGAGCGAGAGGTGCCAGGCCGTGGCGGGCTGTCCACAGCCCGCCACGAGCAACAGCGGCTCCCCATCGCCGGTCACCTCGTAGTCGAGGGTGGCCCCGTTGGCGCTGACCTCAGGAATGGAGCACCTCCGACAGCAGCTTCGGTGCCACGTTGCGCCCGGTCAGGATCACCACGGTCTCCTTGCCGTTCGCGTCGGGCGTCACCACGCCGGCTCGCAGCGCGGCGACGCCGACCGCGCCCGCGCCCTCCAGGACGAGGCCCATCTTGGTGGCCGAGAACGCCATGGCGGAGCGGATGTCGGCCTCGCTCACCGTGAGGACCGCGACATCGTGCTCGAGCGCAATGTCGACCGTCACGGCACCGGGCTCGAGGTTGCCGGCCAACCCATCGGCCACCGTCGGCTCGACGTTGATCGGGACGATGCCGCCCGCCGCCAGCGCTGTGCTCACGGAGGGAGACGCCTCGGACTCGATGCCGACAACGCGCACGCCCGTTCCCTCCAGGCCGAGGATGATGCCCGAGAGCAACCCGCCGCCGCCGCAGGGGACGATGACGGTGCCGAGGTTCGGCACCTGCTCGACGAGCTCTCGGGCCAAGGTCGATTGGCCGGCGATGACGTCGGTGTCGTTGTAGGGCGAGACGTAGCGGCTCCCCTCCGTCGCCGCCAGCTCGAGCGCGTGCGTCTCCGCCTCGCGGTAACCCTCGCCGTGGAGCACGAGGCGAACGTCGAACTGCTGGAGGGCCGAGACCTTGGCCGCGGAGGCTCCCGTGGGCACGATGACGGTGACGCGGGCGCCGAGCTTGGACGCCGCGTAGGCCAGGCCGAGCCCGTGGTTGCCGGCGGAAGAGGCGACGACGGCGCGGCCGGGATCCTCCTCCAGCGTGGCCGACACGGCGGCCAGGCCGCCACGCACCTTGAACGAGCCCGTGGGCTGGACGGTCTCCACCTTGACCGAGACCGAGCGCCCGAGCTGCGGGGCCCCGACGGTGGGCGTCACCGCCAGGAAGCGGCGTACCGCCTTCCACGCAGCCTCCATATGGGCCGGCCCCGGGACCACCACGTCGCGCACCGGTCCAGTCTGGCCGAGGCGCGCCTGGCATGCTGAGCGCCGTGCAGACGGGGACCCGGACCATTGGCGGCGCCACCGTCCAGGTCCATGCAGACATCGACGCCATGGCCCGGGCGGCGGCCGACGAGGCCCTAGGTGTCATGCAGGCGGCGGTGGCCGCCCGGGGCGTCGCCCACGTGATGTTCGCCACCGGGAACTCCCAGCTGGCCTTCGTGCGCGCGCTGGTCGAGGCGACGGCCGGGGTTCCCTGGGCCGACACCGTGGTCTTCCACATGGACGAGTACGTCGGGGTCGCTCCGGACCACCCGGCGGGGTTCCAACGCTGGATCCGCCAACGGATCGTGGAGCCGGCGCACCCAAAGGCCGCCTACTACCTGGAGGGGCTGGGCGATGCCGCGGCCGAGTGCTCCCGCTACGCCGGGCTCCTGCAGTCCCATCCGCTCGACCTGTGCTGCCTGGGGATCGGGGAGAACGGGCATCTCGCCTTCAACGACCCGCCGCTGGCCGACTTCGCCGACCCGCTCGACGTCAAGGTGGTCGAGCTCGACGCCGCCTGTCGGAGGCAACAGGTGAACGAGGGCCACTTCGCCCGCCTCGCCGCCGTGCCGTCGCACGCCATCACGGTGACCATCCCGGCACTCCTGCGGGCCGGCCGTGTGCTGGCCATCGTGCCCGAGGCCCGCAAGGCGGGGCCAGTCCGCGATGCGCTGACGGGACCGGTCGCCACGTCGTGCCCCGCCTCGGCACTGCGGACCATCTCCCACGCCACCATCCACCTCGAGCCCGAGTCGGCGCTGCTGCTGCCCGACTGAGGGGGCCGCTTCGTGGGGGTCTCAGGCCCCCCGACACCCGGTGACGTCGAAAAGGTGGTGGACTGGGTCGTGAAGCAAGTAGCGGCCGAAGCCCGCGATAGTGAAGCGGGCGCCGTCGCTGCGCCGGCCGCGCCGCTCCCACTGCTCGCCCCGGACACCCTCGAAGGCCGCCGCCAAACCCACGGCGGCGTCGCGCAGCTGGGTCGACACGGACGCGGGGTCCTGCTCGAGATAGCGCTCCTCGGCGGCCGTGGCGTCCTGGTCCCAGTTCGGGTAGCACGGGTCGTCCTGGCGCAGCATCAGGTCGAGGCGGTGGTGGTACAGGGTGCAGACGTCGCGGACGTGACAGGCGTACTCAACCGGCGCCCAGCGGTCGTCGGCCGGACGGAGACGCAACTCCGCCACCGGCCCGCGCAGCACGTCCTCCCAGGCCGCCGCGTTGGCGCGCAGCAGCGGTGCGATGGACTCGGGCGGCAGCGCCGACGCGTCGAACCCACATTCGGGACAGGCGCGCTCGAGCACCCACGTCCAGTCCTTGTCGTCGGGCACGATCGGCATGCTCAGTCCATCCCGTCGCGATGGAGCCAGGCCAGCATGTCCACCGCGGCCATGCCCGCGACGCGGTCGCGGTAGTGGACCAACTCGTCGGCGCTCAGGAGCGCCAGGCCATCACCAGAGACGCCGTGGCGGAAGAACGCCGCGGGGTCCTTCAACACGCCGAGGTCCGCGGAGGCGGGCGCGCCGGCGCTCTCCCGCATGGCGTCGAACGTGGCGGCGGGGACCAGCGCCGGCCAGCGAGCCTCGTCGACGGGGATCCCGAGCACGCCCGACAGCCGGCGCATGGCACCGTCGAGGTCCCTGACGAGGTCGTCGTAGTGCACGAGCACGACGTTGGGGTCGTGCCGGCGTGCCCAGGCGTCGGACAGGTGCAACATCGCCCCGGGCAGCGTGTCGAGCCAGGCCCGGGTGTCGCCTTCCCAGTCGATGAAGCCGAGGAGCCACTCGTGCAGCGGCAGGCGGGGGCGGCGCGGCGCCTCGGGCTGCCCGGTCAGCTCCGCCATGCGGCGCCGGTCGATGTTGTCGCTGTGGTGGTAGAGCGAGACGGCCACATCGAGCGGGTGGCGGCCCACGACGATGTACGTCGCCCGGTCATCGATGGGCACGCCGTCGAGCGGGGTGTGGGTCTTGATCACGCGCCGGTGGGTCTGGGCCTCCAACAGCGCCGCGACCTCCTCCTTGGGCTGCACCAGCCAGTCCAGCCAGGGCGAGAGCGCGCTCAGTCGGCCGGGCAGTTCGGGGGTCCCGAACACGAGGAGCAGGCAGATCATCTGCACCCAGGTGGTGCCCGACTTGGACCGGGTGCTGACCACGATGTCGCCCGGGCGAAAGGCGAAGTCCCACCAGCGGGCGCTGTCCTCGTCGGGCGAGGTGTAGCGGAACAGGGGTGCGCCCGCCGAGGCGGGGCCCGGCGGATGATTGCGGTCCTCGCCCATGCCACCAGTTTCGCGGACAGCGGGAGGGCCGCTCCGAAGCCGCGGCAACCACATGGAACCCGAGGGGCAACGACCGGGCAATGGCGGATCCGT
>Ga0181518_10005463_pt1 | contig 10982 bp, 8 predicted proteins | sample PEATcosm2014_Bin_28_FD_119751 | JGI IMG/M metagenome (GOLD analysis project Ga0181518, IMG submission 119751) | Peatland microbial communities from MTU Mesocosm Facility, Houghton, MI, USA - PEATcosm2014_Bin01_60_metaG | ecosystem: Environmental > Terrestrial > Soil > Wetlands > Peat | place... | reverse complement strand
TCCGGAAACTCGTCGCCGAGGCTCACGCGGCCTCCCGATGGTAGTAGTTCAGCATGCCACCAAGGCGTGAGCGACGAACAACCTTGCCAGCGGCGCCGTTGTCATTGGTCGGACCAACCTGCTTCCTAATGAGTTGGCCACCAAGACCCTGGTGGAACCGCTCGGTCATGTAGTGCTCGACGAATTCCTTGATCAACCGCCGCAGATGGCGCTCGCCGAAAATGATGAAGTGATTCAAGCACTCGTACTTTATCGTCTTCACAAATCGCTCCGCATGCGGATTACAGTTCGGACTCTGCGCTGGGATCTTCACGCTCTCCACGCCCCTCGCTCCGAGAATCCCGAGGAACGCCTCCGTGAACAACGGGTCCCGGATCTTCGTGTAGCCCCAGTTCAGGTTTTCAAGCGCCATCTTGACCACGAGCCTCCGTATGTCCCGCGCCTTGCGTGGCCGTCCCGTCTTGCGTTGGGAGCTGTCGTACTTCCGCGCCGCCAATCCTCGAAACCAGGTCAAGATCGTTCCTGGTTTGATAATCTGGCAGCACTCCCGTCGCTCTTTGGGGGTCAGCTCTATACCCGCAAGCGCCAGACGACGACGCTGAGCCGGGGTGAAAGAGAGGCGGTCTTTGCCCGTGGCGGCGCGGAGGATCTCCTTGAGAACGCGAACTTCCTCCAGCGCGTAGTCGAGCTTGCGCTGCAGCCTCTCGTTGATCGCAGAAGCGATCATGGCGATGAGAAACTGAAGCGTGAGCGGAAGCATTGGTCGCCACGCTGGCCGTTCATGCATCCAGATTCAAGCTGCGAATCTCCGCGAATTTGTGGGAGAATCTCGGCGATGGCTTTCTGGACAGCAAGCGGTAGTTGTTGACGACCGTTGTGGGGGCCAGCGCCGCTGGTTTAAGTGGCGGTTGATCCAGGCCGCAACCGACCTACTTGGCCGGCTTGGAAGCGTCGGTCAGGGTGCCACGGTCGCGGCATACTTGCTTTGGATGTAGTTGAGAATCGTCGTGCCATCCGGGTTCGTGATTTCGGCCGTGGTCCAGGGGCCGGTATTGTTTGCGGTGGTCGTGAAGATAGCGGACGTCTCCCCGTTGGTTTCCACCGACCAGTTCGTGCAACCAATGTTGTTCGTGTCCAGGTAGTTCCAATAGAGTTGCAATTCCGACGCATTGAAGGTGCCACCCCCATTCGATGAGCATCCGCCGTATTCAGTCACGAAGACGGCAATGCCGCCGGCCAGTGCCTGGGTCACATTCGGGCTGTAGCTGGCGAAAGGATGGCTATTCGCGTAGAAATGGAATGTGTAGGCTAGGTTCGTCGAAGTGGTGACCGGATCGGCTGCGGCCAGGTTGGGCTCCTGGTCCCAATTTGGCGTGCCGAGGAAGATGATGTTGTCGGGGTCGACTGCTCGGATCGCCGCCACCACGGTTTCATGATAGGCCTTGATGGTCGCCCAGGTCACCCCCGACGGTTCGTTCCATATCTCGTACATCACGTTGGGAGTGGTGCCATAGGTCGTGGCCATGGTGGTGAAGAAGGTCGATGCTGCGCTCGCTGCAGTGGACCCATGCCAATCGATGATTGCGTAGATGCCATTGGCGATGCATGCCTGAACCACGGTGTTGACCAGAGCGGTCTGCGTATTGAGACTGTTGGGCAAAATGGGAATGCGCAGAATGGCGCAGTCCAGGTCCTTGGCAAGGTGGCCGACCGCGGATGCATTGTAGAATTGCGTGCCCTGTGTATTCCAGGGGTACATCGACATTCCATGCAGCGCGATGACCTTGCCCTTCTGATCGACGATCTGGTTCCCAACGACTTTGAGCTGTCCGTGCACGCCCACCGGTGTCCCCGACGGCGCGGTCCCTGTGCTTCCAGTTCCCGTCGCGCCGCCGGTGGAAGTCGTTCCGCCGGTTGGCGTGGTCCCGCCCACGCCTGTCGTGCCGCCCGAGCCGATATTGCCGCCCGCGGCTGTCCCTCCTGTGTTCTTGCCACCCGCACCAGCAGAACCCGTAACACCGCCGGAGGGTGTCGCGCCACCCGTGGTCGTCACGCCACCGGCGGTCGTCACACCACCAGAGGTGCCGAGGCCACCTGCGCCCATCCCGCCCCCTGAACCGGCGCCACCAGAGGCGCCCGCGGCTCCCGCGTTGCCTGCCATTCCCGACGCGCCGCCGGTTGCGGAATTCGCACCACCGGTTCCCAAAGATGAAGCAGCCGAGTTGCCTGCAGCTCCCAGCGCACCGCCGGTCGCGTGATTCCCGCCACCGGTTCCGCCCGAATGCCCGGTTGCTGGTGACTGAGACGAATTGCATCCTGCGGCGGCGAGCACCGGCAGCATCGCAAGTAGACCCAGGAGTAGCTTGCCAACGCAATGGTTCATGGAGCCTCTTCCTTCAGGTGTTAGCATGGCAGTCAACTTGGCATTCGTAAGATAGGGACGGCGAGAAGCCCAAAGCTTCAACTGAAAGACCCGTGCCCACAGGATCAGTTATTGCGTCAAGGAACTCACCTCGCTACCTAAATGAACAAGCGCGCCACGGCTTCTGGGAACGCGATGAAGGGATGCGACGCCTGCCATTTCGCCACCAAGCCATCAATGTCGCACCTTGACACCACACTTCCTCCACATCGCCTGGCGATGTGACCACGCGCTGTGCCGCCCTTGCCACCGGTCGCAATGCCATGCGCGGGGGTGACAGCGGAATAGGACGTGGCGAAATTCGCTGGACCACTTCAGTGCCCCTGCATCGGCTTCCACGAAGCTGGGCGGCGCACGCACCCACCCATTCGCCTCGTCGGTCCCTAACGAGGGTCGGTTCCCGCACGCAAACACTATAGCAAGGGCCAATTACTGACTGGTCCTGGCGCAACGAGCCCCGATGAAGTCGTAGCTGTCGGACTGCACGTAGTTGATGAGGCGGTTGGCCGACCGGAGGTTCAAGGCGGGGCCGTTGAAGTCACCGCCCCGGACCACCCGGTTGGAGGCTGAGGCTTCAGTGATATCAGCGCAATTGGTGCATGGCATTAGGTACGGGCTTGCATACCAGTCCAACGTCCACTCCCACACGTTCCCGGCCAGGTCTGTCTGGCCCCACTTCCCGTCGCCTTTCGGAGACTTCGAACCGACGTTCAGTGGGATGCATGAGCCGTCGCAGTTGTAGACGGCGTAGCTGTCATCGATTGTCGTAGATGTTGGCGGGCTCGACCACGGATAGTACCGTTGCTCGCTACCGCCGGCCGCCGCGTAGTTCCACTCGGCTTCGGTCGCCAGCCGTCCCCCGTCCCACGCGCAAAACGCGAAAGCCGTGTACCAGTCCACGCAGTTCACCGGCATGCTCTCGTTTCGCCCTGCCGTGTTGGTCCAGGTCTGAAAGGCCGTTCCACCCGGCGCACCGCAGCTTATGGCGGCCTCCAGGCTGGCCGTGTTCAAGGACAGATTCGTGTTCCACGTCGAGTCCCAGCCCGAGCCCATGATCGCAGGATTAGCACCCGCGCCAGCCGCTGGCGGGCTCAACTGTGTGCCCATGCCCGCGTTCACGAACTGCCGGAACCGGCCCACCGTGATTTCGTACTTATCGAGGTAGAAGTCATTCACCGTCGCCGGGTAGCTCTTGTCCGTAAAGTCCACGCCGTCGTAGCTGCGATAGAACGTTCCTCCGGGGACCAGCAAGCTCGTGCAGCAGTCATCGTTCCCCGATGGCCCGCAGGTCGCGCCCAGACCATTACAGCTTGGTGGCGTTCCGCCAGACAGCGTGCCGCCACCGCTGGCGCCGGCGCTCGCTGTCGTCCCCCCTGTTGTCGTGGACCCACCGCCGCTGGTCACCCCGCCACTCGCCGCGCCGCCGCTGCCACCCGCACCGCTCGAATCCGGCGTCGCAGGCAATAGGTCAGGTGCGGCGGCGTCGACCGGGAAGGCGTTGGTGGCAGTGTACGGCGCGGTCGGTGGGGTGAAGTTGCTTGTCCATACCGCGACGCCGTTGACCACGCGCAGCTCGTCGATGTAACCGTTGAAGTCGCCGTTGTCGCCAGCGCCAGGCGTCTCGCAGGGTGCACCAGATATGACCAGGTAACTGCCTCCTGCGATGGGAGTCATGATGGACTCGTCCCAGGCTGACGGAAATGCCTGCCCATCGACGAACTCCCGGGTCTTCGATCCTGAGCGGGTAATTGCGACGTGATGCCACGAGTTCAAAGGTGGCCCAGCACAAGGTGTGGCCCCGAGGCAGCACCAGTTGCTCCCACTCGATTCCCAGGATGCCGTGACAACCAGCTGCGTGGCCGACCCGCTACAGCTTCCAGCCCAATCAAGGGCGGTGGGAAGGCTATTGCCAACCGCCACGAAACTACCCCAACTATTGGTATAGCTGACAACGTACAGCCAGAAATCAATCGTGAAGTCACCAGAGAAGGTGAATTCCTTCGCAATACTGTCTGCGAGCACGTAATTCTTGTGGTCGCTCCCCACGCCATTGACGTACAGACTTGCTCCCCCAAATTTGGACTGGCTGGTCGTGATTATCGGGTTGCCAAAGATGGTAGCCGTATGCGCCCAGCCCGAGCTGTCGACGAGATTCGTGCTCCCTTGAGTGCCGTCGAAGTGGAAGAGAGCCACGGTTTGGCCTGACGCGGTCGTCGCGTCTGGCGTCCCGGTGCTCAGATCAGCGCCAGCGTCGGGCAGGTTAGTTGCGCCGCCTGAGCTGGTCGCGCCACCGGGTCTGGGCACCCCGCCTGTTCCACCATTCGCGCCTCCGGCTCCCCCGATTCCGCCTGCGCCAGCAGTACCGCCGATGGGAACATCCGGCTGAGCATCAGGGGCGTCTGGCACCCCGGCATCACTCCCACCCAGCCCGCTGCTGGTGCTGCCCCCACCACTGCCTGAATTTCCACCACCGCTGGAAAGTCCACCGCTACCAGAGTTGCCGCCGGCGCTCCCGGCCGCCCCGGGCTTGTATGGCGTCAGGTCTGACGGCGTGCGGGCTACGTCCACGCAAGTCCCGCCCGTGGTGCAGGTCTTCCTCGGGTCGGTGCACGGATTGTCTCGGCACTCGGCCGCCAAAAACAGCTTGAGAAGCATCGATTGGCCCTCGACGAAGTTGAGGACTGCCGTCTCGTTGACGATGGGTGAGCCACTGAGGTACCCAGTGGCAACAATCTCGATGCTTCCCGCGCCGGCAGTCGCCTCCACGATGCCCACGTAGAGAGGCAGCGCGTAGTCGCTGACCAGCGAATACGGCGTGTGTTGCGTTTGCCCGTTCGCAGTGACAGCCAGGTCGATCTTGTCCAGCTCGCCAGGCACCGCCAAGTTGCTACCAACCTCGACGACCAACTCGGTGCGCTGGTTACCCTTGCACCCGCCAACGGCCAGTAGCACAGCGAGTCCGAACAGAGAACGCCGCAAGATGGCAGTCATTTTCCTACCACCATGCAGCCGCTCAGCCCCGATGAGCAAGTTCCATCCCGCCCAGGGCTGCGGATTGACAGCAAGACTGCGGTCACGATTCCTCCTGCGACCACCGCGCCAATGCCGGTCCACAGCCACCAGCGGCTGCCGGATTCAGGTGCGGCAGTACCCCCTTGGTCAGCGGGTTTCTGGCGCAGGTCCAGGGCTTCCTCTCGACCGGCTGGGTTTCCGCCGGTGTCAGCGAGTGAAGGTGGGGACGCGAGAACTGGCTCGATCACTGGCGTCGGCAAAGGGGCCGTTGATGGCGCACTCGGCGCGGGTTGTACAACCGCCGGCCCTGGCGTCGATGGAGCGACAGGGGATGCGACCGGCGGGAGTGGCATCGCAGGCACCGGCGGAGAAGACGAAGGGGCCGGAGACGGCGAAGGAGTGACAACTGGCGGAGGTGGCACCGGAGCGACCACAGACGGTGTGCTCGGGGGTGCGGACATCTGACTGCGCAACTTCTCCATCTCGGCAATCCAGCCCTCGACCTCACGACGGTCTTCCGGGGTGATGTTCTGCTGGCGCTGCAGATACTCGCGCAGATTCGACAGCGCTGGCTCGGGTCGGTGCAAGTAGTAGTAGCAGGCCCCGAGATTGCGCGTGAGAACCAGCATGTCCGGATAATCGCTGCTCAGGCGCAAGAAGATGTTCGCCGCCTCCTCATACTGGCCTGCTTTGTAGAGCTGCCTCGCCTCTTTTGCCTTGGCAGTATCTTTCGCGGAAAGGCCAGCAGCCTGCGCACTGCCTTCGGACATTGGCATGGAGAGGCACAGGGCAGAGACAATTGTGATCCCAAGCGAGACTCTGGCTAATGAAGTTCCAGCCATTGGTTTCCTGATTCCTTCTCCTTGGTGGTGGACGGATGACGCTGCTTGGCCGCATGTGCCGGCTTCGTGCCAGGCGGTACGCCAGCCACAGCGGGTGGCACGGTCACCTCCGCCGGCTTCGTGGCAACCGACGTTCCGGCCGCGACGGGTGGGGCCACTCCGCCGTCGACTCCGCTGAGCAAGGCGGGTGCCACAGGACTCGGAGTCCCCGTTGGCTCCTGTTGGGAAGGCGCAACCGGACCGACGCTTGCAGCCGCCCTGGTCGCGCTGGTTGTTACCAGTGGTGCAGAGTTGTGGCTGGGTCTTACAAGCAGAAAGAGCACGAGCCCCGCCACAGCCACTGCACCGAACGCGAAGACCGGCCAGCGTCGAGTTCGCGTGGCCTCCAGCAACACATCATCGCCGTATGCCGCCCCCACCTCACCGGTGGCTCGCGAAAACGTCGTGATGGCCTGGCCAGCAGCAGTCTGCTCAACTCTCGAAACAGCTCTTCCCCCGACCGCCAGCATCTCCTCGAAGGGCGACGGCCGATCCAAGGCAGCCGCGCTCAGGCCCACTTCTCCCCGCAGCGCGCCTACGAACGACTCAATGCTGTCGAAACGGTCTTCGCGTGCCCGGGCCAGGCCGCGCATGACGGCTGCTTCGACATGGGCAGGCACATTGGCTGCCAACTCGCGCAGGGGCGGGGGCGTCCCCGTCAGGTGCAAGATCAGCATCTCTGTCCCGGATGCCGCTACATACGGGGTCCGTCCAGCCAGCATTTCGTACACGATGGTCGCGAAAGAGTAGATGTCCGAGCGCAGGTCGACGTCCGCGCTGTCCTTGCACTGCTCTGGCGACATGTACGCAGGGCTGCCCATGATCACTCCGGTTTGCGTCCGCAGCGTTCCACCGGTGCGACTGCCGCTCTTTATCTTCGCGATGCCGAAATCCAGTATCTTCACCCGCTCACCCCCGGGTGCGATCGAGTCGGGTACCAGAAACAGGTTTTCGGGTTTCAGGTCACGATGCACGATCCCAGTTGCATGGGCCGCAGCGAGGGCCGAACCTGCCTGGCGTGCGACTTCTAGGACCTGCGGCAGGGAGAGACGGCCACGCTCTGCCAAGCGCTTCTGCAGAGACACCCCTTCGAGAAACTCCATCAGGATGTAGGGCGCGCCCTCGGGAGTCACACCAGCGTCGAAGACCTCGATGATGTTTCGATGATGGATAGCGCTGGCAGCCCGTGCCTCGTTGAGAAACCGCCGTACCAACTCCTCCTCCTGCGCCAGGGCCGTGTGCAGGACCTTCACGGCAGCGCGGCGGTCGATAAGCGGATTCTCGGCAAGATAGACCTCCCCGAACCCGCCTTCGCCAAGTAGCCGGACGATGCGGTAATTGCCGAAGGGGTGGCCTGCCTGCAACGCCATGCGTGCTCGGCGAGTAGGTTACTCCTGGCCGCAGTGCGGACAAGAGAATTTGCGGTTGCGGTAGCTGGCGTGCTGAGGCTACTCCTCGTCGTGTCGGAGACCAGTGCGATGGCGCGCGGAAAGCGCCCCGCTGGTGTGGAAATTTGAGCGTCGCACGACCAGGCAGCTACGGTCAGCCGCGTCCTGTGCCAGGCGCAAATCGTGGACAAGGGCCATGAGATTGACCCGCTGTCCGCGTTGGCACAGGACGAGCACGTGCGAGCTACGCGACGGCGTCCTTGACCGCCTTCACCGGGCGTCCCTTGATCACCTTCCGTGCTGGTTTGGCCTTGAAGACTGTTGGCTCCTTGGTGAACGGGTTGATGCCCTTGCGCTCCTTGGTGGCCGGCTTCTTGACTACCACCATGCGCACAAGCCCGGGCACGATGAAGATGCCGTTCTTCTTCAGCTCGGCATGGCCTACGTCGACCATGGCTTCCAGGACACCCTTGACGGCCTTACGGGTGATTTCGTTGGCAGACTTGTCGACGAGGATCTGGATCAGGTCAGACTTGGAAAGGGGGGCTTTAGCCATCGTGTCTCCTTACGGGTTGGGGTGGGTCTGGAACCACCTGTTCTGCGCGGCGTGAGATGACCAGCGGTGCCATCCGTGTACACCACGAAAACAGGCTGGGCTGCGGACTGTAGCCGATTCCGGGAAACGTGTGATGAAATTCGCGGGAAGAACTGCTCGGTCTCGGTCGTCCCAACGCTCCTTGCCGACGGGACGGCGCAGTGTTCCCTTACCCTCGTGTTCTCGCCGCGTTTCATGCGGTGTTACCGCAGGCTCGTTCTTGGCGCTGAGTTAGCTACAGGATCTGGGTCCCCTTTGATCCGCGTGCCCACCGTCGTTTGCGTACCGGGGGTGGGGTATGTCGGCGGCAAGAAAAGATTTGGGGTGCCAAGTTTCTACGCACCCCAGTCTCTTCCGCTGGCGACCGCGCCGTCCATGGGTAGCCCGGCTACGCCAGCGAACGGTCACCAGCGCACCTATGCCAGGGTCAGCAGTGACGGCAGTGACGGCATTTTTCCAACCTCTACAGGGCTGGCACCTGCCGCGGCAGGGTCAGTGTCGCCAGCAGTGCCGGCACCGACAGATTTGCCGGCACTCGCGCGGGCCTGCATTTCCCGGGGAAAGGGTCAGCAGGGTCAGCAGTGACGGCATTTTTCCAACCTCTACGGGGCCGGTACCCGGCGCGGTGGGGTCAGTGTCGCCAGCAGTGCCGGCACCGACAGATTTGGCGGCACTCGCGCAGGCCTGAATTTTCCGGGGTTTGTGCCGCCATGACGCCACGGTCGCCATTCTTCCTACCTTGCGAGTGCGGGTGCCTGACAGGCTCGAACCGGCCATGTACTCGTGTTCACGCCATCCCACGGCCTTCCGTCGCACCCAGAAGCCGCCAAGTTTGGCGGCACAAGTGGCGGCACAGGTGGCGGCACTGCCTCCTTGGTTGTCAGCTACGGATTTGCAAAAAGTCGCTGACTGGGCTAGTCATCATGCGCAATCGGCGTTGACTGCCGATCCGCGCGTGCTGGGTTCCCAGCGCAACCTCACTCCTTCTTGCCTATTGGAGAAAATGAACATGATGGACACCAGAAAGTGGGCGTTCGTGGGGCTGGTGGGCCTCGTCTCAGTTGCGTGCAGCAGCAGTAGCGGCATCTCCGGAACGGGCGGCTCGTCAGGGGCCGGCACCGGCGGCAGCTCGGACACGGGCGGCAGTTCGTCGACGGACACGGGCGGGACGAGTTCGACTGGCACGGGCGGTAGTTCTGCTGATGGCTCTGCTAGCGCGACGCTCGGCTGTCAGGCATCCGACACGCCAGCGAGTGCGGCTATCGCCGACTTTGGGGGAGGCGACGCCTCGATTCAGATCATGGGTGGCTTCTTCGTATATGGCGACGCCAACCCTCAACCGACCTACACGGTCGCGAGCAATCAGCTCAATATCACGGACGACGTGCAGGTCACCGGGAAGAACCACTATCAGGGCGTCGGGATCTACTTCAACGGCAACACGGCTGGAACCGACTGCATCAACGCTAGCGCTTATACGGGTATCCAATTCGACATCAGCGGATCGCTAACAGGTACGGGATGTGGACTTGTCTTCTCGATCAACGACAGTGAACATGGGGACTCCTCCACGCTGAACGCGGCTGGCACGGGACCGAACGATCCCAAGGCTGCGGGCCCGCAGGGCTCTTATCCGCCGCAGCTTTCGATCCCGTCCTCGTCGCTCACGTCAACAGCCGTCACCATCAAGGTGCCGTTCACCGGCGCGGGCGCTCCGGCAGGCGGCAGCCCAGCGACCCCGATCGACCCGACGAAGATAGAGGGTGTGCAGTGGCAGCTCGCAACGCCATTGGCCGCGGCTGGCGGCGCAACAGAGTGCAACCTCAACATCAACGTCGCGAACGTGCAGTTTTACTGACCTGGATTTTCTGCTCTTCGTCCAAAGTCGGGAAGGCAGATCCATCAACTGGCGTGACCGGCGGCGACGGGGTAGCCAGCGCCACTCTCATCTGATGATGGACGCCTTCCCAGTTAGCTATCGTCAAACGAAATGAGGCCAGCCCCACGAATCTGGGTCGTGCATACCAGGGGGTATCTCGACGCCTGAAGAATTTTGGGGCAAAAATTCAAGCCAGCCGGGCCAGCTTGAACCCGGAGGCAGGCTCGCCTCCATCATTAGATCAGGTGCTCGCGCACCGGTGCTGGAATGCGCACCCACCGCACATGCTGCTGCGCACCGGATAGAACACCCCAGCATCCACAGCCCGTAGCACACCTGTCAGCCGCAAAAATTCCGTGCGGACCATGATATGGCTGGGTATTCCTCCCTGCTCGTGCCGCATGGGACCAGGACGGAAGCAAACGGCAAGGTACTCTTGCCGGATGCTTCGTGAAGTCACAAAAGCCCTACTCGCCGCGCTACGCGACATGGTCCGCTCGCGCACGGCTCTCGTGGCCGAGAACACCTTGCTGAGACAGCAGGTCATCGTCCTCCACAGAGCCGCGCCCCACCCTCGCCTCAAGCCCCGCGACCGATTCACCATTAGCGCCATCACCAAGCTCTTCCCCTCGCTTGTCGCTGCCGTCCCCATTGTCCGCCCCGCGACCGTCATCCGCTGGCACCTGTTGGCTCTCACGTAGTCTCGTGATCCACCGGCGGTTGCATCGCGGAGTGGGCCAGCGTTGGTTCACCTGAGACGGTGGCACAGGTCGAGACGTGGCTACGTGGGGGCTTTGCGAGAAGC
>Ga0181518_10005462_pt1 | contig 10984 bp, 8 predicted proteins | sample PEATcosm2014_Bin_28_FD_119751 | JGI IMG/M metagenome (GOLD analysis project Ga0181518, IMG submission 119751) | Peatland microbial communities from MTU Mesocosm Facility, Houghton, MI, USA - PEATcosm2014_Bin01_60_metaG | ecosystem: Environmental > Terrestrial > Soil > Wetlands > Peat | place... | reverse complement strand
GAGCGCATGCGGATCGACGGCGGCGGTTATCGCCGCGAACACCTGCGCGCGCTGGCCCAGCGCGTCGAAGTCGCGGACGGCGAAGTCCGCATCATGGGGTCGAAAAGCGACTTGCTCAGAACCCTCGCCGCCGCATCGGGCGTAAAGCCGGCTACGCCCGGCGTTCGCAGTTCTGTTCTGAAATGGCGGAGGGAGCGGGATTCGAACCCGCGATACGGTTTCCCGCATACACACTTTCCAGGCGTGCGCCTTCAACCACTCGGCCACCCCTCCGCATTTTCGCTAAAAAGATTGGACGGACGTCCCTTCCGGCCAGCTCCGCCGGGAGGCCCCGGCGCCGCGGCGCATCGCGAAAGAGCGCGCACTATAGTGTCCCGCGCGGCGAGCGCAACCAGGCGATCGCGCCATGTCCGGCCTTGACGCAGAGCCCTGCGCCAAATCTTTCACCGCCAGGTCTTGCCCGGAATCTGGAGCCGGACGCCGTCCAGCTAAGGGCGAAGGCTCCGAATCGATGCCGCCATGCCGAGAGATCGACCCTGTCACCATATCGTGCCCACACATGGCTCGCGCCTGTGCCTGCCGAGCGGCCGCCTTCGTTCGGCGCTTCACCGAAATTTCGCCCAGCCTATCGGTTTTCGACGATTTTCGTTCGCAAATTGCGCTCAAAGCGATGTGACGGGCATCACTTTGGGGGACCATCGCCCTTATATACGCTAAAATCTTCATCGATTCGAAACCGGAGCGGCGGAGCATCGAAATTCGGATCGGAGGCCACGCGGACCGTTCCGCCACTCAAATAAATGGATTTGCGCCATGACCGAGGCTTATTTCGATCAGCCTGTCGCAGAAGCGCCCGAGACGACAACGCTTGAACTCGTCACCCCCCGCTCTTTCCAACTTCGCGCCGCGACGACAAGGCGCGAGCACGACCTCCTCGGCGAAGCCGACATTCCGGCCGACGTTTACTGGGGGATTCATACGCTGCGGGCGGTAGAGAATTTCCCTATCACCGGCGTCCCCGTCGGGCATTTTCCCGAACTCGTGCGTGGTTTGGCGCTCGTCAAACAAGCGGCCGCGCGCGCCAACCGGCGTCTTGGCCATTTGCCATTCGAAAAGGCAGAGGCGATCGATCGCGCCTGCGCCCTCATCGTCAGCGATAAGCGCTTTCTTGACCAATTCGTCGTCGATGCGGTCCAGGGCGGCGCCGGCACATCGACCAACATGAACGCGAATGAGGTCATCGCCAATGTCGCGCTGGAGCTGATGGGCCGGCCGCGCGGCGACTATGGGACGCTGCATCCGATCGACGACGTCAACATGGCCCAATCCACCAATGACGCCTACCCGTCCGCCTTGCGCCTCGCCGTGATCTTCGCCACCGAGTCGCTCACTCACATGCTGCAGGACCTCGCCTTCGCTTTCAAAGCCAAGGCGGTGGAGTTCGGCGACGTGCTGAAGATCGGCCGGACGCAGCTGCAGGATGCGGTGCCGATGACGCTCGGCCAGGAGTTCGACGCGTTCCATGTCACCATCAAGGAGGACGTCGATCGGCTGCGGGAGGCCGCCGACCTGTTTCGCGAGATCAACCTCGGCGCCACCGCGATCGGCACTGGAATCAACACGGATCCGCGCTATGCGTCTCTCGCCGTCGCGGAACTGGCGCGCCTGTCCGGGCAGCGGCTGGTTCTGGCCGCCAATCTCATCGAGGCGACCTCCGACATGGGCGCTTTCGTGCTGTTTTCGGGCGTGCTCAAGCGGGTTGCGGTAAAGCTTTCGAAGATCTGCAACGATCTGCGCTTGCTGTCCTCCGGTCCGCGGGCGGGACTTGGCGAAATCCGCTTGCCAGCCGTTCAGGCCGGATCGTCGATCATGCCTGGCAAGGTCAACCCGGTGATTCCGGAGGTCGTCAGCCAGGTGGCCTATCTTGTCATCGGCCACGATCTCACCGTGACGATGTGCGCCGAAGCCGGCCAGCTCCAGCTCAACGCATTCGAGCCGACGATCGGCTATTCGATCCTGACGTCGCTGCGCATGCTGACCGCGGCGATCCACACGCTGAACCATCGCTGCGTCTCCGGCATCGAGGCGGATCGCGAGCGCTGCCTCGAACTCGCCCGGAACAGCATCGGTCTCGTCACCGCGCTCGCGCCGATGCTCGGCCACGAGGTCTGCTCGCATATCGCGCGGCGCGCCCTCGACGAGGGACGCAAGGTCGCCGACATCGTTCTGGAAGAAGGCCTGGCGACCGAGGCGCAACTCGGCGACTTGCTCGGCATCGAGAACATGACGCGGCCGACGCGCATGACGCGCCCGGTTTTCGAGCCGAAGCTTTGAACGAAAGTCTGAGGTAGATCACACCGTAGCCGCAGCCGCGATGAGAGATTTCAGCGAGACCGCCTCATCGGCGAGCTCCGCCGCGCTGGCCTTGATCCTGTCGCCGATCAGACGTTTCGAGGCCATGAACTCGGAGGGCCTGTTAATCGCGTCCGCGGCGATCACCGTGCCCTCGCGCAAATAGAACGCGATGAAGGACGAGCCATTCGTTGAGCCGCGGATCGCAAGCTCATCATAACCGTCCGAAAGGCCGGCCATTTGCAGCTTGAGGTCATATTGGTCGGACCAGAACCAGGGTGCGACCGCGGCGGGGACCGGCTTGCCCGCGATAAATGCCGCCGCCGCGCGCGCCTGTTCGAGGGCATTCGGCACCGATTCGAGCCGGATCCTGCGTCGCAGGAATCCATGTTCCGCGTGGATCGCGCAATCGCCGATCGCCAAAATATCAGGATCGCTCGTGCGCGAGAAAGCGTCGACGATGATGCCGCCGTCGATGGCGAGCCCGGCCGCTTCGGCGAGTTCCGTATTGGGAGCGAGGCCGATGCCGACAAGAACGAAATCGGCGGGGATCTCGAGGCCGTCGCCGCATTGCACCGCGCCGACCGCCGCGCCGCTCGAATCCGCCGCAAATCCGATGACCGCGACGCCTGTCCGGATCTCGACCCCTGCGGCGCGATGAAAGCGCTCGTAGAAAGCCGAAACTTCGGGCGCCGTCACCCGCGCGAGCACGCGCGGCGCGCCTTCGAGCACAGTTACCTTGAGGCCGCGCTTGACCGCGACGGCGGCGACCTCGAGGCCGACATAGCCGCCGCCGACGATGACAAGGCGCCGGCCTGCGCAAAGTTGCGGCCGCAACAGCTCGACGTCGGCGATGGCGCGCAGATGGAAGATATTGCGAAGTCCGGCCCCTGGAACGTCCAGTTTACGCGCTCTGCCGCCCGTCGCGATGACGAGCTTGTCAAAGGCGACGTCTTCGCCGCTGTCGAGCAGCAGCTGTTTGGCCCCGCGGTCGATCGCAGCGACCCGGCTTCCAAGCCGCAATTCGACCTCGGCTCTGTCATAGGCGGCCTGCGCCTTGTAGATCAGCGCATCGGCGCCTATTTCACCGGCGAGATAGGCTTTCGACAGCGGCGGACGCATATAGGGGAGGAAGCTTTCCTCGCCGAAAAGGATGATGCGGCCTTGATGTCGGTGCTGGCGTAGCAGCGTCGCGACTTCGGCTCCAGCCTGGCCCGCGCCGACGATGGCGACGGTCGATACGGGTGCCATTTCTTTGTCATCTGACACGGCGATTCATTTCTCCTGACCCGAAAACAGTGGCGGGGGCTTGACTGGCGTATCAGATCGCCAAAGGCGCGCTTGCATGCAAGCTGAAATTGAACGGTTCGGCCGGGAAGCAAATCTTTTTCGGGCGGCGTGCTTCGTTGAGAAATTCGAAAGCATGATTTGAAAGAAAATTACCGATTATTCACGTTACATCATGCTTTGAAGCAGAAATGAAAGCATGGCGCGTTCAATTTAAATCAATTGCCGTGAGGCGCCGGCGACTTTTCAAAGCGAAAGCCGCTGTCCCGGTTGAGGCAAGCTTGATTCGTCTTGATAAAGCATGGAACAAAAAGCCGTGATTCAAGTTGTTGGTGGTAACAAGGCCACAGCTCAGCGCGGCGGGAATTTTGCCGTCATACGACCGTAGTTTGGTCAAAGTCATCAATCAAACCTTAACAACAGGGTGGTCAAGAAGTAGTGATCATGAACAAGATGTTGAACCCGGGCGGCTTTCTAAAACAAGTCCCCACGCCCTACGGCAGCCGATTTGAAAAGCCGGAAGCGGAGCTTTTCGGAACGCCGACGATGTGCGTTCAGTTCGGAAGCCGCCTGCGCCGGATGTTTGAGCTCCCTTGCACCGAAAGTCAGCCCGATCAGTTTCAGATCCTGTTGCAGCAGATCGAAGCCAAGCTTCAACCCAAGCGCTGAAGTGCGGTCCGCGCGCAGGGCTCGACGCCCCGCGACTTGAAAGGCCGCTCGATTGGGCGGCCTTAATTATTTGAAGGGCTCGGTCTTTGCGCGCCGAGGCGCGTCCCGTCAATCCTTGGCCCGCTCGACGTAGGAGCCGTCCTCCGTCTGCACGACGATGCGCGTGCCGGGCGAAATATGCGGCGGCACCATTGCCCGCGCCCCATTGGAGAGCTTCGCCGGCTTATACGAGGACGACGCCGTCTGGCCTTTCATCGCAGGCTCCGTCTCGATGACTTCGAGCGTAACGCGCGGCGGCAGCTGGATCGCGACGCAGGCGCCGTTGAACATCGACAGGACGCAATTCATGCCTTCCTGCAGATAGATCGACTGATCGCCGATCACCTCGGGCGGCACAATGACCTGATCGAAATTCTCGCCGTTCATGAATGTGTAGCCGTCGGCGTCCTGATAGAGGTAGCTGTAGTTTGAGTCCTCGACATAGGCGCGCTCGACCTGCTCAGTCGTCTTGTAACGGTCCGTCGTCTTGACGCCGTCCGAGAGGCGCCGCATGTCGATCTGGGTCGTCGGCGTGCCTTTGCCAGGATGAAAGCTTTCGGCGGTCAGGACGACGTAAAGCTGGCCGTCCTCTCTCTCGATAATATTGCCCTTGCGAATCGAACTGGCGATGACTTTCACTGTCTTTCCTTCAGTTTATACGGTGAAGCGTCGCCACTGGCTGCTCGCGGGCGCCGCCTCGGAATCCGGAATTGATGTATCGGAGCCGGATGCGATGATCTTGCGGGTTCGCTCCGGCGCAGCCGCGCGGAGAGCGCCATGCGGGCGGCGTGAAGAAAACCTCGCGTTTGAGCGCGCATCCGTTTTGCGGCCTATCGCTAGCCATGTTCCGGCGCGCTTTTCAAGCGAAATAGCGTCATGAGCGCCGCAGCGCCATGGTGGCGGCCGGATATTCATCGCGACCGGCGCCCGTTTCTCAAGGCTCGGACCAAGATGGCGGCGGGGGCGCGGGCCTTTTTTGGCGCGAAATCATTCGTCGAGGTCGATACGGCGATTTTGCAGGTTTCGCCCGGCAATGAAGCCCATATCAGCGCTTTCGCCACACAGATGCAGGATGAAACGGGAGCGGCATCGCCCCTTTATCTGCATTCCTCGCCGGAATTCGCGGCCAAAAAGCTGCTCGCCGCGGGTGAGGAGCGGATCTTTACGTTTGGGCACGCCTTCAGAAATCGCGAGCGGGACCGCTTGCATCACCCCGAATTCACCATGCTCGAATGGTATAGGGCCCATGCGCCCTACCAACGGCTGATCGAGGACTGCGCCGGGCTTCTCGCCGCGACGGCCAAGGCGGCGGGATGCGATCTTCTGCGCCACGCCGGATGCGTCGCCGACCCGTTCGAGGAATTCGAACTCCTCGGCGTCGCCGAGGCTTTCGATCGTCATGCCGGCGTCGATCTTCTGGCGACCCTGGACGGCTTGACGCCGAACCGCGATGCGCTTGCCGACAATGCGCGCAGATGCGGCGTGCGCGTCATCGAAGACGACAGTTGGTCCGATCTTTTCAGCAAGATCCTTTCGGCCAAAATCGAGCCTCATCTTGGACACGGTCGCGCGACAATCCTGATGGATTATCCGGCAAGCGAGGCTGCCCTTGCTAATTTGCAGGTAGATCAGCGGCTTGCCGAGCGTTTTGAACTTTACGCTTGCGGCGTCGAACTCGCCAACGGGTTTGGCGAATTGACCGATCCCGACGAACAACGCCGCCGCTTCGAGGCGGAAATGGCGGAGCGGATGCGCATTTACGGCGAGGCCTATCCGATAGACGAGGATTTTCTTGCGGCATTGGCGCTGATGCCGCCGGCCAGCGGCATCGCGCTGGGGTTCGACCGGCTGGTCATGCTCGCAACCGGCGCTACCCACATCGAGCAGGTGATCTGGACCCCGGTCGTCGAGGGCGTTTGGGCGAAATGACGAATCCCTCCTCAACGCTCCGCACCGCCGCCGACCTCATCGAAGCGGGTCTTGCGCCGCAAGCGCGGCGGGCGGAGATCGACGCCATAGGGAAGACCTACGCCATCGGCGTGACGGCGACGGTCGCGGGCCTGATCGATCCCAGCGATCCCCGCGACCCGATCGCGCGGCAGTTCATCCCCGACATCGCGGAACTGTTTCCGCGCCCTGAGGAACGCAGCGATCCGATCGGAGACGAGGCGTTCAGTCCCATCGAGGGCGTCGTTCACCGCTATCCCGATCGCGCGCTGCTGAAGCTTCTGCACGCCTGCCCCGTCTACTGCCGCTTCTGCTTTCGCCGCGCGGTCGTCGGACCTCGCGGTCCGGCCCATCTCGCGCCGCGAGCGCTCGACTCCGCCCTCGCCTATATCGCGGCGCAGCCGAACATCTGGGAGGTGATCCTGACCGGCGGCGATCCGCTTACGCTGTCGCCGCGCCGGATCGGCGAGTTGATGCTTCGCCTCAAGACAATCGATCACGTCAAAATCGTCCGGGTTCACACGCGGGTCCCCTGCGTCGATCCGGGCGTAATCGACGCGGCCATGATCGAGAGCCTCGGACGCTCGGGAAAAACCGTTTATGTCGCTCTGCACGCCAACCATCCGCGCGAACTGACGGGCGCCGCGCGGGCGGCCTGCTCCCGCCTCGTCGAGGCCGGTTTTCCGATGCTGAGCCAGAGCGTGCTGCTCGCCGGCGTCAACGACGACATCGAAACCCTGAGCGCGCTGATGCGCGGGTTTGTCGAGGCGCGAATCAAGCCCTATTATCTGCATCATCTCGATCTCGCCCCCGGAACGGCGCATTTCAGGGTCGATATCGAACGGGGCCGCGAATTGATGCGGCAAATGCGCGGGCGCCTGTCCGGCTTATGCCAGCCGACCTATATGCTCGACATCCCCGGCGGGCACGGCAAATCGCCGATCGGTCCCAATTATCTCGATGGGACCGCAGTCGAAGCGAGCTACAGGGTCATGGACTTTAAAGGCCGATCGCACCTCTACCCGCCGGTCGGCCAAGCTTCGTCAGAGGACGAGAATGGGGAGACCGCCGCGTTTTCGGACCAGATCATGCTTTGAAGCCACAAGCGATAATGGCGATAAGCAGACCTCTGTATCGCTGATTTGCCGGCTTGCGTTCCGGTCGGGCGGGAGCCCGGCGACACCCAAGCCTATGGAGGGGACGTCCCGGTGAGATATGTCGCTTTCGTTTTCGGGATGTTGGCGCTGCTCGCATTCGCGCCCCTTCGCGCGCAAACGCCCGCGGCTGCGCCCCCGGCTTCGGCTCCGCCGGCCGTTCAGACGGCCCCGGCTCCCGCCAAAGACAAGCCAGCGGCCGCTCCCGCCGCCGCGCCGTCAGGCAAAGCCGCGCCGGCGACCGCCCCCACGACCGCCGCGCCCGCGCCCCCGGACCTCACGCGCCTCGGCGAGACGCTCGACAAGGCGAACGCCTCTCTCAACGACATAGAGGCCACGCTCGATCGCCACAATCTGACCGACGCCGATCTCGTCGCCGCGCGTCAGCTGATCGCGCCGATCGCCGACTCCGTCAACGCCGCCGCCGATAAGGTCGCGCCGCGCCTGACGGAAATCAAGGCGCGGCTGGACCAACTGGGGCCGCCGCCGGACGACAAATCGCCGCCTGAAAATCCCAGCGTCACCGATGAGCGCACCGCCCAGCAGCAGAGTTTCAGCAACGCCGACGAGCTTTTGAAGCGCGCCAAGCTGCTCTCCGTCCGGGCCGAGCAGATGAAGACGAACATCGCTGCGCGGCGGCGCGCCCTGTTCACGACATCCCTTTTCCAGCGCTCGACCAGCATCGCCGACGCCGCGCTGTGGAGAGACGTCTGGCGCGAGGCGCCGGGGAACATCGACGACGTCGTCAAATTGTTCGGCGATTGGGCGGCGCGGATCAACGCCCGTTTCGAAGGCTGGAGCCGGCTGGGGTTCTGGCTTGGCCTTCCGGCTATCTTTCTCGCCTACATCCCGTTTGCGCGGCTCTCGTTGCGCCTTTTCGCGCGCAGCGAGGCGATCGCCGAGCCGAGCCGCTTCCTTAAGATTCTCGGCGCGTGGTGGGTTGCGCTGGTCATCGCCGTTCCCCCGATCGCCTTGACCTACATGGTGATCTACGGGCTCGACGCCGCCAATCTCACGAGCTTGCGCATCCAATCGGTGTTCGATGCGGTCGGGGTCGATGTCGCGCGCATCGCGATGACTTTCGGCCTCGCGCGCGGCCTGCTCGCGCCGACGCGGCCAAACTGGCGCCTGCCGCCGATCAGCGACGCCGCCGCTTCGCGGCTCGTCCGCACCGCCGTCAGCGTCGCCGGCATCCTGCTGATAACGCGATTTTGTGAAGCTCTGAACGATGTCATCGACGCGTCGCTCGCATTCTCTGTCGTGACCCGCGGCCTCGGCGCGCTGCTGGCGGCGGTAGCGCTCGCCTTAGGACTATGGCGCGTCGGCGCCGATTCTGCGGAGGACGCCGATTGCCTGGGTCCTCTGGTGACGCGGCGGAAGAACTGGTTCGCCATTCTGCGCGGCCTTGCACTCGCCGCCGCGGTCGTCGTCATCGCGGTTCTGGCGGGCTATCCGACCTTCGCCAGTTTCTTCCTCGATCAGGTCATCTGGGTCAGCGGCGTCGCGACGGTCTTTTTCATGGCGAGCTTGCTGGTCGAAGAAGCAATCGGGAATGGATTCAAACCGACGGCGCGTTTCGGCAATTGGCTGGTCAACCGCGTCGGCCTGCAACGCAATTCGCTGGAACTGCTCGGCGTCGTCCTGTCCGGCGCGCTGCGTCTTGCATTTTTGCTCGTCGCCATCACCGCAGTGCTGGCGCCCTGGGGCCTCCAACAGGCCGACGTTCCCTTCAATCTGCGCACCGCCTTCTTTGGCTTCAATGTTGGCGACGTCGTCGTCTCACCCGCCTCAATCATCGTCGCCATCGCCATTTTTGGCCTCATCTGGGCGGCGGTGCATACGCTGCAGCGCTGGCTCGACGGAAGCCTCCTTCCCCATACGGGGCTCGACGCGGCGCTGCGCAATTCGATCACCACGAGCCTTGGTTATGTCGGGTTCATTCTCGCCGCCGGTCTCGCGCTCGGCTATCTCGGCCTTAGCTTCGACAAGCTTGCGATCGTCGCCGGCGCTCTCTCGGTCGGCATTGGTTTCGGCCTGCAGTCAATCATCAACAATTTCGTATCCGGCCTGATCCTGCTCTGGGAGCGCGCCGTGCGCGTCGGCGACTGGATCATCGTCGGCGGCGACCAGGGTTTCGTTCGCCGCATCAATATCCGTTCGACCGAAATCGAGACGGTCGATCGCGCGCAGGTGATCATTCCGAATTCGAGCCTGATCACCGGCGTCGTGAAGAATTTGGTCCGCAACGACCGCACCGGACGCATCGTGATCCCGGTCGCTGTCGCGGGCGCGGCCGACCCCGAAAAAGTCCGCGAGGTGCTGTTCGCCGCGGCGAAAGGCAACGACCGCGTGCTGAAGATCCCGACGCCCCAAATCTTCTTCACGGGCATGTCCGGCTCGGCGCTCACCTTCGAGCTCGCCGCATTCATCGCCGACATCGAAACCATGGCGCGCGTGCGCAGCGATCTTCATTTCGAGATCTTCAAACAGATCAAGGCGCACGGATTCTTCAACGCGCCCGCGGCGGACCCGCAGAAGATCCAGATCCTCGGCTTGGAAGGACTTGCCGTCGAAGGACTTGGCGGCGCATTTAACAAGAAGAGCGAAGTCGAGCAGGATCAGCCGGGCGTAAATATCGCGGTCCGTTGATCAGCGGCTTCTGGCCTGCGCGCTGTCGAGGCCCGGCGCCTTGTTGGCGGTGGCGGCGAGATGGCCCGTCTTCACGAAAAGCGTGCACCCTTCCGCGGAAAAAAGATCCTGGCCGTGTCCGCCGGGATCGCGGATCCATGCGCCCGCCGGATACGTCCCCTCCGCATCGGAGCAAGCGCCCGTGAGAACGACGATTTCCTCGCCATTGGGATGGATGGTGCGGCTCAAAGTCGCGCCCGGGTCGAGCCGGACAAGAAAAGTCGTCGCGCCGCCAAAATAATGCAAAGGCTGGATCGCGAAGCCCTCCGGCGCTTCCCGCCATTCGCCTGAAGCCGTATCGATTTCGACGCGGTCGACGTCTTCCTTGTCGAATTGCCAGAGTTTGACGAAAAGCGTGCAGCCATGCGGACTGAACGGTGCGTGCGCCGATCCAATCGGATCCCGAAGATAGGCGCCGGCGGCGTGGACGCCATTTTCATCCTCGAACGCGCCGTCGATGACGTAAATCTCCTCGCCCCCGCCGTGCGTGTGGTGGGGAAAGGCGCTTCCCGGCGCAAAGCGAACGAAGCTCGTCGCCCGCGCAACTTCTTCGCCGATTCGATCCAGCATGAGCCGGTCGACGCCTGGATGCGGCGACGGCGTCCATTGCGCTTCGCCCGGCAGCACGACGATGCGTTGCGAAAAATCGGCGTTTATTTTCATGCGGCTAGCCTTATTCCATATAAGCCGAGATGCAAATCGCGAGCTTGCTGGAGCGCTTGCCGCGACCACAGAATCATAAAAGTAGCTCCGACGTCATGTTTTGCCGCATTTTCTTCGCGCGAACGTTCATCCATCCGCTCGAAAATGCGCTAAAACCGCGTGACGATATCGGCCAGCGCAGGGCG
>Ga0181518_10005457_pt1 | contig 10991 bp, 10 predicted proteins | sample PEATcosm2014_Bin_28_FD_119751 | JGI IMG/M metagenome (GOLD analysis project Ga0181518, IMG submission 119751) | Peatland microbial communities from MTU Mesocosm Facility, Houghton, MI, USA - PEATcosm2014_Bin01_60_metaG | ecosystem: Environmental > Terrestrial > Soil > Wetlands > Peat | place... | reverse complement strand
GACAGGGCAGCAGCCGTCCCGAGCTCGACCGCCGGCGTCACATCGTTCGGGTCCTCTCGTAGGGGCGGGTCCAGCGTGACTGGACCAGCCGATCCGAACCCGACCGCTTCCTTGGCATCTGTGGCGTCCTCGTGTCTCGGCTGCACTGGCACATCAATTGTCATGGCAGCAGCCGTGACGAGCGAGGCCGCCTGCGTCTCGGCGCTTGAACTCGCGTCTGGCGGTGGCTCCTCCTCGGGACGAGACATCGGATTGAGCACGACCGACTGGTTCTCCGCGGCCGCCTGAGAGTCGGGTGTCCCATAGGTCGCCGGTCTGAAGTCTTCACCGACCCCATCGGCTGCGCTCATCGCGAGGCCTGGGATCGTCAGTGCCGCCTGATCGGCCGGTGGAGAGCCCGCTTCCACGGAAGCTGCACGCCAATCCCACGTCCGAATGGTCTCCATTAGCGCCTCCAGGCGCTCTTCGACGGACTGTCCGCTTGCGAACTGCATTCCCTCGTGAGTAGGTGCCGGCGGTTCGTTGTCAGTCACCTTGTGCGACCCGTTGGTTGTCACACCTCCGTGTCCTAGTTGGTCGTTCACCATGTACTCCCGCCGCTGTCGCGACCGCCGACCGCGCACCGGCCACCGTCCCTCCACGCCGAGACGCGGACGCATCCTTGGTTGCGAATTGTGCCAGACACCGTCCTCAATGTAGCGGCAGCGAAAACCGGCCTTTCCGGTGTCACCTGAAGTTTGGATGGCGATTACTTGCGTGTCATGTGCGCCACCCCGGGATGGGGTAGCGCACATGCCTTGTTAGAGTTCCCGGCGATGCAGCCGGTCTCCATGCGTGAGGATGAGGTCGAGTTGCGGCTCGAGGCGAGTATCTCCGGCTTTGCTGATCGGGTGCCTCTGATGTCCGCCCGGAACCTGGTATCCCGAGGACAGCGCAACTCTTTGATCGGGCTGCTGATCGTCATCGTGATCGGGCTGGTGTTCGATGTTCGTCTGACGTTCATTGTGATCATGGCGTTCTTCACCCTGCTCTACCTGATTGCAGTGCTCTACCGCACGTACCTCTTCACGCGGTCCTCAAGGAGCAATGCACTCGAGACCGTGACCGACGAGGAAGCCCTGAGCGTCCCCGACTCCGAATTGCCGTTCTACACAATCCTGCTTCCCATCTACAACGAAGCTTCGGTCATCATCAAGCTGATCGACAGCCTCGGCCAGATGGACTATCCAGCCAGTCGCCTCGAGGTGCTCCTCCTGGTCGAGGAGGACGACGAAGAGACATTGGACGCGCTGCGCGCCGCAGATCCACCTGCACAGTTCAAACTGGTCGTCATCCCTCCCGCTGAACCTCGCACCAAGCCCAAGGCGCTGAACTTTGGTCTGACGCTGGCGCGAGGGGACATTGTCGCCGTTTACGACGCCGAGGACTCTCCCGACATCCTGCAGCTGCGTCGAGCTGCCGTTGCGCTCGGTCGGTACGGTCCCGAAGTGGCGTGCGTGCAGGGACAGCTGTCGTATCGCAACGCGACGCAGAACATCATCACCCGGTGGTTCACCGTGGAATACGCCATGTGGTTCTCTTTCTTCCTGCCCGGTCTGGTGACGTTGGATGCACCGCTTCCGCTGGGCGGGACGTCGAACCATTTCCGCCGCAGTGCCCTAAGAGCGCTCGGGGCATGGGACCCCTACAACGTCACCGAGGACTGCGACCTCGGGATCCGGATGTTCCGCGAGCACTATCAGATCAAGGTGCTCGAATCGACCACGCTGGAGGAGGCCAACAGCGATTTCGTCAACTGGGTCAAGCAACGCTCCCGCTGGTACAAGGGCTACCTGCAGACGTTCCTCATCCACCTCCGTTCTCCCCGTCAACTCAAGCGCGAGATCGGTCTCAAGGGTGTCGGCCACTTGTGCGCGTTCGTGGGTGGCACGCCGATTCTGGCCGTGGTCAATCCGATCTTCTGGGTTATGACTCTCTTGTGGTTCGTCGCCCACCCTCTCTTCATGAAGGAGATCTTTCCGGCCCCCGTGTATTACGTCGGTCTGCTCCTCTGGGCCTTCGGGAACTTTCTGCTCTGGTACCTGACCGTTCTGACGGCGCGCCACACCAGATCGGAGGGCCTGGCACTGGCCGCCATGCTGGTGCCCATTTATTGGGCGATGATGTCCATCGCCGCCGTGAAGGCGATGTGGCAGCTGGTGGTGACGCCCTCGTTTTGGGAAAAGACGGCCCATGGTCTCGACGCCGGCGCCGACGCTGAAGCGGACTCGGACGCCGTTTCGAAGCCGCCAGAAAGGCTCCGCCTGGTCTCGTGAGGTCACCTGGCAGGCCGAGCGATGACGGTGTGGTTGGATGCCTCTGGGCTCTCGGGCCGCAACGATCTAGAGGGAGGTGAAGGAAGCCGGACAGAGGCCACTCAGCCGAGCCGGACTTTCCCAACGCGAACTTGGCGCGATCTATGGGAGATCTTGAGGTTATTTCTTTATGGCATGAGCCGGTATCGCTTGTGGATTCCGACTCGAAGTCATGAGAATGGCAACTGATGAGCCAGACGCTCAGCCGTAGACCAGAAGCCCCGGCCCAAACGACACAAGCAAGTGTCGACGTTACGATACCTGTCCTCAACGAGGAACAGGCGGTCGCGAGCAGCCTCGCGACCCTGTCCACTTTTTTGGACAGCGAATGCCCCTACGATTGGGCCATCACGGTCGCCGACAACGGCAGCACGGACCGGACCTTCCATCTCGCGAGTGCCTTCGCCTGCGAGAACCCGCGCACGAGAGTTATTCGTCTCGACCAGCGCGGCCGGGGACGCGCCCTCAAACAGGCGTGGTCCACCAGTACGGCCGATGTCGTCGCTTACATGGATGTCGACCTCTCCACCGGGCTTGACTCTCTGCGACCGCTCATCGACCCGATCGTAGAAGGGCGGTGCGAGATCTCTATCGGCTCGCGTCTGATCCCCGGCGCCGAAATCGCCCGGAGCGTGCAGCGTGAGTTGATCTCGCGCACTTACAACAGGATCGCTCGTTCCTTCCTCCAATATGGCGTGCTCGACGCTCAATGCGGCTTCAAGGCGGTACGCACGAGCCTGGCTCGCGACCTCATCTCGAGGATTGAGGACAACGGGTGGTTTTTCGACACCGAACTCCTCGCCCTCGCGCACCGGAGCGGGATGCGAATCAACGAAGTTCCGGTCCGCTGGGTTGAAGACGACGACTCCCGCGTGAAAATCGCTAAGACGGCGGCCGACGACCTGAAGGGGATCTGGCGGCTGTGGTTGGATGGTTTGAGAGGCGGCGCTCGAACGACGGCCAGTAGCCCGGTCGGGCGGCACGAGGCCCACTCGTTTCTGGCTGCAGAGGAAGAGAGTCGAGGGGTCGACTTCGACGAGTACGCCAAGAACTATGAGGATTCGGTGGATCGCTCGGTCTCCTTCACCGGTCGTGACTCCGCCTTCTACGCCCGTCGGAAGGTCGAGATCCTTGAGGACATCGTGCGTCCAGGGCTGGGTTCGTTGCAGGGACTCAAGCTCCTCGATGTGGGTTGCGGAACGGGTACCACCGATCGTTACCTGGCGCCACGCGTGAGGACTCTTCACGGCGTTGACATCTCCGACGAAATGCTTGTTAAGGCCCAGCGTAAGGTCCCTAAAGCGGCATTCTCTTGGTACGACGGAGAGATCTTGCCCTTTGGTGACGAGACCTTCGATGTCGTCGTTGCCATGTGCGTCCTGCACCATGTGCCGATCTCGAGGCGGTTCAAGCTGGTCAGCGAAATGGTCCGGGTCGCTCGGCCGGGCGGCACTGTGGCCGTATTCGAGCACAACCCGACCAACCCGCTTACGCGATATGCCGTGAACACTTGCCAACTCGAGCACGGCGATGGCGTGCTGCTGTCGTTCCAGGAGACCGTCGAGCTGCTGAAAGACTCGGCCGACGCGGCGCCGGAGCTCCGCCATTTCCTGTTCTCCCCACTGGGAGGTGCTATCGGCTGCTCACTCGACCGGCACCTCCGGAACATCCCCCTGGGTGGTCAGTACGCCGCCTGGGTGCGGCGCTCCTAGCTTGGGACCTGGTCTCGGTTCTCATAGACCACCGCTCGAGTCGGTATCAGGCAAGCAGCAGCTGATCTGGGTCATGGTCGCTGGCGGGCGGGAGAGCAAATATTTAGAGCGATAAGGCATTTCGGTGAATGAGCAGCTCAATGTTGGTGTCCATATTTCCCACGGAATTTCCCACGGAGCCCGTCCGGATCCTCGCTCTCACCAGGGATCGGCCGAGCCACCTCCATAGCTGTGCGAGGTCACCAGCGGTCAGACCATTACGTCACCGTGTTGGAGTGTTGGAGCACACGAAATAGCCGGAATGCGGGGCAATCCGCGCGTGACGGGAACTTGTGCACCACCTTGGTGAATTCAGCCCCAGTGCTCCAAAGGCTGGGGTACTCGATGTTTATCGCGGTATTCGGGAACGCTGCTGGGTCCGCCTCCAGGATGTAGTGCGCATGGAAAGTGATCGGATCGGCCAGCGTGCGTTGGAAGTCCTGGTCGTTCGGGATCACGAAAAGTTTGGGCTGACTGATGGTCGTAAGAAGTGGCGGAACACATTCCGGAAAGTTGTCCACTACGACGTCGCCATCGGGGAGGTGCTGGCTCGTGAACCAGTCGCCCATGGCCAAGATCCAGCCATAGTTGTCCTTCTCAGCGATCTCAGCCTGGCTGGGATGCGCATGGAAGATATACCCGAGTTGATTGACCTCCAAGACTCCGAGCTTTGGATTGAACATGGCCGACCCTGTGGTCACGGTGGCAGGAATCATGACCACGGATACAAGGCAGACAGAAGCCAGTACTGCCAAGGCGCGAACGCCCAAGTGATGGGATCGGGTGCCCACGGACAGCCCATCGGGCACTGGCCGAGAGGCCTGCACAGCCGCCACAAGACCACCGACCAGCAGGACCTCGAGGGGAAGCACCGCAATGAAGTACCGCAGGAATTGCTGGATGCTGTTGTCGAGGTACGCCAGCATGTCGAATCCCAACGCTCCGCCGAGCACGGCCAGTGGAGCCAGCACGCGGGGATCCCGCCTCCAGAAGGCTACGGCGACGGAGGCGATCAGCACGAGCGGTATCAGGGGCGCGAGCGCTCCGATAGCGTGCACCTCGAAGAGTGCCCTTCCATGGAGGGTCATGATCTTGGTACGTAAGAGGCTCTGCTGGGTTGAGGTGCCGTAAATAGACGAGAACTGCTCGAAGGGTTCCCCGGTGATCACGTAGCTCGTGATGGCCCAGCCCGCTGCGGCAATGAAGGAAGGAACGCCGAATATGGCTGCGTCCGCCACCGCGGTTTTTGCCCGTGACAATCGTCGTCCGTCGGCACGCCCGAAGCTGACTGCTGCCACGATGACCGCTCCGGCCGCAGCACCGCCGATGGCCTCGTTGCGAGTCAGGTAGGAGAAGGCCAGTGCCACCGCGGCGTATGCCAGCGACCGTAGATCCCCTCTGTGCACCCAACGCAACAAGTACCGCGTGGAGGCGACCAGGGTAAAAATGTAAAGCCCCTCGCTCATCCCGTTTCCGCCGTACAAAACGATCATGGGATTCAGGGCAAAGAACGCCGTGAGGACGAGACGGGGCAGAAGGCTCACTCCCCACTCGCGCAATGCCGAAAGCAACTGGTAGACGGCTCCGGCCATGGCGAGTGCGCTGACGAGACTCCCGGCCATGTCGTTGTGCGAGAGTGCCGGCCAGAGATGGTTTCCGATCAGGAACACCGCGTCCGCTATGGACTGCAGTGGCTCCCACACGAAACCGACCGCGGCCAAGTGAGGATCGCGGGAGTAGAGGATGTAGAAGCCGTTGGCCATCCGGGAAACGGCGTCAGGCGAAAAAGAGTGGTACTTGAGGTCGAGCAGCCAGGCCACGGTGAAATAGACACCGAAAGCGAGAAGGAAGACGATGACTCCTTCGCTACGCAGGCGGCGGCTAGGAGAGCGTTTGTTGTGGGAGGCGAAATTGCGCCCCTCCGGGGGCCTTGGGTCCCCCTGCCAGTCGGCGAAAGTGTCGATCCGAGGTTCCACTTCCTCTTCTCGAACCAGGGTCGAGGTCGCAGTGTGCTCCATTTACCTGTTCCGGCCTTCGGTCATCGCCATCATCTAGTGGCCGCAACCGTTCGACGGTTCCCGAAGATCCTGGCCACCTTCCGCGCCATCCGTGTTCGGTAACGGCTCTCGTCTCCGAAATCCGGAACGACATCGGCCATGCTGAACGCAAAAAAGGGGACCTCTCCTGCAGACGACGATTGTGTATCACCGAGTTGCGCGTTATCGAACAAGCCTCGGCTCATTTGATCGGCAACGACAACTGCACGTCCGATGGCCTGTTCAATCGATCGGGCGTCGCCGACCGATGCCTCCACAGCCACCCAGTCGATCGCGAACTGGGACGAATGACTGCTCGCGAGAACGCCTGGGGCGTTCCTGGCGACGACCTGTTCGACGAATTTGCGCACCAGGTGGAACGATCCGATGTCGAAGGACACGACGGCGGGGAATGATCCACCGGCAACGACTTGTTTGGAGGTAAAGGATTCACCAGGTGTGACTGTCGATTGACAGTTCTCCCGCACACGTACGTCCGTCGCTCGTTCTGTTCGGGTATGCAAGGCGCTATTCACCGTCTTCGTTGCTTGCGGAGCGGCGCGCACGGCAAGCGTTTCGGATGGTTCGTTCAGTCGCTTCTGGGCAGACTCGAGGATGAATCGATTTCGGTCGTTGCTCGCTCGCCTGCCGGGGTTAACATGGAATTCAGTGCGCCTAGTTCCTTAACGAGCTCATTGTTGACTGCGGTGAAGCCGGCGATCGCCGACTGCAGTTCCCGGGCAGTTGTCGTCGACATGAACGCTGCTTCCTGCGCCTGCCGCCGGATTTCGAGCGCCTCCTCTGTTGCTTCAGTGAGGATCTGCTTGGCCTTGTCCTCGGCGGCACACAGGACCTCATGGATCTGGCGTTCGAGTTTGGACAGCGAATCCTCGGAGAACCGCTGCGCCTCGACGAAGAGCCGTCCGATCTCGACTTCTGTCGCTTCCACTTTTGCAACACTGCCCAGGCGTGAGTTGGCGAGCTCGAGGCGTTGCTGCAGTTCCTCGATAGTGCTCGCGATCGAGTGCAGTTCGGCGTTGGTCCACTCGATTTCGGTTCCCGCGCCCTGAGCTCCTGGGGCCGGTGCAGTTTCCGTCGTATCCGCGTTCCGTTGACCGGCGAGTTCAGAGATCTCTACGTCATCATGGGAGTCGCCGGGGCGTTCAGGGGCGCCGAACACCGATTCGATGGGGCTGGTGCTCATTTCCACTCTTTCCTATCCGCTGCTTTGTGTGATCGACAAGTCAGAATTCGAAGGGTTCGCCTCCCGTTCATACTTACGTAAGATGGGAAACGCCCATGTCACCCTGGTGATTTGTGCTGTCGCACCTGCGGCCAAGGCAAAGCTACTGCAGCGCCGCACCGCGGGGCACCGCGGCGGCCTCCCGGCTTGATTCACCGCCGTTGAACAACAACGATGAGCGTCCGCCATGTTCCTCCATGTCACGCCACAGGGCGACAATCTGCCCGGGAATCCTCGTCGAGTTTGACGATGACAGACCAACTCACGAGCTGGCAGCCCGATCCCTGGGGTCTCCATGAGTTTCGCTTCTTCTCAGGCGACGGCAAACCGACGCAGCTCGTCATGGATGGCGGAAGAACGTCTTACGACAAGCCGCCTGCGACCTCGCCACCGCCGGCTGCCTTGACCCCCTCCACGCCCGAATTCGATTCACGACCCAGTACGGAATCGCCTCCGGAGACAGCCGCAGAGCGCGGGAGCCAAGTGGCGACCACGGCCGGTGTCCTCAACCTTCGTGTGGAACCTGATCAGGCAGTGGGCGCTCCTAAACAGGTGCATCGAGTAGTTCCACCCGTAGTCGAATTCCCCGACTACCGCTCATTGGCCGCCGGGGACCGGAGTCCAGAGCCGCTCAGCCAACCACGCAAGATCGCCTACATCGTCGTGTGCGCCGTGCTGGCTGTGAGCGTGTTGGGATTGGCGTACGTCCATCTCCGGCCCACTGGGAGCGGGCACTCCACGCAGGCCGCGAAGCCGACGACGACGTCGTCGGCTCCTCGGGCGACAACCACTACGACCGTCGCTCTGCCCTCGGCGCGTCAGCCTGGCGCCGAGGCTGCGGCGACAGCATTGATTTCGAGTTGGTCCACGGGGAACAAGACTGCAGCGCTTACGGTGGCAACGCCCACGGCTGTTGCCGATCTCTTCGCAGCGCACTACACCAGCGGGCTCGCCATTGACCGTGGGTGCAGCACCACGTTCATGCCGATCGTCTGCACTTTTGGGCCGCCGGGAGGGGCGTCGCCGACTGACCCTATATATGAGATCGATGTGACCCAGGCGGCAGGCGGATGGTACGTGAGCTCGGTCAAGATCGAAAACTGAGTCCCTTGACGATTATGTCTCGCGCGTTGCTCGACGACAGAAGCGACTGGCGCAGCTCTTCCCGATCGACGTCGAGTTCGCACTGTGTTCACCTCCGTGACACTGCAGTTCGCTCGAGTGCGCGGGGGCTCCTGCTCGGCGACCCCCGTCCCGTGCGGCCTGTCTTGACGGAGATCGAAATCCCGGCCACGGTTTAGGTATGACAATTCCGCCCCAATCGGGCAGCGGCGCGGGTGATGGTCCGCTTCAGGCTGGATCGGGCGGGAGCGACGTGGATGCCATGCCCGCGCCTGGGGAGCTGCACATCAAAGAGAGGCGAACCTGGAGGACGTGGCAACTCGTCGTTGGGATGCTCGTGGCCCTCCTCATCGGCATGGCCTTGAACTACAAGACGGTCGGCGCGACGCAGTCCTCGAACGCCCCCGCATATGTCCTGCCCAAGTCCGGTTCGACTGCGACCACCACGACGGCGCCCGCGGCCGCCGGGGGTTCCAGCGGTTCGTCCACCACCACGACGGCAGCGGCAGGCGGATCGACAACGACGACCGCTGCCGGCGGATCCACCACGACAACCACATCGTCGTCGACTTCGTCGACAGCCGCGGCCGCAGCCGGACCCGCACGCGTCCTAGTAGGCCCGACCCAGATGCAAGGCAACTGGACCAGCCCGACATTCACGACAACCGCCGCAGGCTGGAACATCGGCTGGGCATTCAGATGTTCTCCCGCACCTGCTTCGGGCCCATCGTTCCAGGTATTCGTGACGGCCGCTGGGTCGTCACCGACCGGGACGCCGGCAATCAGTGAGACCGGGGCATCGGGACAGTCCGTCACGGCCCAGTCCAGCCTCGGTGCGCAGACGTTGGTCGTACAGGCCCCTGCGACGTGCACCTGGGCCGTCAAGGTCACCGGCTCGTAGCGTCGACGGCCGCAGGGCGGTTGCTCACCATCGCCGGCGGGCGCGACCACCCGCGACCGTGTGACCAATCAGTGTTCTGCGGAGTCTGACTCCGGATTGGTGAGGCTGGTCAACCTGGCATCGAGGTCATCGAAGAAGTTGTAGTTGCGTTCACCTGATTCGCCAGGAGACATGTCGGTGCCTGCGATAGACGGGTCGGTTGGCATCGGTGCGCGCGCCGAAAGGTCAGCGTCGACGTCATCGCTCGGCGAGGCAACTTCTGTTTCGGTGCTCGGGCGCAGTAGTTCTGTCTCCGTCGCGGAGCGCGATTGCATCGGAGTCTCGCCATCGCTGAGGGCGGACACGGCAGAGACCCCGGATCCCGAATCGGGCTCGTGACGACCGAGCGGAGTCGAAGCCGGCGGGGGGGTCTGTTCGACCTCATGACTCGCGTCCATCTGCGGCGCATCATCGACAACGGTCGTCGTTGCGATCGCCATCTCTGCGAGGGCAGGGTCGAGCTGTTCGGCGTTTGCCAGGCGTTGAGTCTCTCTGAGTGTCTCGATCGTGACGGGCTCGCCGTGCACGCGTTCGAGTCGAACGGTCTGAAGCTTGCGCAACAGAAGCTCGTGAGAATCGGTGAGCGCATACAGCACATCGGTGAGTTGTGGAAGCAAGCCTTTGGACGAAGTGTCGGTCACGTCTGAACCTCTCGCCGTGTCCCGGACCACCAATCCCGGTAGCGGCCTCCCGGCTCGGAGGCCATTCAGACAGCCCGTGGACGCCCTAGGGGGGTTGGTGACGCTAGGCGAGGCCAGGGCCCATTGCAACTTTGGTGAACCGTTGGTGACAGGGTCGAAACGTCCACGCAATCTGCAGGTGTTTTGTTCGTGTCAGCAGGGGTTTTGGCTTGAGGAAGGTTCAAAATTATGTAAGAACTCATTGGGCGAGTCGTGGATCGGCCGCCCCGAGTTCCGCCTTCGCCAACCAACATCACACAAAAAGGAGCCACTACATGTCCGCTCGACACGTTGCCCAACGAGTCGCCGCTTCGCTTGCCGCCACCGCCGCCGTGGCAACACTCGCGCTGGCCTTCACGTCACCTGCCGGTGCCGCCACTGGCCCGACGAGTGGCTCTGTGATCCCGAATGCCGCCCAGCCGCAGGGGACCGTCACCCCGGGGCCCTTCGACAGTGGTCAGAGCATCAACGTGGTCGTTCCGGCAAACCAGGCCTTCAATCCGGATCAAAACATCAACATCGTCGAGTGCTCGGCCCCCGACGGCGTCGTGCCCACGAACCCCATCAACTGTGACGGCAACACCCTTCAGAACGGCGCAATCCCCAACGCCGACGGGTCCTTGACCTTCACCGGGTACACGGTGTACGCCCTGCCGGACAACATTCAGCTGGGAGAGGGAACCACAGGCCCGAAGTGCGGCAACACGTTGGCGACCGAGTGCATGCTCTACATCGGCACGAACCAGAATGACTTCACGCAGCCTCACCTGTGGTCGCAGCCGTTCCTCGTCAACACGGACCCGACCGACTCCGGCACGATCAACCCGGGCGACGGCACCCCCGAGGTCCCGATGGCCATCCTGCT
>Ga0181518_10005456_pt1 | contig 10995 bp, 11 predicted proteins | sample PEATcosm2014_Bin_28_FD_119751 | JGI IMG/M metagenome (GOLD analysis project Ga0181518, IMG submission 119751) | Peatland microbial communities from MTU Mesocosm Facility, Houghton, MI, USA - PEATcosm2014_Bin01_60_metaG | ecosystem: Environmental > Terrestrial > Soil > Wetlands > Peat | place... | reverse complement strand
CTACCCCAACCTTCGTGCGCACCCTTTCAATTACCCGTCGAGACCGTCCCGCAGCTCCCTCTCCGTCGGAGAACTGCCTTCCCTCGGCGCTCTCAGCCATCCACGAAAACGTCAGGAGAGCCAAAAATATCGAGGTTGTAGTCCCTGACGACCGTGTTGGTTCGTGGAAACCGATCCAGAAGCTGCGTCAGGTCAAGGGCGAACTCGCCACCATTGCGGCGCTGTAGCTCTCGCCCCACGGCATACTGGAACATCTGGTTGCCAAGCCCGCCCTGAAGTTTGACGACAATCATGCGCCGGTGCTCCTGTTTCGGTGGCTCGTCCAACGGGGTGAATTCCTCGTCGTCCACCTGCGATTTTCAACTTGCGCGAGCATAGTGGATCCGCCGCCGTTCTGCAGGGCAAAATCCGACTGCGGCCAGAGCCTGACCACTACCACACCCAGGTGTTGCCCGAGCCGGCACCCAGATCGTGAAGGAACGTGCGCGGGCAGGTGTGATATCTTTTTCGTCTCGTGGGGACGTGATGGCGTGGCGGGTGGGCCCACGCGCAAAGACGCTGCGAGAAGAAAGGACATAGAGCGATGGCACTTCAGCCTGAGCCTGGCAGGGGCTCGGTAGCGCGCGATTCTCTGCCGATGAAGATCCTTCGTTTTTTGGGGCGTGACGACGTCGCATGGGCCATGAGGCGACTTCACGTTCCCGTCGACAGCCAGGCTCTTGTCCTGGAGGTCGGGTCTGGCGGGAACCCGTTCCCGCGTGCGAACGTCCTGCTCGACGCCTACGAAGTCACGCGCGAACGACACTACCAGCCACTCATCGCTGACCGCCCCATCGTCCTTGGACGCCTTGAGGACATGCCCTTCCGCGACGACGCGTTCGATTTCGTGATCGCCTGTCACGTCCTCGAACACAGCACGGACCTGGATGCAGCCCTGCGGGAACTCCAGCGTGTCGCGCGCGCCGGCTACATAGAATGCCCGGACGCCTTCCTTGAGCGTATCAACCCCTATCCGGATCATCGCTACGAGGTTACCGAGCGCAACGGTTCACTCATCACCCGCCGCAAGGGCTCCTGGGTTCGCGACGCGGAGCTGGTCGAGCTGTACGAGCATCAGGTCAAGAAATCGAGGAAATGGCCAGGCCATCTCCACCACAATGCTTTCGCATTTCACGTACGCCACTTCTGGTCGCGAGATACGGGCGGCATTCAGCACATCGATCTGACCACACCCGACGAACGAATGGCGCCATTTCCACAGCCGCCCGAGAGTGAGCAGAAGCCCCCGGTGAGCCCAACCCTTCGATCGCGAGTCCGAGATCTGGTTCGCGATGTCGTGTCCCAGCGAAGCAGGAACCAGGCCATCGATCTGGTTAAGCTTCTACGGTGCGTTACCTGCCACAATCCCGATCTGGTCCGCGAACCGGGTACCCTCAGGTGCCCCAAGTGCAACAGAACGTACCCAGCGGATCCGATCCCGCACCTGTTTCCCGAGAGTCCGTGAGGCGACTCTGCCGTGGAAGATCGTTCCAGCGCAATCGGTAGCGGTGTCTCGGTGAGTAGCCCGGGCGCGGTGGCCGTGGTCATAGCAACGCACAACGGGGCAAGTCGCGGCTACGTCTTCAATGCGATCGAGAGCGTGCTGGCGCAAAGCCTGCGACCCGCCGAAATCATCGTGGTTGACGACGCGAGCACAGATAGAACGGCGGAAGCCCTCAGCGAACGCTACCGCGATGCAGTTCGGATCGTCAGCCTGTCCAAGAACCGGGGACCATCAGGAGCGCGCAACGAAGGTGTGCGCGCCACGGTGGCGCCGCTCGTCGCCTTTCTGGACGATGACGACGAGTGGCTGCCTGAGAAGCTGGACGTGCAGCGCCGGTTCATCGAGGAAACGTCGTGCCAGCTCGTGTTCAGTCGAGTCGAGCTGATCGACAGCAGCGGACGAATCATGAAAGGGCGCCGGCCCGTGTACCAGGAGGCGTGTTCCTGGCCTGGCATACTTTTTCGCAATCCGGTGCAAGGTCCGTCGAGCGTGCTGGCCTACAGGCAGACCATCCTGGCGGCGGGAGGATTTCCCGAGCCGTTCCGCATCGGAGAAGACTGGATCCTGTGGGCGCGCGTCGCACAGATCGGAAAGATCGCGTTCATTGAACAGCCGCTCGCCCGCTACCGAGTGCACGACCAGCAGGCTGCGTCCGGTCGGGACTCCACGTGGACACGCGAGAGAACACTGGAGGCGCTCAGGGATCTGGCCGATCCGTTGACTGCGGCGCAAAGAGCCTTGCTGCTTAACTCGTACGCGTATGGCGGCGCGTGGAGGGCCTTGGCCTCGCGCAACCTGGCAGCGACGCAACGCCTGGCCACGGCCGCCACCGGGCGAGTCGACTGGCCGCTCCTGATTCGAAGGGGAATTCACGGCGGGATCGCACAGCTCGTCCCGTCGCTGTCCGAGTCCCTGGATCGCCGGGAGCTGAAACGACTGGTGCGGCTTTTTGAAGCCCTTGGTTCGGTCGGCATCCGCCAACCACGCTGAACCGACCTCAGGGGCGGTGGATGCTCTCCCCCGCGTAGAGCCCGCCAAATCGGGGCGTCGATCGCAGAACGCCCTTGAGCATGCGGATCCCCCGGTCGATCACCGGCGTCGGCAGCCAGAACAGCGCCAGCGCATAGGCCCAGAATAGCGGAGTGCGTGCCAGGCCCAGGGCGCGCAGCTCGCGCACGTAGCCGACAAAAGCGCCCCGATTCTGGGCGTGCAGCCGCAGGTACGCGTATGAGTAGTTCGACAGGTCCTTCAGGATGGCGTCGTACACACCGGCCTGGGTATCGGCCTCTATCGCACGGGCCATGCGAACCATGCCCAGCATGAACTGCACCGAGTGCTCTGGCGTCAGTTGCCCTGGCGCAAACAGGCCCTTTTCCGCCGACGCCGATCCGAAGAAGTGGCGCTGTCGGTTGTCCTTGCGCATGGACGTGAGAACATCCGAGATGAAGTATCCGCCGCGTTCCTGCACGACGCGGGTCCCCACGTAGAGCTGGTAGAGCAAGGTGCCATCAAAACGGTCGGTGGCGAAGCGACGGGCTGACGCCGTGTGGATGGTGAAACCGGCGATGGATACGCAACGCCTGAAGAACGTCCGCATGGTCGGTGCGCCGGGCGGAAACCGGCGATCCTCGGCAAAGTAGCGGAACAGCTCGATGCGCTGCCCGGTTTCAAAATCGACTTGCTCGTACGCGCGCAGGATCACGCCCAGGCCAGGATTGTCCCGGACCACATCGCCGACCCTCCGGAGGGCGCCGGGACGCAGCAGATCGTCATCACCCATGAACAGCGTGAATTCGCCCTCGGACAGTTCGAGGACGCGTCGCACGTTCCCGTCGAAACCCAGGTTCCGTTCGTTCGCATGGAAGCGGACGCTATGATTCGGGTGGCTTGCCGCCGCCTGTTCGACCACGGCGCGAATCTCGTCCCGCCGCGGCGAGCCGTCCTCCACGACCAGCACGTCGAAATCGCCGAAGTCTTGCCCAAGGATCGTCCCGAGCAGCGTCTTCAGCTCGTCAGGCCGGTTGTACGCGGGGATCGCCACGGTGATCGTCGGCATGGCCGGCTACGGTATCACACCTGCCGCTGCTGGCACGGGCGACTCGCCCGCTGTCCCGCAACTCCACTCGTCGCTCGCTTCAGGGGAAACATGCTAGAGATTCCCTGTGCCTCGAACGAAGACCGTCTCGCCACTCGGTGCCACGCCGCGCGCAACCTGCACCGTCCTGGGCTGGATGACAGGTGAATCGTGCTCGCGACGCTGATCTCGTCGCGTGAAGCTGCCACCTGCATGGACGCCGTGCGGGAATTCGAGTCTGAATTCTCGAGGGTGTTTCCGAACGCAACGCTGGCCGACGCACCATACCTGGGACTGAGGCGATTCCTGGTGCGAGCTTTCCGCCGCAGCTACCGGCACCTTCCACGACGGGTGCTTACCCCACGTCCGCGCGCGATCCCCGGCACCTTTCAGATGTCCGTGCAGATGGGACCTGACTTCGCGCTGGCCATTCCTTCCTTTCTTCTCCGGGGCCCGAATTTCATCTACATGTTCGACGCCTGGCCTCGCTACATGCCCTGGCTGGTCGATTTCGCGGACCACTTCAGCGTCAAGGCGATCTTCTTCTCTGCGCGCCAGTCGTGTCAGCTCTTCAACGAGCGCGGAATCGGTGGGCGAACGCGTGGTCATTGGCTGCCCGAGGGCATTGCGCCGGATGACTACGCCTGGCTTCCCGTCGAGGGCAAAGACATCGACGTCCTGGAATTCGGACGCCGACACGAGGTCTACCACAACCAGATTCGGCCGGCCCTGCAAGCTGCTGGGGCTGCTCACGTGTACGCCAAGCCTGGTGAGCTTCTCTTTCCTTCCAAGCATGATCTCTGTCACGCGCTCTCGCGCGCGAAGATCTGCATCTGTTTCCCATCCAGCGTGACCGATCCTGAGCGTGCAGAGGGCGTTTCCACCATGACCCTGCGCTATCTTCAGGCCATGATCTCCAGGTGTCTGGTCGTGGGCCAGGCACCGTCTGACATCGCTGAGGTCTTCGGGTATGACCCCGTGGTTGCCTACGACGGCAGCGATCCAGCGAGTCAGCTCCTGAATCTGGCGCGTAACTTCGGGCAATATCAGTCGCTGGTAGAGCGCAACCACGCCGCCGTCGTCTCCAGTCACCTATGGCGGAATCGCCTGGAATCCATCCGCCCACTGCTGACCGACGCGGCCTGATTCATCGCGTTCTGCGTAGGGGCGACCTGCGGTTGTTTCCCTAGCACCACGTTCCGCGTAGGGCCGACCTGCGGTTGTTTCCCTAGCACCGCGTTCCGCGTAGGGCCGACCTGCGGTCGCCCCACCCTAAAGCGCCCGCCCCGCACTCGCATCAACCGCTTCGTCGAGGAAATTCAGCCGGTCGGACCGCACCGGCTGGTGGAGGCGGGGCGACCGCAAGTCGCCCCTACACGAGTTGTGCCGCTTGGCACCTATGCCAACACTCGAATTCAAAGCCGAGCCGTCGACTTCGCCGCCGGGGGATGATAGAGGACGCAAAGGCGAGCAATGAGCCTACTGTTTTCCATCATCACGCCGTGTTTGAACGCCGCCCCGTGGCTGGATGAGACCATCCGATCCGTGCTCGACCAGACCGCCGTCCGCGATGGAAAGGCAAACGTCGAACATATCGTGGTTGACGGTGGCTCTTCCGACAACACCGTCCCCATGTTGCAGCGATTTCAGGAACAACATCCCGGCGTATTCGCCTTCTCGTCTGAACCAGACCGGGGCATGTACGATGCCCTGGCCAAGGGTCTACGTCGCGCCCGCGGCGATGTCGTCGCCTACCTGAACGCCGGGGACTACTATCATCCCACCTGCTTCGACGTGGTCCGAACCATCTTCGAGCAAAACTCGGCCGTCTCCTGGCTCACCGGCTACGGGGTGGCCTACAACGAGTTTGGCCAAGTATTCGAAGTCGGCCTTCCCTATCTTTACCGGCGCCGCCTGGTCAGGCTGGGTGTCTACGGCGTAGATCTCCCATTCATTCAGCAGGAGTCCACCTTCTGGCGGGCCGACCTTCTGTCCGCGGTTGACTGCGACAGATTGGCGAGCCTCAAGCTGGCGGGCGACTTCTATCTGTGGCACCAGTTTGCCGGCAAGACTGAGCTCCGCATCGTCCAGGCCCTGCTCGGAGGCTTTCGCTGCCAGCCTGGTCAACTCTCCGCCGACCTGGCGGCCTATCGAGACGAGATGAAGGGTATCGTCACAGCGAAGCCCACGACCCGCGATCGTGCCGAGATTCTCCTAGACCACGCGCTCTTTCGCGCGCCCGATTGGCTCAAGTCCCACATGAACCCGGACATCTTCCGATTTTCGCGAGAACACGGTTGGACCACGCAGACCCGTGGCGGTCGACAGAAAGAAGGCGCTGATGAGCGCCCTTGACTGCAGGCAAGCACAGCAGCGCGCCGGTTATGCCGAAATCCAGCAGGAGCCGCGCTGTTTGGGGAGCGAAATCATGGTTCTGCGCCTGTGCCGGGCGCACCGGCGCCTCTTTGCGTTTGCCGCGGAATGCCGGAGCGAGAAGGACCCTTGATTCGTGCACGCGACTGTGGCAACTAGGGGCACATACTGTCACGTTTGAGGGGCAGCCCGCGCTGTTTCACTCGGTAGCGGCTCAACGGTTTGCTGAAACAATTCAAGATGGTCCCATGGACACGGGCAGTCGTGTGCCAGTCGAAGAAAGGGTTACTGTGTGACTCAACCGGACGAACCCCTGTTCATTGGCCGCGATGTCCATGTTCTCGAGGGCGAAGGGGCATTGCACGCCCTGCGTGAAAACAACGATGCCCGGTTCTACGAGCCGGGCAAAGGCGTGCCCCGCGTAGACGAAGTGCGCTGGCGTGAGGCGCAGCACTACGAACGCAAGACTTGGCTCGAGCGTGGCCGCTCCACCGTCGACGACCGCAATCGCTTTCACCGACTGCGTTTCGCGGGATATTCGTCGCTCGCGGGAGTGGGGTTCGAGCGCGCGATCGAGCTCGGCTGCGGCCCGTTCACGAACCTGCGGCTGATTCTCGACGTGGCGCACGCATCCCATGTCCATTTGCTCGATCCGCTCATCACTGACTACGTAAGCCATCCACTCTGCCGGTATCGGCACGGGCGGCTCGGCGGGCTGCTTGGGTTCGGGACGCCTGATGCCCTTCGTTCCTGGAGATCCCCGTTGGCCCAGCTCCGTGAAACCGTCAATTCGCTCGCCGTAGGGGGGGTTCGCGGGCGCCAAGTTCAGCTTGAGCACTCCACCATCGAAGACTTCGTGACCCCCTTCAAGTTCGACCTGGTCGTTTTGATCAATGTGCTTGAGCACTGCCGCGATGCCGACATGGTATTTGCGAAAATCTGGGAGATCCTCACCCCCAAAGGTATCTTTGTCTTCCATGACAAATTTTTCCCATCGAGGACTATCGCAGGATCGCTGGCCACACTCTACGACGCCGGGCATCCGATCCGACTTGACCCTTCTGTCGCCGAGGCATTTCTTCGTAGGTTCGAACCCTTGATGAGGTCGGATTTCTGGGATTGTGATGTCTTTCGCGGAAGGGAACTTAGACGCCAGGCCACTTACTTCATCGGCCGACGGGAGTGACGCCAGCGTGACTGCCTTGGGTTGCGGCCAGGCTGGACCGCGCCAAGGCGGGTCACCACTCGGCTGGCGGCTTCCCTACGCGGCAGATGGCAGTCTTGGCGATGCGGGCAAGGTGCTTCAGCCCATTTGGGCGCAGCCAGGAATACGGCGACATGAGTTCCCCGGCCATGATCCGGCCGCGCGAGACCAGCGACTGAGGCAGCAGCTGGGGCCTGGCACTCGATCTCACTGCGGCAAGGACCTGACAGCCGAAGCGTTCCCACGTAAAGTGTGAATCCAGGGCCTGATCGTTGACCGCCTGCCATTCACGCAGTCGTTTCTCGGGCACGGATTGCAGATCTTCGAGAATCCGGGAAGCGGCAAACCCGTCGTTTAGGGGAAGGTTGACGATTCCCGGATAGCGGTAGTAGCCGCTCTGCGGCGTGCATATGGGAATAAGCCCCCATGCCATCGCCTCAAGGACGGTGGTCGGATTCGCGTCCGATGAGCCCACAGTGAGCAAGAAGTCGTACTTCGAGATAAGCGAGCGTGAGCTTTCAGTCGAGAAGTTCTGAAACCCTAGGGGACGCACCCCCGCGATTCTTTGTCCTCCACCCATCCAGGCGAACTCAAAGCGTGGGAGACGGCGAGCTAGTTGGCTCAAATACCGCGTGTTCTTGCACCACGCGGTGTTGCCGATGTAGAGAAAGCGCCTGTCGCCGGGTTCGTGGAAGCTCTGTTTGACCCTGGGAAAATCAGTTCGATCAACCGCCAGATCGAGATGCACCATCTTTGGCAGCCAATGCGAATATGGCGAACGAGAGATGGTGTCGAACCAGAAATTGCCAGTGATCGCAAGATACTGGTCCACCCGCCGCATGAGGCGATCGAGATACGAAACTTGGTATGTGTTGCCGTGAGCGAAGGGGGACATTGCGATCACTCGGGCCCAATCCCGGGAACAGCTGCTGCGGCGGAAGACTGTCCACGGAAATGGGTGTGCGTGGCCAAGGAGCACGTCCCCTGCCCCAGGCCGTATGGTGCGCTCATCATCCCAGTCGTAGTGTAAAACGCGATAGCCGGCCCGTTCAAGAATGGCTCCGACCTTCCTGCCGATCGCGTCTGGGCAGGACACCGCCTCGCCATGGGGATAGACAAAGTGAATTGTCGTCATCTTGCGCCAACCCGCGCCAAGGCGGCGCTCGCCGCACATTGGAAAATCCCGCAATTTCGGACCCTTTCCGGGTAAGTCCCGCTCATGGCCATGTGGACCCTTCATACGTCGTGAGGACAATCTAAACGTGAGAACCCCTCCGACGCCGAGCCCTGACTGGAACGTGCCCTCAGACCCATATCCCGAAAGAGCCTCGGCAGATAGAGACGAATCGGAATCAAGGTCGTCAATAGCTGACTGATGATGCTGCCGAATACGACCCCAGAAACACCAAACGAGCGCGCCAGCACGATACTGAGGAGAATGTTCACTACTGCCATGCAGGACGCAGTGACGACCTGAAAGCCCACCACCTTGGCCCCGTTCAAGAACATGGCAAGGGGCCCGGAGAGAGCGATGGAGATCGACCAGATGCCCAATGCAACAAGAAGTGGGAAGCTCACGGAGATCTTGCCACCGGTCCATCGCAACACAAACCACTGCCCAATCAGAACTAGCGCACCGGCGGACATCACCATCGTGACGAGCCCCAGCAGTATCGAGCGGCGAAGAATCCTCTTTACCCAGGTGATGTCACCCTTGGCTATGGCCTCCCCATAGGCCGGCCACAGGGGTGCCAACACGTATCCAAACAACGTCTGCGGAATTGAAAACAACTTTGTCGCGACCGAGTACTCGGCCACTGCCACGCCTCCACAAACATGCGCCAGAACCACCGCGTCAGAACCGTAGCCAATGTTCCCCGCGACCTGAAGGACGAAGAAGAGTCCGCTAGTTCGGATGAGGTCTCTGCAGCAACGTCGGTCCAAATCCCTTACCCTAGGTCTAAGCCAGCGCATCCGGTGTTGGAAGACTGCGTAGCATGTAATCAGGCTAGCTAGCAACGGGGTGCCCGACACGGCCAGTACTAGGCCGACTATTCCTGACTTCATGACGACAGCAAGGAGGACGCAAGCGAACGACAGGAGACTTCCAAGCATCTGCCAGAGGCCAGCCGAATACCCTTCCTGGTAGGCGGTCAATACGCGGTGTGCGATTCCAAGGGGCAATCCCACGCCGAAGCAGGCGATTGCAACAACTGCAGCGGGGCCGGCTTCTTCGCCGCGAAGGCCGATCACGCGCGCCCAGGGAATGGTTGCATGGAGTGCGCATGTCAGGGCCACGAGTAGAGCGCCTATGCTGGCGAGGACGCAGAAGGCATTACTGACGAGCTTCCTTGCGAGAAGCCGATCACCCTGACCATGCGTCTCGGCAAGGAGAGTCATCACTCCGCTCCCAATTCCGAGATCCGCCATGCCAAGCAACCCCGCCACGGACAGGACTGTCATCCAGAGTCCATACCGCTCCGCCCCGAGATACCCGGCAGTCAGAGGCACCGTGATGAGCGAAGCGCTAAGGCTCACAATCTTGGCGGCTGCGGACGACAACGCCGTCAAGCCCACTCGACGCATACGCTCCTGTGCCCGCCCTCCCTCAGTGGTCGTCTCATAGGGTTTCAATCGCACGACCGCATGCAGGCGCAGCCACATCTGACGCACATGTGCTCGCGTCACCAAGGAGTCAAGGAGTCCCACGGCGCAGACTACATATCAGAAAATCGACGCCGCAGGCGAGTCTCGCGACACGCGATTGCGCCTCCATGGCAGATGGGGATGGGCTAGGTCGCTCTCATAAAGGCCCGGGGCTGCGCAACGCGGCTCTTGCTGCGCGCTTGCGGAGTGTGGCAGAGTGAGTGCCATGGCGCGCTCGGCGCCACGGAGATCCGGCACATGAATCGTGTGGACACCATCGACTTCCCATTGGTTGATTCGAGCTATGATAACCAAGAGATAATTCGCTGTTTTGAGACAATTCTTTCGGGCCAGCTAACGATGGGCCCGCGGGTGCGGGAGTTTGAAGAGGTGTTTTGCGAGACGATTGGTGCATCCTATGGGCTCATGGTCAATTCCGGGTCGTCGGCTAATCTCTTGGCGCTTTCGGCCATCACCAATCCCACGCGACCACGCCGCCTGCTGCCGGGCGATAAGGTCGCCATTCCGGCTGTCTGCTGGTCTACCTCGCTGTGGCCGATCATCCAAAACGGGCTCATCCCGGTGCTGGTGGATGTTGATCCGGACACCCTCAATATGTCGATGCGCTCACTACACGACGCCTTGTCGAGGCATACTGTCAAGGCGCTCATGCTCGTGCATATCTTAGGGAACGCGACCGAGCTTGGCGAATTGATGGTCCTCGCGCGTGAGCGCGACCTGCTAGTGATCGAAGATACCTGTGAATCACTGGGTTCTCGTTTCCGCGGACAGTATCTGGGGACATTGGGGGAATTCGGCACTTTCAGTTTCTATTTTTCCCATCATATGACCACAATCGAGGGGGGCTTTGTCGTTACTAAGACGCAGGCCGACTGCGACTTGCTGAAATGCCTGCGGACGCACGGCTGGAGCCGGGAGCAAAGCAACCGCGCAGAGCTTGAGCTTCAGAACCCGAAGATCGATCCACGCTTCTTGTTCATTAATGCCGGATACAACGTGCGCCCCATGGAGGTTGTTGGCTGTCACGTAGTTTCGTGATCCACCGGCGGTTGCATCGCAGAGTGGTCCAGCGTTGGTTCTCCTGAGACGGGGGTAGAATTCGAGACGGCCTTGCGTGGAATTTTTGCGGGAAGG
>Ga0181518_10005453_pt1 | contig 11000 bp, 9 predicted proteins | sample PEATcosm2014_Bin_28_FD_119751 | JGI IMG/M metagenome (GOLD analysis project Ga0181518, IMG submission 119751) | Peatland microbial communities from MTU Mesocosm Facility, Houghton, MI, USA - PEATcosm2014_Bin01_60_metaG | ecosystem: Environmental > Terrestrial > Soil > Wetlands > Peat | place... | reverse complement strand
TCGGTGGAAAACAAACTGAGCGACGATACCAACGCCGGCAACCTCGGCGTCGATCTGACGTTGAAGAGCATTGAAGACTTCGAGCCCGAGCAGGTGGCCCGCAGGGTGTAACCGTTGCGCGAGCTGCTGGAGCTGCGCACCAAACTCTCCGACCTTGTAGGAACGCTTCAAGGCAACGAAAAGCTGGAGCGCCTGTTGCAGGACGTCATCAACAACACCTCCAAGCTCGAGCAGGTGCGCGCCGAGATGGCGGCAAAGAAACCCAAGGACGGAGAGCCCCATGGCAAAGCGTGAAGCTTCTGAGAAACCGGCCGCCGCGGCGGCCGCACAGGTAACCACTGGCCCCAGCCTTCTGGACCAGATCGTCCAGGAAGGCCGCGTCGGCCGCGATGAAGCCGCCCGCGAGTGGGGCCGCACACTGGTCTCCGAGTTCGTCAACCAGGTGCTCGACGGCCAGATGACCGTCTCGCCCGACCTCGAGGCGATGATCAACCAGCGCATCGCGCAGATCGACCACCTGTTGTCGCTGCAACTCAACGAAATCCTGCACCACCCCAGATTCCAGCAGATGGAAGCCACCTGGCGCGGCATCCGCTACCTGCTCGAAAACAGCGAGACCGGCGTCAACCTCAAGATCAAGGTTTTCAACAGCACCAAGAAGGAGATCCTCCGCGACCTCCAGCGCGTCCCCGAGTTCGACCAGAGCCAGATGTTCAAGAAGGTCTACGAACAGGAATTCGGCGTTTTCGGCGGCGAACCTTTCGCTTGCCTGCTGGGAGATTTCGAGTTCGGCCGCGGCCCCGAGGATATCGAGTTCCTGGAACGTATGTCGCAGGTGGCTGCGGCCGCCCATGCCCCCTTTATGGCGGCGGCCTCCGCCGAATTGCTCAACCTCGAAAGCTATACCCAGCTCGACGCGCCGCGCGATCTCGCCAAGGTCTTCGATACCACCGAGTACGCGCGCTGGAAAGGCTTCCGCCTCTCCGAGGACTCGCGCTACGTTTGCCTCACCCTGCCGCACGTGCTCATGCGCGTCCCCTATGGCAAGGACACCAAGCCCGTCGACGGCTTCCACTATGAAGAAGGCGTCACCGGCGAAGACCACTCCAAGTATCTGTGGGGCAATGCCGCCTATGCTCTCGGCGCCCGCATCTCCAACGCTTTCGCCCGCTACGGCTGGTGCGCCGCCATTCGCGGGGTGGAAGGCGGCGGCCTGGTGGACAGCCTGCCCACCCACACTTTCACCACCGAGCACGGCGACGTGGCCCTCAAGTGCCCTACCGAGACCATCATCACCGACCGCCGGGAGAAAGAGCTTTCCGACCTGGGCTTTGCGCCCCTGGTGCATTGCAAGGGTACCGATTACGCCGCGTTCTTCAGCGTGCAAACCTGCCAGAAACCCAAGGTCTACGACAAAGAGCAGGCCAACGCCAACGCCCGGCTCTCCGCCCAGTTGCCTTACATGCTGGCCGTCTCGCGTTTCGCCCACTATCTCAAGGCTATGATGCGGGATAAGATCGGCAGCTTCACGTCCCGCAAGGAATGTGAAACCTTCCTCAATAACTGGATCGTCAATTATGTGACGGAGGACGACACCGCTTCCCACGAAGTCAAGGCTCAGTACCCCTTGCGCGAGGCGCGTATCGAAGTAATCGAGAACAAGGCCAAGCCCGGCGTGTTCAAGGCCGTCGCTTTCTTGCGGCCTCACTTTCAACTGGAGGAACTCTCGGTATCTCTCCGCCTGGTGGCGGAACTGCCGAAGTCCGCTCGATAGCCGGCCCGCTTTTTTGGGTTGGCCGATATAGGTTCAATTGCCGGCAGCCGCCGGCGCATGGAGGATAGTTCACTATGGCAGGCGACCAAAAGTATTTTTTCTTGAATATGACCGGTGCCGGTGTCCACGGAGGCAGCCCTAAGGCCAACCACCTGGACTGGCTCGAACTGGACAACTGGGATTTCAGCATGAATCAGACGGCCGATCCTAACGTCAAGGGCGGACGGCCCTCCAAGACATCGGCCACCGGTCGGTTCGGGTTCTCGATCGTTCATAATGGCCCAAAACTCTTTAGTCTGGCGGCGAGCGGCCAATTCATCGGCCAGACGACCCCGATTGTCTTCGAAGCCGAGCGTAGCGGCCTGACCGCCGGCGGCGGCAGCACCGGCACTGGAGTTTATCTCCAGTTGACCTTTACCAAGGTGGTGGTGTCCCACCGCAGCCTGTCGGGAGACGACGGCCAAAAGATGGAGCATATCGAGCTGGTTTTTGAAAAGGTCCAGATCATGTACAAGCAGGTGGTCAACGGCGTCCTCGGGCCAGCTATGACTAAGAGCTATGACGCCAAGTCGAACCATGTTACCTAGAGCCGGAAAAGGAGACTAATCATATGTCGATGTATTTGGATGTTGTTGGTATTGCTGGCGAGAGCCTGAGCCCGGTCCCGAATTGGAAAGACAAAATCGACGACAACTCGATGGGCTATGACGTTTCCCAGAAGACGTCGCTCGAGGCCGGCAGCGGCCTGGTTGCCAGCGGCGCCATTTTCGGACCCATGCAAATCAGCAAGGTGATGGACAAGAGCACTCCGCTCCTGTGGTCCAAGCTCTGTGCGGGCGAGCCGATCGCCACGGTGACCATTCGCGTGAGCCGTCCCGGGGCCAACGCTATCGGGCCTGCGGGCGGTCTGTTCGAGGCGGAGAAGTATATTATGGAAAATGTCGTCGTGACGTCCTACCACACATCGGGTTCACCGGGTCCCGGCGGGCTGCCTATGGAGTCGTGGTCCCTGGCTTTCACCGCCATCACCGAGGTCTACCGGACAGTCGACGCCAAGGGTAACTTGCAGGCGGCTCAAACGGAGGGTTGGGATATTAACGGGAACCTGACACACACCGCCCCGGGGAGCGCCATGGGTAACCCGAGCTAGGTCGAGTGTGTGGCCACTGCACGGGAACTTTTCGATGCCGGCAAACTGAACGACGCCATCGAGGCGCTGGGCGCCGAGTTGCGTAACCACCCCGACGACGCGCAGCGTCGCACCTTTCTCTTCGAGTTGCTATGTTTCGCCGGTAACTGGGAGCGCGCCGACAAACAGTTGGACATACTCGCCGGCGCCGACAAAGACAAGCGGCTCGGCGCTTTGCTCTACCGCGCCGCTCTCAACGCCGAGCGCACGCGCCATGAGATGTTCGAAAAGCCCGCGGGCGGCGACCAGCCGCCCGCTCCTCCGGCCCCCGGCGGGAACCTGAACGGCAACCCGGCGCAGTCCATTGAGGACGCCGACCCCCGCGTCGGCGCGCGCCTCGAAATCTTCGCCGGCGAGAACTATATGTGGCTTCCCCTGGCTCACATAGCGCAGCTCGAAATCCAACCGCCCAAGCGCCTCCGCGATCTCTTGTGGATCCCCGCCACCATTCGGGCCGGGCCCGCTATTCAGGGCTCCGACCTCGGGCGTGTCCTGCTCCCCGCGTTGTCCCCGTTTTCCTTCAGGCATGCCGATGACGCCGTGCGCCTCGGCCGCATGACCGTCTGGGAATCCACCCCGGACGGCGGCGAGATTCCCTACGGACAAAAAATGCTCCTCGTGGATGGTGAGGAAGTGCCGTTGCTGGACGTGCGGAAGCTGGAAATCGCACCACCCGCGGCCACCTGATCCGCCATGCCCATCGACATCGAAGCTCTGCTGCAGCCGATTCCCGGCGGCCTACCCTCCGGTCCCGATCTCCGCTACCACCCCATCTCCGACCAGATCAAGGAAGCGCGCCGCGAAGAGGCCGATATCAGCCAGGGCGTCTGGGTGCTCGATGTCAAAGCCGCCGATTATCCGCTCGTCCTGAAGCTCTGTAAAGACGCACTTGGTAAGCGCGGCAAAGATCTGCAGATCGCCGGCTGGATGACCGAAGCGTTGCTCAAACTGGAAGGCTTCGCCGGACTCCGCCAGGGCCTGCAGTTGATCTATCGACTCCTGGAGACTTACTGGGATTCCGTCTATCCCCAAATGGAAGAGGACGGCGACCTCGAGCTCCGCGCCACCCCGCTTCGCTGGGTGGGGTCGCAACTCGATAGCGCCATCCGGCTCGTCCCTCTCACCAAGGGCGGGCACAATTGGTATCAATACAAAGAGTCCCTCACGATTGCCAACGAAGAGGACGCCCGCAACGACCCGGTGCGCCAGGCCGCCCGGGACGAGGCCATCGCCGACGGCAAGCTCACTCCCGAAGAATTCGATCGCGGCTTTGAAGCCACACCCGCTACCTTCAGCAAGCAGGTCTATGACGAACTTGGCTCGCTACTCGAATTTGTCGGCACGCTCGAGGAATTCTGCAACGAAAAGTTCGGCGACGCCTCGCCCGAATTCCGCCCCTTGCGCATCACCCTGGAGGAAGTCCATCAGTCCGCCCGCATTCTGATCAAGAGGAAAGGCATCTCCGACGCTCCCGACGTGGAGGAAACTGCGCCGGCTGAGCCATCCGAAGCCGCACCCGATGCCTTCGCGCCGCCGGATTCCGCGCCCGCCGCCCGCCAGGCTCCCCGCCGCGCCGGCGGCGGCGCCGAACCCGCCAGCCCCGAGGACGCCGTCGATCGCATCCTCGCCGCCGTCCGCTTTTTGCGCAAGCAGAATCCCGCCAACCCCGCGCCCTATCTGATTGCCCGCGCGCTGCGCTGGGGCGAACTGCGCGCCACCGGCGGCAATCCCGATCCGGCCGTCCTGCTCGCGCCTCCCACCGACGTTCGCGTTGCGCTCAAACGCCTCGCCGCAGAGGGATCCTGGGACCAGGTGCTCGAAACCGCCGAAGACGCCGCCACGCGTCCGTGCGGCCGCGCATGGCTCGACGTGCAACGCTATGTGTGCTACGGCCTCTCCTTCGGCGGCAATGACCCCGTCGCCCAAGCCATCCTTTCCGGCCTCAGGGCGCTGCTTGCCGATCTCCCGCAACTCGTCCAGTGGACCTTGGCCGACGACACTCCCACCGCCAATCCCGAGACCATGCAGTGGCTCAAGGATCAAAACGTGCTGCCCGGCCCGCCGCCCCCGCCGGCCGCGATCGGGGCGCCCGAGTCCGTGCAGGAGCGCTGGTCTCCGGCGCCCCCGCCTGCGGCCGATCACGAAACTGGCGAGCCCGCGCCGCCCGATCCCTACGATCTCGCCATGGAAGCGGCCCGCACCGGCCACGTCGAAGACGCCCTCGGCATCCTTTCCCGCGAGGTGGCTCACGAACGCTCCGGACGCGGGCGATTCCTTCGCCGCGTGCAACTGGCCCAGGTCTGCCTGGCCACCGGGAACAACGAAATCGGCCGCCCCATTCTGCAGGAAATCGCCGAAGAGATCCAGCAACGCCAATTGGAGGATTGGGAGAACACCGACCTGATCGCACAGCCGCTCGCCTTGCTCTACCGCTGTCTCGACGAGGCCGACGAGAAACGCAAACTCTACGCGCGCCTTTGCCGGCTCGATCCCTCGCGCGCACTGGGGTTGAAGTAGCCGTGGCCAGGAAGCTCACTCTCCGCACCATCCAGCCCTCCTTGATCGATCGCCTCATCGATCGCGAGCCCAACAACCGCAACGAGGCCGAAGGCGCTCGCGCCCAATCCCTCAAGGAACTCAAGGATGGCGTGCGCCGCGACCTCGAATGGCTGCTCAATACCCGCCGCACGCCCATTGAGCCGCCCACTTCTTCCAAGGAACTCCTCCGCTCGGTTTACTTCTTCGGCCTGCCCGATATCACCGGCGTGGCGCTCAATTCCTCCGAAGACCGCCATCGCCTGGCGCACATCGTGGAAGCCGCCATCGCCATCTACGAACCTCGCTTGCTGAATGTTACGGTCTCCATGAAGCCCCTGGCCGCCGACTCTCACATGCTGCGCTTCCAGATTGAAGCCCTGCTCCGCACCGAACCGGCCCCTGCCCGCGTCTTTTTCGATACCACTCTGGAGCTGATCAGCGGAGAATATGAGATTGGGGACGACAGTCGTGCGCGATGAACTGCTGGGTTACTACGAACGCGAGTTGACCTATCTCCGCCAGTTGGGCGGAGAGTTCGCCGCCCAATATCCCAAGGTCGCCTCCCGTCTCCAGTTGGAGCCCAACCGCTGCGAAGACCCGCACGTCGAGCGCCTCATCGAAGCGGTTGCCCTGTTGGCCGCCCGCATCCACCTCCGCCTCGACGACGACTTCCCCGAAATTACCCAGGCCCTCCTCAACGTCGTCTACCCGCACTACACCCGCCCCATTCCGTCGATGTCGATCGCCGAATTCCACCTGCGCGAGGGCAAGCTCACCACCTCTTTCGATGTCCCTCGCAATGCCACTCTGTTCTCGCGCCCCGTGGATGGCCTGCCCTGCACTTTCCGCACCTGCTACCAGACCACCGTCTGGCCCATGAGCGTGGTGGATGCCCAGTGGACCTCGCTCGATCGCCTCGACCCTCCCATCAAAGCTCCCGGCGCCGTCGCCGCCCTCCGCGTTCGCATCGATTGCTGGTCTGGCGTCCGTTTCGCCGCTCTGCCCCTGGACACGCTTCGTTTCTATCTCAATGGGGAGCCGCCGCTCATTCACTCGCTCTACGAGTTGCTCTGTAACAATTGCCGGTCGATTCTGCTGCGCGATCCCCGGCCCAAGTTCCGCCAGCGCCCCATCGAACTCTTTCCCGACGCTTTGCGCCCCGTCGGCTTCGCCGACGAGGAAGGCCTCATCCCTTACACCAACCGCTCTCTGGCCGCTTACCGCCTGCTGCAGGAATACTTCGCCTTCCCCGAAAAATTCTTCTTCCTCGATCTGCGCGGCATGGACGCCCTGCGCGCCGCCAATTTTCAGGACAGCGTCGAGATCCTCTTCCTGATCTCGCCGTTTGAGCGCGCCGACCGCCATGAGATCCTCGAGACCGGCGTCGGGTCGCGCACCATGCGGCTGAGCTGCACGCCCGTCATCAACCTCTTCCCCCATACCGCCGAACCCATCCAGATGGAGCAGACCCGCTACGAGTATCCCGTCGTGCCCGATCTCCGCCACGGCCGCACGCTCGAAGTCTTCTCCATCGACGAAGTCGCCTGCACCTACGAAAAAACCGGCGAGACCGTCAAGTTCGAACCCTTCTTCTCCTTCCGCCATGGTTCCAGCCAGAAGGAGCCAACCTTCTGGAACGCCGTCCGCCGCCAGTCCGGCCCCGATGGCGGCGGCTCCACCCAGGTCTTTCTGTCCCTGGTCGATCTCACCGGCCGCCCCATCTCGTTCGATCTCGATACGCTCACCATGCGTTGCACCTGCTCCAACGGCGAGCTGCCTTCGCGCCTCCCGTTCGGCGAGGAGAATGGCGATTTCGATCTCGAAGGCGGCTCCGCCATCGAGCGCATCGTGGCTCTCCGCAAACCCACTCCCACCCTGCGCCCGGCCGTCGGCCGCGAGGCCCTCTGGCGCCTCATTTCCCACCTCTCGCTCAACTATCTTTCGCTCGTCGAAGGCGGCCGCGAGGCGCTCCAGGAAATCCTGCGTCTCTACCAAGGCTCCTCCCCGCAACTCGAACAGCAGGTCGAAGGCATCGCCGGCGTGCGCAGCGAACGCCGTTTCGCTCGCGTGGTCGGCGATCACGGCATTTCCTTCGTGCGCGGCATGCGCGTGGAACTCGAACTCGACGAGGACCGCTTCGTGGGCGGCGGCGTCTACCTCTTTTCCAGCGTCATCGAACATTTCCTGGCGCTGTACGTTTCCATGAACAGCTTTAGCCAGTTGGCGGTGAAAACTCATCAGAGAAAGGAGTTGCTCAAGGAATGGGCCCCCAGAGCCGGGAACCGGATTCTTCTCTGAACCTGGAAGCGTTGCCCGAACGGCTCCGCGCGCATCCCGGGGATTTCTCGTTCTTTCAGGCCGTCCGCCTGCTGCAGCGGTTAGCCGAAGTCGAGAACCCCATCGGTTCCTTCGACCAGCCCTCGCGGGAGGCCGTACGCATCGGCGTGCGCCCGTCCCTCAGCTTCCCGCCCACGGAGATCCAGTCCCTCCAGGACAATCCCGGCGGCCCGCTCAAAATGAGTGTCAGCTTCTTCGGCCTCACCGGACCCCTCGGCGTCCTCCCCACCCGCTACTCCGAGCTGCTCATCGAGCGCCTGTACGCCCACGATGCCACCCTCAAGGATTTCTTGGACATCTTCAACCACCGCATGATTTCGCTGCTCTACCGCGCCTGGGAAAAATACCGCTTCCCGGTGGCCTACGAGCGCACCGGCGCCGACGCCTTCACCGGATACATGCTTTCGCTCATCGGCCTCGGCACTCCCGGCTTGCAGGACCACCAGGCCATCCCCGATCAGGCTCTGATTGGCTACGAAGGCCTGCTCGCCCAGTACCCGCGCTCCGCTTCGGCATTCCGCCAGATGCTCTCGGACTATTTCGAAATCCCCGTCGAGGTTCAGCCCTTCGCCGGCTCCTGGCGCCCGCTCGATCCCAGCTTCCGCACCTGCTTCTCCGAAGGCTACTCGCAATCCGGACAACTCGGCGTGGGTGTCGTGCTCGGCGACGAGGTCTGGGATCAGCAATCCGTCGTGCGCAGCAGCCTCGGCCCCTTGACCCTCAGTCAGTATAAGGATTTTCTGCCCGGCGGCAGCGCCCATGAACCCCTCAAAGCCCTTTCGCGCTTCTTCTGCGGCGACGACCTCGATGTGGAAGCGCAACTCATCCTCAAACGCGAGGAAGCCCCGCGCTTCTCGCTCGGCGCCGAGGGCTCCCCGCCGGTCCAACTCGGCTGGATCTGCTGGATGTTTTCCAAAGCCCTGGGCCGCGACCCAGATGAAACCGTGCTGCGCCTCTGGGAGGAGCCGCCGGGCCGTCGAATCTAACGAAGAGATACCAATATGAACGTCAACCTGAAGTCGCTAATCGAAAAATTGACTCCATCCGCCCGCAACGCGCTGGAAGCCGCCGCCGGCCTGTGCGTCACGCGCACGCACTACGATGTCGAAGTCGAACACTACCTCATGAAGCTCCTCGATGACGGCCCCGGCGACTTCGAAAAAATCCGCCGCCGTTTCGGGGTGGACGATTCCCGCCTTACCGCCGATCTCACACGCTCGCTCGACGCCCTCAAGACCGGCAACGCCCGCAACCCCGCCTTCAGTCCCAGCATGGTCAAAATGCTCTCCGCGGCCTGGCAGGTCGGCTCGCTCGAATTCGGCCACGAAGAGATCCGCACCGGCTCGACCATCCTGGCCCTGGTATCCGATCCTGAGCTCGCCCGCATGACCCGCGAGATCAGCAAGGAACTGTCGAAGATCGACGCCCAAGCCTTGCAGAAGGAATTCGGAGCCATCCTGGCCGGATCGCCGGAGGATATGGAGACCGCCGTGGCCGCGCCCGGCGGTGGCCCGGCTCCCGCCGGCGGCGCTCCGCGTCCCGATGGCAAGAAGAGCAAGCTCGATCAGTTCACCATTGATCTCACCGCCAACGCCCGCGCCGGCAAAATCGATCCGGTCCTCGGCCGCGACCGCGAAATCCGCCAGGTCGTCGACATCCTCATGCGCCGCCGCCAGAACAATCCCATCCTCACCGGCGAGGCCGGCGTCGGCAAGACCGCCGTCATCGAAGGCTTTGCCCTGCGCGTCGCCGCCGGCGACGTCCCGCCTCCCTTGCAGAACGTCGCCATCCGCTCGCTCGATCTCGCGCTCCTGCAGGCCGGCGCCGGCGTCAAAGGCGAATTCGAAAACCGCCTCAAAGGCCTCATCGAAGAGGTCAAGTCCTCGCCCACTCCCATCATCCTGTTCATCGACGAGGCCCACACCATGATCGGCGCCGGCGGCCAGGAGGGCCAGGGCGATGCCGCCAACATCCTCAAGCCCGCGCTCGCCCGCGGCGAGCTCCGCACCCTCGCCGCCACCACCTGGTCCGAGTACAAGAAGTATTTCGAAAAAGACGCCGCTCTCGCCCGCCGCTTCCAGGTGGTCAAGGTTGAAGAGCCCGAAGAGTTGCAGTGCATGGTGATGCTGCGCGGCATCGCTCCCGCGCTCGAAAAGCACCACGGCGTCCGCATTCTCGATGAGGCCGTCCAATCCGCCGTGCGCCTCTCCCACCGCTATATGGTGGGCCGCCAGCTTCCCGACAAGGCCGTCAGCGTGCTCGACACCGCTTGCGCCCGCCTGGCCCTGGGACACAATTCCACGCCTCCGCCCATCGAAGACGCCACCCGCCGCCAGCAGGATCTCGACGTGCAGGAGCGCATCCTCCAACGCGAAACCTCGACCGGCGCCGATCACGCCGAGCGCCTCGAAAAAATCGCCTCCGATAAGGCTGCCGTCGAAGCCCAGCTAGCCACCCTGCGCGAGCATTTCGAAAAGGAGCGCGAACTGGTCGCGCAGATCCGCGAACTGCGCTCGAGGCTGGAAGGCGAGTTGCCTCCCGCGGAAGCTGTGGCCGCCCGCGCCCAGGTCGCCGCTCTCAACGCCACCCTCGATCAACTGCAAGGCGAGCAGCCCCTCATGCGCGTCTGCGTGGACGCCCAGACCGTCGGCGAAGTCATCGCCGCCTGGACCGGCATCCCCCTCGGCAAGATGCTCAAAGACGAGGTCACGACCGTCCTCGAGCTCGAGCACCACCTCGGCCGCCGCGTCATCGGCCAGGGGCACGCCCTCGCCGGCATCTCCGAACGCATCCGCACCGCCCGCGCTTCGCTCGACGATCCCGGCCGGCCCATCGGCGTCTTCCTGCTCGCGGGCCCCTCCGGTGTCGGCAAGACCGAAACCGCTCTGGCTCTCTCCGACCTGCTCTATGGCGGCGAAAAGAACCTCATCAGCATCAACATGTCGGAGTTCCAGGAATCCCATACCGTTTCCACTCTGAAGGGCTCGCCTCCCGGTTACGTCGGCTATGGCGAGGGCGGCGTGCTCACCGAAGCCGTCCGCCGCCGTCCTTATGCCGTAGTGCTCCTCGACGAAGTCGAAAAAGCTCACCCCGACGTCCTCGAGCTGTTCTACCAGGTCTTCGACAAGGGCGTCATGGAAGATGGCGAGGGCCGCGAAATCG
>Ga0181518_10005451_pt1 | contig 11002 bp, 10 predicted proteins | sample PEATcosm2014_Bin_28_FD_119751 | JGI IMG/M metagenome (GOLD analysis project Ga0181518, IMG submission 119751) | Peatland microbial communities from MTU Mesocosm Facility, Houghton, MI, USA - PEATcosm2014_Bin01_60_metaG | ecosystem: Environmental > Terrestrial > Soil > Wetlands > Peat | place... | reverse complement strand
GCTCACTAATACATTGCTAATACGCAGAACGACAGGCAAGAGTTCCTTGCAATCGTCTTCTGGCAGTCTTTTTCTCGTTATGCTGGGGACCGGCAATCTTTTTCATTTGTTCGTAAGTGAAATAGTATAGCTGACGCGCCGCCGCCCTTTCCGCTATGGCGGGGGCAAACTCTGCGAACGATAACGTTGCGAACATTAACCTTGCGAACAATAACTGATGATGTTCCAGCAGCTAAGGACTCGAAAAAGAACGTGCGCAATCTCAGACTGATCCTCTCGTACGACGGCGCCGAATTCTCCGGCTGGCAGGTGCAGCCCGGCCGCACCACTGTGCAAGGCGCGCTGGCCTCAGCCATTGGACGCTTGAGCGGAGAAAATGTACTGCCCCAGGGCTCCGGCCGGACCGATGCCGGTGTGCACGCGCTGGCCCAGGTGGCTAGTTTTGCGACGGCGTCCGCCATTCCAACCGAGAATTGGACCAACGCTCTGAACGGGATTCTGCCGGCTTCCATTCGGGTGCTGGAGGTCGCCGAGGCCGCGCCCGAGTTCCACGCGCGCAAGTCGGCGCGCGCCAAGACCTATCGCTATCGAATTCACCGAGGGGCAATCTGTCCGCCGTTTTTGGCGCGGTACGTGTGGCATTACCCGTATCCGCTTGAGGAATCGGCCATGGTTGCAGCCGCTGAAGTGGTGGTGGGCGAGCACGATTTTACGTCGTTCGCGGCGGTCGACCCGGAGCGGGTGGAACGGATGGCGGCCGGGGAGAATACTCACACCACTAACGTCCGAACAATTTTTTCGTCCGTTTGGACGCGCGAAGGCGAAGAGCTGATCTACACGGTTCGCGGCAGCGGATTTCTTCATCACATGGTGCGGAACCTGGTCGGCACATTCCTGTTGATAGGGAAGGGAACCGTTGGCCGGGACGATTTCGTCCGCATTCTCGCCGCGCGCAAGCGCACTGCGGCCGGCCCGACCGCGCCCGCCAGCGGGCTGTATCTGGTCGAAGTCGAATACTGACCCGAAGGCTCTCAGTTTTTGTCATCCTGAGCGAAGCGAAGGACCTATGTAATCCGGCGCTGCGAGCAAATGCATAGGTCCTTCGCTTCGCTCAGGATGACAATTCCCATGAAGGTTGAAGACTCTGGCGCGTCCGTTCCGTCCCGCGTACACTTCTTCGGAGATGGCCGCCAACCTCGAATTCGCCGTCTCCCGCATCGCCTCCGTGAACCCGGCGACGGGCGAAGTTCTGGGCGAACTGGACAGCGCGGGTCCGGCCGAAGTCCGCGCCGCTGTTGCCCGCGCGCGCGCCGCGCAGCCGGAATGGAGCGCCTGGGGCATCCGCAATCGTGTCCGGATATTGCGCCGCTTCCAGCAAATTCTCCTCACCCACAAAACCGACATCGCGCGGCGCATCACGCAGGAAGCGGGCAAGCCCCTGGTCGAAGCGCTCGTCACCGAGGTTCTGGTCGTGCTCGACGCGGCGCGCTTCCTCATCGACAACGCCTTCGCGATCCTGCGCGAAGAAAAGCTGCCGCACGGAAATCTCGCGCTAAAGACCAAGTCAGGACGCATTCTGCGCGAAGCCTATGGCGTCGTCGGAATCATTTCGCCGTGGAATTATCCCTTCTCGATTCCGGCGACCGAGGCCGTGGCGGCCCTGGTTGCGGGCAATGCCGTCGTGCTCAAGCCTTCGGAATTGACGCCGCTGATTGCGCTCGAACTGCAGGCGTTGCTCGGCGAGGCTGGAGTTCCCGACGAAGTTTTCCAGGTGCTGCCGGGTGAAGGCGAAACTGGGGCGGCGCTGGTGAAGAGCGAAATCGACAAACTGGTCTTCACGGGAAGCGTCGCCACGGGCCGGCGAATTGCGGAGATCGCCGCCGAACGCCTGCTCCCGGTGGTGCTCGAACTGGGCGGCAAGGACCCCATGCTGGTGCTCGAAGATGCCGACATCGACGTCGCATCAAGCGGCGCCGTCTGGGGAGCGTTCGTGAACGCGGGCCAGACCTGCCTGTCGGTCGAGCGCTGCTACGTGCATCGTAGTTTGTATGCGGCGTTTGTCGACGCCTGCAGGGAGAAGGCGCGCAAACTACGCGTCGGCAATGGCATGCATGAAGCCACCGAACTCGGCCCCATGATCCACGAGCGGCAAGTGCGCGTGGTGGAATCGCAGGTCGAGGATGCAAGGCAGCGCGGCGCCCGCGTGATGGCCGGAGGCGGGCGGCTGCGCGAACTCGGCCCAACATTTTTTGCGCCCACAGTTTTAGCCGACGTCGATCACAGCATGCGCGTGATGCGGGAAGAGACGTTCGGTCCAGTGCTGCCGATCGCGCCGTTCGCCAGCGATGCCGAGGCCGTCCGCCTGGCCAACGATTCCGACTACGGACTGGCCGCCAGCGTGTGGACCGGCGATCGCGCCCGCGGCGATCGCCTGGCCCGCCAGATCGACGCCGGCACGGTGATGGTGAACGACGCTGTGTCGTGTTTCAGCATCAGCGAAGCTCCGCACGGCGGCGTGAAGTCGAGTGGCCTGGGGCGCACGCATGGGCGCTGGGGACTGGAAGAAATGGTGCGGGTGAAGTATCTCGACAGCGAGCGCCTTCCGCGCATGAAAAAAATCTGGTGGTTCGGCTACGGCAGCGGATTTACGGGCGAAATGGAAGGCTTCCTCGACCTGCTCTACGCCCGCCCGCTGCGAGAAAAACTGAAAGCCGGAGTGCGCGCGGCCGGAGCGCTGTGGCGGAGAAAATTGTAGGAGCAGACCCGCTGCGAGCTGCGAGCGACGAGCTGCGAGCAGGCCTGAAGGTGTGAGGTTGCTCGCTCGAAGCTCGTAGCTCGAAGCTCGCAGCCGTCCCCGATCGAATGAAAGGAAAGTAGAGCACTGATGGCCGACACCCGCGCTTTCCTGCGCCACACCCTCGCCACCATGGCCTATCGCGGAGGGAAAGCCATCCGCAACGCTGGGCCGAGTTTCGCCGAATATGGCTCGGCCGAAACTTCGCGCACGCCGGCGAAGATTCTCGCGCACATCGGCGACCTCATGGACTGGGGACTCGCCATGTCCGAGGGCCGGCGCGAGTGGCACGACTCGGTTCCGCTCGCGTGGGAGAAAGAATGCGAGCGCTTCTTCGCCGCGTTGAAGAAGTTTGACGACTACCTGGCGTCGGAAAAACCGCTCGAAGTGTCGGCCGAAAGATTATTTCAGGGCCCGATTGCGGACGCGCTCACCCACATCGGCCAGATCGCAATGCTGCGGCGGATGGCCGGCGTCCCCATGAAGGGTGAAAACTATTTCGTAGCCGAAGTTACGGTCGGACGCGTCGGCGCGGATCAAGCGCCGCCGCGCAAGGAGTTTTGACTAGTACCGTGACCGCATGATGATTAGAAAGTGAGTAGCGCCGGCATCCTTCGACTTCGCTCAGGACAAGCCTTGCCGGTTGTCCCGAGGGCGTCTCGCCCTCGGCGCGGCGGGCGAGGACGCCCGCCGGACAGCCGCCGGGACGGCGGCGCTACTCTGAGCGGTAAAACTGTACAAATCATGTAGTCACGGTACTAACAGCGTGAAGCTTAAGGTGGAAGGACGGGCGTCTTGCGGAGCCTGCCCTGAGCGCGTTCGAAGGGTCCAGTCGGGCGCGGACACCCGACTCTCCATCAAACAAAATGCTCAAAGCTGCTGGCTTGAGTCGCTAAACAAACTGAAGTTCCGGCGCGCGCGGCAGCGCCCCGATTTCCGCGGCCAGGCGGTAGTAAAGCGCAAGTCCCTCCAGGCACGGAGGGTCGAGATAATAATGGATGTTGTGCGTCAGGTAGACGCGCACGAACTCGACCGTAAGGCCGAGGCGCGGCGCCCACTCCTGCGCGATGGCTTCGAGTTTTTTCGGCGACAGCCCATGATCGCGTGACTGCTTGAAAGCCTCGGTGATCGCTCGCCCGTTTCGTCCGTCAAGCGCCTGCTTACGAATCGCCCAGAAAGCGAAGACGAAAGATTTTCCCGTGCGCGCCACCCACTCCTCGGCCAGGTCGAGCGTGAAGTGGCGCGTCCGGTCGACCTGCAGCGCCGGGTCTCCGATGAGCAACGCCGCATCGCAAGCGCCGAGCATGGCGTCGAGGTCCGGAGCCATCGGCTTATAATCGCGCGCTCCGCCCAGCCACTTTGCAAACAGAATCTTGGCCAGCGCCACCGACGTCAACGAAGAAGTGTCCAGCGCCACCGTGCGCACCTGCCTCCGCAACGACTGCTTTGACAAGCGATTGATGGGCACTTTGCTGACCAGCAAGATGGACCGCACCGCCCGCCGCGCCGCAATCGCGACCTCCGGAATGATGACGAGGTCGGGAACCGTCGCGTAAGCCGCTGCCGGAATGATGCCAATATCGGCCGTTCCCGCACGCAAAGCATCGGCGCAGGCCGAGGGGAGGGTGTAGGAAGTATCAAAGCTATCGCCCGCGCCTGGCTCGGCATGCTCAAAATCCCACATGAGAGGCGCCGTGTTCAGGTAGGAAATGGCCGAGATCTTTAACCGGCTCATCACTTTACGAATTCTACCAAAAGTGATGTGCGCGCCATCCTTGACAGCGTTTCACGCCGCAGGCTAGGGTCGCGCCATATGTCGAATAACATTGCCATTTCCAACCCAGCCGTTGCCGTCAACCCCGCTTCCTACCAGGCCACCTACTGGCTCGCGCTGGCCCTGACCGCGGGATTGGGCCCCACGCGCATCAGGAAACTGATCGAGCGGTATGGCACGGCCGACCGCGTCTTCCAGGCCAGCTTGACCGAACTCGAAGCCACCGGGATGCGCGCCGTTTCCGCGCAATCGGTGGCCACGGGAAAGTCGCTCGAACTCGCGCAGCAGGAATGCGTGAAGGCGGCTGAAGCGGGCGCCAGAATCATTTCACTCAGCGATCCCGAATATCCGTCACGCCTGAAGGAAATTTACGATCCACCAGTAATCCTGTTCGTCAAAGGAAGCATCGAAGTGCTGGCCCAGCCCGGCATCGCGATGGTGGGAACGCGTCATCCCACGCCTTACGGCAGCGGCATGGCCGAACGTCTCTCCACCGACCTCGCCGCGCGCGGCCTGGTGATCATCAGTGGATTGGCTCGCGGCATCGACACCGCGTCGCATCGCGGCGCCGTCGCCAGCAAAGGAAAAACCGTCGCTGTCCTCGGCACCGGAATTGACGTCATGTACCCCAGAGAAAACACGCGCCTCGCCGAACAAATCGTGGCCCTCGGTGGCGCGCTGATCACCGAGTTCCCCGTCGGAACCTCGCCGACGCCGCAGAATTTTCCCATCCGCAATCGGATCATCAGCGGCATGTCGGCCGGCGTGCTGGTAGTTGAAGCCGCGGAATACAGCGGCACGCGCATCACATCCCGCCTCGCGCTCGAACAAAATCGCGACGTCTATGCTGTCCCAGGCAACGTGACCAACAAAGGTTCGTGGGGCCCGAACACGCTGATCAAGCAAGGAGCGAAGCTCGTCGCCACCTGGGAAGACGTGTGGGAAGAGCTTCCGACGGACGTGCAAGCCGCGCTCACTTCCCTGCAGAATGAATCTCCCGAACCGGAAACCGCATCTCTATTCCCGGACGAGGCGACCTCGCCCCGCGAAAGAAATATCCTCAAGTTGCTGAAGGCCGACGAATCCACGCACATCGATCAGCTGGTCGAATTGCTGGAAAACGAAATGTCCTCCTCGGAAATCTTCGCCGCTCTCTTCGAACTGGAGCTCAATGGGAAAGTGAAGCAGTTGCCGGGGAAGAATTTTGTGAAGAGCTTCTAGTTGTCAGTTATCAGTTATCAGTTTTCAGTAAAACCGGAGGGCTCGTGCAAAGTTTCCGCAGTCTTCGAGTCTGGGAGAAGTCGCACCGGCTGACTTTGGATGTCTATGCATCCAGCAAAGCGTTTCCTCGCGAAGAGATGTACGGTTTGGTAAATCAGATGCGGCGCGCCTCCGCATCTATCGGGATGAACATCGCGGAGGGCTGCTGCAGAAAAGGTAGTGCGGAAATGGCTCGGTTTCTGCAGATTGCCATGGGATCAGCAAGCGAACTTGAGTACCAGCTTTTGCTAGCTCACGACCTCGACTATTTGCGGAATCCGGAGTACGAGAGGCTTGCAACGCAAGCAGTTGAAGTCAAGCGAATGGCGTCATCCCTGATGCAGAAGGTGAAGGCTTGTTAACTGAAAACTGATAACTGATAACTGAGAACGGGTTGTTGCATTCCGCCAATTCGTGCTAGCTTCAATTTCATTGCCGCCACATTGAGGAACCATTGTCCAAAGGTCTAGTCATTGTCGAATCGCCGGCTAAGGCGAAAACTATCCAGAAATATCTGGGCAAGGGATTCACGGTGGATGCCTCTTTCGGCCACGTGAAAGACCTGCCCAAGAGCAGCCTGGGCGTCGACGTCGAAAACCATTTCGATACGGAATACGTCGTCATCCCCGGAAAAGAGAAAATCCTGGCCAAGCTGAAAAAGCTGGCCCTCTCGGCCGACCGCATCTACCTCGCGCCCGACCCGGACCGCGAAGGCGAAGCCATCGCCGCCCATCTCGCCGACGAACTCGGCGAAGACTCAGGCAAGAAGAAAAAGACCAAGGGAAAAGCGAAAACCACAAAGCCCGACGCCAAGGCCAAAACAAAGACGGACGACATCGGGGACGATGCCCGCATCCGCCGCGTGACCTTCAACGAAATCACGCAGCGCGCCGTCAAGGCCGCTTTCGAGCATCCCCGCGACATCGACCGCAAGCTGGTGGACGCGCAGCAGACCCGGCGCGTGCTCGATCGCCTAGTGGGCTACCAGGTTTCTCCTCTCCTGTGGGACAAAGTCCGCCGCGGTCTTTCCGCCGGTCGGGTGCAGACCGTCGCGCTCCGCCTGATCGTCGATCGCGAACGCGAAATCAAAGCCTTCGACAAAAAAGAATACTGGACCATCGACGCCCATCTCGCTGCCGCTAAGCCGCCGGCATTCGACGCGCGCTTCCTCGGCAAGGGCGAAGAGAAAATCGAAATCCCGAACGGTGAGGAAGCGGAAAAGATCCGTCTGGCGCTCGAAAAGGCCGATTGGGTAGTTCGCTCGGCGGAAAAGAAAGAGCGGCGCCGCAACGCAACTCCTCCATTCACCACCAGCAAGCTGCAACAGGATTCCTCGCGCAAACTGCGCTTCAGCGTGAAGCGCACCATGATGATCGCGCAGCGCCTCTACGAAGGCGTCGAACTCGGCGACGAAGGATTGGTTGGCCTGATCACCTACATGCGTACCGATTCGACCCGCGTTTCCGCCGAGGCAGTCGCCGAGGTGCGCGAGTACATCACGAGCGAGTACGGCGCCAACTATTTGCCCGAGACTCCCAACACATATAAGGAGAAGAAAGAAGCGCAGGCCGCGCACGAGGCCATTCGCCCGACTTCGGCGGCGCGCCATCCCGACCAGGTCAAGCAATATCTGCATGAAGACGAATTCAAAGTTTACAAACTGATCTGGCAGCGCTTCGTCGCCTCGCAGATGAATCCCGCCGTGTTCGACCAGACGACGGTCGAAATTGACGCCAAGTCCGGAAGCGACGTCTACCAATTCCGCGTCACTGGCTCAGTTCCGAAGTTCGACGGCTTCCTCAAGGTGTACGAGGAGGCGAAAGACACGAAGGACGAGGAAGACGAAGAGCTGAAGCACAAGCTCCCACCGCCCGAAGCCGTGCAGAAGCTGACGCTGAAGTCGCTGCTCCCCGAGCAGCATTTCACCGAACCGCCTCCGCGTTTCAACGAAGCTTCGCTGGTGAAGGAACTCGAAGAGCGCGGCATCGGCCGGCCTTCCACCTACGCGACGATTCTCAGCACCATTCAGGAGCGGCAGTACGCGCAGAAAGTCGGCGGCAAGTTCACTCCCACGGAGATCGGCCTGGTCGTCACCGATCTGCTGGTCGAGAATTTTAAGGATATTTTCGATTTCCAATACACCGCGCGCCTGGAAGAAGAGCTCGACGAGATTGAAGAAGGCAAGCAGACGGGGAATGAAGCGCTCACCGAGTTTTACAAGAAATTCGCCAAGGATCTCCGATACGCCGAGAAGCACATGGAAAACATCAAGCGTATGGAGAAACCCACCGACGAAAAATGTGAGCTCTGCGGCGCGCCGCTGGTCATCAAGTGGGGCAAGCACGGTTCGTTCTACGCTTGCAGCACCTACGACAAGGAAAATCCCGACACCTGCAAATTCACCAAAGAGAATCCCATTAATCTGCCCGACCTCGACTCGGCCGATATACAGGAGACTGCACAGGAGGAATACTGCGAAAACTGCGGCCGCGTGATGGTGCTCAAGCGCGGACGCTTCGGCCAGTTCATGGCCTGCACCGGTTATCCCGATTGCAAGACGACGCGGCGTCTCGATCAGGGCAAGAGAGTGCCCGACATTCCGCTCGATGAAACCTGCCCGCTGTGCAAGCGCAATTTGATCCTGCGGCATGGCCGGTACGGCGAGTTCACTTCCTGCAGCGGATATCCCGAATGCAAATATGTGAAGCAGAACTTCATCGGCGTGAAGTGCCCGGAATGCAAGGAAGGCGAACTCGTCGAAAAGCGCGCCCGCAAGGGCAACACTTTTTACGGATGCGGAAATTATCCGAAGTGCAAATTCACTTCCGCGGCGAAACCCGTCCCCGAGAAGTGTCCGCAGTGCGGAAATGAATACCTGGTGGAACGGCTGCGCAAAGACGGAGCGGTCATCGCGTGTCCGAACAAAGAATGCGATTACGAACGCGCGGTTGAAGGCGGAACTGGCGACGCAGCAAAAGCCTGACGAAGATCGGGCTCTTAGTTTGAAATCTCTCAAAATCGCAAGCCGTAAGAGAACGTCATAACCAACGAGGCGAAAAATGGCAAATAAAGCGACACCGCACGATGCAAGTCTGATTCTGAAACTCTACGATCTCCGTCGTGAAGCGGAGATGCGCAAGGCAAGAAACTGGTTTGGCGCGGAATTCTGGCCGCAGAGCGCCGACGATGTCCTAAAGGTTGTGAATTCGTTTGGCAGCCAGGAAAACGCCTGGCTTCGTCAGGTAGGCAGCTATTGGGAGATGGCCGCATCGCTGGTCGTACACGGCGCCCTCTCTGAAGAGCTGTTTCTCGCCAGCAGCGGTGAACTGCTTTTCATCTTCGCCAAGATTCATCCCTTCCTGAAAGAACTCCGGGAGAAGATGAACAATCCCGAGGCGTACGCGAATATCGAGAAGGTCGCCACGGGGTCGAAGCTGGCCCGCAAGCGGTTGGAACGCGTCTCGAAGAATGTTGAGAATCGGCGCAAAGCTATGGCCAAGCCGGCGAAGAAGGGCTGAGCGTAGACCGAGCGCTCTTCATTTTGTACGCTTTTTTGTCGCCGCCCATCTGCTATTCTAAACGGGTTGTGCGGATGCTCTGGTGGTTCCTCATACTGGGAGTCAGTGCGGCCGTAGTGGTGTGCGCCGCGCTTGCCCTCTATATGCGGGTCCGGCGGCAGATGAAGCGCGCCGCAGCCCACCGAGCGGAACTCGACGGCCTGGACCACTCGTCGCCGCCTGAGGGATGATCTCCTGCGACGTCCGCCACCAGGAAAGGAACGCCATGTCTAGAGAAGCGACTCGAGTTTTCGGGCAGTCCCTAGGCCGGGAAAAGGACAAGGGAAGGGAATGGGCGAAGCAGGCGGCCATCGTTATCGCCGCCAGCCTCTTCGTCGCCTTGTGTGCGCGTGTGACTGTGCCGCTGCCCTTCACGCCGGTTCCGCTGACGCTGCAGAACTTTGGCGTCCTGGCCGTGGGCTTGCTCCTCGGCTCGCGCCGCGGTTTCGCCGCGCTCGCGCTCTACCTGGCCGAAGGCGCCTGTGGAATGCCCGTATTCAGCCTGGGCGGAGGCATTGCCTACCTCCTCGGCCCCACCGGCGGATTCCTTATGGCCTATCCGCTCGTGGCTTTCGTCGCGGGCTGGATCTACGAGCACACGGAGCGCCGTTTTGTCTGGGCCGCGTTTTCGGCCATGGTTGCGGAGGTGGTGCTTTTCGCCGGCGGAGTCAGTTGGCTTGCCGTCATCTATCACTCCGTTGCTCGGGCGCTTAGCTTTGGCCTCTACTGGTTCGTCTTTGCGGAAATCATCAAGGTGCTGATGGCGGCCGCCGTCGCCGCGCGCTGGCACCAACGCCGTTCTGCGCAGCTTTGAGCGAAACGTTTTTGAACGAACAACGAAGTGAGCGAGACTTTTTGGGTGGAGCATAGCCCCTCGGTGGTGATCACTGGGAACCTGGCATTGAAGTTTATAGAACAGGACTACAGAATCTTATGAGTGCAGTATCTTCCACCGTGCGCGAAATCACTGTAGCGCACAGCCCCGACTCCGACGACGCCTTCATGTTTTATGGCTTGGCCACGAACAAAGTTCGCGTGCCCGGGCTGAAGTTCACCCACACCCTGGGCGACATCGAAACGCTGAACCGGCAGGCGCAAGAAGGCGTCGGCGTTTATGACGTGACTGCAATTTCCTTCCACGCCTTCCCCTATATTCAGGAAAACTATGCGCTGATGTCGTGCGGCGGCAGCGTGGGAGACGGTTATGGTCCCATGCTGGTTTCCACCCGGTCTTTCACGCAGGACGAAATCAAGCGCAAGAAAATCGCGGTGCCCGGCAAACTCACCACCGCCTACCTGGCGCTCGAACTGTTCGCGCCCGGAGTTGAAGTGGAAGTCGTCCCCTTCGATCAGATCATCCCGCAGATTCTCGAAGGCAAATACGAGGCCGGCCTCATCATCCACGAAGGCCAGCTAACTTACGACAAGTCGGGACTATACCGCGTAGTCGATCTCGGCAAATGGTGGCAGAAAGTCACCGGCCTGCCGTTGCCCCTCGGAGGAAACGCCATCCGGCGCTCGCTCGGCAAGGAAACGATGAAGAGCGTGACCCAGGCTCTGCGCGAGAGCATCCAGTACGCCATCGATCATCGCGAAGAAGCCCTCGCCTACGCCATG
>Ga0181518_10005449_pt1 | contig 11013 bp, 9 predicted proteins | sample PEATcosm2014_Bin_28_FD_119751 | JGI IMG/M metagenome (GOLD analysis project Ga0181518, IMG submission 119751) | Peatland microbial communities from MTU Mesocosm Facility, Houghton, MI, USA - PEATcosm2014_Bin01_60_metaG | ecosystem: Environmental > Terrestrial > Soil > Wetlands > Peat | place... | reverse complement strand
ACCGATGTCGCCTGGGCGATGATCTTTCCCGGCGCCGGGCCTTTGCCGCGCCATCCGAGCCAGCTCTATGAGGCGACCCTCGAGGGCCTTGTGCTGTTTCTTGTGCTCTTCGTCGCGGTCCGCCTTGGCGCGCTGCGCCGGCCGGGGCTCGTCACCGGCATTTTCGCCGTCGGCTACGGCGCGGCGCGGGTCGCGTCCGAATTTTTTCGCGAGCCCGATCCGCAGCTCGGCTTTCTGTTTGGAGGGGCAACCATGGGAATGCTGCTGTCGCTGCCGATGATCGCCGTCGGCGGCGTGTTCATCGGCCACGCGCTCCGCACGAAGGCGGCGCTGGCATGACCGCGCTTGAGGCGATCCTGCGCGAGATGATCCTCGAAAGCGGGCCGATCAGCCTCGAGCGCTATATGGCGCTGGCGCTCGGCCATCCGGTGCACGGCTATTACCGCACGAAGGTGGCGATCGGCGCCGAGGGCGATTTCATCACCGCGCCCGAGATCAGCCAGATGTTCGGCGAACTGATCGGGCTCTGGTGCGTCGAGGTCTGGCGCCTGATGGGCGCGCCGGCCTCCTTCCATCTCGTCGAGCTCGGCCCCGGCCGCGGAACCTTGATGAGCGACGCCCTGCGCGCGGCCAGGATCGCGCCGGATTTTCTCGCCGCGCTCGACGTGCATCTCGTCGAGATCAGCCTGCCGTTGCGCGAGCGCCAGCGCGCCGCGCTTGAGGGCCGCGGCTTCAAGGTCGCCTGGCACGCGAGCGTTTCCGAGATTCCGCCGGGCCCGGCGATTTTTATCGCCAATGAATTCTTCGACGCGCTGCCGGTGCGCCATTACGTGCATCGGGACGGCGGCTGGCGCGAGCGGCTCGTCGGCCTCGACGAGGAGGGGCGCCTCACCTTCGGGCTTGGCGCCGCGCATGAGGCGGCGATCGCGGCGCAGGGCGAGCCGGACGACATTCTCGAAGTCGGCGTCGCGGCGCTGCGCTTAATGACGCAGCTTGGCGTGCGCATCGTGACGCAGGGCGGCGCGCTGCTCGCCATCGACTATGGCTACAGCGAGCCCGCGCGGGGCGAGACCCTACAGGCCGTGCGCGCGCATAAATTCGTCGATCCCCTCGCGGATCCCGGCGAAGCCGACCTCACCGCCCACGTCAATTTCACCGCCCTCGCGCGCGCGGCGAAGGGCGCCGGCGCCGCGGTGCATGGGCCCGTGGCGCAAGGCCAGTTCCTTACGCGCCTTGGCATATTCGAGCGGGCGGCGATCCTCGAGCGCGGCGCGACGCCAGAGCAGGCCGCCGCCATCAACAAGGCGCTCGACCGCCTCGCCGGCGAAGGGCCGGGCTTCGATGTCGCAACCGACATGGCGCGGCTCTTCAAGGTCATCGCGGTGACGCAGCGTGAGTTCGACGCGCCGCCGGGATTTGATGAGGCCGCGCGTGACGGCGCCTGAGGCCGAGGCGCTGTTTTCGCGCGCGCTCCGCGTCGAGGGCATTTCGCACGGGTTCTTCACGCGCAACGGCGGGGTCTCGGGCGGCGTCTATGCGAGCCTGAACGGCGGCGTCGGCTCAAGGGATGCGGCCGAGGCCGTCTTTGAGAACCGCCGCCGCATGGCGCGGGCGCTTGGCGTCCACGCGAGCCATCTGCTGGTGCCCTACCAGATTCATTCCGCCGACGCGCTGATCGCGATCGTACCTTTTTCCGAGCGGCCGAGGTGCGATGGGCTCGCCACCGCGACGCCCGGCGTCGCGCTCGGCGTCACCGGCGCCGACTGCGGCATGGTGCTTTTCGCCGATCCGCGCGCGCGGGTGATCGGCGCCGCCCATGCCGGCTGGAAGGGCGCGCTCGACGGCGTGCTGGAGGCGACGCTCACGGCCATGGAGCGGCTCGGCGCGGACCGCTCCGCGATCATCGCGGCGCTCGGCCCCGCCATCGGCCGGAAGAGCTATGAAGTCGGCCCGGAGTTTTACGAGCGCTTCGTCGCGGCCGCGGAGTCGCACGCCGATTTCTTCGAGCCTTCGCCAAGGGAGCCGCACTTCCTGTTCGATTTGCCGGGCTTCATCGGCATGCGCCTTCGCGCCGCTGGAGTCGGAATGTTCGAGGATCTCGCGCGCGACACCTACGCCGAGCCGGAGCATTTCTTTTCCTACCGCCGCTCGGTGCATAAGGGCGAGCCAGACTACGGGCGGCATGTGTCGGCGATCGCGCTGGTGTAGGCGCGATCCATGTTTACAGGCGCTTCACCGGCACAGTATGAACACGCTCATGGATTTTGCTTCATCGGCGAGGTCTTCTGGTTTTAAGGCCAACGTAGCTGACCCCTGTGCGTAATTGATCCTGTTTGTTTCGAGGAAATTCGCCAAAACAGACGACTTCAGAGCAAAATTCACATTCTCGGGAAGATCGCCGCTCGCTTCCACGACTTTGATGGCGTTCAGTTTTGAGGTCACGATCCCAACAAGATTGCCGCTCTGGTCGAGTAGCGGGCCGCCGCTGTTCCCTGCCTGGACCGGTGCGGATGTCTGCAGATAGCGGGAATCGTCGCCTATCCCTGCGAGCGCCGTCACATTGCCTTGCGTGAAGTTCCCGCTCGAGGCCAGAAGATCCGCGTGGGGATAACCAAAAGCTGCAACAGATTCGCCGAGCCGGACGCTCAAGCGCGGCGCAGCGATCACAGGCGGTTTCAGAGCCGTCGCGAGAAGAGCGAGATCGTTGGTGGTGTCGCGCGCGATTTCCCGGGCTTGCACGGGCGCGGTCTTATCCATGAAGACTTGGATGTCTGAACAATTATCGATTACGTGGTTGTTGGTTATTATGTAGCCGTCATCACTCACGAAGAAACCCGAACCAGAGGAGTACTTGCCATCCGATTTCGGATCTGGCGCGGGCCTTGCTCCTGGTCCGGGCGCTACGGATCTACCCTCAACAGGTGGGGGACCGGAATCCTCGCCGCGTGCAACAGATAGCTTCTCGAATTGCGTCGCGTCGACCGCCGTCATCCGCAAAGCGCCCAAGCCATTCTCGTCGAAATGCGCGCCCCATACATAGCCGGGGCCGCCGCCGAGATGGAAAACTGGCAAGTGCGCATTCGCTGACTGGCCATAGTTTCCAAGAAAGTCGAAAAGCATGCCTTTCTGGACGCCTTGGCCTGCGGCGATCCGGGCGATGCTGCGAGCGTCGAGCGGCTCCAAAGTGACGTCGCCCCAATAGGCGATCACAGCATGCATGTTCGACGCAGATTGCGGGGACTGTAAGACATGCGGTTTAGAGTCGAACAGTTGCGATAGACGCTTGATTTCGCGCTCGATGTCGCCCTGTGCAAATACCGCAGGCTCGATGTATCGCGAGATATATTCCGTCACGCCAGCAGAAGAATGGAGGATCGAGGTGACAGTCGAGATTTCACCGAATTTCCCATTCTCGGTTCTACGCCGCTGGCACCAGATAAAAGTCGCGAATTGCTCGCTGGGACCGCATCGATATTCCTGATAGGCTGAACTTCTCGGAGCGACTGGGTCGCCGAGCGCAAGTCCGTCAACAATATATTGACTGCTTTCCGCGTGCGCTTGAATCAACGATCCGCTAAGTAAAAAGTACAGGGCGCACCTTCCAATAGCGGCGCGAGGCGACGGATTTCGCAATATTTTCGGCGAGTTCATGACCAGCCTCACAAAAAATTTGGCGCAAGAAATTGAAGATCGACGCGGCCGCGGAGGGCGCTTCACAGATCCTTTCCCTGTAGCATCCAATTAAAAATGCGATGAAACAATCAATTTCTAAGGAACGCGGCGTCGATCTCGAATACAGCTAAGTTTGAGATCGCTTCGATTGATCCGACGATTGAGTTAGGGGCGGTTTCTTCGCGGACCCGCGGCTCTTATCCGCCGGAAAAGTGCTCAACGAAGTTCATTGAAGATCCGTCGCACCCTCGGCCCCCGTTCCGCTGAAGACTGAAATTGGCGCCGGCTTGCGTCGGGGAGCGCTCTGGGCTTGAATTGCGGACCAGTCAGGTGATCGAAGGCGCGACGGATGGCGAGCGCGATGCGGGATGCCGATGATCCGGGAAAAGCCGGGACCGAGACCGGACAGGCCCAAGCTTCCGGCTCGCCCCAAGCGCCAGATCCCAAATCCGGGGCGAGCCCGCCACCCGCCCGCGTGGCGCGCGCGCCGGCCATCATCGTCACCCTGATCATCGCCGCGATCGTTGGCCTGTCGCTCTGGTATCTCGTTCAGCCGCAGCCGCTCGTGATCCAGGGCGAGGCCGACGCCACCCGCATCGATATCGCCGCGCGGGTGGATGGTCGCGTCGCCAAGCGTCCGGTCGAGCGCGGCGACAACGTCGCCGCGGGGCAGCTGCTTTACGCGATCGACAATCCCGAACTGGTGACGAAGCTGCGCGAGGCCGAGGCCGCGCTCGGCGTCGCCAACGCCGACCTCGCCAATATCCTGGCGGGAACCCGCGCCGAAGTGATTGCGCAAAAAAAGGCCGCGCTCGACAGCGCCAATGCCGACCTCATTCTCGCGCAGCAGACCTATGGCCGCATCAAGGAGCTGGCCGGAACCGGCAACGCGCCGCTGCAGCGCCTCGATGAAGTCACCAACTCCCTGCAGGTCGCGCAGCGCGGCTCGGATCAGGCGAAGCTCGCTTACGAGGAGGCCGTCGCGGGCTATACGAAGGAGGAGCGCGACATCGCCAAGGCCAATGTCGTGAAGGCGCAGGCCTCGATCGACACGATCAAGGCGGACGTCGACGAGCTGACGGTGAAGGCGCCGATCGCCGCGCAAGTCTACCAGATCGGCGCGGAGCTCGGCGAATATGTCTCGCCCGGCGTGCCGCTTCTGTCGCTCATCGATCTGACGGATGTCTGGCTGCGCTTCGACCTTCGCGAGGATCTCGTGAAGGGTCTCAAGGTCGGCGACCGGTTTTTTATGCGCGTCCCCGCGCTCGGCGATCGGCGGATCGAGGCGCAGATCCGCGTCATCGCGACGAAGGGCGAATATGCGGGCTGGCGCGCGACGCGCGCCACCGGCGATTTCGACCTGCGGACGTTCGAGGTGCGCGCCTATCCGGTCGAGCCCATCCCGGCGCTTCGGCCCGGCATGAGCGTCTACGCCGATGCGCCGGCCGGGCGGCGATGAGGACGCCGCCGCGTCCAGGAATCCTCGCCGTCGCCACGCGCGAGTTGCGCTGGATGCGCCATGACCGCGTCGCGCTGTTCCTCGCCATCGGCCTGCCGCTGCTCGCCTTCGCGCTGCTGGCCCTGACTTTCAGCAATGCAGTCATCCGCGACCTCAGGGTGAGCGTTGTGGACGCCGATCGAACGCCGACCTCGATGATCTATGTGCAGGCGGTGGCGTCGGCGCCGGCCGTCACCGTGGCGCAGCGCGCGGGCGACCTCAACAGCGCGATGCATGCGATACGCTCGGGCGACGCCATCGCGGCGGTCTACATCCCGCCCGACTTCGAGCGCGACCTGATCGCGCGCAAGCGCCCGCAGATCATCGTCTTCTACAACAGGCAGTTCTTCACGCCCGGCAACAACGCCGCCAGCGCGCTATCCAGCGCCATTACGGCGGCGACGGCGAGCCTGCCGCCGACCTCGCCCGCCGGAAGCGCCGCCTTCGCGCCGGGGTCACTGGTCGTCGAGCAATATGTCCTCACCAATCCGGCGCTGAACTACGCCCAGTTTCTGCTGCGCGCCGTGCTGCCGGCCGTGCTGCATGTCGTGGTGGCGATTGCGGGGGGCTACGCCGTCGGCTCGGAATTTTCGCGGCGCAGCCTGAGCGCCTGGCTGCGGGCGGCGGGCGGCAGCGCGCTCGCGGCGCTGGTCGGAAAGCTCGCGCCGCTGTTTGCGATTTTCGTCCTGATGATGGTGTTCGTCGCGCTGATCATCCATTGGGCGTTTGAGATTCCGTTTCGCGGCGATTCCGTCCTCATGGGCGCGGCGGCGTGCGTGCTGGTGATCGCCTATCTCTCGGTCGGGGCTCTGTTCCAGTTGCTGGTTCGCAACCTCGCGCTTGGCCTCAGCCTCACGGCGATCCTCTGCTCGCCGGCCTTTGGTTTCGCCGGCGTCGGCTTCCCGCTGTTCGGGATGGGCGGCTTCGCGCGGCTTTGGGGATCGCTGCTGCCGCTGCGCTGGTACATCCAGATCCTGTTCGACCAGGCGGCGCGCGGACTGCCGGCGTCGGCCTCGGCGCGCCCCTTCGCCATATTGGGCGGCCTCGCTGTTTTGTATTTTGCGCTCGCGTGGGTGCGACTGCGCGCAATCGCGAAGGACGCGCGCGTCCACGCGCCCGAGCCGCAACCGGCCATGATCGTCCCATCCGGTCCCGGCGTCGGCGCGGCGATGTTCGCGGAATGGCGGCGCATTCTCAACGATCGCGGCGCCCTCGGCCTCATGGTGCTGGCGCCGATCCTCTATGGCTTTCTTTATCCGCAACCCTATCTCGGGCAGGTGCTGCGCGGCATACCGATTGCGGTGGTCGACCAGGACGGCACGGAACTCAGCCGCGAACTGGTTCAGACCCTCAATGCCGACGAGGCGGTCCGCGTCGCCGTGCGGGCGAATACGCTGGCCGAAGCTCAGGCGGCGCTCGCGCGGCGCGACGTGTTCGCGATTTTGGGAATTCCCAAGGACACGGAGCGGTACGTACTGAAGGGCGAGACGGCGCGGCTCGCCGCCTATGTCGATTCGGCCTATTTCCTGCTCTACAACCGCACATGGCAAGGAATCACCGAGGCGGCCGGCGCGGTCTCGGGAGCGGTCGCCGCGCGCGGCGCGCGATCCGACGGAAGCCTCGCCCATGCCGCCCTGATCCGCAATTCGCCGGTCGAGCTGGTGAGCGAGCCGCTGTTCAATCCGACCGGCGGCTATGCGAGCTATATCGTTCCCGCCGCCTTTGTTCTGATCCTGCAGCAGACGCTCCTCATGGGCTCGGCGACGCTTGGCGGCGTCGCCTTCGAGCAGGGCGGGCGCGAGGCGCGCCGCCGCCGCGGAGGGGCGCGCGCGATCCTTGGTCAGGGGCTCGCGCATCTTTGCCTAGCGATGCCGGGCGTCGCTCTTTATCTCATCATCCTGCCGCGCGTTTACGGCTTCTCGACTCTCGGAAGTCCGCTTGATCTTCTGTTGATGGCGATCCCTTTCCTTCTGGCGGTGAGCTTCCTCGCCCAGTTCGTCGGCGAATGGTTCCGGCGCCGGGAAAGCGCGGTGCTGGTCTTCCTCGCGACCAGCCTGCCGCTCTTTCTGCTGGTCGGCGTGTCCTGGCCGGTGGAGGCGATACCCGACGCGCTGCGCACGGTGAGCCGCGCGTTCCCCAGCACGTCGGCGATCGACGGGCTCGTGCGCATCAACCAGATGGGCGCGAGCCTGCATGATGTGTCGCGCGACTGGATCACGCTCTGGGTGTTGGCCGGCGTCTACGCCCTGCTCGCAGTGCTTGCGACATATTTCATGCGGGATAAGGGGACTCTCGATGCGGCCTAGATCGCTGCGCCGTCCGGTCTTTATCCTGGCCGTCGTCGCGCTGGCCGCGGGCGCGGGATTTTGGGCCTATCGCCGCCAACTTGCGGAGAGGCCTCAGGCCGAGGCCTCGCCGGGCGTCGTGCGCGAGACGGAGATCCGCATCGCGCCGGAGACGCAAGGGCGGCTCGCGTCGGTGCGGGTCGTCGCCGGACAGCGCGTCCGTAAAGGGGACATTCTGGCGATCCTCAGCAGTCCCGAGGTTTCGGCCGCGGTCGAAGAGGCCAAGGCCTCCGCCGCGGATGCGCGCGCCGACCGCGCCAATGTCTATGCCGGGGTGCGCGCGGAGGAGGTCGACATCGCCGCGCGGGACGTCGACATTGCCGCATCGAACCTTGCTCTCGCGCAGGAGCAATATGACCGGGCGGCGGCGCTCGCCGCGAAGAATTTCCAGACCGGGCAAAAGCTCGACGAGGCCGGCGACGCCCTCCGCAAAGCGCAGGCGAGCCTTGCGCTTCAGCGCGCGATCTACGACCGCGACAAGGCCGGCCCGACCGTCGAGGAACGCGCCAGCGCCGACGCGAAAGTGCAGTTGGCCGACGCCGCCGCCGCGAATCTCGCGGCGAAGCTCGCCAAGACCACGCTCGTCGCGCCCGTCGACGGCCGCGTCAGCCTGCTCGTCGCCGCGCCGGGCGAGGTGATTTCGCCGGGGCAGTCCATCATGACTCTTGAGGCGGGGCGGGAGCGGTGGTTCACCTTCACGATTCGCGAAGATCATCTTGGCGCCATCGGCATTGGATCGCCCCTATCGCTGCGCAATGCGAAAGGCGAGCGGATCGATGCGCGCGTCACGGAATTGCGCCCGCTCGGCGAATTCGCCGTCTGGCGCGCCGCGCGCGCGGTCGGCGACCACGACCTCAACAGCTTCCTCGTCCGCGCCGACCCCGTCGCAGAAACGGAAGGGCTGGAGCCGGGCATGACGGTCTGGCTGGATCGCGCGAACGGCGTTGACGGCGTCAAGCGGTAGCGACGGGATCTTACCTCCCATAATCCACCTGCATCAGATAGAGCCCGTCGGGCGGGGCGACCATGCCGCAGCGGCGCCTGTCGCGGGCCTCCAGCGCCGCGGCCATGTCTTTGACGCGCCATTTGCCGGAGCCGACATGCTCCAGCGAGCCCACCATCGAACGCACCTGAGAATGCAGGAAGGAGCGCGCCGCCGCGAAGATCTCGATTTCTTCATCCGTGCGCACCACTTCGAAGCGCTCCAGCGTGCGCAGCGGGCTTTCCGCCTGACATTCGGAGTCGCGGAACGTCGTGAAATCGTGAAAGCCGAGCAGCGTCTGCGCCGCCTCATGCATGGCCCCGGCGTCGAGCTTTCTTTTGACCAGCCAGCTTTTCCCGACCTCCAGCGTCAGCGGCGCGCGGCGATTGGTGATGCGGTAAAGATAGTGCCGCCGCACGGCCGAAAACCGCGCGTCGAAAGTATCCTCCACGCGCTCGGCGGAAAGGATCGCAACGGGGTGCGGGCGCAGCCAGGCGTTGAGCGCGTCGCGCAGCACATCCGTGCGCCACGCCTTTGAAAGATCCGCATGGGCGACCTGGCCTTTGGCGTGGACACCGGCGTCGGTGCGCCCGGCGCCGCGAATCGTTATGTTCTCGCCGCTGAGGGCGTAAAGCGCGCTTTCGATCGCCTCCTGCACGGCGAGGCCATTGGCCTGCCTCTGCCAGCCGACGAAAGGCGCGCCGTCATATTCGATCACAAGCTTATAGCGGGGCATCGGAATGCTTCCGCGCGAGGCGCGTTCCGGGCGCGAGGCGCGCGCCGCGCAGGAAATCCGCGGCGGTCACAGGCGCCTTGCCGGAGCGCTGGAGCTCCGTGATCTGGATCGCGCCGTCGCCGCAGGCGATGGTCAGCGCATCGTCGAGGACGAGCCCTGGCGCTCCGGCGCCCCCGGCAAGATGCGCGCGCAGGATTTTGATGCGTTCGAGGCCCTTGCCGAGATCAGCCTCAAAGAAGGCGCCCGGAAACGGGGCGAGCGCGCGGATCAGATTATGCACCTCGGGCGCCGGCTTGCTCCAGTCGATGCGCGCCTCGGCCTTGTCGATCTTTTGCGCATAGACGACGCCCTCCGAGGCTTGTGGCGTGAAGGTGAGCGAACCCCGCGAGAGCGCGGCGAGCGCGCGCGCCATCAGATCGGCGCCGATGAGAGCCAGCCTGTCATGGACCTCGCCCGCCGTCGCCTCGGGGCCGATGTCGATGCGCTCGGCGAGCGCGACCGGGCCGGTGTCGAGCCCTTCCTCCATCGCCATCACCATGACGCCGGTCTCGGCATCGCCCGCCATGATGGCGCGCTGGATCGGCGCCGCGCCGCGCCACCGCGGCAAGAGCGAAGCGTGCAGGTTGAGGCAGCCGAGGGGGGGAATATAGAGGATCGCTTTCGGCAGGATCAGGCCATAGGCGACGACGACGATGGCTTCGGGCCTGAACGCCGCCAAAGTCGCAGCGGCGTCCGCCCCGCGCAGGCTCGCGGGCGTGAGCACGGGCAGGCCGAAGCGCAGCGCCGCCGCGTGGACCGGGGAAGGCGTCGGCTCCAGCCCGCGCCGTCCGCCGGGTTTGGGCGCGCGCGTATAGACGGCGGCGACCTCATGGCCCTGGCCGATGATTTCGGTGAGGACCGGAACCGAAAACGCCGGCGTTCCCATGAAGACGATGCGCAATGGATGAGCCGGATCTCAGCGCTGCCGCGCGGGTTCTCGTGTGGCGCGCCGTCTATCGGACGTCGCTGGCGCTTGCCGCGCGCTCGGGTTTGCCGCCCTTGCGGACCGGCTCATCGAGTCGCGCGGCCTTTTCGAATTTCTTGATGACGCGCGCGCGTTTCAGCCGGGAAATATGGTCGATGAACAGGACGCCGTTGAGATGGTCGATCTCGTGCTGCAGGCAGGTCGCCAGAATGCCGTCGGCCTCGATTTGCCGGGGCCGGCCGTCGCGATCGAGATAGCCGACGCGCACGCGCGCGGGGCGCTCGACCGCCTCGTAATATTCTGGAATCGACAGGCAGCCTTCTTCATAGATGGAGAACTCTTCGGAGGCCCAAAGAATTTCCGGATTGGCGAGGCACATCGGGTCGGGCGAGGGCTCCGGCGCGTCCGCGCCGGCCCTGCGCTTGGCGACGTCGAGCACGATGACGCGCGCATCGACCGCGATCTGCGGCGCGGCGAGGCCAATGCCCGGCGCGTCATACATGGTCTCGAGCATATCGTCCATCAGCGCCCTGACGCCGGCATCGACGCCGGCGAGCGGCCGCGCGACGAGACGAAGACGATTATCGGGCAGGGTGATGATGGTGCGAAGCGACATAAGACAGAAATAAGGCGAGGAGCAGCGAAAATCAATTTCGGAAATCGGCCGGCGGCCCTAAAGCCGCCCGTTCGAGGCGATGCGCGCGCCTGACCGGGTGAAAATCCTGAGCGGGGGATTGCGGCGGATCGCCGGCGCCCCTCCAGGGTTTTGGTGCAGTACTCGCCCCGGTACAGGTTTTGCGAAGGCCAAGGTCGGTT
>Ga0181518_10005448_pt1 | contig 11014 bp, 9 predicted proteins | sample PEATcosm2014_Bin_28_FD_119751 | JGI IMG/M metagenome (GOLD analysis project Ga0181518, IMG submission 119751) | Peatland microbial communities from MTU Mesocosm Facility, Houghton, MI, USA - PEATcosm2014_Bin01_60_metaG | ecosystem: Environmental > Terrestrial > Soil > Wetlands > Peat | place... | reverse complement strand
GGTCCCCCACTCTGAGCGATCTTCACCTGCCATGCTTTACCGTCGGCTTTTCGATCCACCGTTGTTTCCAGACTATCGGGAAAAAACCTCACCTGCATCGCCTCTTGCTCCAGAAGCCAGGATGCGGTAAGCATCTCCTGTGAGCGGACCGACGCAGTATTACTAAAGATACCCACGATCATGGGCACCGCGACGCCAAGAAATATAAAAAAAGCGACAAGCACCTCCACCAACGTGTAGCCGCTTTCGCTATGGATTACTTTAGGCAACAGCTTTGTAAGCCTCCCCGGATGGATTTTCATCTTATTGCGCTCGCTTCGAAGAATCGGAAGAATTTCGCAGAGAATCTGGTGAAGATGCATGGTTTACCGGTGAACTCTTATGCACGGAGTACTCGACGGACAAAGGATCGATCACCACCGAAGCATTTCCCGATCCCACAAGGGGGAAGATGAGCGGCGCTGCTTCTCCTTGAATCACCGTGTTGAAAAGGTAATTTACATAGGCTTTATTGTCGCTCGAAGTAACGATCGACCGTACCCATAAGTTCCCATTGACAGTGGCTCCCGATAGGTCGATATCGCCATCGGCCAAGCACACGCCGGTAAACGTGCACTGTTGTCCGAAAATAACCTCCGGAAGCCTGCTTTGTTTGCGAGCCATGGTATCGGACCAGCAGATGATGGTTCCCTGAAAGCGGGCGCCGGGAGCGATAAAAAGAGATGCGGTGGAATCCCGCGCACCCTCCCGCATGAGCATCCATAGACTCATGGGGCCGTAATTCGCACCGTTGCCAATGAGGATCGAATCGCAACCGAAAAATTGCGAGTTGTGCAACCCGCCAGCTATTTCCATCCTGCGCTCGCTGAAAAAAACGCACTTCTCCGACCCTCCCCCCTCGATCATGATCTTTTGCGCCGAGAACCGGCATGCCTGGCAACGGGCATCGCCTGCCAGAATCAGGGCCCCGACAACGATGACCGTGCGGTTAGTGAAGGATCCTTCTTCGATGGTGCAATCGCCATTGATCACCTCGATTCGGCCGGAATCGGAGGTATCGTTCCCTGGTTTCAGCGTTGCCACGGCCCCCGCGAGGACCGAAGATGAGCAGGCCGCCGCGCGTTCTTGCATAAATCCCGTCACGACATTAATGGCCTGAGAAGAATCAAATGGCAGCGAGGGCGATTCTTTCACCCCCACCGAAAGCCCCGGATCATGTACTTCACGGACGGTTGCGCCCTGGCAGACTTTTCCGCGAAAAAGCACGACCGCGCCTTTTATCTTCGAACCGGGCATGAGCGCCAGACTCCCCACCTTCCCATGGAGCGTCAGCACCGGTGTACACTCGTCAGGCAACCGCCTTCCGGCAATGGCGCTGATGGCGCACGTCGTATGAAGCCGCGTTCCCCGGCACCGCAATTTTGAAAATAATCCGAAGCGTTTGCATGCGGTCACTGTCCTTCCATAGAGCGGAAAGGAATCGATGTAGCCGTCCGATTCCCAGAGCATGGTTTGCCCCTCGTTGCCGCTCAGGAAATATTCGGCGCGCGCCACCCCGGACTCTGCAAGGAACCGCGCCTGCACACGCTGCACTTCACGCGACGCAAGCACGCGGGCAAACTGGATCTCGTGCAGCATGACTGAAAAAAAAACCATGATAATGATAAGCAGTTCAAGCACGAGGAATAACGTATAGCCGGATTGATCGCGCATGGCAAGGCGAAGGCGGCCAAGCGGCCAGGGCGCGGAAACCTTACGACTCACTGGCAGATCCAATACTCTTTTTTATTGTATCCTACCAATATGCGGTTCTGCTCGATTTTCTTTACGGTAATATCCCCGAAACTCTGTTTGGGAGCGGCAATGGCGCTCGATCCGTCGGGAAGAATAATCATGGCAATCGGAGACGATTTATTCCACATGATGCCGCTGATCTTCACCTTAGGCCCTGCCGGGTCCGTTTTCGTTTCCGAAGCGGGACTCTTCATTGCGGAGACCGGCTTCGGAACCGGGCGACGCGGCGTGAACGGATCGCGCCCTTTTTCAACGAATCGCACCTGATCCGCCGTGGCAAGGCACTTTTCGAGAGAGATCGATTCCGTCTCCCCGATTTGCCCGGCATTTTGTTCACTTCCGGGGGATTTCGTGAGAAGGAGCGCGTCCCAACCATAAATGCCGATCGCGATGAGAACGAGCGCAATAACGATACTGTTTCGCATCCTACTTATCCCCGGCTGTTTTCTCTGAAAGCAAGGTGAAATCGATCGCGGCGTCGATCGCGCCATTACCCGCGGGCGCGATCACGATCTGCCGTATCCGCACCGGCGCGGGCAGATTCTCGATCGCTTCGCAAAACCTGCCTATGGCCGCATAGGAGCCGCGACCGCGAACCGTCACCCCGGTTTCATCACGCCCCTTTGCATGAACCTTTTCTCCCACGGATATCCGGGAAGCGCTTAACCCCGAGGAATCGGCGCGCTTATAGAGCATGGCGGCAGCCAACCCTTCGTCCCCCTGCATGCGTTGTTCGTAGACTGTTACCAGGCTGTCAAGCAGCGTTACCTCCTGTTGTATTGCCTTCTTCTTAACCTTTACCGCGGCGGCTCGTTTTTCAAGCGACCAGAAACCATAAAGAGCCCGCCCTTCCGAAAACAGCTTCTGCGCATACGGCGCTTGCACGTACGACGCCCCGAGCGCCATCACCACGAAAAAAAATGCAATCAACCATTCGCACCGCAAAAATCGTTTCATTCCTTGTGCCAATCAAAGGTAATTTTAAACTTAATCGCCTTTGCATTACCGGGCAGCGCGGTCTGTTCGCTGTTCACCAGTTTTGCATTCGACACACCCCGTAATTTCCGGACATTCCCCAACACTTCATCGATCAGTTCGCCACTTTGCGCAAGTGCCTGAATATCGACCCGATAGCTCCCCCCAACGCTCCCGGTTACCGATATGCCATCGGCCCAGGCGTTTTCCGGGAATATCGTCTGAAAGTCACTGAGCAACGGCGTCAGCCTGCTGCGGTCGACGGCAAATTTCGCCTTGTCGTTCAATGTGCGCAAAAGGAGTTCACGCCGCTTTTCCGCCCCCTTGATAATAATCTCCTGCGCCCGCAAAAGCTCCATGGGCTGCCGGTAGGTGCGGCCTACGAGCCGGATCGCGCCATCAAAACCGGCAAGAACCAGAAGCGAGGCAAAAAACGCCCATATGCATATACGAAGAAGAGACCACAGCCGGTTTGCCGAACGTATCCGGCGACCGGCCTCCCGCCTCTTTTCAAGGGATAGAAAGTCCATTTCCACCTTCCCGCCCGTCCAGGTGTGGGCGGCCGCTTCGTGGCAGCACGTTGGAAGGCCGGAAATAGCCGGCGCATCGATAAACGGATGATCCGGAATGGTAAAACCCTTCGGAAGCGCAAAGGAAGGTTCCGGCGAAAATACCGCCACCTCCACGCCCGGCGCTCCGCCCGAGACGCGCCTGATCGCTTGCGAAAGCGCGTCCGCCGCTCTTTGCGGATCCGCTTCACAATCGTTGCAGCCGATCCAGCAATTTTCGATGCTCGAGAGAAGCCCGCGTTCGACAAACCCGAATGTGGAACCGGTCATGGAGATTTTCCACAGCACAAATCGCCGCGACAACCTTGCGCCATGCAATTTCGCAAGATCCCAAAGCGGCATGGTGAGAGAGAGAAAATCCACTCCCGGCTCGGAAGGTTTGGCGGCGGCGTCTCTCACCTGCTTCGCAACCGTGGCGGAATAAACCACGCCGTCGTAGGCCGCATACTCATTTACTATCGCATTTGCGGTCAGGCCTTTCGGAATGATTTTCGCCTCATTGGCATCGATCCATGCCTCCAACGCTGTCCCGTTAAGCGATTCGGAGTGCAAAAAAACCGGGCTTTGCCCAAGATCGCCGTATGCGAGGCCGGGAACGAGCAGCCGTGCGTTGATCGGTATCCCGGGCCCGGCGGAGATCAGTGTGCGATGCGCCTTTTTGTTCGCGTGGACGAGGGCATGAACGCAGCCGTTGCCGGTGCGCGAAATACCGAGCCGGAATTCGCCACCAAGCAGCAGTGCTTTTACCATCGCGCCAGCGCGAATCATTCGGCGACTCTCTTGGCAAAGCTTGTCGTAAGAGATATCTGCATGGGATCGGTCCAACCGAAATAAGCCGAGGTATTTCTCGCATACACCCTGAATGCATAGGGAGCGCCGCTTTGCAGATTCCCGATGGTGGCCGACGTATCGCCCGACGCTACCGTGGCGCAGAGCGTATCGGTGGTATCAACCGGCGTCGTCGCATTGCGGAAAATCAGATAGCATTGTACACCGGCGTTCACGCGCGACCACATAATCTCCACTGCCGTATCGGCAACCTGCTGAGGCGCGTACTGTTTGAACCACCAGCCGACTACCGGAAACGCGGCGCTGGTCGTAAGATATCCGCCGCTTCCGGCCGCATATACTTTGAAATACCGGGTAGTTCCGGCAAGAATATTTTTCACGTTCAGCGCCGTATCCGTCGAAACCAATTGCGCCCAGAGCGGACTCGCCGAATCCACCCCGTCGCCCGTATCGCTGTAAAGGCTGTAGCCAGTGAACGGCCATTTTTTAAGCGACGTCCACTGAAGCTGCACCGCCGTATCGCCCAGCTGCAACTGGGGATAAAAGGCGAGCCAGGTGACCGCCCTCACGATGTTGCTCGGCGTCATGTATCCCGCCTGACTCGTCAGGATAACCCGAAAATAGTAGTTCGTTCCGGATCTGAGACCCGGCACCACCTGTTGCGTATCCTGGGCAAACAGGAGCGAGTCGACAAAGGTGCTCGCCATGTCGACTTCGCTGTTCGTATCCCAATACACTTTGTAACTTCTGAAATTCACGTTGTTGCACTGCGACCAGACCAGGGTCACTGTGGAATCTTGCACCGAGGCTACCGAAAGGGTCCCCGCTGGAAGAGGAGCATTGTTCAATTGTGAATAGTCGGCGCAGGAAAAAAGTAACCCGGCAACTCCCAGTAAACCGACCGATAGTTTCATTGGTTTCATGCTACGAGCTCCTTACTAAAAAAGAAAAGTCAGAGGGCAAAGGGGAAAAGACAGGCGAAAAGGTACAAAGGAAAGATAAAGAGAAAAACCACTACGGAATCCCCCCACTGTCCCCCCTTAGTAAGAGGGGCGGCGACCCTTGGAAACAACACCCGACGGGAGCAACACCGGGGGATAATCTATTCTTCATTCTCATTCATTAATTCCTCAATAGAGCGTTGCGGAAGCGCTACGGCCCCTGCACCGAGGAACTATCCGCGCTCGGCTGGCTACTCTTTTTCTTATTCTTATTCCCTTTCGTTTCCTCCTTATCATCATCGAGCAGTTTCTGAATCTCGCTGCCGAAAAAGTCGTTGGGAGCAACCTGATTGTCATCGCCGTAGAAAACATGCGGGGTAAGAAAGATCATGAGTTGCGTCTCGGTTCTCGTGGTCGTTTTATTCGAAAAAAGCCAGCCTAATATGGGAATGCTGCCCAAAAACGGAATTCCCGCGCTGGTGACCATATTTTCGATCTGACGCTGGCCGCCGAGAACGATGGTCTGACCGTTGCGCAATCGCACCATGGACTCGATCACCCTGGTATCCACGTCCGGCGGGGTCGAGGCGTCGCCGCCGGCCTCCGGGATATTGAATTCAGGGTGTATCTTGACCATCACATAGCCGTCTTCCATTACCCAGGGGGTGACATCGAGCTCGGTATTGAATTTTATCACTTCGAACCGCTGGTCCGTGCCGATAACCGGGTTCATACCGGTCGTGCTCGTTTCTTCCTTTTCCATCTTGTAATAGCGGGTCTCGCCGATGGTGATGCTCGCCTGGTTGCCGCTTATCGTGGCGATCTGCGGCGTGGAGTGCACCTTGACGATGTTCGCCGATTCGAGGGCCTGGATCTCGGAGCGGAAGGTCGACGGCAGCTGCACGATCTGGTTGATGCCGATCGCCTTGAGCACGCTGGTCAGAACCGACTGGGTCCTGTTGACGCCCGGTTTAAGATCCAAGCCAGAGGATCCCGTGAAGTTTTCGTTCAGCCAATTGCCGCTCGTATCGCCCGGAGTCTGCGTGAACATGCTAAAACCGTAGCTGCGGATTTTGCTGAGGTTGAAATCCACCACGAGCGCCTCGATGAGCACCTGCGGCACTGGTTTATCGATTTTCGCTATGAACGCCTGCGCCTGAGCCACGACATCGAACGAACCGATGACGATGAGCGAATTGTGTTCCTCGTCGTACTTGACCACGGCATTGGTGCTGATATTCGGCGGCAGCAGCTTGCTGATGCTCGCCTCCTCGGCCTTGATATGGCGCAGCGGTATGATGAGCGTGCTTTTCTGCTGGTTCATCTCGCGGGAGCCGATGAAGTAAATATCGTTTTCCTTCCACATGGTGAATTTCGTGTTCTGGAGCAGGTAGCGGAGCGCGTCGTCGATCGCCACGTCGGCGAGTTTGGCACTGACGTCGCCGCTCAAGCGGTCGTACATCACCATGTTCATGCCGCTCTCATTCACGATCGCCCGGATGGTCTGGTCGAGCTCGGCGTTATCCACCTCGAGCGTCACGAGCCCGTGCTTGACGGAAAATGACAGGTGCCGGGAGCCTGATCCTGCCGCGCCCCCGACGCCGGGCGCCTGCTTCGATATGTAGTGTATCCCGTCGGCAACTGAAACCGAATAGCCGTTCGTTTCGAAGATCGCGCGCACCGCTTTTTCGGGCGACACATCGACGAGCCGGGCGGAGATTTCTCCCTCCGCCACGCCGTCAATCATCACGTTTATTCGCGCCGAATCGCCGAACATCCGCACGACTTCCTGGATCGGCAGTTTCTTGATATCGATATCGAGCATTCCGTCCTTCAGAGAAAACACGCTCGGCGGCTTGGGCGGGGCCGGCGGCGGCGGCGCCTTATATCGGAACACCTTGACGATGCCATTCTCGACCGTATAGGCATTCCCGCTGCGCCGCACGATGAAATCAATGGCCCTCCTCGCCGTCACGTTAACAAGATGCAGCGTGACGTTTCCAGTCACATCCGCATCGGTAAAAATGTTGATTCCCCACTGCATCCCGATGCCGCGGAGCACATCCTTGACATCGGCGTTCTTGAAGTCGAGCACCGGGATCTTGATGGTGTCCGACACCGGGATTTTTTCGACCGGGAAGAGCGCGGCGGTATCCGGGGCTGGACCGATTGCCGAATTCGCTGTCGAATCCGTAACGGGCGGCTTCTGGGCAACGGCGAGGGAGAAGGCGAGAAAAACGGTCTGAAGAACAAAGGGGCAAAAATTACCAGCAATCCCCCCTGTTCCCCCCTTGGTAAGGGGGGCAGCAATGGAGCCGGAGAATAATCTTTTCATCTTTTCCATTCTTCCTGCCCTCCCCCTTCTTGATAAAAAGGGATGGCAAAATAGGGCATATATCTGCATGATATTCTTGAAGTAACAACGGTTCGCATCTACTGCTTACGAGGACAAGGGGGTTGACTTTCCTTCCCCTCCGTCCCTTTGACCCTTTGTCACTTTTACGAAAGTACCGCTATTTCCCGGAGCACTTCTTCATGCGAGGTGATGCCGTCGGCGAGCTTGGAAAGGGCATGGTCGCGCAGGAGGACAAGGCCCTCGTTGAGCGCGGCGGTGCGCAGTTCGGTAGCGTAGGTTTTCTTATTTATCAAAGCACGCAGAGAATCGCCGACCGGCAACACTTCGTAAATCCCGGTTCTCCCCCGGTACCCGGTGTATCCGCACGCAGAGCACCCGAGTCCCTTGTAAAGAACCGTCGTACCATGCAGCCCGAGCTGCTTTCGTATATCGTCCGAAACGGTAGTTTCACATTTGCAATTGACGCATATCCTGCGCACGAGCCGCTGCGCCACGACCATGGTGAGGGAGGAGGAAACCAGGTACGGCTCCACCCCCATGTCCGTGAGCCGGGTCATGGCCGAAACCGCGTCGTTGGTGTGGAGCGTGGAGAGCACGAGGTGGCCGGTGAGCGACGCCCGTATGGCAATCTCGGCGGTCTCGCGGTCGCGCATCTCGCCGACCATGATGACATCCGGGTCCTGACGCAACAATGTGCGCAGCGAGTTTGCAAAGGTCATGCCGGTCGCGCCGCTTACCTGCGTCTGGTTCACGCCGAGGATATTGTATTCGATCGGGTCTTCGACCGTGGAGATGTTGATCTCCGGACGCTTGATATGGTTCAGCACCGCGTAGAGCGTGGTGGTCTTGCCGGAGCCGGTGGGCCCGGTAATGAGAATGATGCCGTTGGGCTGCTCGATGGCCCGCTTGAAAATCGCCAGCCGTTGTGGGTCCATGCCGATGGAGTCGAGCCTATAATCCGCCCCGCTCTTGTCCAGAAGCCGCAATACGATCTTCTCGCCGAAGTCGGTCGGCAGGGTGCTCACGCGGATATCGACGTCCTTGCCGTCTTCGGCGATGCGGATGCGGCCGTCCTGCGAACGCCGCTTCTCCGCGATGTCCATCTTCGACATTATTTTAAGCCGCGAGACCGTTTCGAGGATCCGGTCCCTGGGAATATTCGCCATCTCCTGCAGAACGCCGTCGACCCTGAACCGCACGGCCATTTCACGCTCGAACGGCTCAAGGTGGATGTCGCTTGCGCGGAGGCGTATGGCTTCGTGTATGATATCGTTCACGATGGTAATCGTGGAATCGCCGCTGTTATAGATGAGCCGGCGATCGGCCGCGCGCTCGTCCTTCTCGGTGCGTTGCGCCTGGGGTCCGTAGTGCTTTGCGATGAGCAGGAGTATATTGGCCCGGTCGAGCTGGCGCGGCTTTACCGCATACCCCAGTACGGTCTGCAACTTCTGCAACCTGTCGATATCGCTGGACAGGTCCATGGCCGTTTCGAGCCGGCCTTGGCTGTCGAAGGCATAGGGAAGAACGGAGTACTCTATGGCGTTATCGTAGGGAATAAGCGAGAGCGTCGAGTGAGGAATGGAGGCCGACTGAAGCTGATCGGCAAAGGATATTGCTTTAGCCGAGGCGGGTGTTTCGACCAAGCTATCTATGAGTGTAGAGGATGATTGAAGCATAGAATCTTTGAATCATTTATCAATGGAAACTTTGTGCCTTTTTCTGCCTTTCGTCTGCCTTCTTTTATGTACTATCAGGCCTTATAAACAATATTTTATACTCCAAAAATGGAAATGTATTTGCAAAATAAATACTATTCATAGCTGCAAAATACAATTTTATTTGATTAGGGGCATTTTTAGACCACCAGATGATTGAGTTGCCGGAGGTAGCCGTATCCATTAATACATTTTCCATAGTCCATTGAGCGGACCCCTCTTCGCCCTCCCACGCTTCAATCAACCAATTTTCATTTATAACCGGAAAATTGAAGGTATAGGTGCAAGTATCGTAATAAAAAGTTCCGACATCATTCGTTCTACTATAGGACACTTTAGAGACAGAACTATCACTGAGGGAAAATGACAACAAATAAATTGTTTGATTTAAAGAATTATTTGAACTATCAGCTCCTGACTGACTTGCAGGGTTTTTCCCGCAGTTTAATACACACAATGAACACAACATAATGCTCAATTGCATCATTTTAGTAATGTTGTATTGCACCATTAATTCGACCCCGTATATTGAAATTCGACATCACCAGTAGCATTATTGACCGTCACATAACCTTGCCCTATTTCCCGTATTTTTATCAACTGAGCCGCAATGAAGTCAAATCTCCGACGTTCTTCAGGGGATGTCGAGGTGTTAGCTAATGTTATGACATCATCCGCTCTTTGATAAGAAGTTGGGTACATTATTCTAATTGCATCTCCTCCGGTTTTAAGTTCATAAAATCCGAACCCGATGATATTTGTAGTAGCAGCAGTACCACACTGACCTTGGGTACAACCAACCCAAAATTTTATATAGGGTGAGCTATTATCAGTTTCCACAGCCTGCCCTTTAAACATACCAATCCCCATTCCATTTTCGTAGGATTGATCTCCATTATTAGCTTCACCTTGCATCAAGCATGCCATTGTATATTCCGTCGATTTTGAACCATCGTTAGCTAATGTCAATAAGGTCTGACAGGGTGTACCACCATAGGTATAACCTATCACATTTATTTGGTAATTTGAAGATGAGGATAGGTCATATTGAACGAAAAAAAATGTCTCAGAATCCGGAAGCGCTGAAAAACCCGGCGCTGAAAATAGTCCAAGAAATAATGTTGCAACCATTCCTATTCGTTTCATTGAACTTCTCCTTTTTTAATTAATAGAGTTCTATTGTTCACCATATAACTGGTAGATATATTTCCTGACAAAGTTTGGCCGTTCCATGATATAAAAAACGTCGCTTTCGACATATTGGGTTGCATCACTGGAATTAACGATTTTAATTTTTGCGTTAGGATTATCCGCCATCCAATTCGGCAAATTCCATTGATAGGACGTCCCGGTCACACCGGACGCGAATGAGGATGCTTGATACGCGGTTCCATCAAAATAATAGAGATCGACAGCGGAGGCGCCATCCAGCCTCCATTGAATGTTCTGAATCGTACCTGCCAACCACGGCGTACCTTTGGCAGGAGCATAGACTGCATTTCCACGTATCGTAAATACTGGTGAAAGAGCGTATATTGCCGGATTTGAGGCATCTGTAACCTCCAGCCGATACTGACCGGCCGTCATATCCGGAATGGTTGTCCATGTAGCGGACTGGTTTCCACCATTAGAACTTATTACAGGAGAAATAATACCTGATTGCACAACGGTCCCATTCGTAGTGGTTAAGGAGAATGTCACCGTTGCATTCGCCTTTCCATAAATCCATGCAATATTCACACTATTGCCCATATCATAGACGGCATTATTTTTCGGAGATGTTATCACTATGCCATTCATCATCAGTGAATAACTCTTCTGCTGGAGCATCGTTGCATACCCGGCATCTCCGGCGCTCTTGGTTTTATCGATTTT
>Ga0181518_10005445_pt1 | contig 11025 bp, 7 predicted proteins | sample PEATcosm2014_Bin_28_FD_119751 | JGI IMG/M metagenome (GOLD analysis project Ga0181518, IMG submission 119751) | Peatland microbial communities from MTU Mesocosm Facility, Houghton, MI, USA - PEATcosm2014_Bin01_60_metaG | ecosystem: Environmental > Terrestrial > Soil > Wetlands > Peat | place... | reverse complement strand
CGCCTCCCGAGAAAATCCTCAAGGATCTCGCCGATCTCTGGGTGACCACCGGCAAGCAGGAAGCTGGCGAAGCGGCGCACGGCGTGCTCCGCGCCTGCACCATGACGCTGATCGTGATCACCGAAGACCGCGAGGACCCGGCTGCCCTGGGCGAAACCATCGCCGCCCTCATGCCGGAGCATCCCGCGCGCACCATCGTGATCCGGCTGACCGGCTCTGGCGAACGCTCGATCGCCCAGCGGGTGTTCGCGCAGTGCTGGATGCCGTTCGGCCAGCGCCGCCAGATCTGTTGCGAGCAGGTGGAGATCGTCTGCTCGGACGCTTCGCTCGGCGATGTGCCGTCGGTGGTGCTGCCGCTCGAGGTGCCGGATCTTCCGGTGATCCTGTGGTGCCGCAGCCCGCGCCTGCTGGAAATGGCGGAGTTCCGCGCCCTGGCCGCCGTGGCGCGGCGCGTGGTGGTGGATTCGGGCGCCATGCCGGATGCGCCCGCCACCCTACGGCGCCTGGCGGACGAAGCCAGTCACGGCATGCTGATCGGCGACCTCGCCTGGACCCGCCTCACCCGCTGGCGGCAAACGCTGGCGCAGATCTTCGAAGACCCGCGCCACGCCGGCCGCCTCGCCGGTGGCGCGCGCATCGCCGTGTCCGACGGGGGCGGCGTCACCACCACCGCGCTTTACATGGCCGCCTGGATGGCCGGTTCGCTCGACTCGGCCGGCATCGGCGCCACCGTTCGAATTCGCACTAAGATGTACCAGACCTTTGCCGAGCTCGAATGCGGCGACTTCCACGCGCGCCTGGAACGAAAGGACGGCCACCTGGTGGCCACCGTCAACGGGCTCTCGCAGTGCACCCTCCTGCCCAGGCCGGACGACTACCTGCTGCTGCGCGAGGAACTCGGCATCCTGCACCGCGACCCGGTCTTTGAAAAAACCCTGGCGTCCGCCGCGCCGTTTGCGTATGCTACCGATTGAATGAGCGTTCATTACCACATCGGCGAGAGTGCTCCGGCCGCCGCCGAGGCGTGCGCCAGCCACATCGTCACCACCCTCGAAGCCGCGCTTGCCTGTCAGGAACTGGCCACCCTGGCAGTCTCCGGCGGCACCAGCCCTGCATGGATGTTCGAGCGGCTGGCGGCGTCGGATCTGCCGTGGAACCGCACCCACCTCTTCTTCGTGGATGAGCGGGTGGTGCCGCCTTCCGACCCGGCCAGCAATTTCAAGCTGGCCAATGAGCATCTCATCCTGCCCGCGCGGGTGCCCCAATCGAGCGTCCACCGCGTGGCCGGCGAACTGGCTCCGCAAGCGGCGGCCCAGCACTACACCGAGCAGATCCGCCGCTTCTTCGGATTGAACGAAGGCGAACTTCCGCGCTTCGACGTGGTGCATCGCGGGATGGGGCCGGACGCGCATACGGCCAGCCTGTTCCCGGGAGACCCGTTGATCGAAGACCGCCAGGGTATCGCCGCCGCTACCTTCGCCGCGCAGTTTCGCCAGTGGCGGGTCACTCTGCTGCCGGGCGTCCTGGTGGCTGCCAAGCACACCGTTTTTCTGATCGCCGGGGCCGACAAGAAAGAGGCCCTGCAAGCGGTGATCAAAGGCGAGTACGATCCGATGAAATATCCCGCGCAAATCGCCACCCGCCCCGGCCGCGATGTGGTCTGGTTCCTGGACCAGGCCGCCGCCGCGCTGATCGAGCAGTAGGAGTGAGCCCGTAAACAAGAAACGAGCGATGGCGGAAACCTCCGGAGCTTGATCTGCGCCCAACGCTGGAACGTGAGATCCAGTTTCGCGTCCCTCACCGAGCAGTAGCCGGCCGAAACGCTACACTATCTTTATGGAGTGGATCGAACAGGTACCGCGCCGCCATGCTCACATTCCGGCCGCCGCGGAAACCGCGGCCGAGCGCGCCGGGCGCATCGATCGGTCGCTCACCGCCTCCGCGCAGGCCCTGGAATCGCTGCAACAATCCGCCGGCTGCTGGTGGGGCGATCTGACGGCTGACACCACGCTCGAATCCGATTACATCCTCTACGCCCTGTGGCGCCATCAGCCGGACGCCGATGGCGAATGGCAGCCGCCCGCCACGCCTCGCATCCGCAAAGCCTGCCAGGCCATCCTCCGCCGCCAGCTCCCCGATGGCGGCTGGAGCATTTACCCCGGCGGCCCTTCGGAAATCAACGCGACGGCCCGCGCCTACACGGCCTGCAAGCTGGCCGGGCGCATCGCCAGCATCGATCCCGAGTCGGCCCCCATGCGCCGTGCCCGCGACCGCGTAGTGGCGCTCGGCGGCCTGCAAGCCGCCAACAGTTACACCAAGATCAACTTCAGCCTGGTGGGCCTGTTCCCGCGCCGCTGGGCGCCCAGCGTCCCGCCGGAAATCGTGCTCGCGCCCGGCGACATCCTCTATGAAATGTCCTCCTGGACGCGCGCCATCCTGGTGCCGCTCTCGATCGTGCAAGCCATCGGCAAGACCAAGATCACGCCGCACGGGATAGCGGTGGATGAGTTGCTGCGTCCCACGGCCAGGTTCTCGCTGCCCAAGGGGGACGCCGCCGCCCTCCTCTTCCACCAGGTGGATCGCGCCGTCAAACTCTGGGAAAAACGCGGCCTCAAGAACGTGCGCGCGCGCGCCATCCGCGAGGCGGAACGCTGGATGCTGGAGCGCACCGGCCACACCGACGGCCTCGGCGCCATCTACCCTTCCATGATGTATTGCATCATGGCGCTCGAGTCGCTCGGTTACCCGGAGGATCAGCCGGACCTGGTCGAGAGCGTCCGCCACTTCGAGAACCTGATTCTGGAGGACGAGGACCACTTCCAATTCCAGCCCGCCGTGTCGCCGCTCTGGGACACCGCCATCTGCTCTTATGCGCTCGGCCAGCTGCAGGAAGGGCGCGCCGGGACCGAAGCGTGGGCGCCCTCGCCCGCCGTCCTCACCCGCGCCGCCGATTGGATGCTCACGAAGGAAGTGCGCCGCAAGGGCGATTGGGCCATCAAGCGGCCCGACCTGGTGCCCTCCGGCTGGGCGTTCGAATTCGCCAACGAGTATTATCCCGACGTGGATGACACCGCCATGGTGTTGCTCGCGCTCGGCCACGCCAAAGCCAGCGATGCCGAGGCGCAGGCCCGCGTGGAACGCCGCGCCATCGATTGGATCCTGGGCATGCAGTCCTCCGACGGCGGATGGGCCGCCTTCGATGCCGATAACAACTGGCGGATTCTCAACAAGGTGCCCTTCGCCGATCACAACGCCATGCTCGATCCGACCTGCCCCGATATCACCGGCCGCGTCATCGATGCGCTGGTCAAGCGCGGATTGCCGATAGCCCACCCCGCCATCCAGCACGGCGTGCAGTTTCTGCTGCGCTCGCAGGAGCGCGATGGAAGCTGGTACGGCCGCTGGGGCGTCAATTACATTTACGGCACGTTTCTGGCGTTGCGCGCGCTGCGCTTGGCGGGCGGAGCGCAGGCGCAGCCGGCCATTGGCAACGCCGCCATTTGGATTCGCCACGTCGCCAATCGCGATGGCGGCTGGGGCGAGTCATGCCAGAGCTATCGCGACAGTCACTTCGTCCCCGGCCCTTCCACAGCGTCGCAGACCGCTTGGGCCTTGCTCGGCCTGTGCGCCGCCGGTGACACCAGTTCGGCCGCCGCCGAACGCGGCGTCAATTACCTCATAGAAACTCAGCAGCCCAACGGCCGCTGGAAAGAAGAGCAAGCCACCGGCACCGGCTTCCCCAACGTCTTCTACCTGACTTACCACTTATACCGGGATTATTTCCCGTTGTTAGCGCTGGCGACCGTGCGGGCCAGCGGGGTGCAGCGGCAGATGGCGTAGGGACGTTGAATGCGGAGATGTTGTTGAGGTTGGTGGGGTAACGAGGGATGACTCGTGGCAATTCGCCCAAATAGGGAAAGGCGGACACGGTACTCAAAGGTCCTCGGGTTTTAGGCCGGTCTTCTTGGCGATCTGCGCCAGGAGTCCTGGCCCAACCTCGTCGGCGTCATGAAACGCAAATGTGTAGTTATTCCATCCGGCGCGCTTGAGACGACGATGGGAAGCATTCCGCCAAGCCAGCGTCCACCCATCCGAAGTAACGCGGCCAAGAGTTGTTTTGCTTTGACGGACCGCCAACGACTCATGCAACTGAGAAGACTTTTCGCGAGCGGCGCGGGAACTTCCTCGCGGTGATCGATGCAATCGGCGGTGACCCGTGGCGCCAGCGCGCGCGCGGCGGCGGTGGCGGCTCCTGCGTATCGCCATAGGCCATCACGCCCGGCATGGACTCAATCTCGGCCCACCAGCGGCCGTCATCCTCTCGTCCCAGGGTGATTGGAATCGATTCGAACGTGACTGTCTCCATCGATATTCTCGCCTTCATTATAGTTCTTCCACTGGGGGGTTGACAGACGAAAGCGTCGGTCCCACTTTAGTGTCGAGGGCTTCGTAAGTGCGTGGGGCAGGCGCTTCCGCCTGCCAACCAGTCTCGCTATTTCGCCGCCCCGTTCAACAACCCCCGCACACGCAGCCAATCGGCCAGCCTCGCGGGCCAGGTGGAGAGCGCTTCGTCGGTGGGAGCCAGGCCAACGCCGTGCGGTCCCCGTTCGTAGATGTGCATCTCGGCGGGCACGCCGGCCTTGCGCAGCGCCAGGTAAAAAAGCACGCTGTTTTCCGCCGGTACCACCGTATCGGTGCTGGTGTGGAAAAGGAACGTCGGCGGCGTTGCGGCTGTCACCTGCAACTCGTTCGAGAGGCTCTCGACCAGCTTGGGATCGGGGTCCGGCCCCAGCAGATTGTCGCGCGAGCCGCGGTGCGTGTACGTCGTGAAAGAAATCACGGGGTAGACCAGCACGGCGAAATCGGGGCGGCTGGAAACGCGATCGATCAAGTCCGCGGCGGCGGCGTTGCCGGCATCGAAATGAGTAGCGGCAGTGGATGCCAGGTGGCCGCCGGCGGAAAAGCCCATGATGCCGACGCGGTCCGGCAACACGCGGTAAGCGGCGGCTTTGGCTCGCACGGTGCGGATGGCACGCTGCGCATCGCCCAATTCAATTGGATGGTGATAGCGCGGGCCCAGGCGATACTGGAGCACAAAGGCGGCGACACCGATCGAGTTGAGCCACTGCGCCACTTGCGCGCCTTCGTGGTCCAGCGCCAGATGCTGGTAGCCGCCGCCCGGACAAACGACGATGGCCGAGCCGGTGCCGCGGCCCTCAGGCACCAGGTAGGGCGTGAGCGAGGGTTTGTCGGCGTCGGCATCGCCGAGCGCGCCGGGAGCGCCATCGGGCCAGAGCAGCTCCGGCTTGGTCAGGATCGGCGCTTGCGCGAACATGGCGGTCGCCAGCAGCGGGATCAACAGAGCGCGAATCATGGAGAATACGGTACCACCGGGAGCCGCGCCAGCGGTGGGCCGGTTAATCACGATACTCTAAGCCCAATGCCCCGCGATTCGTTTCTTGCCGCCGAGCGCGTCGCTTTCCGCCGCCTCAACACGCCGGAAAGGATTCAGCACTTTCTGGACCATGAGGTGGCCTACAACAAGGAACCGGACGGACCCACCTGCGGCTCGCCGCGGCGCGTGCTGCGCGAGCGCAGGGCGCACTGCATGGAAGGGGCGCTGTTTGGCGCCGCGGCGCTGCGCGCGCTCGGCTACCCGCCGCTGCTGCTGGACCTGGAAGCGGTGCGGGACGACGATCACGTGCTCGCCATCTTCCGCCGCGACGGCTGCTGGGGCGCTGTCGCCAAGTCGAATTACTCCGGCCTGCGCTACCGCGAGCCTGTTTACTGCAGCCTGCGCGAACTGGCAATGTCGTACTTCGAGCACTATTACAATCTGCGGCGGGAGAAGACGCTACGCAATTACTCCCGCCCCGTCAACTTGCGCCGGTTCGATTCCATCCATTGGATGACCGCCGAGGAAGACGTGTGGGCGATACCGGAGTATCTGACGACGATCCACCATACCCCGCTCATCGGGCCACGCGCGGTGCGCTGTCTGGCCCGCGTGGACGACCGCCTGTTCGCCGCCGGGTTGGTGGGCTTGGCGCGGTAATGGCCACGCGTCCGCGGGTTGCGTGATATTTCGGGAACCAGTTCAGCCCAATAGATCGTATTATCGGATGTGCGTGATATGGCCATCGATCCGCAAATCTTAGACTTGTTGGCCGATCCGGAGACGCATGACCCTCTGGAGTTGGGCGATAACTGTTTGATCAACCCGAAGTCCGGGCGGCGCTACCCGATTCGCGACGGAATCGCCGTGTTTCTCCAGGAAGTATCTGGGCCGAACCGGAAGTATCAAACCATGTATGACCGCCTGGCGCCGGGCTACGACTTCGCCGAGCGCCTCTACTATTGGATTTCGCGCAAGCCGGACCGCCGCCTGGAATTCATTCCCGAGTTGGAAATCCCGGCCGGCGCGCGCGTCCTGGAAGTATCGGTCGGCACCGGCGCCAACCTCCGCTTTCTTCGGAAGGACATAGAGTTCTTCGGTCTCGATTTGTCCTGGGGCATGCTGCACAAATGCCGCCGGAACTTGAAGCGCTGGCGGCGTGACGCGCATCTGTTTCATGGCGAAGGCGAACGACTGCCGTTTCGCGGCGCGGTCTTCGATTGCGTTTATCACGTCGGCGGCATCAATTTTTTTAGCGACAAGGCGCGCGCCATCACGGAAATGATCCGTGTCGCCAAGCCGGGAACGAAGATCGTGATCGTCGATGAAACCGAGAAGGTGGTGAGCCGGCAGTACCGGAAGAATCCTTTTACGCGGCGGTTCTATGCCGGCGCGGAAAAATCGGCATCGGCTCCCGTCGAACTGGTGCCCGCCGGAATGCGCGAGATTCAGTCGCGGCTGATTACCGCCGGGAACGAGTACTGCCTGACGTTCCGCAAGCCGTGATGCCGCTTTCCCGCGCGAACACGCCCCGGTCAGTGTATCGACACCGGGCGCGCAGCCGAACCGGGAGGCGAGCTTGGTTTGAAATCGGCGTAATCGACGTTCTTTGAATCCTCGGCCTCCAGGGCGCCCGAGAAGTAAGCGGGCAAGTTATCGCCCCAGCTCAAATCGAAGTCGCGGATGCGGAGGCCGTCCGCATAGCGCACATAAAGCGCCGTGATATCGTGCTTGAATATCGCCTCACCCAAGCTGGTGGCCGTCCAGCGCAGATCGAAGTTGCCGCCGACGGACTGCGCGATCCGCGGCTGCGGCGCCCGCACATGCATCCGGATTTGCTCCAGGTAGACATCCCGCACAATGCTGTCGGGAGCTCCGTAGATCATCATTCCGCCCTCTGCCTCGATCGTAATATTCGTGAAATGAATGTCACGAACCTCCGCTTTTCCGTTGCCTTTCCGGGCTGCAATATAGATCGGTTCGCCTTTGCCCCACCAGTGCCCGGTGATCAGGCTCGTCTCCATCGTAATATTGGAAAACAATACATGAGCCGTGTGCTCCTCACCGAGACTGAAGACGGCGAGACCTCGATTGGCATGGATCGATAGGTTACTGAAAGTGGTGTAACGCGTGTCCTCCAGCCGGACCGCGGCCGAGAGAGAGAATAACGAGCAGTTACTGACATGCACATCTTCGCTCGAGACGATCGCGAAATCGTCGTCGCCCGCCCGGATATCGCAATCCGAGATATGTACGTGCTTCGAGCGCATGCAGTCGATTCCGTCATTATTGGGAATCAGCACGTCGTTGTTAATATGGATGCCGGCGATGGTGGCGCCTTCCGAGCCTTGCAGGTGCAGCGTCCAGTTCGGCGCGTTGCTCAGTGTCACGTCGCGGATGAGGATATTGCGGCAATCGGAAAGGATGATCATGGTCCCCGGCCGCCCGGCAGAACGAGTCTCGATGGGACCGAATTCCAGGCCGAACTTAGGAGCGTCGAAGTCGCCTTGTCGTGTGTAAGTGGCGTCGAAATCGGAACCGGTGTGGAGCGATTTCAGGTCGAAGAAGGAATCGCCATTGCCATCGATCGTGCCTCGGCCCATGATGGCGATGTTATGCGCTTTCCGCGCCACGATAAGTCCGACGCGAAAGCCTTCGCCCGAACTGTCGACACCGTAGTTCCGGCCGATGCCGTATTCCGAGATACTGTCATAGTCATTAAGATTCGGGCTTGCCTGCAGCACCGCTCCGGCTTGGAGTTCGAGAGTTACATTGCTCAGCAGTTCCACTGTTCCGCTGAGATAAGTGCCTGGGGGAAAGATAACCGTCCCGCCGCCGGCGGCATTGGCCGCTGTTATCGCCTTTGAGATCGCAGCCGTATCGAGCGTCGTGCCATCGCCGCGCGCGCCGAGCGCCCGCACGCTGAAGAACGAACCCTCGGGTTCAGTCTTCTGGGCAAAAGCCGTAAATCCGAATACGCATGCCATCAGCGCGGCCAAGCCAAGCGTTCTCACCAGTCCACCTCTCGACAGTTACATATAACACGGCGTCCGCGCAGCGCTGAGGTGGTCGGGGGAGCGGAGTTCGAAAAGCTGAACGGGAACCAGGACTCCGCTCATTCACCTGTCCGATCTCGGTTTTCCGCGTAATCAGCCGGAGTGGTTGGCTGGGGTCGAAATGGAAGTCGTCTAGCCATGGCGTGGTCACGGGCTTGCGGGCTTTGAGGGCTGCAATCCTCTGCCAAACTTCGTTCTCGCTGGGTGTTTGGGTAGAATCAAACATTGCCAGCTTTGGCATCAATAGGGGCCCAATTCGGCTCATAGACTGCGGATTCCAGCGAAGGCGATCACTGATTCCGAACTGATGGCGATCACGATTCCGAAGGATGCCAAGCGGCTCACCGATGGCGAGTTGATTCCCGAGATAAGATATCGAGAAGTCCGTGGTCGTTGAGGTGCCTCAAGCCGGGCACGCTACCTATGTGTTCGGCAAGCCGCCAGATGTTTTCTCCGAGGGACCGCGAAGTGCCACGCAGAATGCTCCTGGCTTGGGCGCTACAGCACGGAGCAGTCTCGGTTCCAGGCGATGAGTGAGCGAGCAGGCGCTGCGCCCAGCGGCGCGGAGGCGCCTGAACGCGGCGCTGGGCGTTGGCGGTCGCTGCCTCGAGCGTCGGCTGGTCCAGATAAGGCGCTACGGGAGGCGGGCCGCTCCAGCTCACCATCGGGAGATGCCCCATCGATGTAAGGTTCGGGCCGGCGAATTCGACGCCGGGCGCCAGCCTTTCATCTTTCACGCCGCAAATCCAGCGTGAACGGGAATTCGGGATTGCGCTCCTCCGGTGGAACAACCATCGTACCCGGCGTATGGCCGGTATCCTGAAACCGGGCCAGGCGGCGGCTCTCCGCCTCCTGGGCGTTGACGGGAAACTGTTCGTTGGCGCGTCCGCCCGGATGCGCCACATGATACGTGCAGCCCCCGATCGAGCGTCCGGACCACGTGTCTACGACATCGAACACCAAGGGCGTGTGCACCGGGATGTTCGGGTGGAGGCACGAGGGCGGCTGCCATGCGCGATAACGCACCCCCGCCACAAATTCGCCACTCTCGCCCGTGGCGTGCAGTGGCACCCGGCGGCCGTTGCAAGCCACCACGAAGCGCTCCTCCGTCATACCGGTCACTTTCACCTGTAGCCGCTCGACCGATGAATCCACGTTGCGGACGGTCCCGCTGCCGGAGGCCTCTTCGCCCAACACGTGCCACGGTTCCAGAGCGTGCCGCAGCTCCAGCCGAATGCCTTGCCTGGTGACCGAACCGATCAGCGGAAATCGGAATTCGAAGTGCGGGGCGAACCATTCCGTCTGAAACTCGAAACCGGCTTCGCGCAGGTCCGCCATTACGCTCTCCCAGTCGAGTTGAACGAAGTGAGGCAACATAAAGCGGTCGTGCAGCATGGTTCCCCACCACACGAGTTTCCGGCGGTACGGGTTCTTCCAGAAATGCGCCGTCAGAGCCCGCACCAGCAGTTGTTGTGTGAGACTCATTTGCGCGTGCGGCGGCATCTCGAAGGCGCGCAGCTCCACCAGGCCGAGCCGCGATCCGGCGGAGTCGGGCGAGTAGAGCTTGTCGATGCAGAACTCGGCGCGATGCGTGTTGCCCCCCAGATCGGTCAGCAGGTGCCGGAACACCCGATCAGCCAGCCATAGCGGGCCCGCCGGAGAACCCTTGTCCGGGATCTGGTCGAAGGCGATCTCCAGTTCGTAGATGGCATCCGTGCGCGCCTCGTCCACACGGGGATGTTGGCTGGTGGGACCGATGAACAGCCCCGAGAGCAGATACGACAGGGATGGGTGATTGTGCCAGTAGCCAATCAGGCTTCGCAACAGATCGGGACGGCGCAGGAAAGGACTGTCCTCCGGAGTCGGGCCGCCGATGACCACGTGGTTGCCGCCGCCGGTGCCGGAGTGCTGCCCGTCCAACATGAATTTCTCCGTGCCCAAACGGCTTTGGCGCGCGAGATCGTATAGTGCGGTGATGTTTGCCGTAAGCTCGTCCCAGGATGCCGCCGGATGGATGTTGACTTCGATGACACCGGGATCGGGCGTCACTTTTAGGACGGAGATTCGCGGATCCCAGGGAGGCGCATAGCCTTCCAGCAGGACGGGCATTTTGAGATGAGCGGCCGTATCTTCGACCGCCCCCGTCAGATCGAGATAATCCTCGATATACTCGACCGGCGGCATGAAGACGAACAGCTTTCCCTGGCGCGCTTCCACGCAGAGGGCGGGGCGCATCATCCAGGCTGCCGATGTGCCTTTTTCCGGCGGCACGACTTTGTCCGCATCCGGCGCGGGACTTTCGGCAACGGAGGGCGCGTCGAAAAGGTAGCTCTTGCGCTCCTGACTTGCCGGCAGGCGGCTCCGTTTTGCAAAGGGATCCGGGTCAGGGGAATAGAGCACATCTTCCGGCTTGGTCCAGGGAAGAGATTCCAGCGGCAAACGGTATCCCATTGCCGAAGCGCCTGGAATTAAGAACATCTGTTTCGAGGCCAGAAACCAGGGCTGGCTGGTCCATCCCGGCGCGCCCGAACGGGTAGGGCTGCGGCGCAACGGCAGAACGTACCCGATCGGCTG
>Ga0181518_10005442_pt1 | contig 11027 bp, 7 predicted proteins | sample PEATcosm2014_Bin_28_FD_119751 | JGI IMG/M metagenome (GOLD analysis project Ga0181518, IMG submission 119751) | Peatland microbial communities from MTU Mesocosm Facility, Houghton, MI, USA - PEATcosm2014_Bin01_60_metaG | ecosystem: Environmental > Terrestrial > Soil > Wetlands > Peat | place... | reverse complement strand
TCGCAAGCACCGGAAGACCGCCAAAAGAGGTGTTCGCCGCGAGGGCCAACACCAAGGTGATCGTGAGCGACAAGGCGTAGTACGCCCAATGACGGCCTATCGCGACCGCCATGATCTGGCTCAGCACCGTCTGTCCGGATCGCGGACCGATGTGCCATCGACTCGCGAGCACCGCGAGACCGAGCAGCATCGCGCCGAGGATCAAGCCCAAGAGCAGCTCCGTCCGCTTCGCCCGTACGACCTTCGGCTCTTTGAAAAGCGGTACGCCGTTCGCGATCGCCTCCACGCCGGTCAGCGCGCTGCAACCAGCAGAGAACGCCTTTAGCAAGAGGAGCACCCCGACGGCCTGAAGAGCGTGACCCAAAACAAGCGAGCGACCAGGCTGGCTCGCGTGCAAGGCGAGCGGATGGATGAGCCCGACGATGATGACGGCGAAAATCCCGACGATGAAGATCATCGTGGGGAGCAGGAACGCCCGAGCCGTCTCGCCAAGACCTCGGAGATTGAGCAACGTAATGACCGCGAGGATCCCGAGACAGATGGGCACCGTCGCAGATGCCAGGGTGGGAAATGCTGACGTCAGAGCGCCGACTCCTGCAGCAATCGACACCGCGACGGTGAGGACGTAATCGACGATCAATGCCGCACCAGCAAGGAGACTCAAGCGCGTGCCAAGGTTCGCCCGCGAAACGGCGTAGGCACCACCTCCACCGGGATACGCGTCGATCACCTGTCGATAGGAGGTAACAAGAACCGCAAGCAGCGCGACGATCACCATGGTGATCCAGAGCACGAAATGAAGTGCCCCGGCTCCCGCGACCGCCAATACGACGACGATCGCCTCGGGTCCATATGCGACCGAAGTCAGCGCGTCGAGGGAAAGAGCGGACAGCCCTTCGACGGGGTTGATCTGCTCCTTTACCGCCTCCGAGTTTCGAAGCGGCTTGCCGATGAGGACATGCCACGTCGACGCGAGGCCGCTTCGTCTTGCTTCACGAGGATGGACCACCTCGGCATGGTAGGACAATGCGCCGACGAAAGAGCTGACGGGAACGTCGAGCACGATGGGCTTTCTCAGATGCCTCTGTCGGCAAGGACCTTGAGACACAGCCGCGCACGAACAAGCGACAAAAAAGCGTGCTTATCTCTGCGATGGTGCCCCGAGGAGCACGAGCGCCAAGATTACTGCAAGGTCCCGACGATCCCTATGTGCAATGGCGTTGCGCAGCCTTTTAGCGACGGGGCCGCATCCCTTGGTACGAACGCGTCTCGTCTTCGCGAGCGAACGAGTCGCCCTTTTTCACCAGATCGCGGCGACGAGGCCCTCGCTCTGTCAATGGTGTCTCGATGTCCCCTACAAAAAACGTCAAGAGAAAATGTGAAACAAGACCTCGAAGGGCACTACGCGATCTCTTTTGCCACTGCATACCCGGCGACAAGTGCGCCGTACACCATGAGCAACCCAAGGAAAGCGCAGTAGAGGTAGAACCAAAGCGTGAAGCCAGCTGTTATGTGTAGCTGCGCTTGCGCCGCCTGTGCGGGAGTGATCCCAAAGGTGTTGAGCGGCGGCGGCGATGAGTCCTGCACGAGCGCGCTGAAAACTTCTGCCACAATCGGGAGGAGAGCCCCCACGAACAGACCCGCGCCGAGCAACCTCGGCCGCCAGGCGAGTGCAAGATAGACGAGCGCGACGATGAGAACCATGACCACCACGTCGCCCGCGATGACAACTCGAGGATTGGAGAACGCGTTGCCCTCGGTCAGGACCTCGCTTCGGCCTGTCGCTGCGGCGAAAAGCACGTAACGATCCCACGAAGGGGCAAAGGTGATGGCGGTCCCGAGCGCGAGCAAGGTCCCGCCGATGGCGAGACCAAGGCGGCTGACAGGTCCGCCAAGTGCGCCTGCTTCGCGCAAACCAAACAGCGCGAGCACGCAGCCGACGGCACATACGAGCCACCCGATCAGACCGAGGTAGAGACCGGTCCCCGCGACGGCTCCGTTGCCAGCCAGCACCTCACCAAGGTCGCCTAGGAAAAAGCCGAACGTCATCGCGCTCAGTGCGGACCCAAAGAGAGCTCCTACGCGCGCGACCCGCCCGCCGACGAGGAAGAACGCGGCCGCGACCACCCAACCCGAAAGGTAGAACAGGTGAGGGAGCAACTGATCGCCCTGGGACGCGAGGCTCAACCCGCCGATGTATTGCGGGAACAGACCCACGATCCCAAGTACGACGCCGGCGAGAACGATTCCGGCACAGGTCATCGCATGGGCGCTCGGGCGACGCTGCGCTCGAAGAGCGACCGGTCCTTGCTCGGGCGCGTTCTCGAGCTCCTCGAAGCGCCTGCGCGCGCGAAACCAGCCGTCGGCGTGCAACGGGAATCGCTCCACCAAACGTGGGTATGACGTGGCGATATCCCAGATCCCGTAGAAATCGGCCCCGTGTCCGAGCGCGTATCGACGGCCTCGCTGGGTAAGGGTGATCTTTCCCAGGTGCTTATCCATGGAATCTCCCCTTCCGTTCGACTGCCTGCGATTCGCGATTTCGGTACATCCAGCTCTAGCCGACGCTGATGAGGATTTCCTGAGTGCCGACGCAGTGCACGCTGGCATCGCCGTCAAGAAGGGCGATTGCCCCGCGATCGTCGCAAGCGTACCTGCCTACGTGTCACGTACGAGACAACTTCAGTATTTTCATGTTCAAGCGGCCAGAGGCAATACCACGAGGAGAGAACGCTCTTGAAAGACATCCCAGACGCCCCAGCAAAGAGTCAGATTTCCTTTGGGAAGTTCCAGAACCTCGACATGAGGGTGGCGCGAGTCATCGCTGCCCCGCTCGCCGAAGGTACTCGTTCACCGAGTCGCATCTTGACCCTCGATCTAGGACATCTCGGTCAGCGCGTGAGCGTCGGTCAATACGCATTGATCCCAGAAGCCGAACTCGTCGGCAAACATGTTGTCGCATGCATCAACCTCGGACCGCGAGAAATCGGACCGTACATCTCTGATGCACTGGTCTTGGGCGCCCTTAACCCGCTTTCACCCACGGACCAAGCACAAGCGGTCCCAATAACAATCGACAACTCCGTCGTACCCGGCTCCGCGATTTTCTAGGACTTGCCACGGCGAAAAGACCAGGCTCTAAACCAACGGTAATCCACGTGGTTGTGATTCTATGTAACAGAGATCAATTGTCCAAGACGCAAGGTATCGGGATGGAATGGCGATAGAGGAAAACCACACCTCGGCCAATGTTCCCATGTGCCGACGCGTCGTTATCGTCGGTGCGGGATTTGCTGGCATCGCGGCTGCGCGAGAGCTCGCGAATAGTCAAGTCGAAGTCACTCTCGTCGACACACACAACTTCCACACATTCCTACCGCTCTTGTATGAAGTCGCGACCGCTGGCCTCGACCCAGCAGATGTCGCCTTTCCTATCCGCGCCATCTTTTCTCACGCATCGAATGTGAAATTTCGTAGAGGACGAGTCGACAGCATCGTCCCCGGAACTCGCGCCATCTCCCTCTCAGACGGTTCGGTTCTCCCCTACGACGCGCTCATTGTAGCGACCGGGGCGACGGCTTCATATTTCTCAATTGAAGGCGCGGCCGAGTTCTCCCGTCCCTTGTACACCTTGGAGGACGCGCGAGGTCTGCGAAATGCTCTCCTCGTTGTGCTCGATGATGCTGATGCGCATCCCGAACGACACGCAAACGGAACGCTGAGCTTCGTCGTAATTGGTGGAGGCGCCACTGGCGTCGAAATGGCTGGTGCGATCGTTGAACTACTGGACGTCAGCGTGCAAAAGGACCGGCTCCGGATCGACCGCGCCCGTACGTCGGTCATCATCATCGATGCTGGGAACCGACTGCTTGGCGCGTTCGGGGAACGTGCGAGCAAGTACGCCTATTCCGAAGTATCTAAGCGAGGCATACAAGTCCGCCTTGGTGCCTCAGTCTCTGCCATCGACAAAAACGCTGTGCACCTCTCCGATGGCTCGTCTGTCCGTGCAGATCTTGTGGTCTGGGCGGGAGGCGTCACAGTCGAAGGCACGTTCGCTGCAACACTGCCCGCACAGCGGGCGCGCGCAGGACGGGTAGTTGTCGGCCATGACCTCTCGATTCCTGGACACCCGGAGATCTTTGTGGTCGGGGACGCGGCAGCAGTGCCGAAGGATCCGGGCACGGACGACCTTGCACCGCAGCTTGCACAGGTCGCGTTGCAATCTGGGCGGCACGTGGCACGGCAGATTGTCGCGGCGCTCAACGGCTCTTCTTTGGAGCCTTTTTCCTACAAAGACAAAGGTGCGATGGCAACGATCGGACGGCGTGCTGCAGTAGCGCAGCTCGAGGGACCAGGACCGCTTCGCGGTGTTGTCGTGAAGGGCACGGTCGGTTGGTTCTCGTGGCTCGGCCTGCATCTCATCTACCTCGTCGGTGTGCGCAACCGCGTTGTCGTATTGCTCAACTGGTTTTGGCGCTACGTCGGTTGGGCATCGGGACCGCGCATCATCCTCGAAGACGAATTGCCGGACTGAACAGCACCATGTGGGAGACGCAGCGAAACGAGAGCTGTTCGCACCGAGAAAAGCAGTGTCAGCGATAAGACGAAGCGGTTGCCTCGTCGACTAGCGCACCCTCAGATGGACCTGAATCTCCTGTTCGCGACGCATTATGTGGGCGGCGAGGAGTCCGCGGCCCCATACTGCTTTCGGTGCCTGACCGCTAGGCGGAGCTGCGTCGTACGGGCAACGCCGATCGCCAACACGACGAATGCTCCGGCGACAGCGGCGACAAGCAATGCGACCGCAACGGGAATGTGCCCACTTGATGAGAAGAAGTCGATGCGCACCGAGCGGGTGTTCTCGGCGATGAAGTCGATCAACGCAATGCCGAGCACGACTGCCACCGTCACGGTGGCCCATGCTGCGCCGATCCGGGTGTGTGGCACGTTGGCTTTGATGGAACGCTTGTGCCCGAACCATCCTCGTGCGTGCTCGACCTCATTCCGCGTGTTGGCTTGTTCGCCGGGTTCAGCTCCGTCGCTTACATCAGACATGACTTGACCTTTCTCTGGGACAACTCCTCAGTTCGAGTTGATCACGCGCCATCATCAAGAACGGGACGCGTCAATTCGAGTACCTGGGTATTCACTAGCGAATCCTGATCATCCACATCGTGTCGGCAACGCGGTCCTTCTCATAGGGCGAACCAGCAAGAACGACGACAACGTCTCCTGGAGAAGCAAAACCCGCATCCTTCGTTTGTTGCACGGCATTCCAAATGAGATCGTCGTTGTTCGCTGAATGTGCCGAGAGAAGGGTTTCGACCCCCCAGCTCATCGCAAGCTGGCGAACCGTTCGCTCATTTGGCGTCACGGCCACGATTGGCATTCTCGGCCGGTACCGTGAGATAGCTCGAGCGGTCGCTCCTGTTTGCGTACAGGCAATGATCGCTGCTGCATCTTCTTCAAGCGACGCACGCCAGGCGGCACCTGTGACCGCCGCAGTGATTCGACGCAGCGGTGCGTCGCCCGACACTTCTTGTACGCCAAGACCTCCGCCCCAATTGACGTAGTCGAAGTCACGTTCGGTTCGCAAAACGATGCGCGCCATGGTCGAAACGACACGTACCGGGTCGATGCCGATCGCCGTTTCTCCAGAAAGCATGACTGCGGAAGTTCCATCCAACACCGCGTTCGCGACGTCGGTGACCTCGGCCCTCGTCGGAACCGGTGCGGTGATCATCGATTCGAGCATCTGGGTCGCCGTGATGACGGGGCGACCGAAGCGCACTCCCGAACGGATGATCCGCTTTTGGTAGAAGGGAATATCCTCAAGCGGCAACCTCATACCGAGATCCCCGCGCGCGACCATGACTGCGTCAGCAGTTCGAACAACAGCATCGAGGTTGTCGATCGCCTCTGGTGTCTCAATCTTCGCAACGAGCATCGTGTCGGGTCGCCCAACGGCGTCGCGCACCAAGTCGATGTCTTCGGACCCCCGGACGAACGAGACAGCGATCGCTTCGATATCCTCATTGGCGAGCACGGCGATTCGGTCAAGATCCTCAGGGGTCGGCGTCACGAGCTGGATTCTGCTCGTGGGTACCGTCACTCCTGGTCGCCCGATGATCGATCCACCCGATCGGACATGCGCGAGGACATCGTCTCCTTTTCGACCAACGACCTCGAGCGAAATGCCTCCGTCTCCAAGCGCAACGAGGTCGCCCTCAACAAGGTTGGCCACGACTTCATCAACCGCGATACCGATACGCGTCGCCGAGCTCTCCGGAGTGTTCGATCCGGGTGTGAGAACAATCTTCGCGCCCGTCTCGAGAACGGCTCTTTCTCGAAACGGAGAGCAGCGAATCTTTGGACCGGGAAGGTCCGGCAGGATCCCGATGTGCGGCACGATCTTGCGAATCCTTCTTATGAGTTCAATGCCATCGGCCGTGCTGCCGTGCGCGAAGGAGACTCGGGCAACATCCATACCGGCTTCGGCGAGCCCCGCGAGAGTCGCTTCACTGCTCGAGGCTGGCCCGATAGTCGCCACAATGCGCGTCCGACGCCGAACGGCGCGAGAACGCTGGGCGCGGGTAGCTACGTCAGCGAGGAAGGGAACGGCAAAGGTGTTTCGACGCGATTGGGGAGGTAGTTGGTCGCTTTCGGAATGTTCCATCGCACCAGCATGCACCTTCGCGCACGATCGCTGACGGCGCGGATCCCTGAGGCGAAAAACGCACCATCCGAGATGAACGCGGATCGAGTCCATCGAGCGATGACCTGGCGTTCCAGGGGTTCCCTCGCTCTCCCGGGAGCTCACCAAGAGCGTGGCTCAAGGGGTCGTGCGCGCAAGTCGCGCCCAATCCCCTGGCGCCATGCGCTCATCATCCGTCAAGAAGAAAAGCGACTCTATTCGTCCCGCGATGACCCACAACACAGGACACGCTTTGGATGAGACGAGCACGCATGTGCCCTTGTGGGTGTCCTCGCCGCATCGATGTTCGACGCCGAATCCACCAGTGCTCAGCCCGAGGGCGTGAAACCGTCGGCCATTCGCGAAACGCACTTCGACGAGGCCTCGACGATCTCCTCGGTACACAAGCGCTCGGTTCGCGAAGCCGCGACACCTCGGCCAACAATGCGTGCCGCCATCTCGTTAGCAAAGATCGCCATTTCTCTGCTGGTCGAAGCTCGCGACGTCATGGAACACCCCGTTTCGTCCCCTTCGTTCGTCGCAAAGCTCGCGATACACGAGCCACCGGCCGACCAATTGGCCCATCGGATCGATCGCGGTCGTGTCTGTTCGCGCGAGCTCACGGTGTGATGACGACAAGGAGATCGCCTGCTTCTACGCGTCCGGAGACAGGAACGACGACCCGAGCGACCACCCCGCTCACCGGGCTCGTGACGCTTGCTTCCATCTTCATCGCCTCAATGGTCCCGACGGCCTGACCGACTTGGACGTTCTCGCCTTGGCGCACGGTGATCGAAATAACGCCGTTGAAGGGTGCACCGATCTGGTACGGGTCACCCACTGCTGCCTTTTCCCCTGTCGGCTTGAGGGCTTCGAACGCAAAGTCGCGAACCGTTACGGTGCGTTGTCTGCCGTTCATCTGGCAATAGACGGTTCGATAGCCGCGGTCGTCTGGATCGGTCATGGCATCGATGCGCAAGAACAGCACCACTCCGGGCGATAGCTCAACAACAATTTCCTTGCCCATTTCACACCCGTAGAAGAACGCGGTCGTCGGCAAGTTAGACAGTGACCCATAGCGTTCGGTCGAAGCGACGTAGTCGCGCGCAGGCCCTTCGAACAAGAGCTCGGCGAGGGCGCTGCGGGACTCAGGGCCCAAAAGCCGCTCGCGCTGGGAGTCACTGAGCTCGTTCGCGGGCGCGACATAAGTGCGCCCTGTAAGTACCTTGGTGCGAAACGGTTCTGGCCATCCCCCGGCAGGGGTTCCGAGTTCGCCGGACAGAAAACCGATCACGCTGTCAGGAATGTCGAAACGGCTCGGATCACTCTCGAATTCCTCTGCATTTGCATCTTGGGCGGCAAGATGTAGCGCGAGATCTCCAACGACTTTGGAAGACGGTGTGACCTTTACGATGTTGCCAAGAATGGCGTTGACCTTTGCGTACAGCTCTTCGACGACCTCAAAACGGTCACCGAGGCCAAGCGCGAAAGCTTGTTGGTGCAAATTCGACAGCTGACCGCCAGGGATCTCGTGGCGATAGACGCGCCCTGTCGGCGCGGGAAGTCCTGATTCGAAGGGATAGTAGAGGTGGCGCACCGCGTCCCAGTACGGCTCAAGATCCAAAAGCGCATCGAGAGAGATCCCAGAAGCTCGCTCGGTGGCGTCTGTCGTCGCGACGATCGCGGCAAGGTTCGGCTGGCTCGTCATCCCTGACATCGGTCCGATCGCGCCATCGATCGCATCAACACCGATGTCTATCGCGGCCAAGTACGTCGCGAGCTGGCCACCGGTGGTGTCGTGTGTGTGAAGGTGGACCGGTTGGTCGAATCGCTCGCGAAGCGCCCCGATGAGGATCCGAGCGGCTGGGGCACGTAGCAGTCCCGCCATGTCCTTGATGCAAAGGACGTGGACACCCGCTTTGACAAGTCTTTCGGCGATTGAAAGGTAGTAGTCGAGCGTATAGAGCGTTTCCCGCGGATCCGCCAAGTCCCCCGTATAACAAAGCGCACCTTCGGCGACCCTTCCTTGATCTATGACCGCGTCGATCGCCGGGCGCATTTGGTCGACGTCGTTCAGCGCGTCGAAGATGCGGAAGATGTCAATGCCCGCTTTGGCCGCTTCGGCGATAAACGTGCGCCCGACCTCGTCTGGGTACGGCGAGTAACCGACCGTGTTGCGACCACGAATGAGCATCTGCAGGCAGATGTTCGGCACGGCGACCCTGATCTCCTCGAGGCGATCAAAGGGATCCTCTTTCAAGAAACGCAATGCGACGTCATAGGTTGCGCCGCCCCAACACTCGATGCTGAAAAGCTCGGGCAAAAGGCGCGCCATGTGTTCTGCAACACCGAGGATGTCAAAGGTGCGAAGCCGCGTAGCGAGCAGCGATTGATGGGCGTCTCTGAACGTCGTGTCCGTCACCGCAATTGATTGTTGGGCGCGTAGACGTCGGGCAAAGGCCAGTGGGCCGATCTCCTCGAGGAGCTGTTTCGATCCCGCCAACGGTGCCGTGGACAAATCGACACTCGGGAGCTTCTCCCTAGGATCACCAACTTGTGGTGGTTCGCCGTTCGGACGATTCACCGTCACTTCGGCGAGGTACTCGAGCAGTCGTGTCGCCCTGTCGGCTGAACGATGTCTTGAAAGCAAGTTCGACTTGGAGCTTATGAAACCCGTTGTGGCGAGACCGGCCCGAAAGTCCTCGTCATCAAAGATCGCTTGCAGGAACGAGATGTTCGTCGCGACCCCGCGGATACGGAACTCCGCTAGGGCGCGGCGCGCCCGGTCGACGGCTTCTTCGAAGGTGCGGCCCCGACAGGTGAGCTTTGCAAGCAATGAGTCGAAATACGGGAGGATTTCTGCGCCTTGGGTGATGCCTTCATCGAGGCGGATACCCGTTCCCCCAGGCGCGCGATAGGTCGTGACGACACCCGTGTCAGGGCGAAAATCGTGCGCCGGGTCCTCGGCGGTAATACGGCACTGGAGCGCGACGCCGTTGCACTCGATTCTCTCTTGCGCAAGACCAATCTCGGCAAGCGTCGCACCCTCGGCAATGCGCAACTGCGACCGCACGAGGTCGACGGAAGTCACCTCTTCGGTCACCGTGTGCTCGACTTGGATCCGTGGGTTCATCTCGATGAAGGTGTACCGACCCGACGCATCGAGGAGGAACTCGACCGTTCCCGCACCCACGTAACCAATGGAAGAAGCAAAGCGCATCGCCCCTTCGCACATCTCGTCGCGCAGTGCTCTCGGAAGGTTCGGCGCTGGAGCGATCTCGACGACCTTTTGGTGCCTTCGTTGGACCGAGCAGTCCCTTTCATAGAGATGGACAACAGAGCCCACGTTGTCGGCGAGGATTTGCACCTCAATATGGCGAGGGTCGATGACGGCTTCCTCCAAGAAGACCGTCTCGTCACCGAAGGCGGACTCGCCCTCGCGTCTTGCCGCCGCGACCGCGTCTTTGAGCAGGCTCGCGTCTCTTACGAGTCGTAGCCCCCGTCCGCCTCCTCCAGACGCAGCCTTCACGAAGAGAGGAAACCCAACGGCCTCAGCCGCTTGAGCGAAGGAATCGTCGTCGTGGTCCGGCGCGACCGAACGCAGGACGGGAAGTCCTGCCCTCTTTGCGGCGTCGAGGGCTGCGAGCTTGTTTCCCGCCACGGCGAGCACTGACGCGGGCGGTCCAACGAAAATGATCCCTGCTCGTGCGCAGCTCTCGGCGAGACTCGGGCTTTCTGACAAAAAGCCATAACCGGGATAGATCGCGTCCGCGCCTACTTCTGTTGCCAAGGCGACAATGTCTGCCACATCCAAATAGGCGCGCACCGGGTGGCCCCGTTTGCCGATTTCATAGCTTGCGTCAGCCTTCTGGCGATGCAGTGAGTGGCGGTCTTCGTAGGGGTAGATCGCAATCGTCCGAATGCCGAGCTCGTTCGCCGCGCGAAATGCCCGAATTGCGATTTCACCGCGGTTCGCAACGAGGAGCTCTCTTATCATGTCAAACGACCGCGCCCTTGAACCTCACCGAGCAACAAATTGGGCACGAGGTGGGAACTGATCTTGTGAGGTTACCCGAGGATGGCCTTCCAACGGAGCCTGAGCGCTGTTGAGACCTGTCCGTCTCACCCGATTGTAGGAATCTTCCGCGCCGAACACCCACGTGCGCGCTCGGCGTCTCAGTCAGGACTTGAGGTGCGCATCGAAGAATGCAACGATGCGTCGACGTGCGTCTTTCGCCGATCCCTCCTCGTATCCTCCTCCCATCATCTTTCCCATGACGCCGAACAGAGCGCTGTCATGGTCATTGAGAAAGGAGTGTCCGGCATCGGGATA
>Ga0181518_10005439_pt1 | contig 11029 bp, 7 predicted proteins | sample PEATcosm2014_Bin_28_FD_119751 | JGI IMG/M metagenome (GOLD analysis project Ga0181518, IMG submission 119751) | Peatland microbial communities from MTU Mesocosm Facility, Houghton, MI, USA - PEATcosm2014_Bin01_60_metaG | ecosystem: Environmental > Terrestrial > Soil > Wetlands > Peat | place... | reverse complement strand
CCCCGACGACAACGGCGCCTCACAAACCGACGGCGAGTTCAGCGTGTCCTCCGACGGCCGCTACATCGTCAGGGTCCTCGCCGCTCCGACCCCGCTCGGCCACACCGACGAAGCGCACCTCTACCTCTACGACCTGAAAGAAGGCACCGTCCGCCAACTCACGTTCGGACACTCCGCCGACCGCTGGCCCGCGATCTCCCCGAACGACCAGACCGTCGCCTTCACCCGCACGACCTACCGCGCGCCCGAGGTCTTCGGAGCGGGCGCCGAAACGACCGTGACCGAGACTCTGCCGCTCTCCGGCGGGACCCCACAGATGGTGCCCGAGCGCCCCGGCGAAGCGACTCTCGACCGGCAAATCTCCTGGGTGTCGAACAACACCTTCGAGCAAGAAGGCGCCGGTGCCGTCACCGTCAACGTCGCCACCGGCCACACGACGCAATGGCTACGCCCGACGTCCGCCTACGACCCGCTCGTGTTCAGTTCGACGTGGACCCCGTTCGGCATCCTCTACACGTCGAGCACCCTGACCGTCAACGGGTCGCTCAAGCACCGGCCCGTCGCCGGCCTTTACCTCGCCGCGCACCCCGTCAACGTCACCGGACGACTCCTGCGCCGCTACAACTGGAGCGTCGCGCTGCCTCCCGCGAACGGCCTCTACAGCCTCCAAGTGCTGCCCGGCACCCGGACGCTCGTCGCCCAACAACACGGCGGTCTCGTGACCGGCCCGCTCGACGGTGCGCTGCACACGCTCGTCGTGCCGAGCGGCACGGCCGCGCGCCCCGAGATCGCGTCCGGTCCCGAAAAGCTCCCGGCACCGATACCGACGCCCGCTGCGGGCGCCGCCCCGGCCTGCGCCTAACCCCTCGTCGGCTACTTGCGGGGTGGCCGCTTGCCTGCTCGCAGGACCCGGTCAGGGAACAGCAGGACACGCGAGAGGCCCGCAGCCCTCGTGCCGTCCAGCGCCTCCCGGACATCGGGCGGAAGCGCAGGCAGCGCCAGCGCGCCCAAGTCGCCGTGGTAGATGTCTTCCTCGGCGACGAAGAACAGATGCTCCCTCGCCGGGTAGTAGCGCTCGTGCGTCGGGCTGCCCGTCACGCCGATGCTGCCGCGCAACGTCTCGTCGGCGGCCAGCGCGTAGGTTTCGGCGATCTGCCGGGTGCGGCATACGAACACCACCACGGGCCGGATACCGAGCTGCTGGTAGCGGCGCGTCTCCGACCACCAGGCGGTCAAGAACGCGTCGTAGCGCTTGAACTTCGGGACGTTGTAGGAGACGCGGTCGGTGAGATCGAGCTCGACAATCACATCGAGCGTCAACGCGTCTTCGGCTAGGCGCACCTCGCAAATCGCATCCGGCTCCAGCCGCCCGAAGTTGGCGCTATCGACGTCGAAGATCCCGATGTGCTTCGCGTGCCGGACGTCCTTCAACGTCATCGGTCGCCGTTTACGGCCGTTGCCGATCTGCGGCACCGAGCACGTTCCTGCCGGCCACCTCGGCGTGCGCCACTTGTCGGTAGCCTGCGCTCCCAACAGACGGCGGAACTCGATCAACCACGAGAACATATGCAGGTCATGGCGTACGTTGCCGTCCTTCTCGACCTCCAGCTCACGGAACTCTCGCCTCGGGGGGATCGCCGGCGGCTGGCGGGCCTGCCCCACCTGGAATCCGTGGCGGGTCAGCGCGTACAGGTACGGGCTCGAGCCGCGCGGCGCGACGCGCAGCACCGTCGGACAGCGCGTCACCAGCCCCTTGCGGAACAGCTTGTCATTCAGCCGGCCACGCACGGTGCGCTCCGCCGCGCCCGGCAGCACGTCGCGCCTGAGCATCCCAGGCAGCACGAGCCCGACGCGGTCGAGGATCGCGAGAATCTCGTAGTCCTGCGCGTTCAGCCTCGGCGGCTGCTCGGGTGGCTTCTCCTGCTCGGCGTCCTTGACCCCGAGCAGAGGGTCCACGTAGGCGGCGAGTTCGCGCAACCCCTCCGACTGCTCGCCCGCCGAGCCGGCGTCGTCGCTCGCCTGAGCGGCCGGGCTGGAGCCCACGATCGCGCGCAGCGGACTGCGCTGCACCTCCGGGACCTCCCCAGCCTCCCGGATCAACGGCGTGACCGCGCGCCGCGCCTTCGTTGGCGCGTGCCGCGACGCGGGAGCCGTCGCCGCGTCGGGCGCTGGGCCGGGCAGCTGCACGGCAGCCGCGCCCGCCTCCTGCTCGGGCAGCCGCTCGGCGGCTGGCGGCTCCTCGCCGGACGCGACATCGGGCGCGGTGGCGGTGCTCGTCTCAAGCGGCTCGTCCTCGCCGCCGATCGAGCTGCCGATCCGCTTGTAGGTCTTCGGCATCTGCTCCGGGTAGGGGCCGACCGCCGCTTCCAACACGCTCATGTGGTGCTCGGCCCACGCGCCGCCGCGCAGCTTCACGAACGGGACCGTTTCGCCGTAGAACGCGCCGACCCGCGCCCCGGCCGCGATCCACGACGCTAGGCAGTAATGGACAGGTAGATAGATCGACTTCTCGGGAGTGGTGCCCATCTTCTCCCTCGCGTCGATGTCCGTCGTGAACCGCGATTGGTACACCGGCATCGCGACCCGGCTCTGCGTCTCGGCATCTTCCGGGTCGCTCAGCCTGAACAGGCAACGCGACTGCAGCAGGTTCGTCGCTCCCTTGCGGATCATTTCCGTGGCCGTCGGGGACTCCGCTTTTGCTCCCAGCTGCGCGATGTACTGAATGCCCATCGCGATCTCCAAACCGGCCTCACGGTGCATCGCGGCCTGCTTCATCGTGTTCACCGACGCGACATTGCCTCCCTCATCGAAGATCGCCGGGACACGCGGACGCTCGTGCGCCGGTAGGTGAACCTGCTCCTGCATCAGCGCGTGCAACTGCTGAAAGAACAGGTGCATCACGATCTGCGAGTTGCCCTCGCCGAGCGCGCCCATGTTCGCATCGATGATGAGGATGTCCTTGGCACGGACGATGTCCGCGAGCCGGATGTCCGTCGGATGGTTGTAAAATCGACGCAGCGACGGACTTGCCAAAATTGCTTCGACCTTATTTCGCGGTGGATCAAGACGTTGATAGGTGTTACTGCGATTTGCGTCCAGTTCATCGGGCAATGTCACCCTGAAAAACTCGGTGGTGTGATCCAGGTCGGCGAACTCCTGGCAAGCATTGACTGCCGCTTCGCGTAGGTCGTTGCGTGACGGCAGCAGCAGCGCGAACACGTCCTCGAACATCGCTAGCTCGCCGTGCTTATTCGCCAACGCGAGCGCCCCGATTACCGCGTGATAGAGGTATCTGCGGCTGCTTTGGAACACCTGTCCCTCGGCGGTGTCGGAGATCGCCTGCACAACGTTGTCGGCGATCGCCGACGCCTGCTCCGGCAGCGTCCTGTTGGGGTCGCGTCGCAGCGGCGACATACCGAACATCGGCCGCCCCAAATCCAGATACCACACCCGCTTGCCGCAGGTTGGCGGCGTGTGCTCCAAGCAAAGCCGGGCGAGCTCGCTCTTAGGGTCGACGATGATCGGCGACGAATTGGGGTCGCGAATGTCCGAGAGGTAGAGCTGCAGCAGGAACGATGTCTTCCCGGAGTTCTGCCCCCCGACCGCGAGCACCCCGTAGCGTCGGTCGTCGGGGTGAATGAAGACGGGGCCGTTGCTCGCGTAGAGTGCGGCGAGCATGTCGTAGGGCAACGGGCGCAACCTGCCCGGCGTCGCGTCGCCAATTTGGCGCTGGAGCGGGCGCCCGGAGGTGGCTTGGAGTCGCTCAAGGAGCGCCGCCTCGGGCGAAGTGCCGGCCAGGGGCGGCGACGGCGCGCTCACTCCTGATCGCCTGCCTCTGGCTCCTGGTAGTCAGGCGGCAACGGTGGCCTCTCGCCGCTGGCGCGGCCGAGCTCGGGTGGAGCGGGTGTGCGCGGCAGCGCGAGCCGCCGTACGGGCACGTTCTTCAACCGTGCGCTCGGCAGCGCGATCAGGTGCGCGACCTCGCTCGAGGACGCAAGGCTTCGCAGCGCTGCGCTCGGCAGCAGCGGCGGGTAGGCGGTCGGGAACCGTCTGCGGTAAAGGTCCTCCCGCGCGATCATCCACCGCCGCTGCAGACGGTTCTCTCCCCGGCGGGCGAGCACCGCCGCGGCGATCCTGTTCGCGGTCTCCCGCGACTTGCAAGCGACCTGAACCTCAAGCCAACACCACGCATGGTCCTGGCTTCCAGCAGCCGCGCTCATCTCCACGCGGTTCAGAGAACCGAGCACGCCACCGTCGCCGACGGCCAGCTGCCCCTCGTGGCCGCGCAACCTCACACGCGCGTACCGCTCGACGGTCAATGCGCACGGCGTCAACTGGAACCTGACACTCGACGGCACACCGACTGCGGCCTGCGCCTGCGCGATCGCTTCCAACGGACGCGCCGCGCCCGGCTGCACCTCGCTCACGATCGGGTACACGAACGCCCTGGACTTGCGGAACCGCAAGACATGCCCCGGCTCACGCAGCACCCCGCCGATCTCGACCGGCGGCCCTTGAAACTCGTAGCCCAGCCGCACATCCGTGTATGCCGAGCTGATGATCCCGTCGATCGTCTCCACCAGCGCTCGCTCGCAGCGCACGCAAAGCACCCACTCGAGCTCGCCCCCGACGCCGGGCGCGAAATGCGCCTCGAACGCGATGAACGGCTGCCCTTCACGCGCCCGGTCCTCCGGGAACTCGCGGACCGCGTGCAGCAGCGCCTCGACCATGTCCGCGACGTCCTGTTCGCGGGCCTCGTCGTGAAGTGACAAACGCAGCTCGTACAGCCCGTACTCGCGGGTCAGGCGCCCCTCGAGTCGCTGGCGGACGATGCGCGTCGCCCACCTCGCGAGCACCACCGCACCAACCGAGACGCTGATCGCGACGAGCAGCATCAGATGGCCGAACGTCAGCCACCCGTGCCCCCGATCAGACTTCGGCGTCGCCTTGGCCAGCACCGCCGCCGTGTGTGCCGGGACGGGCGCGGGCGCGAGGTGTGAGAGTTTCCCCAGCGCGACCGCGAAGATCGCGATGCTCAGCAGGAACCCGATGAACAGCAGAACAACCAGTCCGGCGCGGGGGCGGATCACAGCCGCCCGCCAAGCACCTCGAGGACGGCCGCGAACGCCAGCAGCAACTCCACCGTGACCAGACCAGCTACGGCCTGTCGCCAAGCGCCGCTCCCGCAGCGGACCCCTATGTAGACGGCGAGCATCAGAGCCCACGCGGCCACCTCGACGGGCGCATAGGGCCAGAACGCCCTCAGTTGCAGCGTGCCGTAGGCGCCGATCAGCACCCCGGCCGCGAACGATATCCCTGTCGCCCACGTGAACAAGATCCCGTCGGCGATCCACAGCGGTATCCGCTCCGCACCTCTCAGGCCGTCCGAGGTGAGCGCCCGGACGCCCCACCTGCCCGCCACCCACGCCGCGACGCCAAACACGACCCTGGAGTTGTGAAGCCAGATCGCGACCGCTTGCGAAGGCCGATCCGGGACAGACGCGAAGTGAACGCTCAGCAGCCCGCGAGCGCTACCGGCGAATGCGAGGCGAGTCACGATCGCGTAGTAGGCAACGAGCCCCAACATGCACGCGAGAACGACCGCGAACATGCCGGCCCTCCCCATCGGTGTCCGGGCGCTCATCGTCTCAACACCCCGCCGATCGCCTGCAGCGCGAGCCCCGCACCGTCGGCCATCGCTGCATCCCCCGTCCTCGAGACCTCGCCGAAGCTCGGCATCAGCACCAGCGGTGCGCGCCGCTCGTCCGCCAGCTCCGCGAGCGCCGACAGCGGCGCTCCCCGCCCCGCGGGGTCGCCGCGCGCCACCAGCAACTGCGGCCTTGAGATCGGGGCGATCCGAGCAAGGACACGGCGCGCGCGGGCCACTCCATCGTCGTTGGCGACGAGCACCCACGCGATGTGCGTGGCGGCGGCCAGCGCGGCGTGATCGGAGCGCCGCGCGAGCGTCCCCGCGTCGGCGACCGTCAGCCCGTGAGCGTGCCGCGCGTCTGAGAGGACACGCGACACCTCCGGCTCGTTGCCGTCAACAGTGAACTGCGGGACGCTCGCGAGGACCCTCAGCCCGGCCTTGCCCTCCGCCCACAGCGGCCCGACGACCCGCTCGCCTCGTGCGAGCCGCTCCGCGATGTCGGCGAGCGTCATCCGGGCGCTCACCGCCGCGTAGCTCGCCAGGCCGCCCGTCGGGCCGCCCGTGTCAGCGACCATCACGGGAGCGCTCGATTCTCGTGCGGCGGTAACGGCTATGAGATACGCGAGGACGGACGCGCCTGAGCCACCACACAGGCCCACGACCGCGAGCAACGGGCCTGGGGTCTGCCGGAACGACAGGCCGTGCACGAGCGGCCCTGCGCTGCCGGCGGATCGCCGCCAGCGCGATCCGCGCCTGCTCTGTCGCTCGCTTGAGATCATCCGGTCGCTTTCCTTGCGGCGTCCTTGCACGACCCGGCCCTACACCTGCGGACGCCACGCGCTCACCGCAAACCCGCCCGCGACGTGCTGCACGCTCGCCAACGTCACATGAAAAGACGCGCCGATCCCGGCGTATTCCTGATCGCCGCCGGACTGCTCCCTGGTGACAACGACCCATTCACCAGCCGGCCCGCCAACGACCGGGCTGACGGCCACCACAGTCCCCGTGTTGAAGATGTGAGCGCGCCGCAGCGGCGTATCCCTCGCCGTCTGCGTCCGCGCCTGCAACTCAGCCGCGCGAGCGGCACCGACGGCGCTCGCCGCCAACCGCCCCTGATCGCCCGCAAGCGACAGATACGTCCAGTTGATGTAGCCGTCGGCGAACCGCTCGACCGCCTGCGGGGCCGTGGCGGCAGGGTCAGCCGGCGCCGCTTCTCTGGAATCCCCGGCCGGGATAGTCCCCTCACCTTCGCCGGGGTTCGACTGGGCCGGCGCCACGGCGCTGCGGCTCGACGCCGCGCCGGTACGACGCAAAAGCCCGCACCCGGTCAACAATGGGGCCGAGGCGGCGAGCGTGAGCATCACCAAATATGTGTGTGATTGACGTTGCAACACGTTGCTCCTTTCACAGTCCGGGCGGGTGGCGGACCACCCATTGCGCCCATTTGGGAACTTCGGGGAAGACCCGCCAACGTGGGCCGCTTTGGTTCTCGTTCGGCCCCGTGTCCGTGCCGTTGTAAGAGGTGTCAAACCGGACGCCAGCCACGAACATGAACGCGTGTTCACTGTTGGCGTAGACCGTCACCCACTTGCCCGGCCCCGGTTCGCCGTAGGACTCGAGCTCAGCCGAGTCCTCCGCCTCATCGCCGAACACGCCGCCGCCGTGCAGAACATAGGACACCGACGAGCTGCAGTCATACGCCGGCTGCAACGTGTTCAACGACGGGCCGTGCCCGCCGCCATACACATAGGCGGCGTGATCGAGGCGGTTGCCGGCGGCGATCATCGCCTTCACCGCCGCTGGGGCTTCCTTCGGCGCAGCGGCCAGCCCGTCGGGCAGCACCTTCGCTGTCTGCCCCGGTGTCAGCGGCAACGGCCCTTCCGCGCCGGTCGCTTCGCACTCGTCCGGTTCACCAGCGCTCGCTTCTTCGGTGCCTTCGAGTGGAGCGCCCGGTGTGGCTTCAAGCAGGCCCGCAGCGCCCGTGTTGGCGGCAGGAGTGACAGTTACCTGCCTTTCGCCCCACGCGTCCTGGTAGGCGCGACCACGCCAATCGTAGATGTCGATGTGCTTGCCCTGGATCGCGCCGCCCGTGTCCGCGGCCTCGAACGTGATCGCGCCGTCACCGAACGGGTTGGGCGAGACGTGCACCAGGCTCCCCAACGGGATGACGTTCGGGTCGACCGCGATGATGTACCGCTTCGGGTCGTCTCGAAGGTTGATGCCCGTCGCGGTGACACCGGAACCCTCGATGCCTTCCCACGGCGGGCCGTAGCTCGTCGCCAACCATTCGCCGCCGCCGCCCTTGAACGCGGGCACCCCACCGGGAGCACACGACGCGCTCGAAGCCGGGGACAGGATCGAGACGACGAGAAACACGAACGCGAGCAGCACGAGGACGGGCGTCAGCGCGGCGACGAGCACGCCTAGCGCCCACTGTGCACTCTTGTCGCCGCCACCCATCACCCGGCCCCTATTCGCCCCATCCAAGCGGCGCACCGGACCTCGCGAGCTCTCTGATCGCACGCCACTCGTCACCGCTGTGCGCCGCGATCATCGCGTCGCGCCTCGGCACGTCCGATAGCGGCTCGGAGGTGAAACACCAATACTCAGTCGGCCCGACCGGGAGACGCAGCTTGCCGGTGCCTCGTGCCCCGTTTGACCAGAAAAACTCCGAGTAGCGGCCCTTCACCGTCCGCAGGTTGCGGATGATCGCCGCCTGCTCATCGGAAAGCCCGAGAGCGTGTTGTGTGAACTCCAGCTCTACCGCGTCCTCCTGGCGCAGCAGAATCGCCATCGAGCAGTTACGGATCAGTGGCAACCCGTGCTCGGTCCCCAGATCGGAGAATTGTTGCGACAAAACCAGTAGGAACAACCCGATGTGCCGAGCTTCGCGGGCGAGACGCGCCACATGAATCCCAGCCTCCGGGGTCGCGACCTTGTGCCACGCCTCGTCGATCACGAGCATGGTCTGCAGGTGCATGAGCGGCACCCCCTCGTGGCCGACCCGCGCCTGCTGCTCGTCGCGGTGCCGATCTACCTGGCTTGTGACGAACTCGATCGCCGAGAACATCACCGGACCGAGAACCTCCTCCGGGCACTCCTTCGTGTCGAAAATGACCAAAGGACTGTCAACAGGGATGTTCGTCTCCCGATCAAAGATGTACCCGTAGGCGCCGGCGCCGCAGAACTCGCCGAGCCGCTCAGCGAGATTGCGAAGCTCCGCCGCGACCTCCACCGCCCCGGCGTCACGCTCCTCAACGGCACGCTCGAGCAGCACCGCGCGCAGCATCGACTCGCGCGCCACGACGCCCTGCGAGCTTGCGCGTGCGAACACCTCCCTTATCGCTGCTCCGAGGTGTGAGCTCTCAAGGACGCTCAGGTCCTCCTCGCGCATCATCGAGCGATGAAGGGCAACGAGAAACGCCACCTTCGTCCGTGGCACAGCGGACGGGTCGGGCGTGTCCCAAGCGTTAATCGCCGACTGCGAGTCATCAGACCCGATATCCAAATGCGCGGCGCCTGGAACCAGCCGCGCGAGCAGCCCGTAATGGCCTGCGCGGTCGATCACGAACATTCGGCTCAACCCGAGCGCCAGGCAGCGCGCCATGACGACGAGCGTCAACAGCGTCTTGCCCCCACCGGACTTGCCAGCGATAATCAGTGAGTGGTTGTCGTGCAGCCGGTCGAGCGGGTTCAGCCTCTCCAAGGTGCGGCCGGGGCTGGAGAACGCGAACGGGATGCCCTCCGGGCTGCCGCAGCTCGTGCCCGCCAACGGCACGCAGTCACCAACGTTCGCGGTGGCATAGGGCCGCGAGTAACCGGCGACATCGCGGCCGAGTGGCAGGGTGGACGGCCACAAGCGCTGCTGATGGTGCGCGCCGCGATTGACGGCGACGTCCGAGGTGGAGGACAGCGCCTCGACACAGAAGTCGACGGCCTCGCCGAGCGCCGCCAGGTCCGGCTCGGGGCCGGTCGCTCTGACAGACAGGTAGATCGAAGTCTCAAAAAGGCCCGTCCGGGCGTTGCCGGCCATGTCGCGGAGCAGGTGCGCGGACTCCTCCTCCTGCGCGTACCTGTCCCAATCCGGCACTCGGCCCTTGGACTCCGCGCCACGGTTCACCGCATACAGGCGCCGGTAGCGCATCTTCAATTTCGTGCGCTCGCGGCGGCGGTCCAGCGCGCGCACGTGAACCGACAGGGAGAACGCCTCCCTCGTCATCATTGACCCCATCAGCCACGCGGCGCTCGTGTGATCGGCGGTCGTCGCTACCCAAACCGTCTGCTCTACATCACGGTCAACCTCTACGTGATGGTGCGAGCGCGTGAAATCGAGCGGCGACTGCGCGATCGCCGCCCGCAACCTTTGCGCTACCTGCTGGGCTTGGCGGAAATCAACCTCGTGGTTCAGGTCGCCAAATATCTCGGTGCTGCGCGGAGGGGTGCGTGTGCCGCGGTCAGCCGACGTCGGGTTGAACCGCGACCACAACAGGGCGACGAACTCCTCGCCGTTGATGACCCTGCTCTGTATCGCCAGGGCGTCGAGCTCGGCGCGCACGCTTTCGGTAAACGCCAGGCTCTCCCTGGACGCGCGGCGGTGAGCGCTCAGGCTCCGCCGCAGCGGGCCGGACAGCAGCTTTCCCCGGCGCGGAACGAGATCCCGCAACAGGTCCCCAGCCTTGCGACGCGGCGGCACATAAGGGCAGACGACGTAGAACGAGGTGTCCACTGCCGCCTGCTCCAGCGCGTGCAGGCGCAGGGACTCCTCCATCGCCGAGTAGAACCGCCAACGAGCCGTGGCGAGCGGGTCATCGCCCAAGCCGTCGAGCGAGCTGGGGGGCTCACCGGCACAAGAGGTGACTTCCCGGCGGGCGTCCTCGAGGATGCTCGACAGGTCCACCGGCCGGGACGCCACATAGAACTGGAGCCTCTGGTCGGCGGTGAGTTTCGAGACGATCGCGCAGTAGCCGTCCGCGAGACGCTGGCGATCCTCTTCGCTGAGGACTAGCGGGTTTGGCGCCAACACCTGCAGCACTCGCACCAGCGCGCCCTCGCGAGTCACCGCCAAGCCGGTGCGGTCGATCGCCTCGAGCGCGAGCAGATCGCCGGCTTCCTTCATCCGGTGGCGCTCGCGACGGCTTTTACGCTTTAGCGCCACAGGTCCTCCAAGTCCAGAAGCGCGGCGCCCGCCGGCGCCGCACGGTGAGGACCGCTCTCAGCGTCGATCACATAGCCGCCAGTCGGTTCCCCAGGACCGGCCATGTAGCGGCCGTCGCTGCAACCGTCACGCACGACCGCCCGCAGATACAGCCACACGTCAAACTCGGTCGAGCTCGCCAGGACGACCGAGCCAGCCGGAATGCACGCGATGTAAATGGAGAT
>Ga0181518_10005437_pt1 | contig 11030 bp, 10 predicted proteins | sample PEATcosm2014_Bin_28_FD_119751 | JGI IMG/M metagenome (GOLD analysis project Ga0181518, IMG submission 119751) | Peatland microbial communities from MTU Mesocosm Facility, Houghton, MI, USA - PEATcosm2014_Bin01_60_metaG | ecosystem: Environmental > Terrestrial > Soil > Wetlands > Peat | place... | reverse complement strand
CTCCAAGGCAGGCCGATGAGCGTCCCGGACCTCGATCCTGCACGCCGCCAAGCGGCTGGCACCGCGCTCCTGGTACAGCGTCTAGCGCACCGCGGTCACTGGATCGCAGACACCGAAGGCACCGACCGATCCGAGCTCGCCAGCCTCGGCACGCTGATCGACTCCCTCGCAGCCGAGGCGCAAACGGCCGCGCGAGCAATCGGCCTCTGCCTCGCCTCGACGAGCCGCCCTGCTCACGACCCGGCCACCGCTCATTGGGCAACCGACCAATTCGAACTCGCCGCGAAATGGACCCGGACGCTGGGCAGCATTCTCGACACCACGGTCAAGATCAAGCGGGGTCTTCCGGCCTTTCCATGCCCCCCTTCGGGCTCGGTCCGGTTCCGGATCGACAGGGGAGACGGAGCTTCGCGGCTTGCAGGCCTCCGAGAACGGCGATCTCAAGCTCAACCGGCCGGATTTGTTCCGATTCCGCGCGTTCTCGGAACTTTCCTGCCCGCTCGTTTGCCGCTCATGACACGGTTCTTACCAACACTCCTAATGGCCAGCCTCAGGAAAATCAGGATCAGATCACACGGGCCACAACGAAACTTACTCCCCGCCAGCCAATCACGCGACAACAGCAATCGCGGCGGTGCCGCCGTTGGTCCTGCTGATCTGAAAACGGTCGACGAGCCGGTTGAGTTCCTCTGCGGTTCCGGCGAGCTCTTGCGCTGCGGCGGCGATCTGCTGGGCGGATGCGGAGGTCTGCTCGGTCGCGGCTGACACCTGCTCGGCTGAGGTTGATGATTGCTCGGCAGCTGCGGATACCGTGCTCGTGCTGTGCTTGCGCTTCTCGGCGTCGGCTCCGACGTTCTCAGCGAACGTCGTGATCCGCTTGATCCGCTCGCCGACGCCATCGACCACGTCGCTGATGCGCTCGAAAGCTGTGCGTGTGTGCTGGACGGTTGCCGCTCCAGCTTCGGTGCGGCTGGCGCCGTCCCGCACCACGCTGACGGCGCGGTCGGTCTCGCGCTGTACGTGGTTGATCAGCGTGCCGATCTCCTCGGCTGCGTGCTGGGACTCCTCGGCGAGCTTTCTGACTTCCTCGGCGACGACCGCGAACCCGCGGCCCTGCTCGCCGGCGCGCGCGGCCTCGATCGCGGCGTTGAGCGCCAGCAGGTTGGTCTGCTCAGCGATCGCGGTGATCGTCTGCACGATCGATCCGATCTGCTGCGACTTAGACGACAGCTCGTCGATCACCTCCGACACGGCCTGCGAGGAGCCCAGTACAGCCGCCATGGCCTCGGTCGCTTCCGACGCGGCCGTCAATCCCTGCTGGATCACCTCGTGCGCCTCGCCCGCCATCTGGCCCGTTTCGCGCACGTCCTCGAGGCTGGCGTGCACGGACTCGGCCGCCTTCTCGGCGGCGATTCGCGCCGCCGTCATCATCTGGACCGTTTGCTCCTCGCCTTGCGCTATGTCGCTGATCGCGGTCGCGATCTCGCCGACCGCGCGGCCCACCTCATCCGAAGTGCTCGCCATTTGCGCCGACGCGGAGTTGACGGATCTGGCCGTGCCGGACACCTCGCCGATCAGCGCGCGCAGCTGGACTGCGGTCTGGTTGTAGGCAACCGAACATGCGACCACGGCGGCGCGCAGGCCCTCAAACATGCGCAGTATGGAAGCTAGCTCGCTGCCGGAAAAATCAGTGATGGCGTTCGTAGTGATCGGGATCTCGCGGGTGAGATCGCCCGCCGCGAACGCCTCAAGGCCCTGCTTCAGGCGGCCAATGCCAAGCACCGTCGCTTTCTCGAGCCAGCCGGTGATCTCCTCCACGCTACTTGCCAACCGACGCGCGATCATGAACGTGGCGCCGCTTCCGACCAGCACGCCGCCGAGCATCACCGCGATCGTGACCATGTGGCTCGGGCGGCCCGTCAGATCAAGCAGGCTCTGCACAACCAGGAGCGCCAGCAGCAGACCACACAAGCCGTATAGCTTCCCTTTCAAGGACACGTGCCCCAGGCCCGGCATGGAATCTCTTTTCTTTAGGTGCGGCGCGAACGTCGCGGTGCTAGTTGGCTTGGAGCTTGAAGCGCGCGACGAGGCGGTTCAGCTCTGTAGCGTTGGCTGAGAGCCCTTGCGCGCTGGTGGCGATGTCCTGCGCGGAAGCGCAGGTCTGCTCGGTTGACGCCGACACCTGCTCAGTGGACGCGGAGGACTGCTCGGCGACCGCGACGACCTCACCGATGTTGTCCTGCGTGCTGGCGGCGCTCGCGGCGATCTGTTGCGAAGCGGCTGCGATCTGCTCGATCCGTGAGGTCATGTCATCGACCGATGACTCGATCCGCTGGAACGCCTCGCGAGTCTTCTCGACGACGATGGCGCCGTCGCGGGTGCGCTTCGCGCCGTCCTCGACGACGCCGACGGCGTTGGTGGTGTCGCTCTGGATCGCGCTGATCAGGCCCGAGATCTCATGCGCGGCGTGCCGGGATTCCTCAGCGAGCTTTCTGACCTCCTCCGCGACGACGGCAAACCCGCGGCCCTGCTCGCCCGCGCGGGCCGCTTCGATCGCAGCGTTGAGCGCCAACAGGTTGGTCTGCTCGGCGATCCCGGTGATCGTCGCGATGATCGCGCCGATCTGATCAGACTTGGCCGCCAGCTCGTGGATCGTCTCGCTCACGGCCTGGCTTGAGTCGCTGACCGAGCGCATCGCCTCATTGGCCTGCGTGGCCGCCCCACGCCTTCCTGGGCGACCTTACGCGTCTCGTGGGCTACCTCAGCGGCCTGGCTGGCGCTCTCGGCAGACTCGCTTGCCGCGCGCGCGACGTCCTCGATCGAATTCCTGGCGGCCGCGACCATCAGCACCTGCCGCTCAGCGCCTTGCGCGACGTCGCCGACAGCGTGCGCGATCTCGCCGGTCGCCCTGCCGGTCTCCTCGGAGCTGGCCACCATCATGTTCGAGGTGCCGCCGACCGACACCGCCGCCGAGTGAACCTCGCCGATCAACTCACGCAGGCCCTTGACCGCCCGGTTGTAGGCCAGATAGCAGCTGAACACCGCCTCGCGGAACGTCTCCGCCGTGCGCATCAGCTGCCCAAACTCGTCAGGATCGAACTCCGTCATCGGCTGCGTCTTTGCGTCCAGATCGATCGACAGATCGCCCGTAGCGAGCGCTTCGATGCCGACCAGCAGCCGTTCTCTGGTGGCCGCCGCGAACGCCGCCATCCGCGCGTGCAGCCGCTGCGAGCGAACAGCCATCTGTCGGCTGATCACGAACCCGCTCACAATCGCGATCAGCAGCCCAAACCCGCCAACCACCACGATCGTCAGCTTCGTGGAGGACCCGGCCGAACTTCCGGCCGCCATCACGACGACCGCCACAAGGCACAGACCAACGGCGAACCCAAGCACGACCTTCCGGCCAAACGTCAATCCCACAGACCTCACGACACTTCGCGAACCGGCCATGCAAGCTCCTCAAGCGCTAGAAATCACAGCCACCACGCCATTAATCGACCACTGGCGCACGCCCTAAAGGCCAGTGCTCGGATCCGTGTCAGGAGCCTCGAAGTAGGAGAAGGAGCGCCCCCGGCAGGATTCGAACCTGCGAACCCACGGCTCGGAAGGCCCTCGCTCTCGCCGTAGCGGCGGGCGATTCAGGCGTTATGCGACCAGGGCGTTTCATCCAGGTCCGGATGAGACCTAAATGAGACCTCGATCTTCGCCGCATATGCAGAACGTCGCCTCATCTCGCATGTTCGACAGCTATCGAACTATGTTCAAACGTGGCGCATGTGCGGCGGGATTGTGCGGGGCCTGCGAGACCGTGAAATGAAAGCGGACGACGGGGCTCGAACCCGCGACCTTCGGCTTGGGAAGCCGACGCTCTACCAGCTGAGCTACATCCGCGCGGCTCGTATTCTAAGCGCGCGCTATGCCCTCGCCGCGACACGAGCCGGGCCGTTACCGCGTGACCGCGCCAAGCCGCCCGCGCGGGCGGGCCCATTACCATCACCGGTGGTATGCGTCGATTCATCCTCCCGGGGCTCATTTCCCTCGCGGCGGTCGGGCTCCTGGTGCTGCTCACGTTCGGCATCTCCCACCAAACCGACACGTCGTCGATCGACGCGCAGGTGGCGCGGGGGGAGTTCCCGCCCGCCCCCAGCTCGCACATGTCGCTGCCGGTGCTCGGAACCTCCGCGACCGAGAGCCTGGCCGACTTCCGCGGGAAGGTCGTCGTGCTCAACGTGTTCGCCTCCTGGTGCGAGCCGTGCGCGGCCGAGGCCCCGCTCCTGGCGCACGAGCAGAGCGTGCTGGCCCACCGCGATGCCACGCTGGTCGGTGTCACCTATCTGGACAACAGCGACTCGTCTGAGCAGTTCGCGCGCCGCTACCACATCACCTATCCCGTGCTGCGCGACGTGAACGGCGACTTCGCGCGCTCGCTTGGCATCGACGGGGTGCCCGAGACGTTCGTGATCAACCGCCGGGGCCGGATCCAGGCCCTCCAGCGCTTCCCGGTCACCAGCGAGTGGCTGAGCCGAACGCTCGCCCAGATCCTGGCCGAGCCCGCGTGATCCGGTCCGGCCGCGCGATCATGGCCCGGTTGGGCGCGGTGGTCGTCTCGGTCGCGGCCGCGGCGGTCCTCTCGGTCGCCCTCGCGGCGGTCGTCTCGGTCGCCGTCGCGGCGGTCGCCGTGCCGGGATCCGCGGCGGCGGCGGCTCACTCCAGGGCGTCGCTGACCGAGATCGAGAACGACGTCATGTGCGTCGCCTGCCACGAGTCGCTGGCCGTGGCGCAGTCACCGGAGGCCTACTCCGAGCGCAACTACATCCGGACGCTGATCCTCCAGGGCGAAACGAGGCAGCAGATCGAGAACAACCTCGTCGTCCAGTACGGGCCGTCGGTGCTGGCGCTGCCCCCCGCGCACGGCTTCAACCTGCTCGTCTACATCGTGCCGCCGCTCGTGCTGCTGCTGGGCATCGTCACGCTCGTGCTGACGATCCCGCGCTGGCGGGAGCGCGCCCGCCGGTCCGCGGCCGCCCCGCGGGCCGATCCGCCGGCGCTCGACCCCTCCGACGCTCGCCGACTCGACGAGGATCTCGCCCGCCGCGTGTAAGCGTTCTCAAGCGTTACATCGAGTCCGGCGCCGTGACCCCCAGCAGCCACAGCGCCAGCCTGATCGTCTGGCGAGCCGCCTGGGAGAGCGCGATCCGGAACGACTCGACGCTCTCGGGCTCGGCCCCGATCACGTGGCAATCGCGGTAGAAGGCGGTGAAGACCTGCGCCAGCTCCAGCGCGTAGGCCGCGATCCGGTGCGGGCCCCTCCGCTCCGCCGCCTCGGCGACCTCCTCGGGAAACGCGAGCAGCCCCTTGATCAGATCGCGCTCGGCATCCCCGAGCGGCTCGGCGCCCCAGGACGACTCCCCGCCAAGCGCCGCCGCGACCCGGCCGGCCTCCAGGCGCCCGAGCATCGACACGATCCGGGCGTGCGCGTACTGGACGTAGTAGACAGGGTTCTCCGCGGATTCGCGGCGGGCCAGATCGAGGTCGAGGTCGACGGTACGATCGTGGGAGCGCTGGAGCATGAAGAAGCGGGTGGCGTCGACTCCGATCTCGTCGAGCAGCTCGTCGAGCGTGATGAAGTCGCCGCGGCGCTTGGACATCGCAGCGCGCTCCGCGCCCTCGATCAGGTGCACGAACTGGAGGATCGGCATCTCCAGCTCGTCGGGATCACCGCCGAGCGCGGCATACGCCGCCTTCATCCGCGCCATGTAACCGTGGTGGTCGGCCCCGAGCGGAAGCAGCTGCAGCTCGACGCCGCGCTCGCGCTTCTGCAGCAGGTATGCGAGGTCGGCGGCGAAATACGTCGGCGCATCGCCCTCGGAGCGCTGCAGCACGCGGTCCTTGTCGTCGCCGAAGCTGGTCGTGCGCAACCACAGCGCGCCCTCCGAGCGGAACGTGTGTCCCGCCTCGGCGGCGAGCGCAAGCGCCCGCTCCAGGTAGCTGGGCGACCCCTCGTGCAGCGTGCGCTCGCTGAAGAACTGGTCGTAGTGCACGCCGTAGCGCTCGAGCGTTCCCTTGATCTGGGCCAGCAGCAGCGCGACCGAGCGCGCCGAGGCCTCGTCCACGCTCAGCGACAGCACGCCGGGGATCGCCGCGGCCAGCTCGTGCACGTAGTCACCCTGATAGCCGCCCTCAGGTACGTCCTCACCGCGAGCCCGGGCCTGCACCGACTCGCCGAGCAGACGGATCTGCGAGCCGGCGTCGTTGAAGTAGTACTCCCGGGTGACGGTGTGGCCATGGTGCTGGAGGATCCTCGACAGCGCGTCGCCGTAGGCGGCGTGCCGTCCGCTGGCGGCGACCAGCGGGCCGGTCGGATTGGCCGAGACGAACTCGATCAGGATCCGCAGCGGCGTCCGGACGCCGCCGGATCCGTAGCCCTCGCCGGCGTCGAGAACCTCGCACAGCGCCCGGCGATACCAGCTGTCGTCGAGCACGAGATTGAGGAACCCCGGCCCGGCGACCTCGTAGCGGGCCAGACCACCGCCGAGCGTCGTCGCCAGCGCCTCGCCGACGCGCTCGGCGATCTGGCGCGGGGGCGCCTTGAGCGCGGGCGCCAGCAGCATCGCGACGTTGGTGGCGTAATCGCCCTGTCCGGCGCGGCGCGAGCGCTCGACGCGCGTGGTCGCGGGCACCTCGCCGGCGCCGTCGACGACCGTCGCCGCCGCCTGCGCGACCGCGGAGCTCAGCTGCGCGAGCGGGTCGCTCACCCGCTCGTCACCGGCACCGGCTCGAACATCGCCTCCAGGCGGCCGATCGCGGCCCGCCGGCCGATCGCCACGATCATGTCGCCGGTCTCGATTACCGCGCCGGGGGCGGGCTGGGGCTCCAGCCGCCCGTCGGTGCGCCGCACCGCGACGATCACGGTCTCGCCACGAATCTGCTCGATCGTCTTACCGACCCCGTCGGATGACGGCGGAACCTGGATCTCCTCCATGCGGAAATCGGCGACGTCGAAACCTCCGCCGACCTGAGGATGCAACGCGACCCGGGCCATCGCGGTCCCCGACGTCTTGTACGGCGAGATGACACGGTCGGCGCCCGCCCGCAGGAGCTTCTTCTCGGAGTCCTCGGCCGACGCCCGCGCGACAATCAGGATGTCAGGGCGGAGCTCCCGGGCGGTCAGGGCGATGAAGATGTTCTCGGCATCGGAGTCCACGCAGGCCATGACGGCCCGTGCGCGCCGGATGCCCGCCTCCAACAGCACCTCGTCGTCGGCGGCGTAGCTCTCCAGGTAGGCGACCCCGAGCATCGCGGCCTCCTCGCGATTGGAGGGATCGGAGTCGATGGCGAGCAGCTGGACGCCGGCCGCACGCAGATCACGGGCGGCCTGGCGGCCCACGCGGCCGAAGCCGCAGATGATGAAGTGGTCGGTATAGGAGTCGATCATCCGCTGGGTGCGGCGCTCCTGGAGCAGTCCGCTGAGCTGCCCCGAAACGAAGAACTCGGCGACCGTCGCGAGCGCATAGAAGAGCGTACCTATGCCGAACAGCTCGAGCGCGACGACCACCACGCGCCCCGGGGTGTCGGCGGGATCCGTCATCGCGCCGAGCGTCGTGATGGTGTCCAGCGTCCACGCGAACGCGTAGGCGACCGAGCACCCTTCGGTGATCGTGAAAGCGACCGTCCCGAGCGCGATCAGGGCCGCCAGAGCCGCCAGCAGGACGCCGAGGCGGCGCGTGAACATGCTCAGCTCCCGCCGGGCGCGGTTGCGCTGCTCGAGCGCGCGGCGGCGGGAGAGGCTATCGCGATCGGTTGAGGACGGCACGGGTCAATAGTGGTACGGCTCGCGAGCGAGGATCTTGTGGCCCCGGAAGAGCTGTTCGAGCAGGACGACCCGCGCGAGTTGGTGGGGCAGCGTGATCCGGCCGAGCGAAAAGCGCTGGTCGACCTCCTCCAGATCGATGCCGAACGGTCCCCCGATCACGAAGCAGAGGTCCTTCCCGCTGCGGCGGCGCTCCTCCAGGAAGCCGGCGAAGGTGACCGAGTCGGGCATCTCGCCCTCGCGGTCCAGCAGCGAGATGAACGCCTCCGCCGGCAGCCTCCGCGTCACCCGCTCCTCCTCGCGCACCTCGATCATCTCCAGGCGCGCGTGGCCGGCGAGCAGCTTCTGGTAGTGCTGGACGTCATCTGCGAACGGAGGGCGCAGCCGGCCCACGGCGACGACGACGATCCGCACGGTGAGATACTACGGCCATATGGATGAGCCCAACCCGCCCGAGCGCCACATCAACATCCACTTCTCCCCGGACATCATGGCCGGCGTCTACTCCAACTTCGCCAACGTGAGCCACTCCGATTACGAGTTCACGATCACGTTCGCCAGGGTCGACCACGAGGTCGAGGACGAGGAGATCCCGGGAGTCGTCGTGTCGCGGATCAACCTGTCGGCGAAGTTCATGCGCGAGCTGATCGATGCGATGAACGACAACTACTCCAAGTGGCAGACGCGGGAGGGGATCAAGAACCTCCCCGAGTGGGGCGGCTCGGGACCCGGTGCCGGCTACGACGACACCGACGACGACGACGACGCTGAGACCTAGCTCGCCGCCAGCGTACGCGCCGGTTACCGCGGCGGGCCGCACGCTGCTCGCGCCCGCGAGCGCCCCGGGGGCGCCGCGTTGCGGGCTGCTGCTGCCCACCTTCGACCCGCTGCGCTCCGGCGGGCCGCCGCAGGTCGTGGCCGCGGCGCGGCTCTGCGAGGAGCTCGGTTTCGACGTGGCGTGGATCGGCGACCACCTGGGCTGCACGGCCCCAGGCCTCGATGCTCCGGCGTGCCTGGCCGCGGCGGCGGCGGTCACCGAGCGCATCTCGCTGGGCTTCAGCGTGATGCTGCTCGGGCGGCGCCAGCCGGCGTGGGCGGCCAAGCAGCTGGCCACGATCGACGCGCTCTCGGGCGGCGGGCGGCTGCTGCTCGGCGTTGGGGTCGGCGACGAGTCCCCGCAGGAGCTCGCGGCGACCGGCGTGCCGGTATCGCAGCGCGACGCTCGGCTCGACGAGGCGCTGAGCGTGCTCGGCGACCTGCTCACCGGGCGCGCGGTCAGCCACGACGGTCCGACGCTCCGGCTCGACGTGCCGGCGCTGGAGCCGGCGATGAGCGCCCCGCCTCCGATCTATGTCGGCGGGCGCGGGGAGGCGGCGATCAGACGAGCGGCCCGGTTCGGCGACATGTGGCTGCCGATGTGGCTCTCACCCGAGCGTCTCGCGGAGCGCTCGGCGCGGCTCGCCGAGCTGGCCGCCGAACGAGGGCGCTCGTGCCCCGGCACGGCGCTGCTCGTGGCGGTGCGCGTCGACGATAACGCGGCCGGGGGTCGGGCGAAGGCCGAGGCTCACGTCTGGAGCCAGTACCGAACTAGCCTCGAGACGGTCCAGCGGTGGACGCTGCTGGGTAGCATCGACGCCGTCGTGGACCGATTGAACGCCTACCTCGACGGTGGAGTCCAAGAGCTCGCGCTGATGGCGCTCGGCGACGACATCCTGCAGCAATACGAGCGGCTGGCCGAGGTCCGGGTCCGGCTGGCGTCCCGGCCGGGCGCCGCCCTGGAGGCGTCGCGATGACAGCCCAGACGCCCTACCGCTATGACCCGACCGCGTTCCGGGCGGTGTTCGAGCGCAACTTCTCCTACCTCGCCGGAGTGAGGCGCAACAGCCACCGCTACGCGCGCCGGCACGCCCTGCACGATCCGGCGGCCGGACGGCGCTGGACGTATGCCGAGCTGTGGGAGGACACCGGGCGGTTGGCCTCTGGTCTCGCAGCGGCCGGCGCCGGCGCCGGCGACACCGTGGTCTTCTCGCTGTTCAACTGCGCCGAGTTCGCGCTGTTGTGGCTCGCCGCGCAGCGCCTCGGGGCGATCGCGGCGCCAATCAACTTCAGGCTCTCGCCGGGGGAGGTCGCCTACGTGCTCGACGACAGCCGGCCGCGGGCGTTCGTCTTCGACCACGCCCTGACGGCGACGGCGAACGATGCCCTCGCCCGTGCCGCTCACGCGCCGATGCTGACGGTGTCGGTCGGCGGCGCGGCCGCCGGAGCGATGGCGTTCGGCGAGCTGCTCGCCTCCGGCAGCGCCGGCGCGGCGCCCGAGCCGCCGACCGGCATGACGATCTACGACGAGACGACCCGGCTGTACACGTCGGGAACGACCGGCATGCCCAAGGGCGTGTCGCTCAACGGCATCGTCGACGTCCTCTCCGCCCACGACGTGATCATGCACTTCCCCCTCTCCCCCGAGGACCGCACGCTCAACATGACGCCGTGGTTTCACCGCGGCGGCCTGTACTCCGGCGGTCCCTGTCCGGTGCTCTACTGCGGTGCCGAGTCGGTCGCGCTGCGGGCCTTCGACGCCGGCACCGTGCTCGACTGGGTGCAGGAGCGGCGGCTGACGTTCCTGATCGGCGCGCCCACCAACCTGGCGATGCTGACCGCCGAGCAGAGCGCCCGGCCGCGTGACCTGTCGAGCCTGAGCGGGATCGTGACGATGGGCGCGCCGCTGGACCGCGAGGCCTGCCTGCGCTATCAGCGGGTCCTGACGCCGAGGATCTTCAACGGCTACGGGACGACCGAGGCCTTCTGGAACACGTTCCTGCGGCCCTCGGACCTGCCCGCGCACGCCGGCTCCGCGGGACGCGCGTGCACCGACGACGACGTCGCCGTGGTGCGCATCTACGACGACCGGCAGGCCGAACCGGACGATCTCGCGGCCAAGGACGGTGCCGAGGTGGGCGAGGTCGTGGTGCGATCGCCCAAGGCCGGATACGCCTACGTCAACCAACCCGGCGAGCAGGTGACCCGCTTCCGCGACGGCTGGCTCTACATCGGCGATCTGGCCACCTGGGACGCCGACGAGTACGTGACGATCGTCGGCCGCAAGGACGACATGATCATCTCCGGCGGCGAGAACATCCATCCCACGCAGGTCGAGGCGGTACTGGCCGAGCATCCGGGCGTCGCCGATGCGGTCGTCGTCGGGCTGGCCGACGAGCGG
>Ga0181518_10005431_pt1 | contig 11039 bp, 7 predicted proteins | sample PEATcosm2014_Bin_28_FD_119751 | JGI IMG/M metagenome (GOLD analysis project Ga0181518, IMG submission 119751) | Peatland microbial communities from MTU Mesocosm Facility, Houghton, MI, USA - PEATcosm2014_Bin01_60_metaG | ecosystem: Environmental > Terrestrial > Soil > Wetlands > Peat | place... | reverse complement strand
TGGCCCGCAGGGCCATGGGGCACTCCCTGACGGTCGCGGCTCGGTAAGCCTTGCGAAATCATCGCGACTGTTACCGAGCCGCGACCGTCAGGGAGCGGTTTCCCCAAAACGGTTAAGCACCCTCTGGGACGCCGTTTGACGTACAATAGAAGGTTCGGGCCGTGGCGCAGCCTGGCTAGCGCGCTTGCTTGGGGTGCAAGAGGTCCCGAGTTCAAATCTCGGCGGCCCGACCAAATTCCTCAAAGACATAGGGACACCGACCCTCGCCAGATCCGTGGTTTGGAGTCCAACTGGAGTCCAATGTGGACGCCGAGCGCCCCCCTCCCGCGCACACGAAAAACGCTGCTCCAATTCGTAGCAGCTCTCTCATCCTAGAAAAACCTGCCATTCCCGACATTTTCGGCGCCTAAGCGACTGATTCTGTTCGCCAAACCGATGTCGGGTTCTTCGAAACATTTCCGACCAAAAACCCGACATTTGGCTGCCCGATTGGAGGGCAAACGGTACAAGGCTTCTCTCAGTCCGATTCTCCTACAAACAGGTCTTCGATTCTGTACATCTGTTTGCAGTCCGCCTTGGCACGTTGGAATTCATCGGACCCGGGCCAAGCAACAAGTGCGCCGTGCACTCCTGCTTCGAGCCTCCTGCTGCGAAAATAGGGGGATGGGCGAGTACCGAACCAGCGCGCACGGGGTGTTCGATATCAAATATCACATCGTATGGATTACGAAATACCGATACAAGATACTGCGCGGACGAGTGGCGGAGCGTGCCGGCGAAACGGGTGCAGTACCTGAAGGGCCGGTCGTCCCGCCGGTTGCCGGACGAATTTGGGGAACTCCGGAAGCGGTATGGGGGGCAACCCTTGTGGGCGCGTGGGTACTTCTGCGCGAGTGTGGGCGCGGTGGACGAGGATACGATCAAGAAGTATATCGAGAGCCAGCGATGGGACGACGAGGCTTAGGGGTTCAAGATCACCGCGCCCACCGAGCCTTGCGCCGGCTCTCAGCCGGGAGCCCTTCAGGCGGCTTTAGCCGCAACCCGACTTTCAGTCGGAAACGAATTCTACCGGCTTTAGCCGGTAGTTATCAATCCAGAGCATTTATAGGAGTCCGCAAAGCAATGCGAATCGTTCTTCCGCTTCTGATGGCCGCCGCAATGGCGCCGCCGCTTACCGCCGTCGAGCCATTCCGGGATCCCAACTTGCCGCTGGAGCGGAGAGTGGACGATCTGGTTTCCCGGCTGACCCTGGACGAGAAGATCGCGATGCTGGGGCAAATCCAGCCGGCCATCCCGCGCTTGGGAATCAGAGCATTCACGAACTTCACCGAGGGACTGCACGGTTTGGGTTGGGTCTGGGGCGGGAGCGTCACGGCCACCACCTTCCCGCAGTCGGTCGGCCTGGGCGAAACGTGGGACCCCGAGATCCTTCGCCAGGCCGGCGCCGTAGAAGGATACGAAGCCCGGGTCTATTTCAAGAAGTACGATGGCGCTCGCGTGGGACTTGCCATTCGCGCGCCCAACGTGGACCTGGCCAGGGATCCCCGGTGGGGCCGCACGGAGGAGTCGTTCGGAGAAGACCCATACTTCGTCGGGAAAATGTCGGTCGGTTTGATCCATGGGCTTCAGGGGGGGCTTCAGGGCGACAATCCGAAGTATCTGCTTGCGGCATCGACGATGAAGCACTTCCTGGCCAACAGCAACGAAGATGGCCGGACCAGTTCCTCATCCGACTTCGATGAACGGAACCTTCGCGAATACTACCTGGTTCCGTTCCAGATGGGCATTGAAGAAGGGCATGCGCAATCGTTCATGGCGTCGTATAACGCGGTCAACAAAATCCCCGATACAGTATCCCCGTTCATTAGGGACATCGTGGAGAAGGAATGGAAGTTCGACGGAATGGTTTCGACGGATGCCGGTTCGCTGCCGAACCTGACCCGCCAGTTCCACTACTATCCGGATCCCACCGCCGCTGTGGTGGGCTCGGTCAAAGCGGGCATCACGGTATTCCTGGATCGATACGACGCGCCTTTAAGGGACGCACTGGCAAAGAACCTGCTTACCGAAGCCGACGTTGAAGGCAACATCCGGGGCAACCTAAGGATGCGTATGCGGCTGGGAGAGTTCGATCCGCCAGAGATGTCGCCGTACAGTAACATTGCGGGGACCGAGGAACCCTGGTACGGCGAGAAGAACAAGGCGCTGGCCAGAAAGGCGACTCAGGAATCCATCGTCCTGCTCAAGAACAACGACAACCTTCTGCCTTTGGACAAAAGCAAACTCCACTCCATTGCGGTGATCGGACCTTACGGCGACAACGTTCTGGTGGACTGGTACGCCGGGATGCCCCCGTATACCGTGACGCCGCTGGAAGGAATCCGGAACAAGCTAGGGCCAAACGTCCGGGTCCGTTATGCGCCGGATGACAACAACCGTTATGCATCGAATCTCGCCGCGGAATCCGACGTGGCCATTGTGTTCGTGGGCAACCATCCCACATGCAACGATCGGTTCGGCCGGTGCGCATTACCCAGCGAGGGCAAGGAAGCCGTGGACCGCAAGGCCATCGACCTGGATCCGGCGCAGCTCAACCTGATTCGCAGAGTGAAAGCGGCTAACGCGAAGACCATTGTGGTGCTGATTTCCAGCTTCCCTTACGCGATTGGCTGGGTTCAGGAGAACGTTTCCGCGATTCTGCACATGGCGCACTCCAGCCAGGAGGAAGGCAACGCTCTGGCGGACGTGCTGTTTGGCGACTACAATCCGGCCGGCCGGTTGGTGGCCACCTGGGTCAAGTCGGTGGACGATTTGCCTCCCATGATGGATTATGACATTCGCAAAGGCCGCACTTATATGTATTTCAAGGGGCAGCCCTTGTATCCTTTCGGATTCGGCCTGAGTTACACCACATTCGAATATTCCAACCTGCGCACGTCGGCCAATTCGGTGAATGCGGCCGGCGAGGCGATTGTCAGTGCGGACGTTAAGAACACGGGGGCGCGCGCCGGCGATGAGGTGGTACAAATGTACGTGAAGCATCTCGATTCCGCGGTGGAGAGGCCCATAAAGGAGCTGCGCGGATTCGAGCGCATCACGCTCCAGCCCAACGAGACGAGGACCGTCCGGCTGCAATTGAAAGGGACCGATCTGACCTACTGGGATGCGGCCAAGCACAGCTTCGTCGTGGAACCCGGCCGCATCGACGTCATGTTGGGCGCGTCCTCCGCCGACGTACGGCTGGAGAAGACAATTGAGGTGACCCAAAAATGAAGTCGGGAGTAGATGAATCTCCGACCCGGCGAAGTCTGCTGGGGCAGGCGGTCGCGGCAGCCGGCGTTTTTTCTGCATTCCAGTCCGCGAGCAAAGCTAGCGCGCAAGCACCGCCCCCAAGCGGCAGCCGTGTGCGTGTGAGGGACAGCTTCGACTTTGCCTGGAAGTTCCTCAAGGGGGATGCGCCAGGCGCGCAGCAACCGGCTTTCGCGGACGCGAGTTGGAGGAGCCTGGACCTGCCTCACGACTGGAGCATCGAAGGTCCGTTCAGCGAGCAACCCGGGTCGGCGACCTTCGCCCATTTACCCACGGGCATCGGCTGGTACCGGAAACGCTTCCACATTCCGGAGTCTATCCGGGACGAGAAAGTCAGCATCGAATTCGACGGCGTTTATCAGAACGGCGAAGTATGGATTAATGGTCAATACCTCGGCAAAAGGCCGTACGGATATATTAGTTTCCAATACGACCTGAGTCCTCATTTGAACGCCGGCGGCGAGAATGTAATTGCGGTCAAGGCAGATAACTCGCACCAACCGAATTGCCGCTGGTATTCCGGATCGGGAATTTACAGGCACACCTGGCTGGTGGTTACGAACCCCGTGCATGTGGCTCACTGGGGCACTTTCGTCACCACGCCGCAGGTGACGGAGGCTGCTTCCATCGTCCAAGTCAAGACTAGGGTACAGAATGAGGGTAAGGGCGCTGTTACTTGCGCGCTAGCCACCACCATCCTGGACCGGGACGGGAACACGATCCAGACGGCGGACGCCAGCCAGTCACTCGCCGCGAACGGCGAGTATCAGTTCGTGCAGCAGATCCGTGTAGAGCGGCCCAACCTGTGGTCCACGGAGAATCCCTATCTTTACAAGGTGCGCAGCACGCTGCGGGAACAGGGCCGGGTTGTGGACGAGTACGATACCCCGCTGGGGATTCGGGAAATCGAGTTCGACGCGGACAGGGGATTCCTGCTCAATGGCAAGCAGGTAAAGCTGAATGGCGTCTGTCTGCATCACGAGGCCGGGTCGGTGGGCGCGGCCGTGCCGGAACGGGTTTGGGAGCGGCGGTTCGAACTGTTGAAAGCGATGGGTTGTAACTCCATCCGAACCTCTCACAATCCGTACGCTCCGGAATTCCTGGATCTGTGCGACAGGATGGGCTTCCTGGCGATGAATGAAGCGTTCGACGAGTGGAAGGTTGCTAAGCCGCAAACGCCAGACTATGGATACCGGATCTACTTCGATGAGTGGTCGGAGCGGGACGTAACCAGTTTCGTCCATCGCGACCGGAATCACCCTTCCGTCGTGCTGTGGAGCGCGGGCAATGAGGTTGTCGACCAGGTCGCCCCAACGGGCGCGGAAACTCTCCGAAAACTGCTCGCGATTTTTCACCGGGAGGATCCTACCCGATTAGTGACTGTGGGTTGCGACCGGATCGCCTCGGAACCCGAGGCGGCGTCCAACGAGTTCCTCGAACTCCTCGACGTGGTGGGCTACAACTATGTGGACCGCTGGCGCGATCGGGCGCAGAAGTACTACAGCATCGACCGGCGCAACTTCCCGCGGAGAAGGGTCATCGGCACGGAGAGTCCGTCCATGGGAGGCGCCAGGGGCGACTATCGCTGGGTTTTCCCGCGGAGCGCTGAGAGCGGCATGCCTTGGATCGGCGGAAACCGGGGGCTGGGTGCAGAGGAGTTGTGGAAGTTCGTGCGAACGTACGACTACGTGTCCGGTGACCACATGTGGACGGGGATCGACTATCTGGGTGAGTCTCGGTGGCCCGCCAAGAACTCATCCGCCGGAGTGCTGGACACCTGCGCCTTCGAGAAAGACGGTTACTACTTCTACCAGAGTCAGTGGACGGACAAGCCCATGATTCACCTGTTTCCTCACTGGAACTGGAAGGGGAAAGAAGGAGAATTCATACCGGTACTCTGCTACACGAATTGCGACACGGTGGAGTTATTCCTGAACGGCAAGTCCCTGGGAGTGCAGAGCTATTGGTTCCCGCGCTCCGGGATGGAACAGAAGTACGGCAACTACCCGGCGCGGGCCAGAGTGGTGCGAACGACGTCGGATCTGCACTTGGCGTGGACCGTACCCTATCAACCGGGTACGCTCAAAGCCGTCGGCGTCAAGGATGGGAAGGTTGTCTGTAAGGTGGAAGTCACGACCGCGGGAGAACCGGCGGCGATTGGACTCTCCGTCGATAGAGACGCCATCACAGCGGATTGCCGGGACGTCGCGCATGTCACGGTAAAGATACTCGACGCGCAGGGCAGGTTAGTGCCGGATGCGGACCACGACGTGGCTTTCCAGATTCAAGGAGAGGGCAAGATCATAGGGCTGGACAACGGAAACCCTGTCAGTCACGAAGATTTCAAGGGCGGCCACCGGAAGGCGTTCGCCGGACTGTGCCTGGCCATCGTGCAGTCGACGGCCAAGCCGGGGCAGATCCGCGTGGCGGCGACTTCGCCCGGGCTTCGGCCGGGCGATATCACAATCGCCACCAAGGCGTAAGCCGTTGAGTGGCGCACGCTTCAGCGTGCCGCCGTGGGCTTCAGCCCACGGTCCCGACGGTCATCCGAAGATGGCGAGTTGAAGCTCGCCACAGCACGCTCTCCAGCGAACCACTGCGCAAGTCGCCGATCTTAGCGGGACTAACGTCCCGCAGGGCGAACTGAAATTCGCCCCTGCACGCTAAAGCGTGCGCCACACGTCCTGCCCCCACCAGCCTACGGCACTAGCGCCGCGTGGATGGGCCCAACCCAATCGTCATTCGCCATGTTGTACGCAATGAAGTCGGAGTCAAACTGCCAGTATGTCCAGGCCCAACCGAGCGACTCCGCCGTCCGGGCGACGTAGGAAATGTAGCGCACCCGCGAATCCATGTCGCCCTTGTCGTAGGCGCCAAATTCGCCTAACAGGATCGGGCGTTGGTTGGCTGAGGCCCACTGTTGGACGCCCGCGAAGTCGGCATCCACACGGCGCTTCTCGTCCTCGCTGCCCCAGGTCACGCCGGAGAGTTTCGCCATCTCCTTCACCCATGGCGCGCCCTGGTGGGTGAAGGCCATTGGCAAATAGTAGTGCACGGTCACGATGATGTGGCGATCGTTCTCCGGCAGATCCAATTTGCCCAGCGCGTAGATGCTGTTCCAGTTTCCGGGTCCGATAATCACGTTGCGCGTTGGATTGGTCTCGCGGATTGTCGCCAGCGTCTGCCGCGCGTAATCGTTCCACAGTTCGGGAGTCAGTTTGCGGTTGGGCTCGTTCAGAATCTCGAATACAACCTTCGCCGGCGCATCCCGATAGTGTTCGGATACCTGCTGCCAAAACGCCGCCAGCTTGGGCTTGCAGGCCACGGCGTCCTCTCCACAAACGTTGAAATCGTGCTCGTCCAGGATCACCGCCAGGCCGTTGGCCAGTGCCGTATTCACCGCCCAATCCAACGTCTTGAACCAGCCGGCGCTGAGCCGATTGTCCGCATTCATGTGCGCAAAGGCCTGCAGGTTGATCCGCACCGTCTGGAACCCGCCTTCGCGGATCCGCCGGAAGTGGCGCTCCTGGAACCGCGCTTTGCAGAAATCCTGCCACAGCGGGTCGTACCCGATGATATTCATGCCCCGGCCCATCTGCTTCACCTGGTCGGACGCGTCCACCGGCACGAAGCCCCCGCCAGCCGCTGCCGGCACGAACTCGAGATAGTCGAGGTTGAAGTTTCCTTCCTTCAGTACCGACAACTTCATCACCTGCGGTCCCTGCTCCAGCTTCACCTGCGCCAGGTTCGTCGCGATCCGCCAGATGTGCCAATGGGTGGTCGTGGGTAACAGGATCGGACCGGTCTTGTCGACGCCGTCAAAAGCCAGGCTGATCTGCGCGGCATCCGTCCGCGATGACATATGCGCGTTGATGGTGTAGGTTCCGGACGCCTTAACATCGACAGTATAGTTGACCCATTCGCCCGGTGCGGTCCAGCCCAGGTACAGTTCGCCAACCTTCTCCTGAACACCCTCCACGGTCTTGTCGATGTCCTTCTTCGTGTAGGAGATGTCCACGCCCTCGTCTTGCCGGAAACGATCGAGGAAACTGTCGCCCTTGTTCAACTCTCCGCTTCCGTGATTCACGGCATCCGTGTCGTGGTACGCGACACCTTCACCGCCGCTATCGTAAAGCTCCATTTCGACTCGCCCGGGAATCACCTGCGGCCGGCCCTGATACGGTTTGCCCTGATATCCGCTCTGTGCCTGAGCGCCTGCCACGCCGCCTACCGCGGCCGCCAGCATAAGGAGTCGCAGTGTGACTCCGGGAAGCAGAAGTGCTTTCATGGCCCCAAGTAAATCACATAGCGCTACCCCGCGCAACGCATTGGGAAACCGCTCCCTAACGGTCGCGGCTCGGTAACAGTCGCGTTGATTTCGTAAAGATTACTGAGCCGCGACCGTCAGGGAGCGGTTTCTGGCAGCCAGGAATCCCCAAAGCGGTTAAGCACGCTCGCCCCCTTTTCGGACACGATAGCCTTCAAAGGCGGGGGCGTTCATGCTACACTGATCGTCCGGAGGCCCGTATCAGTAAGAAATGGTACAACCTGTTCCTTTCGGTTGATCAGCCGCCAGCAGAGGACGGCGCGCCGGATGAATTCGTTCCCGCTAAGAGTCCCGCCCAGACCGTCGCCGAGATCGCTTCATCAGTGGCGGCCGAGCCCAAGTTCTCCAGCCCCGTGAGCGCCGCGGCGGGCTTTGACGAGATCTATCGCGCGGCGGAGATTCAGCCGCCCGCGCACGGCTACACCATCACGAAGGTGACCGAGATGCTGCAAAGCGAGCGCATCCGCACGCTTCCGGCCGAGGTCAAGAAAAATTCGATTTTGCTGGCGCTGGACGCCGCCGGCGTCAAGATTGAGGAAATCATCGAAGACGCCGTAAAGCGCGATCGCGCCCTCGATGGTTTCGAGCGCGTGCAGCAGAAGTCCCTGGACGAGCTGGAGGCCCGCACGACGCAGGATAACTCGCAGATCCAGGCCGAGTTGGACCGTCTGACCCAGGAGCACAAGGCCCGTATCCAAGCCAACAACGACGAAGTTGCCAAACAGAAAGAGCGTTTCTACGCCTGGCGGTTGCAAAAGCAGCAAGAGGAACAAAAAATCGCCGAATCCGTTTCTTATTTTGTGGCTGAAAACCCTATCACTACCGGCGGCGCCGCGGCTGCGTCGCGCGGTGCGCAGGCAGGCGCTAAGCCAGAGTCCCCGAAGTCTTCGGGCGCATAGCCGTAAGGAGAGGAATTGCTATGTTTCAGCGGCTGTCCCGCATGCTGCGTTCTTTCTTCGGGTTTTTCATTTCGGTAGCGGAGAACCCGGAAATGATCCTCGAGCAGAACATTCGCGACATGAACGACCAGGTGCCGCGCATGAACGAGTCGATCGCCATGGTGAAGGCCAATGTCACGCTGCTCGAAAGGGAAGAGGCGAAGTACAAGAACGACGTAAACGACCTGACGGCCAAGACCAAGGCCGCCATTCAGGCCGGACGCGACGACCTGGCGGGGAGCTTTGCCGTGCGGCTCGAACAGGTGCGCAGCGCGCTGGCCCGCAACCAGGGTCAGCTCACCACCGCGCGCGGGGCGTTCGACAAAGCCATGGCGGTGAAAAAGGCCTTCATGATGGAGAAGGACCGCAAGACGCACGAAGCGCTGGGCGCCATCGCCGACTACCGCCGGTCGCAATGGCAGAAGAAGGTCGCCGACGTGATGGAGCAGTTCGACGTCTCGGGCATCAGCGCCACGCACGACGAGATGGTGCGCAAGATCGAGGAAACCACCGCGGTGAACGAGGCCCGCATGGAGATGGCCATGGGCAACGTCGATCAGCAGCAGATCAAGATCGAAGAGGACGTCGAGAAGCTGCGCGCCAACGAGCTGGTGAAGCAGTTCAAGGTGGAGATGGGCATTGTGCCGCCGGAGGCCGCGCCGGAAGCCGCGCAGAAGACCATCGGCGCACGCGAGGCGGAAAGGAGCGCCTGAGGTAAATTATGGCTGTCAAAATCGAGAAGGGCGGATGGGCCTTCATATTCCTGGTCGGGCTGGTCCTGGTTGGCTACAGCCTGCAAAAATACGGCGTCGTTAATTTCCGGAAGGTGTTTGGCTCGCGTTCCGACGCAACTCCCAGCGAGCCGGTGGATACTTCGAAGCCTTTGCCGGTCGCCGCGACCAGCGACGCAAGCTGCGACAACGTACGCGTACGCGTGAATATCTGGGTCGGCTGCGCGGCTGGCCTGGTCGCCAACGGCGGCCTGGATACCGCGTCCGGCTCTATCTACGACAAGGACGGGCTCAAGGTCAGCTTCAAAATCATCGACGACTGGACCGAAGGAGCCGCGGCGCTGGCCACCGACAACGTGGATGTGATGCTTACGACCGCGGATGTCTGGGCCAAAGATTACGCGCAGTTTCAAGACAAGAAAGTCGGGGCGCACGCCTTCTTCATGGTGGATTGGTCGCGCGGCGCCGATGGCGTCATCGGCAAGCAGGGCATCCGTAGCATCGAGGATCTGGCCGGCAAGACCGTGGCATTCGCGCCCTACACGCCGTCCCATTTCCTGCTCTGGAACGGCCTGAAAAGCTCGGGCCTGACCACCGAACAGCGCAACGAGATCTTCGCCAAGGCCGTGCACACCAAGGACGGCATCGAGCCGGCCACCCTGTTCGCCCAGCAGAAAGTGGACGCCGCCGTGGCCTGGGACCCGGATATGAGCGACGCCGTTACCAAGCGGCCCGGATCCAGGAAGATCTACGATACGCGCATCGCCAACCATTTGATCGCCGATATTCTGGTGGTGAGCGATCGCTTCGCCCAGCGCTGCCCGCAGACGCTCGTGAAGCTGGCGCAAGGCTGGCTGGAGGGCGTCGAGTTCATCAAGGCGCAACCCAACCGCGCGTATACCCTGATCGGCACTATCAAGGATTTCAACATTCCCGAAGATCTCGCCAAGACGATGCTGGGCGGTGTGAGATTGGCCGACTATGCGGATAACAAGGCTTTCTTTGGTACGCGCGGCGCCGATACCGACTACACCAACATCTTCAAAATGGCCCAGGAGATGTACCACGAAGATCGGATCATCAAGCACACCTTCGATGCCGAGTCGAGCGTCGACCGCCGCTTCATAGACCAGTTGAGCGGGAAATTCCCGGTGGCCTCTTCGGAGCCGCCCACCGAATACAAGGAGCCGGCCAAGGGTGCCACGCCCATCGCCACGCAGCGCCGCTCCATTTATTTCGACACCAACTCGGCCAAAATGAGCCTCGACTCGCGCGCCGTGGTGGACGAGATCGGCGTTTTTCTCAAAGCTTACGAAAACACGGTGGTGGACATCGACGGCAACACCGACTCCAGCGGCGCGCGCGCGCGCAACGTGGAGCTTTCCCACGAGCGGGCGGACGCGGTCAAGCAGTATCTCGTGGACAAGTATGGATTCCCCGCCGCGCGTATGCGCACCGCCGGCAACGGGCCGGACCGCCCGATCGCCGACAACTCCACGCTGGAGGGACGGGAGAAGAACCGGCGCACCGATATCAAGGTGTATGCAAACCCCGGTGCATAGGACGTGGCGCAAGCTTCAGCGTAATGCCGCATAGTTTTCCGGACGAGATGCGATTCTGCATAAATTGGAGGGCGGGCAATCCTGCCCGCAGCCGGCTTTCAGCCGGCTCTGGCCGCCTAAAAAGGCGGCTGCGGCCAAGATTGGCCGCCCTCCAATTTATGCAGAGTGCTCG
>Ga0181518_10005429_pt1 | contig 11043 bp, 9 predicted proteins | sample PEATcosm2014_Bin_28_FD_119751 | JGI IMG/M metagenome (GOLD analysis project Ga0181518, IMG submission 119751) | Peatland microbial communities from MTU Mesocosm Facility, Houghton, MI, USA - PEATcosm2014_Bin01_60_metaG | ecosystem: Environmental > Terrestrial > Soil > Wetlands > Peat | place... | reverse complement strand
GCAGCATGAGTATGGAATCTTCGGCGGCGAGGCGGGAAGCCATATTCTGCATCTGCTGCGCGGCTTGAAGATGCCGGTGGTGACCACGCTGCACACGGTTCTGCGCGAGCCGAATCCCGACCAACTGATGGTCATGGAAGAGATCGCGGAGCTTTCGGACCGCCTCATCGTCATGAGCCAGCTTTCATCCCAGTTCTTGCAGGAGATTTTTAGAGTGCCGGGCGGCAAGATCGACATGGTTCCGCATGGGGTTCCAGACTTGCCATTTCTCGATCCCAATTTCTACAAGGAACGCTTTGGCGTGGAAGGAAAAGCGGTGCTGCTCACGTTCGGCCTGCTCTCGCCGAACAAGGGAATCGAGAACGTCATTCAAGCGCTGCCGCAGATTTTGTCGAAACACAAGAATGTTGCCTACATTGTCGCCGGCGCTACGCATCCTCACATCCTCCGTCGCGAGGGGGATAAGTATCGGGCCAGCTTGCAGGCATTGGCCAAGGAAGTGGGAGTGGAATCGCAAGTGATCTTCCACGACCGCTTCGCCAGTCCCGAGGAGATGGCCGAGTTCATTGGCGCCGCCGATATCTATATCACTCCTTATCGTTATGAGGAGCAGGTGGTTTCCGGAACGCTTGCCTATGCAATGGGGGCGGGCAAGGCGATCATCTCGACTCCGTATTGGCACGCGATTGAGTTGTTGGACGACCGGCGGGGCGCGCTGGTTCCGTTCCAAAATCCCGGCGCTATCGCACAAAAGACAATTGAACTTTTGGACACGCCCGCGAAACGCCATGCCATGCGCAAGCGCGCTTATCTGTTCGCCCGCGATATGGTGTGGAAGAGAGTCGCGCAGGGGTACATGGAGAGTTTTGCCCGGGTTCGCAGCGACCGCATGGAGACTCCACGTGTCCAGTTCTCGGCTCGCATCACCCCGAAATCGCTGAATCAGTTGCCCGAATTAAAACTCACTCACGTGAACGCGCTGACCGATGACACGGGAATGCTGCAGCACGCGATCTTCACAATCCCCAATCGAGCCGAGGGACATACCACCGACGACAATGCGCGCGCCCTTATTTTCACGGTTCTGCTGGCGCAAGTGGACCTGGATGAAGATCGGATGGTGCGGGGAGATTCCGTTACGCTGGATTTCTCCAGCCGGTATTTGTCGTTTCTGGAACATGCGTTCAATCCAGCGAAGGGTAGATTCAGAAATTTTCTCGGCTACGATCGCCAGTGGAACGAACCTGTAGGTTCTGAAGACTGCCATGGGCGCACCTTGTGGAGCCTGGGAACGGTCCTGGGCCGGTCCGACAATCAGGGACTGCGGTGTGCCGCCGGGCGCCTGTTCGAGTTTTCTCTCCCCGCGGCTTTGGAATTCAGCAGCCCTCGCGCCTGGGCCTATAGCCTGCTCGGGATTCAGGAATATCTCAATTCGTATCCGGGAGACCGCGACGCGCAGAAGATTAGATCCGTGCTCGGTCGGCGATTGCTCGAAATGTATGAGTCGATTCGCAGCCCGGATTGGAAGTGGTTCGAAAACGTTCTGGCCTACGCCAACGCGAGGCTACCCCAAGCCCTGCTGCTGGTGGGCTCCGCTTGCTCGGACGAACGCATGGTTTCCGCCGGCCTGGAAGCGCTCGATTGGCTGTCGCAAACACAGCATTGCGAAATCAACGGTCACTTTGTGCCGATCGGGTCGCAGGGCTTTTATCGCCAGGGCGGCGAGAAAGCCCGCTTCGATCAACAGCCGATTGAAGCCGCCGGCGCGGTTTCCGCGTGTCTCGAAGCGCACCGCATAACGGGGGATAGCCGCTGGCGCAGAGAAGCCTGGTCGGCCTTCAACTGGTTCCTTGGCGGCAACGATCTGCAGCTTCCTCTTTACGATTCGGTCACAGGCGGCTGCCGGGACGGCTTGCATCCCGACCGCGCCAACGAAAATCAGGGGGCAGAATCCACCTTGTCTTTCCTGATGGCACTGCTCGAAATGCGCTCGCTGCGAAAATCTGAAAGGCCGGAAAATCCTTCATGACTGCTCCCGAAACAGCACCTCTAAACGTCGAAAGCTTGCACTACCCGCCGCTGCTTCTGCGTCACCCCGGCAACCCCATCCTGACGGGGAGGGATTGGCCTTACTCGATCAACAGCGTGTTCAACGCCGGCGCAACGCTATTGCCGGATGGAACCACTCTGCTCCTATGCCGCGTCGAGGACCGGCGCGGCTTGTCGCATCTGTGCGCCGCGCGTTCTCGAAACGGCGTCGATGGATGGCAGATCGATCGTGAACCGACACTGATGCCCAACCCGCAGCAATATCCGGAGGAGATCTGGGGAATCGAGGATCCGCGCATCACTTTCATGCCCGAACTGCAGCAATACGCAGTCACTTACACTTCCTACTCGCGGGGCGGGCCGGGTGTGTCTCTGGCTTTGACTAAAGACTTTCGCAGCTTTGAGCGCTACGGCGTCATCATGCCGCCGGACGACAAAGATACGGCGCTTCTGCCCCGGAGGATCAATGGATACTGGGCGCTTATCCATCGGCCCATGACCACACTCGGAGCGCACATCTGGGTTTCTTATTCTCCCGACCTGCGCTATTGGGGCAGGCACAGGCTCATGCTGGAAGCACGCAAGGGCGCCTGGTGGGACGCCAACAAAATTGGCTTGTCGCCGCCGCCCATCGAAACTTCCAGAGGATGGCTCGTGCTCTATCACGGAGTCCGCCAAACGCCTGGGGGTTGTCTCTATCGGCTGGGCCTGGCGCTCTTCGATATTGAGAATCCGGAAAAATGCCTGCTGCGTGGAGATTCGTGGATCTTTGGCCCGGAGGCCGACTATGAACGCCACGGCGACGTCAACGATGTCGTCTTCCCGTGCGGATACACGATGGACCCCGATGGCGACACACTCAATATTTATTACGGCGCCGCCGATTGCGCGATTGCCCTGGCGCGCACCAGCGTGCGCTCTCTACTCGATTGGCTGGATGCCCATGGCAGTTGCGAGCGCCGGCAGCGAGCAGAGGATTTATGAAACCATTGTCTCGGATTTTGCAGTTATCGTTCGGCTGCCGTCACCGCCGACGGAGCGGTGTGTTCACGATCAAGAAACGCACGTACCAGGTCTGCTTGAGCTGCGGACAGGAGTTTGAGTATTCCTGGGAGTTGATGCACTGCGTGCGGCCGAGTGTCGCCCGTAGTCCCAATGCGCCACTAACCCGCATTCGACCCGCTGAAAGACCGCTGCTTTGATCCGCTCGCGGCCGGCAGCGCCATCGGGGTTTCAATAAGTGAGCTATCTTGCTCAGACGCGAAAGCCCACACCTGTCATTCTTTATTCTCCTGAGTGTGTAGACGGAGCCGCGACCGCTGATTCGCAGCTCTCATTCTCAGGTCGCTGCGGGTAGGGTCCCGATCAAGGCCCGGCCAAGCGACCACATCCAGCCAATCGGCATTCTTCATCCGTGTGCACGCCGCGAAAACCCAACGGCGGGACACGAATCGACCCTAAAAAGTCTCGAACATCGAAGTAAGGGCAACGCCTCCATGCGGATGAGAGGAGTTAGCCCACAAAAGAAGGAAGGTCAAAAATCATGCCTCTCATTCAACTGCTGGAAGTTCTGATCGTGGTGGGTATCCTCCTGTGGCTGGTGAATCGCTTCATTCCCATGCAGGGAACCATCAAGTCCATTCTCAACGGCGTCGTGATCATTGCCGTGGTTCTGTGGCTCCTCAATGTCTTTGGACTGTTTCACTCCCTTTCCGGTCTTCACGTTGGAACGTAAAGGAAATTAGTCAAAAGGCTGAACGCACCCACACCAGATCGATAACGCAACATGGCAGACATCTGCCTTAAGAAGGAGATACTTTGAAGACTAAGTTGTGGTTAGCAGTCGGAATCACCCTCAGCATGAGCGCATTCGCACAAACGGATCGTCAAACAACCGTAGTCGTCGAGCCTATAAGTCCCACACCGATATTTCGAGTAACCGTAGTAAGCCGCAATGTTCAGGCCGTTGACTACGAGCATCGCAGCGGAGCCTCCAAGCTCGACTTCGCGGGCACGGACTTGATGCCTTCAGCGGACGGCGTAGCCAAGGTGAACAGCAAGCGGGGATCCATTGAGATCGACGCGGAATTTGGCAACCTGCAGGCACCAACGACATTCGGCAATGAGTATCTGACCTACGTTTTGTGGGCGATATCTCCCGAAGGCCGGGCGGTGAACCTGGGCGAAGTGCTGGTCGGCGACAACCATCGCAGCAAGCTGCGCGTGACCACCGACCTGCAAGCTTTCGCTCTGATCGTGACCGCGGAACCTTATTATGCGGTGCGCCAGCCGAGCAACGCGGTTGTGCTTGAGAATGTAGTTCGCGAGAGCACCAAGGGAACCACCGAGGCGGTAAATGCGAAGTACGAACTGACGGAGCGCGGCGGCTACATTCCGACCGGCTACAAGTTCGATCCCGTGGTTCTGAATGCCCGCTTGCCGTTGGAATTCTTCGAGGCGCGCAATGCACTGCGCATCGCGCAATCCGAGGGAGCCGAGCAGTACGCCAGCGCCAGCTATCAGCATGCTGTCCAGTTAATGAACAATGCCGATGAATATGCCACCAGCAGACACATCGACAGCAAGCCGCTGATCGCGGTTTCTCGCGAGGCAGTGCAGACGGCCGAAGATGCCCGCGCCATCGCAGTCAAGAAACTGGACGAGATCCGCCTAGCCAACGAACGTCTGGCGTCCAGTGACGCCCAGGCGCAATCGCAGGCGCGCGCCGATAGCGCGATTCGGCAGAAAGATCAAGCCCAGTCTGATGCGGCGATCGCTCTAGCGGCTAAGGCTCAGGCAGACTCTGACGCGGCCAAGGCCCGCGCCGACGCTGCCGCAGCACAAACTGCAACCGCGCAGGCTCAGTCCGATATGGCGGCCAGCGAGGCTACGTCAGCTAATGCACTCTCTGCCGCCCAGGCTGATGCCGAGCAGTCTCGTCTAGCGGCACAGCAGGCCCTGGCAAGCGCACAACAAGCGGAAACCGACAAAGCGGCCATGCGCACGCGCTTGTCCATACAGCTGAATGCCATTCTTCAGACTCGCGATAGCGCGCGCGGACTCATCGTCAGCATGTCCGATGTTCTGTTTGACACCGGAAAATACTCGTTGAAGCCGGGTGCACGGGAGAAACTGGCGAAAGTCGCCGGCATTCTGCTCGCCTATCCTGGACTCGACATTGCAGTCGGCGGCTACACGGACAATGTGGGCGGCGATGCTATGAATCAAACATTGTCTGAGAATCGTGCTGGATCGGTTCGCGATTACCTGGTGCAAGAAGGCGTCGCGACGAATTCGGTTTCAGCCACAGGTTTCGGCAACACTTTGCCGGTAGCCTCAAACGACAACGCCTCCGGCCGGCAGCAGAATCGGAGAGTTGAACTTCTCGTGTCCGGCGAAGCCATCGGCACCCCGGTCAACGCGACCACAGGAAGCTTGCGGTAAAGCAAGCGTACGCAACGACTATTAACGGAGGCAACACTTATGAATCTAGTTGGATTTATCAGCACAGCAGTTTTGTCTTTGACCCTCGTAGCCGCGGCTCCGGCGTTCGCCCAGCAGGAGGACCACGGCCAGCAGGAGGAACAGAAAGCCAAGCCTGCTCAGGACGAGAAAAAAGCGCAACCAGAGAAAACCACAAAGCAAGAGGAAAAACCAGCGGCGCAGCAGGAGAAGGGCGCCAAGCCAGAAGAGAAGAACGCAAAGCAAGAGGAAAAGAACGCGAAGCCGGCTGAGAAGAATGCGGAGCAGGAACAGCATGCCGCTGGTAACGGTGGTGGCCGTATTCCCGCAGACAAATTCAAGGCCAATTTTGGACAACAACATTCGTTCCGTGTCACCCAAGCCGACTACAGCAATCACCGCTTCCAATACGGCGGCTATTCGTTCGGATTCGTTGACCCGTGGCCCAGCAACTGGCTCTACACGCAAAACGTTTATGTCATCGAAATCGACGGCGTGTATTACCTGTGCAACGCATCGTACCCTGGCGTTAACCTTGTGCTCAGCTTCACGCTGTAACTGCCAGTTCTTAAGGTCGCAATCAGCTTAACGACTTGTCGGCGCGGGCCCATCACTTGGGCTCGCGCCACTTTTTTGTCAGACCAGCGAAGTGTCGTCTCGGGAGAAATCGTGCTGCACCTTGAAAAGATCAAAATGGGAAAAATCACGCAAAGTGATCAGTAGTGCACAGTCTTGGCCGTGCCATCGTGGAATCCTTGCATCGACGCGTCGCCGTTCGATCCACGCAGCCCGCAGCAGCAAGGTAGGACCGGGCAACCGAAGGATGATCTGGCAAGGTGATTCAAAATGCGCAAAATCCGTTTGTTATTTCTAGCCTTTCTGATACTGGCCATACCGGCCGCCTCGTTCGCACAGTTCGGCGTGTCGATCACGATCGCTCCGCCCGCGCTGCCTGTGTACACGCAACCCATGCTCCCCGCGGACGGTTATATGTGGACGCCCGGCTACTGGGCTTATGGCGATGAAGGCTATTTCTGGGTGCCGGGTACGTGGGTGATGGCTCCCGAAGTCGGCTATCTCTGGACTCCCGGTTATTGGGGATGGAGCGGCAACTCTTACGCTTGGAATGAAGGCTACTGGGGCCAGAACGTCGGCTTCTATGGCGGCGTCAACTATGGCTTCGGTTATGGTGGTGTCGGCTATCAGGGCGGATATTGGAACAACGGGGCCTTCAGTTACAACACCACAGTCAACAACGTGAACGTCACGAACATCCACAATGTCTATAACAAGACCGTAATTAACGAAACTACGGTGAACCATGTCAGCTATAACGGCGGCGAGGGTGGAATTACCGCTCGACCGACCGCTGCAGAAGAGACCGCCTCGCACGAGCAGCATAGAGCGCCAACGGCGCTGCAAACCCAGCATGTGCACGCTGCCAGCACCAACCACGCGCTCCTGGCGTCCGTAAATCAGGGACGGCCGGCCATCGCTGCAACCGCGAAACCTGCGGAGTTTAGCGGCTCCGGAGTAGTGGCGGCCAAAGAGGCGGGAGCCCCTTACAAGGCACCCGCGAATAAGGCCGTTGAGAATAAGGCAGCTGAGAATAAGGCCACTGAAAACAAGGCGGCTGAGAATAAGGCAGCCGAGAACAAGGCCACCGAAAACAAGGCGGCTGAGAATAAGGCAGCCGAGAACAAGGCCACTGAGAACAAGGCGGCTGAGAATAGGGCAGCCGAGAACAAGGCCACCGAAAACAAGGCGGCTGAGAATAAGGCCACCGAGAACAAGGCGGCTGAGAATAAGGCGGCCGAGAACAAGGCCACTGAAAACAAGGCGGCTGAGAATAAGGCGGCCGAGAACAAGGCCACTGAAAACAAGGCGGCTGAGAATAAGGCAGCGGCTACTCGCTCGAATGAGAACAAGGCAGCCGCGAATAAAGCGGCCGCTACTCGTACGAATGAAAACAAGGCAGCCGCGAATAAAGCAGCGGCTACTCGCTCGAATGAGAACAAGGCAGCCGCGAATAAAGCAGCCGCTACTCGCTCGAATGAGAACAAGGCAGCTCACGCGCAACCGGCGGCTCATGCTCAACCTGCGACTCACGCGCAACCTGCGGCTCGTCAACAGGCTGCACCTCGCCCGGAGAGCGCTCCTCGTCCGGCGACTGCGGCTCGTGCGCAGCCTGCCCCTCATCCACAGGCTGCGGCTCCTCGTCCGGAGAAAGCAGCGCCGGCTGAGAAGGCAACCCGCGCCCCTGCTGGCAAAGAAGAACCTCGTAATTAGCGGATTGACTGCGACGTATTGCGTGAGGCTGTTCGATCTGTAAAAGAGGTATAAACGTCGACTGACTCTTACATCGGTGCGGGTCCGTCCATCTGGGCCCGCGCCGTTTTTCTTGGCGATATGCGACCGACGTGATGTCGCGGCGTGGAGATGCAATCCACCGATCCACCGATCTGCCGCTATCGTCGCCCGCACTCCGAACGAGGGGCGGCAAGACCGCTCTTTTGGACCCCTTCTTCCTCCTCACTTTGAGCAGTTTTGACCAGTAAGAAAGCGGGGAAACTACTATAAGAAAAGATGTTCTCCCCTCAATGTTGGATTCCCGGTTGAGAAAACCGAGGAGTGGGGAGGCGCGCTGGAATGGGACGGAATCAAAGCCGCTCTTTCGGGAGCGACATTGGAACGTCGTCTCAGTGCGAGGAAAAGGAGTGAAGTATGATCGGAACTATATTGATCGTGATTTTGATCTTAGCGCTTTTTGGTGCATTGCCACGGTGGGGATATAGCCGGGACTGGGGTTATGCTCCGACCGGAGGGTTGGGGCTGATCCTCGTGATCGTTGTCATTCTCCTGGTTATCGGCCGGATTTAAAACATGTATCATCGGCCAGCACAGCCAGGCGCCGGGGCCAGGGGTTGGCGCCTGCTTTCTTTCCGTGCGTTGGCGCTTGCTCTCGTCGTGCTCATGTGCAGCGGCGGTTCGTTCGCTTACTCTGTTCTGACGCACGAGGAAATCGTCGACCTGCTCTGGACCGACGAGATCCGGCCTCTACTGCTAAAGCGATATCCCGGGCTCTCGGAAGATCAGATCAAGGAGGCGCATGCCTACGCCTACGGGGGCGCCGTTATCCAGGATCTGGGTTATTACCCATTCGGCAGCAAAGATTTCAGCAACTTGGTGCATTACGTTCGCAGCGGAGATTTCGTTCGCGAGCTGCTGCTCGAAAGCCAGACTGCCGACGATTACGCCTTCGCTCTGGGCGCACTGGCGCACTATGCGTCGGATATTACCGGGCACGGGATGGCAGTGAATGAGGCGGTGGCCATCGAATATCCGAAGTTGCGAGCGAAGTTCGGCAAGTCGGTCACGTATGCGGAGGGCAGGACGGCACATTTGAAAACCGAGTTCGGCTTCGACATGCTGCAGGTGGCGAAGAACCGCTACGCATCGCAGCAATACCACGATTTCATCGGGTTTCAAGTGTCGAAGCCCCTGCTGGAGCGGGCCTTCCCCGCGGTATACGGATTGGAGTTGAAAGATGTGCTTGCGCATGAGGATCTCGCCATTGGCTCCTATCGTTTCTCCGTCAGCCGGCTGATTCCGGAGATGACCCAGGTCGCGCTCCAGACCCATCAGAAAGACCTGATGCGCGAGCGGCCCGACTTCGCGAAAAAGGAGTTCCTGTACCGGCTTTCGCGCTCCGACTATGAAAAAGAATGGGGGAAGGACTACACCAAGCCTGGACTCGGAACCCGGATGCTCTCAACCCTCTTGCGCTACATGCCCAAAATCGGTCCTTTCAAGGGGCTGGGCTTCAAGAATCCGACTCCGCAGACCGAGGATCTGTATTTCAAAAGCATCAACTTGACCGTCGATCAATACCGGGCCTTCCTCCACGCCGTGGGCGCTGACTCGGTCCTTCTTCCCAATTGCGATCTTGATAGTGGCCAAGCGACCAAGGCAGCGGAATACTCGCTCGCGGACGACACTTATGCAAAGCTGCTGGGGCAGTTATCGAGCCGCAAATTCGATGGAATGACTCCGGAGCTGCGCGCCAACATCCTGCAGTTTTATTCCGACCTCTCGGCGCCGATCGAGACGAAGAAGGACCAGGTTCGCTGGCAAGGCGTGCGGACTGCGCTGGATGAGTTGAAATCTGCGACGCCGGCGCCGACGGTGGCGGGCAACGCTGGACAGTGATCCGCCGCGCGAGCAGACTTACGGGCGGTTATCGTTTGCCGTTTTCTTTCTCGACAGCCTCGGCTGCGGAAAGCTTCCGATCCCGATGTGGCTCGGTGCGCGGGGCACCGGTATGCAGCTCGCAAACTTCTCCAATCGCTGCGCCACAAGTATTACAGGGCACGGATAATATCTGTTTCGGGGTGAGTTCTCTGGTCTTCACTACTTCATAATGCAACGTCCACAGCAGGGAAAATGGTCAATATTGATCATTCTCAAGACCTTGCCGAAGCGACGGGATTCATTTTTTGTGTCCGGTGGAGCTTTTTTCCAATTGTGAGCAAAAGTGAACATCTTCGGTGATTTCGATTCTGGCAAAATATCCGGGAGTGTAGCTCCACTTTGAGAGAAGTCATTGATGGCATCACCAATCACATTCGCCAGAAAAAAGCGCGACTTCGACCCAAAGAGCTTCCTTGCCACTATCGGCGCGGGTAGAAAGGTCGTGGCTTTTCCCAAGAAAGAAACAGTGTTCACGCAGGGAGATGCGGCTGACTCCGTCTTCTACATCCAGGAAGGCAAGATTCGGCTCACGGTCGTATCCAAGATTGGCAAGGAAGCAACCCTGGGCATATTGAATCGGGGAGAGTTTTTCGGAGAAGGCGGCCTAGCGGGACAGCCGTTGCGCATGGGGTCCGCAACCGCCCTGACGGACTGCGAACTTTTACGCATCGAGAAGAAAGCGATGATGGAAGCGCTGCATCGGGAACACGAATTTTCCGACATGTTCGTGGCCTATTTGCTGGCACGGAACATCCGCTATGAAGAGGATTTAGTCGACCAGCTCTTCAATTCCAGCGAAAAAAGACTCGCTCGGATTCTGCTCTTGCTGGCTCATTTCGGCAAGGAGAGCGTACCCGAGACGGTAATTCCGAAGATCAGTCAGGAGACGCTTGCCGAGATGATCGGCACCACCCGGTCGCGGGTCAGCTTCTTCATGAACAGGTTCAGAAAGCTGGGCTTCGTCGACTATGGCGAGGGTGGACTGCAAGTCCATAGTTCACTTCTAAATATCGTTCTCCACGACTAATTTCGGCCACAGATCCCACCAGCCAAGTTATCCCGCAGCCAGCAGCAGATCAGGCCTCTGCAGGATCTAATCCGGAAAGCGGAGCTATTTTCATCGCAACCAGAACCTCCAGCAACGTGGCGGTGTTACGGACGCTTCCGGAGATGGTGATGAGAGCTTCTGAGACGAGGGGGTGCTGCGCCGCCAGCGAGTCAAGACGGTCACTCACATTGTAGAGTTGCTGAACTTCGTGCAGGATCGCATTCGAATGCATG
>Ga0181518_10005425_pt1 | contig 11047 bp, 9 predicted proteins | sample PEATcosm2014_Bin_28_FD_119751 | JGI IMG/M metagenome (GOLD analysis project Ga0181518, IMG submission 119751) | Peatland microbial communities from MTU Mesocosm Facility, Houghton, MI, USA - PEATcosm2014_Bin01_60_metaG | ecosystem: Environmental > Terrestrial > Soil > Wetlands > Peat | place... | reverse complement strand
CGCCAAGGCGCAAAGACGCAAAGAAGGAATCCCGATTCCGAATCGGGAGCGCCTTTGCGCCGCGTCATTGCGCCTGCGTTGGATTCTGCATCCCGATTGCGCGCAAGATGGCGGGCGGCGTGATGAAGTCGTGCGGTAAAAGGCGGCTCAATTTGACCACCTCCCCATTACTCCAGCACTCCATCACTCCGTTGGGTTTGTTTGGGAAAGGAGGCGAAATTAAGGCAAATTAAGCCTAATTAAGGTTAATTAAGGTTAATTAAGGTTTAAACAAACGAATTATTGAGACAAAATGGCAAAAAGCGGCAAAAATTGCCCGGTTGGCGAGGCAGCCCGCCGGTGTCCGCGTGAAACTCACGCGCGGCCCCCCACTCACCCGGATGTTTCACACTTTCGGGTTCGGAGCGCCGATTTTGAACCGGCTTTCGGCGTCATTGGGAACCCAAAGCCGACTGCAAGTCGGCGCTCCGGATTGCAGGCATTTCGCGCGGGGTATGAAACATGCGGGCTGACCCGGATATTTCACACTTTCGGGTTCGGACCGCCGATTTTGAGTCGCCTTTCAGCGTCCTTGCGATCCCCACTGAAGGCAATTGACAATTGTTACGGAAATGTTACTTTACTTTCTAATGTGTTTTATGAACAGCCCTTATGTCCTTCGGGAAAACATCGTGGACGGATGCCCGCCGTTGGCGGAATGGTTCAATGGATGGGCTGCGGTGACAGTGGCACAGGCGCCGCATGAACAGGAAATGAACCTTTTACATTAAGAACTTCCATGAAATGGATTACCGCAAAATGGCAAAAATTGTTGTTGGGGAGGCTGTTTCTTCGCTTCTGTCCAACGGCAAAACGACAATCCCCAGCGCCGGGATGCGACTGCGCGTCCGCGGGGCACTGCCCCCTTTATTCGTTCTGCCGGGCCGCAAGGCTTGAGAGCAGCGCCGCTGGACGCCTGGAGACAAGCTTCTGGGTGGTGATGATTGGGGTATTCGGGTGCCTGGCCCTGTATGGGTCTCTGATTGTCTTGTTTTCGATGCTGTGAGAGGATGGGGATGATGTCTTGCGCAAACAGCAGCGCGCCGCCGATGATCCATTTCGGCATCGAAACGGAAATCGGCATCGCGCGCGACTCGGAGGAGACGCTGGACGTGGTGGCCGAGTCCATCGCTCTGGTGCGCAGCGCCAAGAAGTCGGGCGTGCTGATGCGCTGGGATTACCAATGCGAAGACCCGCACGCGGACGCGCGCGGATTCCGTATGGCGTCGTTGCGGCAGGATTCCGACGAGGCGCATTATTTCGAGCAGGATGCGGCGCGGGAATTGAGTTTTGTGGAGATCAAGAGCGACCTGGCGCTGGGCAACGGCGCGCGCTTTTACAACGACCACGCGCACCCGGAGTATTGCACCCCCGAATGCGGCACGCTGGAGGAATTGTCCGCCCACGACCGGGCCGGCGAACGGATATTGATGCGCTGCGCGCAAAAGCTTTCCGAAGAGCGCGGCGGCACGGTCCGCCTTTACAAGAACAACACCGATTTTCGCGGCCACAGTTACGGCTGCCATGAGAATTACCTGCTGCCCCGGTCGCTGCCGTGGGAATTGCTGGCGCGCGCCGCGCAGGGCTTTCTGGTCACGCGCCAAATTTTCGCCGGCGCGGGAAAATTCGCGCTGGAAGAGGAGGACCGCTTTGCCGGGCCGGGTTTCCAGATCGCGCAACGGAGCGATTTTTTCAGCGAGCTGCAAAGCGTGGACACGATGCAGCGCCGGCCCATCATCAACACGCGCGACGAGCCGCACGCCAACCCGGATGTGTACCGCCGCTTCCACGTCATCCTGGGCGACGCCAACATGTCGCCCTTCGCAACGCGCCTGAAGGCGGGCGCCACCGCGCTGATGCTGGAAGTCCTCGTCCGCAATCCGCGCTGGCCCTGCCCCGTCCTGGCCGACCCGTTGCGGGCCTTGCGCGAGATTTCGCGCGACCCGGAAGTGCGCCGGCCGGTCGCGCTGGAAGGCGGCGCGGTTTCCAGCGCGCTCGCCGTGCAAAGGGCCTGGTGCCAGGCCGCGGCGGAATTTTGCGACTTGACAGACCCGGCCCGGGCGGCGCTGTGGGCGGATTGGAACCAAGTCTTGACAGACTTGGAAGCGGACCCGATGCGGTGCCGGGACCGGCTGGATTGGGTGGCGAAGCTGGCGCTGATCCGCCAATTCCAGGCGGCGCAGAATATCGGCGGCGAGGATCCCTGGCTGCGGAGCCTGGACCTGGAATATCACCGTCTGGATATGGAGGCGGGGCTTTATTACGCGCTGGAACAATCCGGCGCGATGGCCTGGACGCCGGACGAGGCGGCGGTGCGGCGCGCCACTTCCGAGCCTCCGTCCAGCACGCGGGCGTGCATCCGGGGCCGGTGCATCCAGAAATTCCCCCGCCAGGTGCTCGCCGCGCAATGGGACCACATCACGCTGCAAGGCAGCCGTCGCCCGTTGAAAATCTCGCTGCTCAACCTGTTCGCGCCCGAAGCCGTGGCCGCCGCCCGCCAAGCCGTGGAGGCGGCGCGGCAGCCGGACGACCTGGCCGGTATCGCGGAGGCGGAGGCGGAGGCGGAGGCGGAGTGATGGAGTGGTGGAGTGCTGGAGTGATGAGTACGAGTCAGATGTCGGTCCAACACCGCAACCCGGCTCCGCTGGAGCGTCGCCCTACCGACCACCCCATCACTCCAACACTCCATTACTCCAACAATCCATCCTCCCGCCCGCCGCATGCGGCAATTTCACGCATTTGTGACGGAATTTTGCCGATTTGGCGTGGTTTGCCGGGTGTGGATGGATGGTTGAGTTTTTTTGCAAGTGGTTTTGCTGCAACGACTTACGCTTGCTTGACCGGTCTTGGCGGGGTGTGGCATTGACCATGCTCCTTATTCGACAGCAGCGCATCGGCGCTGTGGATTGATATGAGAACAAGCACACAAACATTGCCTGTGGAGACTTGGGAGAACGAGCCGAAACTGGAAGTCGTCGAGCGAAACGGCGACAAGGCTAACCGTCCGTCGCCCAAAATGGCCGCGCCTCGCGCTGGCCGTCGCCAGACGCGGCGGGAACTGGAGGTTTTGGGATGGGATGCGCGGGTGATTCGCCTGATCAATCTGAGAGGCGGCATTAGTTAATCTCGTGGCGCGGAACTTGGAGCAAGCCGGCTTGGAGGGCCGGCTTTTTTGTTTTGACAAATCAGGGTTCGTCTGAGAAGATGGGGCCGTCCCGTGAAACGGCAGCAAGCGCCGTTGCTGCGGCTGAACCAGGAGATCTTTATGAAATTATCCGTTGATCGCCGGCCCGGTGGATTCACCTTGATTGAATTGCTGGTCGTCATTCTCATCATCGCGATCTTGGCAGCCCTGCTGTTGCCGGTGCTGGCCGGAGCCAAGCGGCATGCCGTCAACACGCAATGCCTCAACAACGAAAAGCAGCAGTGTGTGGCCTTGTTTATGTACGCGGATGACAACCTCGACACGCTTCCCGACGGCTCCAGCGGCAAATGGGCCTGGGACATGAACGCGGGTCTCGCCAACCTATTGATCGCATCGGGAACAACGCCGAAGACTTGGTATGACCCGGCAACCCAACCGCAAATCGGCCCGACTCAGTGGTTTGGCTCCCCGCCCTTTGAGTATCCCAACAACAAGACTTCCCTTTGGTGCTACGGTGCTCCCTGGCCTGATCCCGAAGCCACCAATGGCGGGAATGATTATCGGGTTGTCGGCTACGCCCAGACCTTCAACGGCACCGCTTCTTTCGGAACGCCCGGGGCGGATGATTACGCGACCAACATGAATATAAAGACGACCACATTCTCTTTCGAGGCGCAAGTTGGCAGCGTGCCCATCGGGCCGACTTCCGCGCGCGTTTTGACAGCCTGTGCCATCTTCTGTGATCCAGGATCAGAGGCCCTTGCCTCTCCAGGGGACGAGGCCAACAACTGGCTCGCTCCGACCGGCGCTGAGTTTAACGCCGGCACCTTGCTCAGCGCCCATCTAAACCAATCGCGCAATCCCTATCCATACGGGGGGAACCAAGGACACCTGGATGGCAGCGTCTCCTGGCAGGCATTCGAGAAATTTATATGCCGCGCAGGCCCGCCGGACGGTGGCGCCGATTTTTTTTGGTGAACCGTCCCATTCAGATGCGCTTTTTTGCGGGTGCGTTTCAACGGCTCAATTTAGGCTTATACCATGAACCTGTTTGAGTTTCACCTTCGCATCACGGCGGACCAATATCTGGACTACTATCGCGGGACGGTCCGGCATGTGATCGTTCGCTGCGCCACCGGCGAAAACGTCCAGTTCCCTGCCTCGCTGCTCCAGCAGTTCGTTACCCCGGATGGAATCCACGGGGATTTCGCGCTGACGTGCGACGAGAACCACCGCAACCCCCGCCTGCAACGGGTGAAATGACTCACGCCAGCAGTTCCTGAATTTCGTCCCAGTTCAGCGACGCCGCGAATTCCTCCTCGCCGCCGATGGCCGACTGGATGATGTCGCGCTTGCGGTTTTGCAAGGCGAGGATTTTTTCCTCCACCGTGTCGCGCGCGATCAGTTTGTAGCTGGTCACCACTTTGGTTTGGCCGATGCGATGGGCGCGGCCGGCCGCCTGCGCTTCCACGGCCGGATTCCACCACGGATCGAAATGGATGACGGTGTCCGCCCCCGTCAGGTTGAGGCCCGCGCCGCCGGCTTTGAGGCTGATGAGAAATACCGGAATGGCGGCGTCCTTTTGGAATCGTTCCACCACGGCGCCGCGGTCGGTGGTGGACCCGTCCAGATAACAATACTCGATGCCCTCGCCGGCCAGCTTCTCCTTCAACAGCGCCAGCATGCTGACGAACTGGCTGAAGACCAGCGCGCGATGGCCGCCGTCCACGACTTCCTCCAGCAGTTCGCCGAATAAATCCAGCTTGCCGGAGGCGGTGGCGGGGTTGACGCCATCGAGTTTGAGCAGGCGCAAGTCGCAGCAGACCTGCCGCAGCCGCAGCAGAGCGGTCAACACCAGCATCCGGCTCCGGGCGGCTCCCGGCGCGCCCGCGGCCTCGAGCACTCCCTTGCGGCCGGCTTCGATGACCTGCTGATAAACGCTCCGCTGCTCCGCCGTCAATTCGCAGAACGACACTTGTTCGAGCTTCGCCGGCAAATCCGCCGCCACTTCCTTCTTGAGCCGACGCAGCAGGAAGGGCCGCAGCCGCCGTCCCAGCCGCGTTTGGGCGGCGGCGTCCCGCTCCCGCGTGATGGGCGCTTCGTAGCGGTCGCGGAAATCCCGCGCGGTTCCCAGATAGCCTGGCATGAGAAAATCGAAAATGGACCAGAGATCGAGCACGGAATTTTCCATCGGTGTGCCGGTCAGCACGAGGCGGTGTTGGGCGGCGACGGCTTTGACGGCTTGCGCGTTTTGCGTCTCCCGGTTCTTGATGTGCTGCGCTTCGTCCAGCACAACGGTGTCGAACTCCAGGCCGCGATACCGCTCCGCGTCGCGGCGGATCAGCGCGTAACTTGTCAACACAATGTCGCTCGCCGCGATTTGCCCGAACCGCGCGTGCCGGTCCGGACCGTGCAACGCGAGCAGCTTCAATTCCGGCGTGAATTTCCGCGCCTCCGCCACCCAATTGAACACCAGGCTCGTCGGACAAATAATCAAATGCGGCCGACGGTTTTCAATCCGCAATCCGCAATGGGAAGCCGAACTTCGGCCAATCCGCAATGTTGTCAGGAATGCCAACGTCTCCAGTGTTTTCCCCAGTCCCATTTCATCCGCCAGAATGCCGCCGAACCCGTTATCCCTCAGAAAACGCAGCCACGCCACGCCGTGTTTCTGGTAAGGCCGCAGCACCGTTTCCAATTCGCCCAGCGGCGGGCATTCCAGTTTGGCTTCGCCGCTTTGCCGGGCCGCGCGCTCGCGCCAGGCCGGGGGCGCCTGGACGCGCCACCCGCCGTGCTGCCGCAAAGTCGCCTCCAGAAAACCGGCCTGGGTGTTGCTGATGCGGTAGCCCTGCTCCTGCTGCCGCGGCGCGCAGTCCAGCAGCACCTCCTGCAACTCCTCCACCGCGCCCGTGTCCAGCACAGCCCATTTCCCGTTCTTCAGCCGCGTGTGGCTCTGACCGGAGAGGAGCAGGCGCTGAATGTCCGCCGCCGCGAAGGTCTCCCCGCCGTCCGCCGCAAACACCACGCCGAGATCAAACCACTGGATGCCCGATGTGATGGTGAACCGCGGCTCGACGCGCTCGATATTCCGCGCCGCGCTCTGCTGCAGCCGTTCCTCCAAAGTCACCGTCCACTCCCGTTGCAGTTTGGGAAATTCGCGCGCGAAGAAATTCAACACCGCGTTCTGGCCTGTCAATTGCAACTTTCCCTGGCCGTCCGGGCCGGCGAAGCCGCTGCGTTGCAAACGGGCCAGCGCCGCGCTCTCGGCGGCGAAATCGCGCGTCCAATACCGCGTCGGCGCCGCCGGATCGGGCAGCCAGACGCTTTCCGGCGAGGGTCCCGGAGCGCCGGCGGTCATGAGGCGCTGGCCGTAGGCGCATTGCAGAACCGCGCCCAGTTGGGCCAGGCCGCCCTCCAGCGCCAGCAGGAAACGCGGCGAAAGCGGTTCGAGCGTGAAATCTTCCAATTTGAAATTCGCCCACAGGCCGCCCGCCGCCTGCAATTGCGGCCAATCGCGGATCAGGAACTGCGGCACTTGAGCGCGCGGCAACCGCACCGGCGCGCGCAACACGCCCGCCAGCGCCGGCGGCAACCCGAGCGGCTGCAACGCCGGTTTGCGCCATGCCCAATCCCCCAACAAGACCGGCGGCTCCGTCTTCTCCGTCAGGGCAAGGACAATTTCGCCGTCCGCCTCCAGCGTGGCGCGCAGCGGCAGTTGGACTGGTGTTGTTGACACCTTGACCGCGGCGGATTTGCCCAGCGTGATATTGGGGTGTCCCGCCAGCGCCGGGAGCAGCGCCGCAAAATCCTTCAGCTCCAACTGCACAATGGCGGGCGTCTCGCCGCGGGTCAGAATTTCGAGCTTGTCAATAATCGCCGCATCCGAAGGCGGGAAGGCAAACGCGCGCTCGCGCGGCAGGGCGTTGAGCGGACAGCGGCCTGCGCTCCATTCCGCTTCCAGCACGAGCATGATTTTGCCGCGCGCAATGGCCTGCTCAAAGTTCGGCGGAAGAATGACAAACAGCGCCGCCGACGCGCCGGCCGCGTCCCGCCGCAGCGCGGTGCTCTTGACAGGGTGCAGGACAAAATTCTTCGCGCCGTCCTCTCTCGCCCCGCTTGCGGGGAGAGAGCCGGAGAGAGGGGTTCCCGAAATCTGTCCTGCGCCCCTGCTGACAGTTGGCGTGGCTGGTTTTGCCGCCGGTGTCCCCGTGGCCGAAGCCGCGCCCTGCTTTTGCCCCTCCAGCCAATGCAGCCCGACGGCGACGCCATGCGCGCAGATTTTCCCCCACTCACGCGCCTCGCGGCAGGAGCAAAGATTTTCGATGTCCACCTGACTCTTAATCACCATCGAAGCGCGGAAAGAGTTTTCGCCATCCTGCACCACGCCGCGCAGCAACGGCGGCGTCCAAAACGAACTGAGCACCCGGCCCTGCTCCACGAGAGAGCGCGCCCGTTTCATCACCTCCCAGCCCGCCGCTTCGCGGAGCAGATTTTCAGTAAGCTGCATCCGGCAATACTGTCCCATTCCCGCCATCCGTCAAATCGAAGCCGGCGCCCGCGTACAGGAAGATGTGGCCGGCGGGGGCGCCATCCACGACATCCCGATTCTGAATCGGGACGTCTGCTCCCCATGAATCGGTTGTCTCCTGGTTTGGGGAGCGCACGTCCCGATTCTGAATCGGGATGCAGAGTTCAGCGCCCTCGCTGAACCCACTTACCATGTCAGCAATGGCCACCCACTGTTGGCACAGCGCGGTGTGATCAGTAGGGGACATTCTTAAAAAGTTTTGACAAGGGATTTTTTGAGGGTTGACCTTTCGGGGCAAATTGCCCACCCTTGGAAAAGTCCGAAAGGACGGCGTAGCTTGGAAGCTCTTCTGAACCTGATTCAGAGGAACTTCCCGTGGACCGGGCCTCCCCTGGCAAACGAGGCCGAGGGGTACTTGACGTTATATGGCATAGTGTAAACTGTAAATAATTTCTCATGGGTGCGGCCTATGAATTGGGTTCAGAAGGTCGTGAGTTCAAATCTCACCGCCCCGGCCATCTTTAATCCCGGTATGTTTTTCTTTTTACTTCTCAAACTGTGCGTTTGTTGGCGCCAAGATCGTCCGGCAAGACGGAATTCGCCGAATTAATGCGCATGGGCGGTACCGCGCGCGTGCTGCCAGGCGTGCAGCAGATGGGAGACGATTTCATCCACGCCGGGGCCATGCTTGACCTGCGAGAAGACGAAGGGGCCTTCACCGCGCATCTTGCGGGCGTCGCGCTCCATCACCGCCAGGTCGGCGCCGACGGCGGCGGCCAGGTCGGTTTTGTTGATGACGAGAAGGTCCGACTGGGTGATGCCAGGGCCGCCTTTGCGCGGGATTTTGTCGCCACCCGCGACGTCAATAACATAGATCGTATAGTCCGCCAGTTCGCGGCTGAAATGAGCGGCCAGATTGTCGCCGCCGGATTCGAGGAGAAGGATGTCGGGCTGAAATTGCCGATGGAGATCTTCCAGCGCGAGGAGGTTGGCGGAAATGTCCTCGCGAATTGCGGCGTGCGGGCAGCCGCCGGTCTCCACCGCGCGTATGCGCCCGGCATCGAGCGCCTGATGGCGGGTCAGGAACTCCCCGTCTTCCTTCGTAAATATGTCATTGGTCACAGCCGCCAGACTCGCTCCCTGGCGCAAACGCCGGCAGAGGGCGAGCATCAACGCGGTCTTGCCGCTGCCGACCGGACCGCCGACGCCGACGGTGAAGGCGCGTTGACGGAAGTCGCGGCGAAGGGGCAATTCGCGGTCCAGGAACGCGCCCGGGAGGCCGGGATGCTCATGAGTATGGCCATTGGAACCGTGTGGAGGCGAGTGGGTGCTCATAAAATAATTGGGTCAACTCTGAAACAAGCGGGAGTAGAGCCGGTCTTGTGCTCCCTGCCAGAGATCGAGCAGCGGCGCGGTCTGCGCAATGTCGGCAACGCCCAGATGCTCGCATTGGGAAAGAACCGCCTCCGCGCGCGGAGCCAGCCGGTGTTGCAGCGCCTGCGCTTCCATCGGCCCCAGGATGCCCAGCCGGACCGCTCCCGCCACCAATCCGCGCAGGTGTTGAAAGAAAAACAGGCGTGCCATCCCGGACCGGCTCGCGCCCAGCGCGCGCGCGACAGCGCCAAAGGCCGGAGGAAAATGGCCCAATGGAAAACTCCCGGCCACGCGGCCAACTTCGCTGGTACTGAAGATCTTGCCGGTCGAGGCGAGAAACGACCGGCCCTGCAGACGGCTGGCGCGGTTGGCCACATGATTGCTGAGAAGACAGTCGCAAATGCGGTCCAGTTCACCCGCTTCGTCCGGATCGTCATGAGCGGCGGTGACCAACGGCAGGCTTCCGTGTCCGAGTTGTTCCACGCTCGCTTCAATGAATGAAGCCAGTTCGCTGGAGTGCCGCACTTCACCGTGCTGCCAGGCCGCTTCCAAACCGCCCGAGTGCGCAAAGGCGCCGGTGGGAAATGCGGAGTCAGCCAGTTGCCAGACCAGCCAGTCGTCGTCAGCCCTGGCAGCATCTCCTTCCGGGCGGCAAATCCGCCGGGCATCTAATAGTTCTGGAATCTTCAAAACAGCAAATACCGCCGGGCCAGCGGCAGCACTTTGGCCGGAGCGCAAACGAGCAATTCGCCGTCGGCGGTCACTTCATAAGTTTCCGGGTCAACGGTGATGCGCGGTGTCGCGTCGTTCCATTTCATGTCTTTTTTTCCAAGCCGCCGGCAGCCGCGAACCGCTTCGATCCGCTTGCTCAACCCATACCCGGCGGCGACGCCTTTGTCGCGGCAAAGCCGGCTGACAAACGTGATGGAAATAGGAGCGGCCGCGCGGCCGAATGCGCCAAACATCGGGCGCATGAATACAGGTTGGGGCGTCGGGATCGAGGCGTTCGGATCGCCCATTTGTGACCACGCGATGATCCCTCCCTTGATGACCATTTCCGGTTTGACTCCGAAGAAAGACGGCTTCCACAAGACCAAATCCGCCAGTTTGCCCGGTTCCACCGATCCGATGCAGTGCGCCATCCCATGCGAGATGGCGGGGTTGATGGTGTATTTGGCGATGTAGCGTTTGATGCGAAAATTGTCATGGGCGCCCAATTCACCTGGGAGCCGGCCGCGCTGGCCTTTCATCTTGTCTGCAGTCTGCCAGGTTCGGGTGATGACTTCACCGATGCGGCCCATGGCTTGGGAATCCGAACTCATCATGCTGATCGCGCCCAGGTCGTGCAGGATGTCCTCGGCGGCGATGGTCTCGCCGCGAATCCGGCTTTCCGCGAACGCCACATCCTCGGGCAAATTCGGATCCAGATGATGGCAAACCATCAGCATGTCCAGATGCTCATCAATGGTATTGACGGTGTAAGGGCGGGTGGGATTGGTGGAACTGGGCAGCACGTTGGGTTCGCCGCAAACGCGAATGATGTCCGGCGCATGACCGCCCCCAGCGCCTTCGGAATGGTAAGTGTGGATGGTGCGGCCCTTGATTGCCGCCAGGGTGGCCTCGACAAAGCCGGATTCGTTCAAGGTGTCGGTATGAATGGTGACTTGGATATCCTGTTCGTCGGCGATGCGCAGACAGCAATCAATCGCGGCGGGCGTGGTGCCCCAGTCTTCGTGCAGCTTCAGGCCCATCGCGCCGCCGAGGATTTGCTCCGGCAGCCCGGCCGGCAGCGCGGAATTGCCCTTGCCAGTGAAACCGAAATTAAGCGGCAAACTGTCGGTTGCCTGAAGCATCATTCGCAGGTGCGCCGCGCCCGGAGTGCAGGTGGTGGCGCAAGTCCCGGTGGCCGGGCCGGTGCCGCCGCCCACCATGGTGGTCAATCCGGCGGCGATGGCTTCGTG
>Ga0181518_10005422_pt1 | contig 11051 bp, 11 predicted proteins | sample PEATcosm2014_Bin_28_FD_119751 | JGI IMG/M metagenome (GOLD analysis project Ga0181518, IMG submission 119751) | Peatland microbial communities from MTU Mesocosm Facility, Houghton, MI, USA - PEATcosm2014_Bin01_60_metaG | ecosystem: Environmental > Terrestrial > Soil > Wetlands > Peat | place... | reverse complement strand
CTGCCGCTGTCCATGCAGATCATCGGGCGGCGGCACGCGGAGCAGCTCCTACTGGACCTGGCCCGCATCGTCGAGCGCGAGCGGCCGTGGCCTCTCGTGGCCCCGGGGGCGCCCGGCTGACGCGGATCGCTCCCGCGCCCGGTCCGACCGGGCGACCGCGCCCCGTCCTCAGAGGTGGACGGCCCAGCACGGACAGAGAAATTGGTTCGGGGTTGGCAGACGCCGAGCCGACAAGATCCCGGGCCTGAGCACGAGTTTTGGGGATGTGTTGCGACTTTCTGTGACTTTCGGTTCCTGCGCCTCAACGACCGTTTGTCCTATCTTGATCCCAGAGATGGCGGAAGAGATGCTGTTCACGGTTGCCGGGTCGGTTGCTATGCCGGCTCAGATGATCTCGCTCGAGGAAGCGGGCCTCGAGGAGCGCGCCGACCTCCAGGAGTGGGTGCTCTCGAACCCGGCCATCCTGGGGCCCGCCGTGAAGGTGATCACCTTCGAGTTCGACGGCGTGCCGACGGCCTCGGGCGCGGGTCGGGATCGCATCTGGGTGCTGGGCCTGGGCGCCGACGGCCGGCTGGTGGTGGCCGAGCTCAAGAGCAGCCGGACGCCCGACACCGACGTCTCAGCGGTCAAGTACGCCGCCATGGCCAGCCGGATCCTGCCCGAGTCCCTGGCCGACCACTACGCCCGATTCCAGTCGCGGCGGCAGTCCCCGGTGACCCTCGACGAGGCATTGGCCGAGCTGCAGGCCCACGCTCCCGATCTCACGCAGGAGTCGCTGCGGCGCCCTCGCATCGTCCTCCTGGCCCGGGACTTCTCATCCCTGGTCACGGCCAGTGTCGTCTGGCTGAGCGAGATGGGCCTCGACATCTCGCTCGTGCAGATCAGCGCCTTCCGGTCCTACGTCTACGGGCACGCCGGCAGTGGCAACGTGCCCATGATCTCCGTCAGCCAGCTCTACCCGCTGCGGGAGGTCGAGGAGTTCACCATCAGCCCCGAGCGCCAGCTCGCCAAGGAGATGGCCGACTCAAAGCGGCGCGTGCAGGACGCCAGCACCGTACGCCGCCTCGTCACCTCGGAGTCCGTGGCGGACGGGACGATCTTCACGATCGCCCCCCGGGACGACATGAACTTCGAGCTCCGGAGCCAGCTCGAGGAGTGGCTCCACGCCGACCCGGCCCGCCGGACCGCCCACTGGCAGAACGTCGCAAGTGCGGCGCTCGTGTGGGACGCCGACAAGGCGCCGTACACGCCGGCCGGGCTGGTCCGCCACATCGTGGAGCTGGCGACCGGCATCAGCCGCGACTTCTCCGGGACCCAGTGGTGGCGCGATCCCGGCGGATGGACGCTGGCCGAGCTCGCCGGGCCGCTCAGCGGGGGCAAGGGCGCGCTCTACCGAGAGTTCTGGTCCCGCTGGCTCGATCGGGTGCGGATTGTCCACAGCCACTGGACCCAGATGTCGACCCTTCCGGCGCAGAACTTCATCACGCTGCCGTCACCCATCATGGGCACGCACTACGGGCTCGGCTTCGCGGCCGGCGGCAGGTTGCGCTCGGACTTCTTCATCGACCTCGGCTCCCCCGGGAGCACGGCGCAGTTCGAGGTGATCCAGGCGCAACGCGAGGTGGTCGAGTCGATCTACGACGCACCGCTGTCGTGGGAGCGGCTGCCCGACCGTGCCGCCTTCCGGATCGCCGACTACAGCGAGGGAGAGATCACGACCGTCGAGGACTACGCGTTCTACATCGACTGGATGATCGATTCGCAGGAGCGGCTGCGCCGGGCCATCGAAGGTGTCGTGCAGGGCGGCGCCCCCCAGAGCGAGGACTTCGACCGACGCTGACGCCGGCAGCGGCGTCACGACCTCTTCAGCTTCCAGGTGGCCAGCGGCGCGAAGACGACGATGAGGGCCACCGTCCACAGGAGCGACGGCACCAGGTAGTACGACACGGAGTGGCCCAGCAGGTGCTCGGCCGCCGGCCCGCCCGTCAGCAGCCGCACCGTGTTCACCATCTGGGTCATCGGCTGGTTGGTGGCGAAGCCCTGCATCCAACCCGGCATCGTCGCCACCGGCACGTAGGCCGATGAGACGAAGCTGAGCGGAAAGACCAGGAACGAGAGCCCCTGCGCAGCCTGTGGGCTGCCGGCCGCCAGGCCCATGGCGATGAACATCCACACGAACGCGAAGCCGTACAAGATGGTCAGGCCCAGCGCCGCCAGCGCGCCGGCCACGCTGCCGCCGATGCGGAAGCCGACGGCGAAACCCACGGCGGTCATGACGATCACGCCCCAGGCCACCAGTGTCGAGTCCGCGCTCACCCGGCCCGTGATGATCGACAGCAGCCGGATGGGCAGGCTCCGCAGCCGGTCGAACAGACCGCCCTCGAGGTCGTCGGCGACGCCGCTCGCGGCGCCCATGCCCTGGAAGAGCACGCCGGTGACGACGAAGCCGGGCACCAGGAAGTCGACGTAGGTCAGGCTGCCCAGATGCGCCACCGCACCGCCGAAGACGTAGCGGAAGATGAGGAGGAACAGCACCCCCTGCGCCGTGCCCGCGACGATCAGGGCCGGCGTGCGCACGAACTTCTTGAGCGTGCGGGCCGCCACCTGGCTCGAGGCGGCCAGATACGACGCGCCCCCGTTCCCGGCCACCCCGACGGGTCGCGCCGGGCGCGGTCGATCGAGCGTGATGTCCATGGTCATGCTGCATCCTCCTCGGGACCGGTCGGGCTGAGGTCGGGGTGAGAGGCGTCGGTGGTGCGTCCCGTGAGGGCCAGGAACACCTCGTCGAGCGTCGGTCGGCGGAGCGTGATGTCCTCCACCGGGACCGCCGCGTCGTCCAGCGCGCGCACGACGACGGGTAGCAGCCGCGAGCCGCCCGATGCCGCGAGGGAGCAGCGGCGCGTCGCCGGGTCGGTGGACGGCTCCGCTACCCCGAGCGACCCGAGCACCTCGGCCGCCCGCTGCATGGTGGGCACGTCGACGGTGTGCAGCTCGACCATGTCGGCCCCCACCCGCGACTTCAGCTCGTCGGGCGTGCCCTGGGCAATGACACGCCCCTCGTCGATGATCACGACGTAGGCGGCGAGGTGGTCGGCCTCGTCGAGGTACTGCGTCGTGAGCAGCATGTCGGTGCCCGTCCGGCTCATCTCGCGGATGCCGTCCCACACCTGGTTGCGGCTGCCGGGGTCGAGACCTGTCGTCGGCTCGTCGAGCAGCAGCAGCCGGGGCGAGCCGACGAGGCTGGCCCCGAGGTCGAGCCGCCGGCGCATGCCACCCGAATACGTCTTGACCCAGCGGTCGGCCGCATCGACAAGATCCATCTGCTCGAGGATCTGGTCCGACGAGGCCACCGCCTCGGCCCGACCCTGCCCGTACAGGCGGGCCACCATCACCAGGTTCTCCCGGCCGGTCATCATCTCCTCGACCGCAGCCGACTGGCCGGCTAGACCGATCATGCGTCGCACGGCCATGGGGTCGCGAACCACGTCGTAGCCGTTGACCATCAGCGTCCCGCGGTCGGGCTGAATGAGCGTGGCCACCATGCGGATGAATGTGGTCTTGCCGGCGCCGTTGGGGCCGAGGATGGCCACCGGCTGCCCGGCCGGCAGGGCGAGGGAGAGCTCGGTGAGCGCCTCGACCTTCCCGAAGTTCTTGGAGAGGCCGTCGGCCTCGATCAGGGCGTGCATGTGCGCGCCTCCCTTCGTCGAGCGTGGTGCTCGAGTGAAGAGCCCGCTCGACGGGGGTCGCCTACGCTGCTGGGTGCTGCCCCGGGCGAAGGTCCCTCGTGGATCGGGCTCGTGGTCGTATGGGCTCGGGGCCGCGTGGTGCAACACGCGGCCCCGGGTCACTCAGGGTTCGTGTCGAAGGTGAAGTGCACCTCCTCGGAGTTGAAGCCCTCGGTGTGGAAGAGCCGCCACATGTCGAGACCCTCGAGCGTGCCCGAGGAGATCGCGTCGATGATGCCGTTGACGAACTTCAACTCGGCGACGAGCTGCTGCTCCTCGTACTCGGTCTCGAGCTCGAACAAGCGCGGCAGCCCCGCCGCGCTGGCCGCCTTCATGGCGCCTTTCATCCCGGCCAGCTTCACCATGAGCGCCTCCGCCCTGCCCCGCAGCGCCATGAGCGCGTCATCGGGATCGAGCGAGGGGATGAAGGAGAGGCCGGCCATGAAGGCCGGGTACTCCTTGGCGGGGACACTGATGAGCTCGGTCATCCAGTCGTCCATCTCCCGCGAGCCGTCGTCGGTGATCTGGTACACGGTCCGCTCGGGGCGCTTGCCCTCCCGCACCGTGCCGGTGGCCTTGATGAAGCCCTTCTTCTCGAGCGACTCGACGACGGCGTAGAGGGAGCCGTAGTTGAGGCGGACGCTCTCCTGCTTGGCCCGCTGGCGCAGCGTCTGTGCCACCTCGTAGGGGTGCATCGGCCGCTCGTACAGGCAGACCAGAACCGCCAGGGCGAGGGGGTTGGACCGGGACACCCTGGGCATGGATTCCATCTTATTCTATTCAGAGTAATCTGTAAAGAGTGTTCTGAGTAGCTCCGGCAACCCGACGTCGATGAAGACGCTGGCCAGGGTGCGAGACTGCACGTGGCCAGGAGGTGCAGCGGTGACGGAGGAACAACCGGGACGTGGCGACCTCGGCGCCTGGTGGGACTCGCGGCCGGCCAACTACTACGAGGCCACGCCGAACCTCGCCCGCGTGCTTCGACGATGGGCCGGCGAGACTGCCGCCGAGAAGATGGAGCCGACGCTGCGCGAATTCGGCGCCGCCGTCGCCACCGTCGTCGAGCCGGCGGTCGTGACCCTCGAAGGGCACCGCGAGCTTCCGACCCACATCCGCGACGACGGCATCGGCAGGCCCCTCGAGGCGATCGAGTTCCACCCTGCCTACGGCGTGGCCGGTCGTGCAGTCTGGAACTCGGGGATGCTGGCGGGCGGACAGGAGGGACCGCGCCCCTTCGAGCTCGCTGCGCTCTTCTACCTGCTGACGCATGTCGGCGAGGGTGGGCACGCGTGCCCCGTCGTGTGCACCGCCGGCGCCATCCGTGCCCTGGAGCACCGGGGGAGCCAGAAACTGCGTGATCGCTTCCTGCCCGGCCTCCACGAGCGCGACTACGGCTCGTGCCTTCGGGCGTCGCAGTTTCTGACCGAGGTGCAGGGAGGGTCTGATGTGGGTGCCAACGCCACACGGGCCACACCGGACCCGGACATCGCCGACGGGTGGCGCATCACCGGGGAGAAGTGGTTCTGCTCCGTCGCCGATGCTGATCTGTTCGTCGTGACCGCCAGGCCGATCGGCGCGTCCGACGGCACCCGCGGCCTCGGCTGCTTCCTGGTCCCCCGCAGCGTCGACGGCACGACGCCGAACGGCTTCCGGATCCGCCGCTTGAAGAACAAGCTCGGCACACGGGCCATGGCCTCCGCCGAGATCGACTTCGACGGTGCTCTGGGCTGGCCCATCGGCCCGATCGCGCAGGGGTTTCACGTGGCGGTGGAGGAGCTGCTCAATACCTCACGCTGGCTCAACGCCGTGGGCTCCACCGGCATCATGAGGCGGGCGTTCCTGGAGGCGACGTCCTTCGCCCGACACCGCCTGGCCTTCGGGCAACCCGTGGGGTCCTTCCCCCTGGTGCGCGAGCAGCTCGCGCTCATGAAGGCCGAGGAGCAGGCCGCGCTGGCGTCCACCATGGCCCTGACGGGGATGCTCACGCAGCTCGACGAGGGCCAGGCCGACGAGACGGTCGCCGGCGCCTTCCGGTTCCTCGTGAATGCCAACAAGTACGTGACCTCCATCTGCGCCACCGACGCGGCGCGGCGCGGCATCGAAGTGCTCGGTGGCAACGGCACCATCGAGGATTTCTCCCCACTCCCCCGCCTCTACCGAGACGCCATCGTGTTCGAGAGCTGGGAGGGCACGCACAACGTGCTGTGCGCCCAGGTGCTGCGGGACTGCACGCGCTTCGGGATCCACGACCACCTACTTTCGTGGCTGCGCGCGGAGCTGGCGGGCGCGGGTGGGGTCGGAGCGGACGGGCAAGTCCTGTCGGTGGCGCTGGAGGGTCTCGAACCGCGGCTGCGAAGATCCATCACCGATCCCGGTCACGGGGCCGCGCACTTCCGGCGGCAGCTCGAGCTGCTCGTGCGCGCCGTACAGGCGACCTGCCTACTCACCGAGACCGCCGCCGAAGGTGCCGGTTCGGCAAAGGCCGCCGTGACCTCACTGTTCGTGCGCCGCCACCTGGTCCCCGGTCACCTGCCCGACGATGATCCCGAGTGGTCCCGTCTAGTCGACGAAGCCCTCGCAGGGGACGCCGGCTGATCCCATGGCTCCCACGGTCCTCCACGTGGCGCCGCACCCCGACGACGAGGCCGTCGGCTGCCCCGGCGCGCTGCTCCATCTGCTCGACCGGGGCTGGACGGTGGTCAGCGTGATCGCAAGCCTGGGCTTCGAGGAGCAGTGGGGCCGCCGGCGCAGCGAGGCGGAGGAGGCCGCGAGCCGGGCCGGCTTCGTTCCGGTCTTCCTCGAACCGCCGCTCAACATCGACCTCGACGGGGACCTCGCGCTGGCCGTCGGCCGCATCGCCGCCGAGCTCCCGTCGATCGTGAAGGAGCACGACGCGTCCATCGTCGTCTCTCCATCGCCGCACGACGTGCACCACGGCCACGAGGCGGTGGGGCGGGGCGTCCAGCGCGCCATGGCCGTCCTCGCCCCGACCGTGCGCTGGTGGATGTGGGGTGTGTGGGGCGAACTGCCCACACCCAACATCTTCCACGCCTTCGGCGCGAACCTCCTGGACCGCGCGGCGCACATCCTCGATGCGTACGCCGGCGAGCTCGAGCGCAACGACTACCAGCGCCTGCTGTCCGGCCGGGCCGTTGCCAACGCCGTGCTCGGCTCCGAGCGCGTCTTCGGCTTTGGCTCCCCCGCCGCGAGCACGCTCCCCTACGCCGAGGTCCTCACCGAGGTGCGCCTGTTCGACGGCCGCTTCATGGCCTCCGAGGCGCACACGCTCGACGAGGGACCGTTCCCCGACTCCAGCTTCGACCTCGACCTGACCCCGTGGCTCGACTCGCCGAGCGTCCACGAGATGGTGGGCCACATCCGGGAGGTGCGCGGGGAGGCGGGGACGTGACGGCGCTGGCGCCAGAGCTGGTCGAGGACTTCCGGCGCCAGGGTTTCGTCGTGGTGCCCGACCTGCTGACCGCCGGCGAGCTCGCCCGGTACGGGGCGGCGGTGGACGAGGGCGTCGCCCGGCGCAGTCGGCACGACGCCCGGGCGCTGGCCGAGAAGTCGCGCTACGAACAGAGCTTCACGCAGTGCCAGAACCTCTGGGAGGACTGCGCCGACGTCCGCCCGCTGACCTTCCACCCGCGTATCGCCGAGACCGCCGCCCGCCTTCTCGGGGTCGACGCCGTTCGGCTCTGGCACGACCAGGCGCTCTACAAGGAGGCCGGCGGACGCGAGACTGACCCGCACCAGGACCAGCCCTACTGGCCCATCGTCGAGCCGGACACGATCACGGCGTGGATACCCCTCGACGGCTCGACCCTGGCCAACGGCGCCATGGGCTACCTGCCCGGGAGCCACCGGCTCGGACTCCGCGAGTTCGTCGACATCTTCAGCGGCGCGGGCGAGGACCCGCTGGCACGCCGCGAGCTCGAGGGGATGGAGCCCGTGTGGGTCGAGGTGCCCGCCGGCGCGGTCGCATACCACCACGGCCTCACGTTCCACTTGGCCGGGCCGAACACCACGGGTACGGTCCGTCGGGTGCACACGGCTATCTACTTCGCCGACGGCTCGACGCGGGGCGAGGGTCGCTACCCGCATCCTTCGGTCGAACGGGCGGGCATCGCGATGGGCGCCGCAATTGCCAGCGACGTCACCCCGATCGCGTGGCCCCGTCCCGACGGCGTGGCGCCCGACCCGCCCGCGGAGCCGCTCCGATGAGCTCGACGCTCACCGACGAACAGCGGGCGTCGTGGGACGAGCGCGGGTTCTTCCGGATCGCCCGCTTCGCCGAACCCGCGACGTGCGAGGCGATGCTGACACGGGTCATCGAGATAGTGCGCGAGCCGGTGCTCTCCGAGGCGGTCGGCGTGAAGCTCGTGCCGGAGAGCAACAAGGCGGGCATGGAGCTGGCCAACCCCGAGGACGGCATGTCCAAGATCTTCAAGCTGCACCGGGACGGAGTCTTCGCCGACTTCGCCCATGCGACCGACGTCGTTGACCCCGTCTCGGAGCTGATCGCGCCCGACATCGACGTCTTCCTGTCCCAGTTCATCTTCAAGACGGTGGGTGCCTGGGGCCAGCCCTGGCACCAGGATTCCTTCTACTTCCCCTTCGAGCCGGCCCGGCCCGTGGTGGGCGTCTGGTTGGCCGTCACCGAGGCCACACTGGCCAACGGCTGCCTGCGCGTGTTGCCGGGGTCGCACACCGAGCCGGTGCACACGCACATACCGGACCGCCGACCCGGTGCCAACTACGGCTACTTCGAAATCGTCGACCACGACATGGCCGCAGCGGAGCCGGTGCTCATGGACCCGGGTGACCTGCTGGTCTTCGACAGCCACCTCATGCACTGCTCGACCGACAACGAGTCCGACGGCATGCGGGCCGCCATGGTGTACCACTACGCGGCGGCGGGCACGGTCGACCACACCGAGGAGTACTTCCCCACGGTCAACGACTGGGTGCCGGCACGGCGCGGCGGGCTGCCGACGCCGCCACAGGCGGCGTGAAGAGAGCGGGCCCGTGCCACTGAAATTCGACGCCATGCTGCCGGCGCAGCCGCTACGCCAGGCGGGCGCGCTGGGGCGGCGGGCTGCCGAGGCGGGACTCTCGGGGCTCGTGGTCACCGAGGCGGGCCGGACGGCCTATCTGACCTGCGGCGCGCTAGCGGCGGCGGCCGACATCGACGTGCTCACCGGGATCGCCGTCGCCTTCCCCCGCAGCCCGATGGTCACGGCGGCAACGGCGTGGGAGCTCGCCGAGGCCACCGGCGGGCGCTTCCGGCTCGGTCTGGGCGCCCAGGTGCGCGCCCACATCCTGCGCCGCTACGGGTCGGACTTCGACCCGCCGGGCCCCCGACTGCGCGAGTACGTCCTCGCCGTCAAGCAGATCTTCGAATCCTTCCGGACGGGGGCGCCCTTGGCCGTCGAGGGCGAGTTCTACGCCCTGTCACTGCTCCCGGCAACGTGGGCCCCGGGAGCGATCGACTACCCGGACCCGCCCATCGACGTGGCCGCCGTCAACCCCTGGATGCTGCGCATGGCCGGCCAGGTGGCCGACGGGGTCCACGTCCACCCGCTCAACACGACGACCTACCTGCGCGAGACGGTGCTGCCCGAATTGGGAGCGGGCACGGCGCGGTCGGGCCGCACCGTGGACGACCTCGAGGTGATCGTGCCGGCCTTCCTGTGCGTGGGCGACACCGAGGAGGAGCGCCACGCCTGGCGGGAAATGGCGCGGGTCCAGGTGTCGTTCTACGGCTCCACGCCCAACTACGCCTTCATCTTCGAGCAGTTGGACCGGGAGGGGACGACCGAACGGATCCGGGAACGGCAGCGGGCGGGCGACGTCCCGGGCATGGCGGCGGTGATCGACGACGACCTGCTCGAGCAGTTCACGACGACCGGCACCTGGGGCGACATGGCCGACAAGATCGTGGCCAAGTACGGCGGCATGGCCACCCGGGTGGTGAGCTACTTCACGGGGTCCGACGTCGTACGTGACCCCGGAGCCTTCGAGCGCTGGGGAGAGCTGGCCCGCCAGGTCACTGCCTCCGCGTAGGCATGGTCTGGTCCCATGGAGGGAGCCGCAGCGAGGACACACGGACCCGCGCTCGGCGCTACGGGCGCCGGCGGAAGAGGCCGCGCTCGGACGTCTCCGGCTCCTCGGCCTCCTCGGCTGCCAAGGCGGCATCGAGCTCGGCGAACGCACCGTCCTCGTCATCCTCCTCGGATGGGTCGGCGAACTCTGCGTGAATGGGCTCGGTGTCCGCCTCGTCCTCGAGGTCGATGCGCTCGTCATTGAGCTCGGCGAAGGCACCGTCGCCGTCGGGGTCATCCGTGTCCTGGCCGACGGACGGAATGGGCGTCGTCGACGGCGGGGCCGGGCTGTCGGCGCGATCGAACATGGTCGAGAGCCGGTCCTCCACCGCATCGATGTCGGCCGTGGCCGCGGCCAGGGCCCGCTGGAGCTCAGGGACGTGCTCGGGCAGATGCAGAGAACGTCCCTTGCCCGCAGGGCGCACCCGGTCGGTCCAGTCGGACCCGTTCCAATAGCGCTCCCGGTCCCCGTCCTCGGGGTCGGGCAGCCACCCCGGGCCGTTGTCCATCGGTCGTCCTCCGATCCACTTGGGATCCCCCGCGCCAGCTTCTCACGATATATGCGCAGCCAGGATGCAGAAGAACCTGCTGCGGCGATAGAAAGGGCCTCCGAATGTGTCGCGAGGGTGGAGGTGGGTCCGCTCAATAGTATCCTGAATTTTCCTCCAGCGGCCGGTTGAGGGCGCCGGGACCAAAGAACAGTGACACCCGAGAGCGAGGTACGACTGCAGTGGGGATGCAACTGAAGGCAGGGACGAGGCTGCGCAGCGCAACCGACGTCTGCGAGGTCGTTGTGGTCCGGGCACCCGCAGAACCGGTCGACCTGCGCTGTGGGGGGCACCCTCTCGTGCCCATGGACGCAGAGGTCACGCCCCAGAGTCCGGAGGCCGGCTTCGACCATGGGACCCAGCTGGGCAAGCGCTACAGCGACGACGACCTCGGCATCGAGCTCCTGTGCACCAAGGCCGGCGAGGGATCGCTCTCGGTGGGCGAGACGGTCCTGGCCGTCAAGGGCGCCAAGCCCCTCCCGGCCTCGGACTGACGAGAGGAAGCCCAGCGTGAATATCGCCATGCTGCTCGAGATGGCAGCCGAAGGCGACCCCGAGCGGATCGTCCTCGGCTCCCACGACGGCGGCATCACCGCCGCCGAGCTCCTCGAGCGCTCCAAGCGGGCCGCCGTCTACTTCGAGAACAGCGGCGCCAAGGCCGTCGGCTACTTCGG
>Ga0181518_10005419_pt1 | contig 11059 bp, 10 predicted proteins | sample PEATcosm2014_Bin_28_FD_119751 | JGI IMG/M metagenome (GOLD analysis project Ga0181518, IMG submission 119751) | Peatland microbial communities from MTU Mesocosm Facility, Houghton, MI, USA - PEATcosm2014_Bin01_60_metaG | ecosystem: Environmental > Terrestrial > Soil > Wetlands > Peat | place... | reverse complement strand
ATCCTCACGGCGGCGGTGGGCATTTCCGCGGGAGTCGGCGCCTTGGTCTCGGCGGTTCCCTCCCTGCTGCCGCACACGGTTTCTCTTTGCCTCGGCATTCTGATCGTCGTCACCATCCTCAATCTCCGCGGCGTGCGCGATGCCGGCCTGGCCTTCGCACTTCCCACCTATCTCTTTGTGGGGACGCTTCTCATTACCATCGTGGCAGGTATTCTCCGTGTTCTCCTTAGCGGCGGGCATCCGACACCGCTGGTTCCCCCTGCTCCTACGCCGCCCATGACCGCGGCCGTCAGTTACTGGCTGCTGCTGAAGGTTTTTGCCAGCGGTTGCACGGCATTGACCGGCGTAGAAGCTGTCAGCAACGGCGTAAAAGCCTTCCGCGAACCCGCTGTGAAAAACGCGCAGCGCACTCTTACCGTGATTATTCTTCTATTGGCGGTGCTGCTGGCGGGCATTTCCTATCTGGTGAAGGCTTACGGCATCGTGGCCACTGATCCGGGCCGTCCCGGCTACCAAAGCGTTCTCTCCATGCTCAGCGCCGCCGTTTTCGGCAAAGGCTTTTTCTACTACCTGACCATCGCGTCCATTCTTTTCGTTCTATCGCTCTCCGCCAACACTGCCTTCGCCGATTTTCCGCGTCTCTGCCGCGCCATCGCGCAGAACAACTACCTCCCGCACGTCTTCGGGTACCGGGGACGGCGGCTGGTCTACACCTACGGCATCGTCATCCTGGCAGTGCTCTGTGGCGGCCTTCTCATGCTTTTCCGCGGGATCACGGATCGGCTCATCCCGCTCTATGCGGTTGGCGCCTTTCTGGCCTTCACGCTCTCTCAGTCCGGCATGGTCATGCACTGGCGGAAAAATCGCGGCCCGCATTGGCGGAAGAGCGCACTCGTGAATGGGCTCGGCGCACTCGTCACCGGCATCACCGTGGTCGTCGTACTGGTTGCGAAATTCGCGGAAGGCGCCTGGATTACGCTGCTTTTCATTCCGTCGGTGATTGTTCTTTTCACCCTTGTCCGCCGCCACTACCACTCGGTCAAGATGCTCACCACCTGCAAGGTTCCCGTCGACGCGGGAAGTCTCAGCCAGCCTCCCATTGTAGTCATTGCCATCGACCACTGGAGCAACATCACCCGCCAGGGAATTGAATTTGCCGCCCGGCTTTCCCCGGAAGTGATCGCCCTACACGTCGAAGTCACCGAGTCCTCCGAATTGCTTCAAGCGGACTGGGAACATTACGTTGAGCAACCCTTTCGCGCGGCCGGCAAGGAGCCGCCCCATCTCCATGTCCTGCCTTCTCCCTACCGCTTCGTCATCATCCCCATCGTTCAGTTCATTCTCGATCTTTCGAAACAGCATCCCGCTCGCAGCATTATCGTAGTCATACCGGAGCTGGTGGAGGACAAATGGTACGAATACTTCCTTCACAATCAGCGTGGCCGGCTTCTGGAATGGGTGCTTCTCGCCCGGGGCAATGAGCGCATCTTTACGGTGAGTGCGCCCTGGTACATCGGGGAACGAACCTAACTCCATCCGCGGAGCGCGGATCCGCTCAGAATCGCAAAGCAGCCAAAGCTCCCGGGCTCTCTGTGCTGGCCGCTGGGAGAGGCTTGCTACGCCGCTCCGGCAGTCACTGACGGCTCCTCGGCCTCGGTCAATGGCACGTTGACCAGATGCTCGCTCAAGAATCCGTCGAATACATGCAAAAGGGCCGGAGCAGATGCTCCGGCCTCTTTGTTTCTGCCGTGATCCTACGTGGTGGCGGCAAACGCGAGCACAAGGACAAGCTGACTAGTGGGATCAGGCGCGAATCTTGCAGCGCCCACCATGTAGTGCAGGCTCGTCTGGTCATGGGTTTGTCGCGCGGGTTTGCGATAGGATCCAAAACACTTGTGTTTCCTGGATTGTTGTCCTGCCTCGGCTTGGGTGTCAGATTGCCGTCAGCTGACCGGGCCGCTGCCCACAGGGTTTTCTGAACCCAGTAATCCGCTCTGACGGGCGGCGCGGAGTGCCGTCCCGACCCGGTCGTCTAGCGAGTGCTTGACCTGATTGGTAACACCACCCCCGACAGGCCGAGCAAGGGGTAGAGCCCGGCGCTTTGACCGTCCCCAAGAAGCCGCCGGCAGGAACCGGAAGTGCCGATGTTGGCACTTCATGCATCGGACCGGCCGAATACCCAAAAGGGAGATTACACGGTCGAAATTGGTCTGGCGCCGGCTCAATCTTTGGCGTTCGTGACCACACAGTGGACATGCGGTCAGTCGGGCCAAGGCATCCGCGGTTTCACGGCTCAGCATTCCTGCTCCTTCCCTGCGGGCGGACTGGTGCTTTCGTCAGATTTTCTTGGGGAAAAGGTCCTAGCTTGCCATCAATGTTGCTTCACAGCTTGTACAAGGGTCAAGCTTTGGGGCCCAGCGCTCCATAACGTCCGTGCTCGTCGAGGCGTTACCGAAGTCACGGTGCTGGCGAACCCGTCAGGCTTGCTGCAACCCATTACGGATTCTGCGTTGACGACCAACGGGAGCCAGATCAACGCGGGGCTATGCCTACTGGCAAACCGGTCACTACAGGAAGGTGGAGTTCACATGGGATTGGGATATGCGCTGTCAGCGACGGCTTGAGCCGTCGCGTCCGCTCTGTATTCCTACGACAGGAAGCGGCGCTTCAACTTGCCCATGCAAGATGCGCCTGCGGCGGCTCCATCGCTGCCGAAATCGCGCCGCAGCAAGGTTGGAGTCTGACGGACCTGTGGACCAATCAGCCTTCCCGGGCCTGGGCAGGAAACTCCGGCCCGGGACCGTGTGCGAAGAGCGAAAATCCTCCGCATCCGGGCGCGGCTCCTAATAATCTAAGTGTTTAAGTGGAAGCCCCACATGCGTCTATTCCCGCAACACACACAACGGTTGCAACCCACAACAGGTGACGCAGCATGGCAAACGAGGCAGACACCAAGATAAGCGACGGCGTGCCGAAGGCTGTCTCCAGGCGCAACTTCATTAAAGGCGTCATCACCAGTGGCGTGGCAGTCTTCTCCGCCAGCTATCTGTTTCGCGCCTCCTCCCTCCTGCAAGGCCAGCATGCTGCCGGTGTAGGCGAGCGGCTGATCACTCTTAACGTCAACGGCCAGCAGCGGCGCGTCGACGTCATGAAGCAAGAGACGCTGGCGTGGACGCTGCGTTACAAGCTGGGCCTCACCGGCACCAAGCTGGGATGCGACCGCGCGGAATGCGGAGCTTGCACCGTGCTTATCGACGACATTCCGTATTATTCGTGTTCGGTGCTCACCCACACAGTGCGCGGCCGAAAAGTTGCGACCATCGAAGGCCTGGCAAGCGCCGACGGAACGTTGCACCCGTTGCAGCAGGGCGTCGTCGATGAACAGGGATTTCAATGTGCGTTCTGTATGTCCGGCTTCATCATGACCGCAGTGGGATACCTGAAGACGAATCCCAATCCCACCCGCCAGGAGCTGGCGAACGGCATCTCGGGAAATCTGTGCCGCTGCCAGGACTACGACAAGATTCTTACCGCGTTGATGCGCGGCGCCGAGAATATGCGGAGGGCTAAGCGTGGATAAGAAAGTTATTGAGACTACCAAAGCGGCTGAGCGCCAGTACGGAGCTGGGCACAAGCTGATCGGCAAGAACTACCAGACCCCCGACCTCTATGCCAAAGTGACGGGCACCGCAAAATACGCGGAAGACTTTCGCGCGGAAGGCATGCTGTTCTGCAAACTGCTGCTCAGCCCGCTGCCGCATGCGCGGGTAAAGCGCATCCATGCGAACGCAGCGCTCGCGATGCCTGGCGTCAAAGCCATTCTCACAGCGGACGATCTTCCCGCTCCGGCCGATACCCTTACCGACAATGGCACGGTCATCAAGGCCAGCAAGTGGGGCGAACGCGGTCTCACCATGGAGCCTCTTTATCAGGGCGAACCGATTCTCGCGGTGGCCGCGGTCGACGAACTCACCGCCGCGGAAGCCATCGAGAAAATTCAGATCGATTTTGAGCCACTTCCGTTCGTGGTCGATCCGCTCGACACCCTGCGGCCGGCGGGTCCCAACCCGCGAACGGATGGCAACGTCTGGGTTCGACCGGCGGCACCGGCTTCGTCACCAACCCCGGCGCCACCCGTGCTCACCGAGCTCAAGTGGACCGAGGCGGACTTCGCGGAGGAAAAGAAAGGCCGTCTGCCGATGGGCAAGAGCCCAGAAGAATGGTCGTATGGCGATCTCGATGCAGGCTTTAAGAATGCGGCGCTGGTCCTTGACGAGACCTTCGTCACGCCGGACACCAGCCATCAGACCCTTGAGACCCGCAGTGCGCTGGCCTACTGGCAGAACGGCAAAGTCTACATTCACACCGGCACGCAAAGCACCGCGCGAACGCTGCCCGCGATCGCGCGATGGTTGAACATCGATCCCGATAAAGTTGTTTTCATCAGCGAATACACCGGCGGCGGGTTCGGCAGCAAGATCACCGGCGGGGTGTCGATGATCATCCCTGCGCTGCTGGCGAAGAAAACGAATACTCCGGTGATGATGCGGATCAGCCGCGAGGAGGAGACCTTCATCGGACGCGCGCGTCCCGGCTTTCAAGGACGAATGAAAGTCGGCTTCTCCAAAGAGGGGCGGATCACGGCTCTCGACATGTTTGTGATTTGCGACAACGGTCCGTACGACGCCGTGGGTGATGCTCCCTCATCGGGGCGCATCGTCTCTCTCTTGTACCAGCCGCAAGCCATGCGCTGGCGCGGGTTGACGGTGCTCACCAATACGCCGCCCCGCAGTGCGCAGAGTTCCCCCGGCGGGTTACAGGGGATCGTCATTATCGAGCCGATCATCGCGAAAGCCGCGCGCAAGCTCGGAGTTGACCAGGTGGCGATCCGCCGCATCAATTGCCCCGAGGGCAAGGCGCCGTTTGGACCACCGGTGCAGGGGAAGCTGCAACATGCCACCAGTGCATTCCTCAAGGAAGCACTCGACCGCGGCGCGGAGCAATTCAAATGGAGCGAGAGAGTGGCACGCACTCCGAAAAAGATGGGCACGAAAGTTCGCGGCGTCGGCGTGTCGCTGAGCTGTTACGTTGGCGGCACCATCGGATTCGACGGTCTTCTTGTCATCAGGCCGGATGGCCGGATCACCTTCCAGTCTGGAATCGGCAACCTGGGAACGGAGTCGGTGATTGACGTTCACCGCGCGGGTGCGGAGGTTCTGGGCGTGCCGTGGGAGAAATGTGACGTAACGTGGGGTAACACGGCAAAGAATCTTCCTTTCACCTGCGTGTCCGGCGGGAGCCAGACCACTCATGCCATGACGCGGGCAGCGCATGCGGCGGCAATGGACGCCAGGAAGAAACTCCAGGAAATCGCGGCGAAGAAGCTCGGTGGCAGACCAGAGCAGTACGAGGTCGGCAACGAGCGGGTCTTCCGCAAGGGCGGTGGCGCCAGCATGAGCTTGGCGCAGGCGGCGAAATACGCGATTCAACTGGGTGGCGTCTACGATGGCCACGAGGCGCCCGCCGATGTCAACAAGATGACGAAGGCGTCCGTGGCAGCGTTGGCGGGCCAGGGCTTGGTGGCGGCGGCCAAGGATAACTACCCACGCGACGGCATCACGTTTTCCTACGTGGCCAGCTTCGCTGAGGTTGAAGTCGATGTCGAAACCGGTAAGTACTCCATCGTGGACTTCCTTGCGTCCGGCGATGTCGGGACGGTGATTCATCCCCGCGCTCTGGGCGGTCAGATGCTCGGGCGTTCTACCTTGGGCATCGGCCATGCGATCGGTCAGAAATGGGTGTTCGATCCGCACTATGGCGAGATGGTTTCCAAACGATTCCACCACAGCAAACCGCCAACGATTCTGGATGTGCCCGTCGACATGCAGTGGACGGCGTTGGACATTCCGGACCCGGAGACGCCGGTGGGGGCTCGCGGTGTCGGCGAGCCGCCCGTTGCTGGTGGGTGTGCTTCCATCTTGAACGCCCTCTCGGATGCGCTTGGGGACGAGGTTTTCCAACGTGCACCCGTAAACGCCGACACGATTCTGACGTCGCTCGAAGCGGGCCGGCCGATGCAGCATCCCCTGATGGCCCACATTTGATGGAGATTTGAAGGAGCGTCATGGCTGTCATACGAGACGTAATGCCCGCTTTCGAGCTGTTTCAGCCGAGTTCCGTCGCCGATGCCCAGAAGCTGCTCGAACAGCACGCGCGCGATGCCTTGGTGCTGGCCGGAGGGCTCGACAGCTTCGACTGGCTCAAGGATCGAATCAAGAAGCCTAAGGCTGTGGTCGATCTGAGCGGAATCGAGGAACTGCGCGGAGTTCGCACCACGGGCGACGGTATCGAGATCGGCGCTATGACCACGCTCACTGAAGTAGTGAATCATCCCATCATCAAGCAGAAGTATGGTCTGCTGGCGCAGGGGGCGGAGCTGGTGGCATCGCCGCAAATCCGCAACCAGGGAACCATCGGCGGCAATGTTTCGCAGGACACGCGCTGCTGGTATTACCGCGCCGGTTGGCCTTGCTACCGCGCCGGCGGCAACATTTGCTATGCCGATACACCGGAGGGCCGCAACCGCGAGCACGCGATTCTGCATGCGGACCGCTGTGTGGCGGTGAATCCCTCCGACTCAGCCCCCGCTCTGATTGCGCTGGACGCCAAGTTTGTCATGCGCACACCCAAGGGTGAGCGCGTGGTCGATGCAGAGGATTACTTCATCGGGCCAGACATCGATATTACCCGGCTGCACATCTTGCAGCCCGGGGACCTGCTTACGGCGATTCGTATTCCGTCCACGTGGGCGGGGGCGCAATTCTATTTCGAGAAAGTGCGAGACCGGAACGTGTGGGACTTCGCGCTCATGAACGTGGCCTCAGCCATGGTGACATCGGGGGACAGGATTGAACGCATCCGCATCGCTGTGAACGGCGCCGCCGCACGTCCGTTGCGGTTAAGAGCCGTCGAAGATGCGGTTCGCGGCAAGGCGCGGAACGCGGAGACTGGCGAGATGGCGGGCAGACTGGCCGTGCAAGGAGCGGTCCCATTGCAATTCAATGCCTACAAAATCCCACTGATGAGAAATCTGGTGAAACGCGCCATCCGTAGAGTTGAGGAGCCAACATGGGCTTCTTAGAGTGGGCCACGAACCCGTGGGGGCAGAGTGTCCCGATCCATATTGCCTGGTTCTTGATCTGGGTGGCGGTGATCGCAGGGTTGCTCTTCCTGATCGTTCATGTCACCTACCTGCGGTATTTCGCCAGAACAAGAGAGTTTTCGGGCGATGTTCCTCCCGGAGTCTCTGCGCGGCTACCCAAGCTTGTTCCCCGGCATTCGCTGGCGGCGCGGCTGTTTCACTGGATTATGGCCGCCTCCATGTTCACCCTGCTGTTCACCGCTTTCCTTCCGAAGATGGGCATCCAGTTTCCCTGGGTTACCTATCACTGGATCGCTGGCGCCGTACTGACCGTCTCCATCCTCTTTCACATTGTTCATGCCTCCTTCTTCATGGATTTCTGGTCGATCTGGCCTGACCAAACCGATCTGGAAGATGCATGGAAAAGGGTTCGCCGGTTCGTCGGAATGTCCGCACCACCGCCGCGAAAGTTTGCCAAGTATCCCCTGGAGAACAAGCTCTTCCACGGCGTCATCATCTTGTGCGGTCTGGCGGTGATCGTTACCGGCGTTTTCATGATGTTTCGCGTCCGCACGATGTTTTTCCCCCGGAATCCGTATCTATTCGGCGACATGACCTGGGGCCTGATGTACGTACTGCACGGGCTGGCAGGCGTGGGACTGATTGCGCTGGTAATAATGCACGTCTACTTCGGACTGCGGCCGGAGAAGCGCGCGATCACGAAATCGATGATCTTCGGCGGGATGGACCGCGACTTTTATCTGCAAGAACATGATCCTCAGCGATGGGTGGTCGAGACATCTTCCTCGCCATCGACATCCAAAAGGGTGGAAGGCCGAGGGCTAACCGATGCTGGCTGAGATCTGGAATCGTTGTGACGCGGTGGAAGAGTGCTACGAGTTTCTGCTGGCCTACGCTGCGCAGGGGCTGCCCAGTGACCAAGGCAGCAAATTGGGTGGGCAAGTCCGTGAGTTCCTGCATCGCGCCGTGCAAGCCCTGAGCGGGCTCGGGGATATTTGTGCGTTGGCCGTCAAAGAGGAAGGCCTTGAGCCCGCCGACAAATACCTGGCGTTCTTTGCGGTGCTCGATCGCGACGCTCGCGATTCTCTTGCCGCCATTGAACTGGTTCTGGCCCAGCCCGCCATCAGCTCCCAGTTGATTGACAATCTCAACGCTTCCATCCATCTCCGCGCCCTGCTCACCGACTTATTTCTGGTGGGTGAGATTGTGAAGAAACAAGACAAACCGGTGGCTAGGCGGGATCGCTGATCGTTTCGAGTCTCAGACGCAAGCGAACATTCGAAGTTTCGGAACTGGGCGCGTGGATGATGGTCGCATCCACGATCGTGCCGGCCGGGATCCGCACTCCCCGGCTCTGCAAAGTGCAGGGTTGCGTCCCTGGCATCTCCCGCCACCGATTCAAATGAGCGCCTTCTCTCGCGTGAAAGTGAGACATCCAAGAACGAATCGTCGCCGGCTCGCGCATCACCTCGCGCCCGCCGGCATGGCGCAGGTTGTCACTGAACTCAGCGAGTATGACGATGCGCCGCTCGATAACAGGTGAGCCCCTGAGGTCGTGTGGTCGTGCGCCACACCGGCAACCTCGCCGTCAGCCCCCACACAGGATGGCCGCCCACTGCGCCGCTACCGAAGACGCTGGCGCGTCGAGCGGCTGTTCGCCTGGCTGCACTGGTTCCGTCGCCTGGTCACCCGCTGGGAATATCACATCGAGAACTTCTTGGGCATGGTCCGGCTTGGATACATCGCGCTGCTGCTGAGGCATATATGAGACTGGTTCTAGATCTGGTTTCATTTCCCCAGCCCTGCTTCGAACCGGGACAGTCGTCGTCGGCATCCTCTGGGTGCTGAAAACAGGGGCCCGGTGGCGAGCCCCGTCCCAAGGCCATACCCCAGGCACACTGTGGCCGGCTGCCCGGCCTTGCTTCAAGTGCGCAAGACCGGGTAGCCCGCGGTTACGCCGCCGCTTGCTTACTCTGCTTGAAAAACCCGAGTAGCTCCGCGTTGACTTGGTCTTTCAAGGTCGAGCACATGCCGTGCGGCGCGCCCGCGATGACTTTTAGCGTTGCCCCCTTCACCAGCTTCGAGGAGAGCATCGCCGAGGCGCCGATGGGCACGATTTGATCGTCGTCGCCGTGCAGGATGAGCGTTGGCACATCGAACCCTTTGAGGTCTTCCGTGAAGTCTGTTTCGGAGAACGCCTTGATGCAGTCGTAGGCGGCTTTGTGTCCGCACAACATCCCCTGGAGCCAGAACGAATCCCGGAGGCCTTGGGAGATCTTGGCGCCCGGGCGGTTAGCGCCGTAGAACGGCGCGCTGAGGTCCTTGAAGAACTGTGCACGGTCGGCGAGGACGCCAGCGCGGAGCTGGTCGAAGGCGTCCATCGGCAGGCCGGCGGGATTGGCGGCTGTTTTCAGCATCAGCGGCGGCACCGCCCCGATGAGGACGGCCTGGGCAACACGTTTGGTGCCGTGGCGGCCGATATAGCGGGCAACTTCGCCGCCACCGGTGGAGTGGCCGACGTGGATCGCGTTCTTCAGGTCGAGCGCCTCGACCAGGGTCGCCAAGTCGTCGGCGTAAGTGTTCATCTCGTTGCCGTCCCAGGGCTGGCCTGACCGGCCATGGCCGCGGCGGTCATGGGCGATGCAGCGGTAGCCGCGGTCGGCCAGAAACAGCATCTGGTCTTCAAAGGCGTCCGCGCTGAGCGGCCAGCCATGGCTGAAGACGACGGGCTGTCCCGTCCCCCAGTCCTTGTAGTAGATCTGTGTGCCGTCTTTTGTCGTGATTGTGGGCATAAAGTGCTCTCCTTGCTTGTGATTTTTCTCTGCTGCAAATTACGTGGACGAACCGGAACGTGCCTGATCAAGCTGCGCGTGCCGGTTCGATGTGGAACCTTTTTGCCGCGAGAATAGTGAGCCCGGCAAACACCACCAGAACGACGAGTTGCGCGACCAGGAATGGCGGCTCTTGTTGTGTCGGAGCCAGCGCTTTCAGGGCCGGCACCTTCAGGAAGGCCTGTACCACCGCAACAAATACATTGAGGTAGAGCGCAACCAAGGCGCCGATCACGTAGATCCGACGCCAGGCGCCCGCGAGGTGAAAGAGATAGCGTGCCGGAATCACAATCGCCAGCACCACCAGCGATAGAATCCCGACCTTATGCGAGGGCAGAAGCTGATGGAACGGAAACAGGAAACCGGTCGCGCTGGTTAACACCGTGGTAACCAGAAAGATCGCAGTCCAGCCGTCCAGGCGTTTCTCGGTGAGCAGCCCGCATACGACGACCAACCCTGAGCCGATCCCGGCCAGGCTCAGCAGGACGTGCACCAAGGTGAATGTCGAGGTCGTCATTCCGAGAATCATGATGCGCCCCTTGGTAAACAAGATGTCGAGTGCGCTCAGCGAGATGCAATTGTTCATCCATTTGTCAAGAATGAGCGGGGACGCCTCCCCAGGAGGCTCCGCTTAAAGTCTCATGGAACCAGAACGATCTTGCCGAAGGCGCCGGGCTCAAGGATTTCTTTGTGAGCGCGGGAAGCCTCGGCGAGCGGCAGCTCTTTCCCGACGATAGGCCGCAGCGTGCCATTCTCCAGACCGGCGATGAGGCCGGCGTGAATCTCCTTTTCCTCGGCTTCGGTGGCGCCCCACAGCGTGAAAGCGTGGATCGAAGCACGGCGCGTCATGAGGTCACGCGGCGAAATGGTGACGTCGCCGCGGCTGCCAATGACGACAACACGGCCATGAGGAGCGAGCAGCTTCAGGTCATGGCCGAGATTCACGTTGGCAAGCATTTCAAGGATGAGGTCGACACCCAGCCCGCCGGTCGCTTTCAGAATCTGCTCCCTGTAGTCCGGCTTGGTGTGATCGAAGACGTAGTGCGCGCCTTCGCGCTTGGCCAGT
>Ga0181518_10005415_pt1 | contig 11065 bp, 8 predicted proteins | sample PEATcosm2014_Bin_28_FD_119751 | JGI IMG/M metagenome (GOLD analysis project Ga0181518, IMG submission 119751) | Peatland microbial communities from MTU Mesocosm Facility, Houghton, MI, USA - PEATcosm2014_Bin01_60_metaG | ecosystem: Environmental > Terrestrial > Soil > Wetlands > Peat | place... | reverse complement strand
ACGCGCGGGTGACGCTCCGCGAGGTGTCAGAACCCAACCGGATGCTGGTGATCCCGATCGGCCTGCCTGAGGGGACGGCGCTTGCCCATGCCTGGCGGGGCGTGCCGACCCCCCGGCCGCTCACCCACGAGCTCTTTGCCGACGTCCTGACCCGCCTCGGCGCCACCATCGACGTGGTGCGGCTGATCGGGCGAACGGCGGGGATCGTCCTCGCCGAGATCGAGCTCAGCAGCGCCAGGGGCCGCGAGGTGGTGCCGTGCCGACCGACCGACGCTCTGACATTGTCGGTGCGCCAGGGCGTCCCGGCCCCGATCCTCGTCGACCTGCGGCTCTTCGACGAAGAAGGGGATGTCGACCCCGACGGCTAGGGCACGGCCGATCAGTTGGCCCGGGTGAAGGCGCGCTCGCCGGGCTGCTTGATCCCCGAGCTGCGCTCGGCCGGCGTCGAACTGCCCTCCTCCGAGACGCGCATTAGCAAGGCCACCAGCACGTAGTTGGTGATGAGCGACGAGCCTCCGTAGGCCATGAAAGGCAGGGTGATGCCGGTCAGTGGTAAGAGGCGCGTCACCCCGGCCATGATGAAGAACGCCTGGAATCCGAGCAGGGTCGTGAGCCCGACCGCGACCAGTCGCGCGAAGTCCGATCGGGCCGTCTGGGCGATGCGGAGCCCGGTGCCGACGAGCAGCAGGAACCCGATCGCCACCACCGTGGTGCCCATCAGCCCGAGCTGATAGCCGATGGCGGCAAAGATCATGTCGCTCGTGAGCGCGTAGATGAAGAGCGAGCCGGGGATCACATTGAGCGAGCTGGCGGTGGCATGCCCGAGCCCGATGCCGGTGCCGCCCACGCCTCCCAGCCCGAGCGCATACCAGCCGTTGGCCAGTTGGTCGCCACTGAAGCACGCGGCCGGAGCGTTCTTCGCCTGACAGAGGGGCTGAATTGAGGTGTATCGCCACGGGTCGAGCCAGACCTCCACGCGCGTGTGGAACTGGCCGAAGAGATGGGCGGCCGCATACGTGCCGACGGCGAAGAGCAGCAAGCCGAAGACGATGTAGCCGACGCGACCGGTGGTGATCCAGAGCAGCGTGATGAACAAGACGAAAATCAACAACGCGAAGCCGATGTCGTACTCCTTCGCGATCACGAGCATCGCGAACCCGAACGCAGCCAGGATGGGGACGAGCGGCCGGGGGTCCAAGACGAGCCGATTCCCGAGACGCGCGGTCGGGATGCTCAGGAGCTCCTTTTTCTCGGCGAAGTAAGACGCGAAGAAGATGCACAGAAGGATCTTCGCGATCTCGATCGGCTGGAACTGCACCCGGCCGATGTGGACCCACAGGCGCGCGCCGTTGATCTCAAGGCCGAAGTGGGGAATGAGCGGCATCAGGATCAAGATGCCGGCCAGGAACAAGAGCAGGTATCGGTAGCGGTCGAGATCTCGGGTCCGCCGCACGACGAGCAGGGTCCCGACGTAGAAGAACACGCCGATCGCGGTCCACCCTGCCTGGGCGGAGGCGAAGGCCGGGTCATAGCGAGCGATCACGACGTAGCCGATGCCGTTCAGGAGGACCACGATCGGCAGGACGACCGGGTGAGCATTCGGAACCAGCCAGCGGTTGGTGAGGTGCGCCAGGATGGTGAGGGCGAACAGCACGCCCAAGAAGGGCCCGATGTGCGCCGGGATCTTGGACGAGCGGGCGAGCGAGGCCAGGGAGTACAGGGCGGCGATGATCACCCACCCAAAGACGAGGAGCCCGAGTTCGGTGCGGCGCTTCGGTTTCGGTCCGAACTGGTAGCGGGGGATCCGGGTGTACCGGGCCGGTGCCCCGGCGGTCATGACCACCCCAGGATCGTAGTGGCGGGCGTTACAATCCAGGTGGGAGTTCCCATGTCCGATCCCCCGGGTTTCGATGTCTTTCCGAGCGCCCGCGCCGCGCGCGCCCACGATCCCCTGAACGCGTCGCGGGCTTTCGGGCTCGACCCCGACGACGATGACTACGACGAGCGGGCCCGCCGAAAGGCGCGCCAGGAGATCGTCGAGTCGATCGGGCCGGCACGGTTCACCAACCGGGAGCTGGCCCGGCTCGACTTCGGCGCCCGGCTGTTGGATCTCGCCGAGGACGGTCGGGTGCCCCTGCTCGAGCGGGTGAAGTTCATGGCGATCTTCTCCGAGATGCTCGACGAGTTCTTCCAGGTCCGGGTGTCGGGTCTGGAAGACCAGGTCGCGGCGTCGGTGACCACCCGGTCCGACGACGGACTTCGCCCGGCCGAGCAGCTCCGGGCCATCCGCATCCGGGTCGAACAGTTGGTCGGCCGACAGGACCGGATCTTCCTCGATCTCTTGGTTCCCCAGCTGGCCGCGGCCGGGATCCGACTCTCGGACTGGTCGTCGCTTGACGACGACGACCGGCGCTACCTGGTCGAGGTCTTCCACCGTGAGATGTACCCGGTCTTGACCCCACTGGCCGTTGACCCGAGCCACCCGTTCCCCTACATCTCGAACCTGTCGCTCAACCTGGTCGTCGAGGTGGGCGACCCGGTCACCGGCGAGCGTCGCATCGCCCGGGTGAAGGTCCCCCCGGTGTTGCCCCGGTTCGTCGTCATGCCCGACGGTGAGCGTGTCGTCCCGTTGGAGCAGGTCATCGCAGCCCACCTCGACACGCTGTTCCCGGGTATGACCATCGGGCGCCACGACGTCTTCCGGGTGACCCGTAACGCCGACCTGACGTTCGAAGAGGACACCGACGACCTGATGATGGCCATCGAGATGGAACTCCGACAGCGCCGCTTCGGCCGGGCCGTCCGCCTCGAGATCGGGTCGGGCGCCGCCGACTCGGTCCGCGAGCTTCTGGCCGCCCAGCTACAGGTGTCGAGCGACAACGTCTACACGATCGAGGCGTCGATCGGCCTGGCCGGACTGTGGGCGGTGTACGCGCTCGACCGTCCCGAGCTACACGAGGACAGCTGGACACCGATGACGGCGCCACCGCTCGCCTCGGCGGCCGGCGAGCCGGTGGACATCTTCGCCGTCTTGCGGGAGCGCGACGTCCTGGTACACCACCCCTACGACTCGTTCGCCACCTCGGTGGAGGCGTTCGTCGCCCAGGCGGCCCAGGACCCCGACGTGATCGGGATCAAGCAGACCCTCTACCGGACCTCGGGCGACAGCCCGATCGTGGCGTCGCTCATCCGGGCAGCCGAGCTCGGCAAGCAGGTGGCGACCGTCGTCGAGCTGCGGGCCCGCTTCGACGAGCAGGCCAACATCGGCTGGGCCAAACAACTCGAAGAGGCCGGGGTCCACGTGGTCTACGGCCTGGTGGGGCTGAAGACTCACTCCAAGACCTGTCTCGTGGTTCGCCGCGAGGACGACGGCATCCGGCGCTACTGCCACATCGGCACCGGCAACTACAACTCGAAGACGGCCCGGATCTACGAAGACCTCGGACTCCTCACCGCCGACGAGGACATCGGCACCGATCTGGGTGACTTGTTCAACCACCTGACCGGATTCAGCCGGCACACCGACTACCGACAGATCCTGGTGTCCCCGGTGACCACGCGCGACCGCGTGATCGATTTCATCGAAGAGCAGGCCGCCGCCGGCCCGGCCGGTCGCATCGTGTTCAAGTTGAACGGGCTGACCGACCCGGCCGTGATCGACTCCCTCTACCGAGCGTCGATGGCCCGAGTCCCGATCGATCTCATCGTCCGGGGGCTGTGCTCCATCCGGCCCGGCATTCCGGGGCTCTCCGAGACCATCAAGGTCCGCTCGGTGGTCGGCCAGTTCCTGGAGCACTCCCGGATCTACCGGTTCGGCGGGAGCGCGTCGTGGTCCAACGACGACGAGTGGTCCAACGATGAGCACGGGGAGATGCGAGAGGACGAGGGCCGACCACCGCTGCGCATCTACATCGGGTCCTCGGATCTCATGCGGCGCAACCTGGATCGACGGATCGAGGTGCTCGCCCCGGTCCGTGACCGCAAGCTGGTGGCCCGCCTGCTCGAGGTGCTCGACCTGGCGTTGACCGACGACACCAACTCTTGGGAGCTCGGGGCCGGCGCTCAGTGGCACCGGGTCCCGACCACCAGGTCGGTGAGCCTCCAAGGGCAGCTGAAGGAGCTGGCCGTCGGTCGAGTTCGTCGGCGCCGCGACATCGAGACGCGGGCCCAGCCGGCGGCGCCGGGCAACTAGCGATGGCGACCGACCGGGAGCCCCTCCGGGCGCCCGTCGGTGGGCGGGTCAGGTGCTCAGCGCTCAGTGGTCAGCGTTCGGAGCGCTCCGCCTCGATGCGGTTGACGGTGGCGCCATCGGGTTCGGCGAGCGACGCCATGGGAACCGGACCCCCGCTCTCTTCGGGTGTGCCCGACGACGGGACCAGTGGCTCCCGGGTCGGGCCGGCCGCGGGCGGGAGCTCGCCTCGCGGGTGGCCTCGCCAACGAAGTGACAGGTACGACGCGCCGCCGACCGGGATCGGCAGCCAGAAGTTGATGAGCCGGTAGCTGATGACACCCAAGATGGCGGTCGCCTTGGGCACGTTGAAGCCGACCAGCGTCGGGATCAGCACGCCTTCGACGACGCCCAGTCCCGACGGGGTGATCGGGATCACGGCCAAGATGTTGGCCAGCCCGTACGCGACCAGCAGGTCGATCGGGAAGACGGAATTGCCGAAGGCGCGCAGGAACACCCACAGCGAGGCCGCGTCGAGGAGCCAGTTGAGCGCGGCCCACAAGATCGCGTGGCGCAGCAACGCGCGGTCGGCCAGCAAGATGTGGACGCGATCGGCCAGCTTCTGGAGCAGGCTCGAAACGGTCTCGGGGTTGACCAGGGGCATGTGGCGGGCCAGCGCCTCGACCACCTGCATGGCCCGGGTCTGGCCTCGGGTGATGAGCAGGACCGTGCCGGCAAAGGCGCCGATGAGCAGCACCCCGGCCACCGCCGCGATCCCGTACAGCAGGTGGAAGCCGCGCAGCGGGATCGAGATGACCAGGGCCAGCCAGAAGATCCCGTTCAGCACCACCGCCGAGCCGACGCCCTGGGTGGCCAGCCCGAACCCGGCGGTGCTCCCCGAGACACCCGACTCGGTGAGCAGCCGGTAGCCGACCGCGGTCCCCGGCGCCGTGCCCCCGGGCACCACGTGGCTCACCGAGAGGCTGGCCATGTTGACCCGGAGGAGACGGAAGCGGGTCGGGGCCTCGGGGGAGAGGACCGTGTGGGTGAGCTCCGCGTAGGCCCCGAGCGAGAGCACCTCGAGCCCGACCCCCAAGAGGAGGTACGCGACGTTCACGTGACCGAGCAGGTGGAGCGATTTGCGGGCGCTCGCGAACTCGGGGAGGAGCAGGTACTCAAAGACGAAGAAGAGGACGAAGATCGCGATCGTCCAGCGAACCTCGCGGCGAATCTTCGGGAGGCGGAACCGCCGCCGCGCCGGTTCGGTCATTCCCCAATGCTGGCACGTCCCGCCCAAGCACTCCGTTGGGTCCGTCTGGGGTCCGGTCGCCCCCCTCTTCTAAGCTGCCCGCCGTGCGGGTCCTGGTCATCGTGCCCACCTACAACGAGATCGACAACATCGCCCGGGTGATCGCTGAGGTCGGCCGGGCCCTGCCCGATGCCGGGATCCTGGTCGTCGACGACGGCAGCCCCGACGGCACCGCCGCCGCGGTGGAGGCGCTCCGGGCGAGCGTGGCCGACCTTCACATTCTCCGGCGGGCGACCAAGTCGGGCCTCGGCAGCGCATACCGCGCCGGGTTCGCCTGGGGGCTGGCGCGGGGCTACGACGTCATGGTGGAGATGGACGCCGACCTCTCCCATGACCCCGCCGCGCTGCCCGAGCTGGTCGCGCCCATCGCGCAGGGTCACGAGGTGTCGATCGGGTCCCGCTATGTACCGGGCGGTTCGATTCCCAAGTGGAAGTTCCACCGTTACCTGTTGTCGAAGGGTGGGAACCGCTATGCGTCGGCGGTGCTCGGGCTGGGGGTGGCTGACTCGACGGCCGGCTTCCGGGCCTACGCGGCCACCGTGCTCTCCCGAATCGACCTCGAACGGGTCAAGGCGGAGGGCTACGGGTTCCAGATCGAGATGACCTATCGGGCCAAGCAGGTCGGGGCCTCCATCGTCGAGGTGCCGATCCGCTTTGTCGACCGGGAGCTCGGGGAGTCGAAGATGTCGTCGGCCATCGTGGTGGAGGCCCTGGGCCTCGTGACCTGGTGGGGGGCCGGCCGGGTCCTTCGGGGGGCCGGCCGGCTGCTCCGGGGCCAACGTTCAGAGCGGGCGAGGGTGCCCGTGCCGCCAGCCTGAGCCGGCGGGGGGCTCGCGGCCGTTTCGGCCGGCCATCTGCGATCATGGTGCGGTGCCCGAGAAGGACCGGATCCTGGTCGTCGACGACGAGCCCTACATCACCGACCTGCTCTCGGCGGGCCTCGAGTTCGAGGGCTTCGCGGTCGACGTGGCCACGACCGGCACCGAGGCCATGCAAAAGGTGCGGGCAACCCGGCCCGACCTCGTCTTGTTGGACATCATGCTCCCCGACATTGAGGGCATCGACGTCGCCCGGCGATGGCGCGAGGCGGGAGAATCCGTCCCGGTCCTGTTCCTGACCGCGCGCGACTCCACCGAGGACAAGCTGGTCGGGCTGGCGGTGGGCGACGACTACGTCACCAAGCCGTTCTCCCTCAGCGAAGTGGTGGCGCGCATCCGCTCGATACTGCGCCGATCCCGTGACGATGACCTGGTTAAGGACCGCTCCCTTCGATTTGCCGACCTGGTCATGGAGGTCGAGTCCCGGGAGGTGTGGCGCCAGGGGGTGCCGATCGAGCTCACCGCGACGGAGTTCAACGTGCTGCGCTACCTGCTCGAGAACGCCCGGCGCGTCGTGTCGAAGTTCGAGATCCTCGACGAGGTGTGGGGATACGGGTTCGAGGGGGACCCGAACATCGTCGAGACCTACATCAGCTACCTGCGCAAGAAGGTCGACGAGTTCGATCCGCCGCTGATCCACACGGTCAGGCAGGTCGGCTACACGCTCCGGCTCCCGCGCTCATAACGGTGCCGGCCTGCGACGATGAGCCTGCGACGATGAGCCTGCGACGATGAGCCTGCGACGCCGGCTCACGCTGTCGATGGCGGTCGTGTTGGTGGTCGCTCTGGCCGTGGCCAACGTGGTGACCTACAGCTCGCTGCGTTCGTTCCTCTATGGCCGGATCGACGACCAGATCGACGGCTCCCAGCTGCATGCGTACAACTACCTGAGAACGGTCGCCGAGCACGGCCGTGCGCCCCGGGCCTTCTCGTTGGACCAGCGGGTGAGCCCGGATACCTACGTGCTGGTGCTGTCGCACTCGGGCAAGGTGCTGGTGAACGTGCCGTCGGGCCCCCCCGACAACCCGGACCCACGGCCGTTGGTACCGGCCTCGGTGCGCCCGGCCCCCGTCCCGCGCTCGCACCACTTCGGCGCCTTCGGCGGCGCCTACCACTCCGAGCCCAACGCCGTCGTCGGTAGCCTCGGGTCGTCGGGGGTGCACTATCGCGAGTCGGCCGTCGACGTGCCTCAGGGGGTCCTGGTGGTGGCCGAGTCGGTCAACTCGACCACCAACACGCTGTCCTCCTTGTTGCGGGTGCAGCTCGGGGTGTCACTGGCCGTGCTGGCCGTCCTGTGCGCCATCGTCCTGTTCACCCTGCGACGGGGGTTGCGGCCGCTCGAGTCGATGGCCGAGACGACCGACGCCATTGCGGCGGGGGACCTGACCCGACGGGTGCCGGTCGAGAAGGCCTCCAGCGAGGTCGGCCGGTTCGGCACCGCGCTCAACGCGATGCTCGCCCGAATCGAGCAGGCGTTCAGTGAGAAGTCGACCTCAGAGGCCCGCCTGCGCCAGTTCGTGGCCGACGCCTCCCATGAGCTGCGGACACCGCTCACCTCGATCCGTGGGTACACCGAGTTGTTGAGGAAGGGCGCCTTCACCGACGACGAGGGTCGGGACCGGGCCCTGCAGCGGGTCGAGCGTGAGGCGTCCCGGATGGGCGTCTTGGTCGCCGACCTGCTCCTCTTGGCCCGACTGGACCAGGGTCGCCCCCTCGACCGTGTCCCCGTCGACCTGCGCGGGGTGGGTGCCGACGCCGTCGCCGACGCCCGGGCGGTCGACCCCGAGCGGCCGGTCAACCTGCTGTCGGGCGACCCGGTGCTCGTGCTGGGCGACCGGGACCGTCTCGGTCAGGTGGCCCACAATCTGGTTCGCAACGCGCTCGACCACACCCCGCGGGGCACGCCGGTCACCGTCGAGGTCCGCGCGGATGCCACCAACGGCTACCTGAGGGTGACCGACCAGGGTGCGGGTCTGAGTGCCGACAACGCGGATCGGGTTTTCGACCGGTTCTGGCGTGACGACGCCGCGAGGACCGGCGGTGGAACCGGCCTCGGGCTCTCGATCGTCCGCGCGATCGCCGAGGTGCTGGGCGGGTCGGCCTCGGTCCGTTCCGTCCCCGGGCACGGTGCGACGTTCGAGGTCTCGATCCCCCTCGCCGGCACCGGTGCGGTGGCGGCCCGGCCGGTCAACGGCGCACGGAGTGTCGAGTCGCCGACGCCGATCAAAGGTTGAGGTCGCAGGCCTCGAGCAGCGCCGAGGCCCCGGGGGAGAGACCCTCGAGCACCGGGGCCAGCTTCACCGTCGTCTCGGCCAGCTCCGCCTCGGGGTCGGACGCGGCCACGATGCCCGCACCGGCCCAGATGGTGGCCGTGGTCGCCCCGAGCGTGGCCGAGCGGAGGCCCACCACCCAGTCACCGTCGCCCGAGGCGTCGACCCAGCCGACCGGTCCCGCCCACGGGCCCCGCGGGCCGGGTTCGAGCGCTGCGATGAGCTCAAGGGCCTCGGCCCGGGGCACCCCGCCGACGGCCGGGGTCGGGTGGAGCGCGCCGACCAGCTCGAGCGCGCTCGGCACGCGTCCGTCCTCGGCCATGAGCCGCCCCTCGATCCGCGTGCCCAGGTGGGCCATGGTGCGGAGCGGCACGAGCGAGGGCTCGCTCGGGACGACCAGCTCGCTGCAGCGGGGGTCGAGGACGCCGGCGATGTCGGCCACCACCAGCTCGTGCTCTTCGAGATCCTTGGCCGAGCCGAGCAGGAGATCGCCGCGATCGGCCGAGCCTGGGGCCGCCTCCAGGGCGATCGTGCCCGCGAGCGGATGGGAGAGCACCAAGCGGTCCCGGCGCGACACCAAGAGCTCCGGAGACGCGCCCACAAACGCGCCGTCGTGGTACCCGAGGAGAAAGGCGGTGCACGACGGCTCGTCCTCGGCCAACCGCTCGAGCATCGCCGAGGGGACGACGGCCGACTCGGTCCTGACGATGAGACGACGGGCGAGGACCACCTTGCGCAGCCGACCTTCGGCGATCGCCCTGGTGGCCTTGGCCACCGCGCCCGGGTAGTCCGCCGGCCGGGACTCGACGATCCGGGGCCCGGTCGCAGGTTCGATCCGCCGAGGACTCGACACCTCTTGGAGGAGCCACTCGCGGGAGGGCTCGGGAGGTGGGTCGGTCCCGACGACCGTGACCCATTCGATCCCGTCGGCGCGGTGTCCATAGAGCACCGCCGGGACCATCAGCGCGCCGGCTGAGTCGTTCTCGAAGGGGAGGGCCCCGAACGCGACCGGGCCGGTTCCGGGAAGCCCGAGCGGGTCGTCGCGCTCGAGTGCGGCCAGCCATGCCACTGCGGCGAGCGCCCCGGCCGGCTCCGCGAGGCCGCCGGCGAGCGGGAGCATCGCCGCCAGCCCCGTTCCGGCCAGGATCAGCTGGTCATTGGCGAAGAACACCCCGGTGTCGCCGGCGATCCGCACCGGGTCGACCGGTGCTCCGCCAAGCAGCGGTCGGGTGATCGCCCTCACCGGGTCGTGTCCCCGGGCATGCCCCGCCGGGTGGCGGTGACCACCTGGCTGAGCCCGCCGTGCAGGAGCTGTCGCCCCACGGTCGCGAAGCCCGCGTCGACGAGCAGTCCGCGGAGTTCGTCGGGTTCGGGCAGGTAGGCGGTCGATCGGGGCAGGTAGTGGTACGCGGCGGCGTCCGACAGGAGCCCACCGATCGCGGGCACGCAACGGCCGAACCACACCTCGAAGCCGCGCCGCACCAGCGGGTTGGCGGGGGAGGCTACCTCGAGCACCGCCAGCCGGCCACCGGGCCGGAGCACCCGGGCCGCCTCGGCGAGCGACGCCTCCAGGTCGGTGAAGTTGCGCAACGCGTAGCCGCACACCACGCCGTCGAGGGACCCCGTCGCAAGCGCTAACGCCGACGCGTCCGCCTGCACAGCGGAGAACCCGTGGTGGCGGGCGGCCAGCATCCCGGCCGAGATGTCCGAGCCGATGACCCGGCAGCCCCGCCGCACCACCAGGTCGGCGAAGTCGCCGGTGCCACAGGCCAGGTCGAGGACGAGCGATCCCGGCGGCAGGCCCAGCGCGTCGAAGGTCCGGGTCCGCCAGCGCCGGTCGAGCCCGAAGGTGATGACTCGGTTGACGAGGTCGTATCGGGGGGCGATGGCGTCGAACATCGCCCGCACCTGCGCGGTCTTGGCCTCGCCGGTCGGCAGGTCGGGCTGAGCATGCGCCCCCCTCGTTGTGCGGATCACCGGGGCGCCGTGACTCTCAGCGGTAGAAGCGGTAGACCACCTGGGCCACGCAGGAAGGCTTGGGGGCGTCCTTCACTTCGAAGACCGCGTCGAGGGTGACCTGGACGCCGCCCTGGACCTCTTCGACCGAGGCGAGGGTCACGCCGAGACGCAGCTCGGAGCCGACCGGGACCGGTGCCGGGAGCCGCACCTTGTTGGCCCCGTAGTTGACCCCCATGGAGATCCCCTCCACCACCAGCACCTGGCCGAGCAAGACCGGGATCAGCGACAAGGTGAGGTACCCATGGGCGATCGGCCCGCCGAAGGGCCCGCTCTTGGCCCGCTCGGGGTCCACGTGGATCCACTGGTGGTCGCCGGTCGCGTCGGCGAACAGGTTGACCTGCTCTTGGGTGATGGTCTGCCATGCGCTGTAGCCGAGGTGCTCGCCCACCTTGGATGGCAGGTCGGCGATATCGATCACGGT
>Ga0181518_10005413_pt1 | contig 11066 bp, 7 predicted proteins | sample PEATcosm2014_Bin_28_FD_119751 | JGI IMG/M metagenome (GOLD analysis project Ga0181518, IMG submission 119751) | Peatland microbial communities from MTU Mesocosm Facility, Houghton, MI, USA - PEATcosm2014_Bin01_60_metaG | ecosystem: Environmental > Terrestrial > Soil > Wetlands > Peat | place... | reverse complement strand
TTAATGGAACTGCACACGCTGGGCGTGGACGGCGGCTACACGCAGCAGGATGTCACGGAAGTGGCGCGCTGCTTCACCGGCTGGACCATTGAAAAGCCGCGCGAAAATCCACGCTTCAAGTTTGACGAAAAAATGCATGATCCCGATCCGAAACATGTGCTGGGCAAAAAGATTCATGCGGGCGGCATGAAAGATGGCGAGCAGGTGATCGATCTGCTGGTGAAAAATCCCAACACCGCGAAATTCATATCGACCAAACTTGCGCGACGATTTGTATCGGACACTCCGCCGCCCGCGCTCGTCCAGCGCATGGCCAAATCGTTCCAGAAGAGCAACGGCGACATCCGCGAAGTGATGCGCACCATGATTTATTCGCCGGAGTTCTGGTCGCGTGAAGCTTACCGCGCCAAAGTGAAGACGCCGTTTGAGCTGGTGGTTTCCTCGGTGCGCGCGCTGGGCACGGATGTGGATACGCCGCTGCCCCTGGTGCGCTGGGTGGGCCGCATCGGCGAGCCGCTCTATCAATGCCAGCCTCCGACAGGGTATTCGGACAAGGCCGAAACCTGGGTGAACACCGGCGCATTATTGAATCGCCTGAATTTTTCGCTGGCCCTGGCGGGTAATAAAGTGCGCGGTTCGCGCAGTGATGTTACTGCGTTACTAGGCAGCGATTCGAGTGGCGACGCCAAGGCTGCGCTGGACCGTGCCGTGGGTGTCTTTCTTGGCGGACAGGTCGCCGCCGGTACCGTGGACACTTTGCAGAAGCAACTCGACAGCCCGCAAATTGTTCAGGCGAAGCTGGACGACCCGGTCAAACAAGTGGATTTGGGCGTAGTCACTGGCCTGGTGCTGGGTGCCCCGGAATTTCAGCGTAGGTAGTTTTGGAGTGCGGCGGCTTGCCGCCGCTTTTACGGTGTAAGACTCAATGCTGAACAATGGTTTGGCGGGTTGGCTGACACCGTAAAAGCGAGAGCAAGCTCTCGCACTCCAAAGGAGTTCAAATGAGCAATCACTGTTGCGAAGGCGTGCGGCCCGCGAAATTCTCGCGCCGCTTTTTCATGAAGCAGGGCGGCATCGCCATGGTCGGCCTAAGCACCGTTCCCGCCTTCCTGCAACGCGCGATTGCTTCCACGCCCGGGGCAGGGAAGAAGCAACTCGTTGTGCTTTTCCAACGCGGCGCCGCCGACGGCCTGAACATTGTGGTGCCCTTCGGCGAGCCCAACTACTACCGCCTGCGCCCCAGCATCGCGATTCCCCAACCGCGCCGCGGCGGAAGCGATGCCGCCATCGACCTCGACGGATTTTTCGGTCTGCACCCCAGCCTTGCGCCGCTCGCGCCACTCTTCCAGAAAAATCAGTTGGCCATTGTTCATGCCGCCGGTTCGCCCGATCCCACGCGCTCGCATTTCGATGCCCAGGATTTCATGGAGTCGGGAACTCCCGGCGTGAAAGCGACCGAAGATGGTTGGCTGGATCGCGCGCTCGGCACGATCCCGGAAGAAAACGCTTCGCCATTTCGCGCCGTGGCCATGGGACCCAATTTGCCGCGCATGTTGCAGGGCAGTACCGGCGCAGTCGCCATTCCCGATTTGCGGCAGTTCAAGGTGCAGGCGCAATCTCCCGCGATGGCCAATGTGGCGCAGGGCGGCTTCGAGGCCATGTACGCGCAGTCCGTGGACCACGCGCTGCACGGCACGGGCACGGAAACGTTTGAAGCTATCGACCTCTTACGCAAAATCGATATGAATAAGTTTCCGGCCGAGAACGGCGCGGATTACCCGAAGGGGCAAGTAGGACAAAAGCTCCAGCAGATTGCCGTGATGCTGAAGGCGGATATCGGCGTCGAGGTGCTCTTTGTGGATTGCGGCGGCTGGGACAATCACGTGAACGAAGGCGGCGCGCAGGGTCAGTTGTCCAACCTGCTGAAAGAACTCGGGCAATCGCTGGCCGCGTTTCATCAGGACATGGGCGATCGCATGGGCGACATCGTCGTGGTCACGATGAGCGAATTTGGCCGCACCGCAAAGGAAAACGGCAACCGCGGCACGGACCACGGCCACGCCAATTGCATGTTCGTTATGGGCGGAGACGTGAAGGGCGGCCGCGTCTACGGCAAATGGCCGGGGCTCGAAGAACACCAGTTAAATGAAGGCCGCGATCTGGCGCTCACGACGGATTTTCGCCAGGTGGTCGGCGAGATTCTATTCAAGCACCTCGGTGTGAAGGATCTGGCGCCGGTTTTCCCAGGATTCGACAGCAATCCACACAAGTTCGCAGGTCTGATCAGGTCTTAGCCTGGATTTCTAACAACGTATGGATTCACCGAGCGCCAAAATATGGCAAAACGTTGTCATCCTGAGGCGCGCGCCGTTTGTGCGCCGAAGGACCTCAACCGATCACCGTGCACAGATTTCAAGTTGAGATCCTTCGGCGATCCTCATCGGATCGCCTCAGGATGACAATGGCCTGTGATAGTGCGCGAGGGATAAGGCATGGCTTGTGAGAAATCCCGCTTAGTCCTCTGCGTCGGCCAAAGATTTAATCACGTTTGACAGCTCTACGACTTCAATGTCTTCTGGGCACTCGTGCCAATTGTGGCGCCAGCAGACGATTACGTCGCAACCGTCCACGGGATGACCGTGGTCGCGGAAATTCCTGCTCTCAAATTCAAATTCGATGTCCACCCGCTTCCAACGTCCCGGTCCCATCCGGCGCTTGGCCTCGCAATCGGGGAACCCCGTTTGCATCGCCTCGACCATGTAGCCCAGCTCCCTGGCTAGCATCCCAAACAGGAATATCACGCCCTGCTCGTTGACCGGCTCGTGCCGCAGCCCGCGGAAGTCCATGGGATCCCCATAGGTGGGGCGATCGCGTAACTGCGCGCGCTGTGCTCTGTTCGGCGGCGTCGAGGAACGCGAATCTTGGTTCGCTGGGTCGTCCTCCTTCCGTTTGGAAACAGGCAAAAGCGCCACGACATCCGCCCATTCGCACTTGCCTTTCGCAAAATTGCGAAAGGCTAGCGGCACGGAGGACCAGCCGCCGAACCGTCTCTCCAGGGTGCGAGGCTCATGTTTTCCCTCGATCAGGTACCCGAGCCGCGAAGGCACCGCTCCCTTCCTCCGCACCGTTTTGCCCCAGTCACTCAGGAGTTCACTATCCTGGAGCTTTAGCTTCAGCCTGCGGGGTTTGAGGCCCGCTGCTCTGACGGCGTCATTCCATTTAGGAAAGAATTTCGCGAGCGTATACTTCGAGAATTCTGCGCGCCCGAAGAATTCGACGTGCGATGGCGTGCGGCCAAGCTGCCTTGCAACGGCGCGTATCGAATCTTGGATCTGCTTCTTGCTTGACACTGGTTCTCGACTTTGGAGTGCGGCGGCTTGCCGCCGCTTTTCTTTTCATTCGCGCCGTGAAGACACGTCTGAAGCGTGCATACAAGAAGCTCACGGGACTAGAAGCCATCTCACAAATGGCTCCCGGGAGGGCACGGCTTCAGCCGTGCCGAAAAGGCCCGCGAGTTGAGGGGTTTTAACCCCTGGGGGTGCGGGCCGACGGCGCGAAGCACTTATGGGACTGGTCCCAGGCTGGATTTCTCACCAGCAGTGGACGAACTTCGGAAATTGCCTTGGCAACACCAGCGTAAAAAGGGATTTCTTCTGGCTAGGCGCTGGGAAACCGGTAAGTGAGGATCGCTGCCCCAAAAACAAAAAAAGCGGGAGAGGACTCCCGCTTTATGAGGCACAATTTTATACGTTGGTTAGTTTACCAAAGACCAATAGATATGTCAAGCAAAAACTTTCGATGGATTCTTTAGCCGGCTTGTGGCGGAGGCGCAAACTGAGAGTCGAGCGCGAAGTGCCAGTAATGCGCAATCACCCTGCTCAGAGTTCGCGAATCCAGATGTTGCGGAAGCGCACGGGGTTCCCGTGATCCTGCAGCGCCACTGGCCCGCGAACTACTCCCGGCTTATAGGGCGGACGCGCGTGATGCTCCGTCGGTCCGGTCAACTCCACATCGTCCTGCACCAGGAGGCCGTTGTGAAAGACGGTCACTCGTGCGGGCTTGAGCAATTTGTTTGCGGCGTCAAACTTCGGCGCGTGAAACACGATGTCGTATTCCTGCCACTGTCCCGGCGCACGCGACGCGTTCACCTGCGGTGGATATTGGCCATACATTGCGGCAGCCTGCCCGTCCGCGTACGTCTTGTTATTGTACGAATCTAACACCTGCACTTCGTACAAGCCCTGCAGGTAAACGCCGCTGTTCCCGCGCTCCTGGCTATCGCCGACCGGAGGCACCGGCTCGGTGAATTCCACGTGCAACTGGAAATCGCCGAACTCCTGCTTCGTCTGGATGTTTCCGGTCTCCGCTACAACTTCCGCGTAGCCGTTCACCACTTTCCACTTCGCCGCGCTCTTGTTCGCGTGCTGCCACTTCGACAGATCTTTGCCGTCGAAGAGCACATTCGCGTCTGAAGGCGGACGCCCCGGCATGTCCTGCGAGCTGAACGTGCCCGGATCCACAACCGCCGGTACTGGGCGGCTCATATCATGAATCTTCCACTTGGTGTCAACCTGGCACTGTGCAGGCCCGGCCAAAACAAGCAGCAACATTCCACTAACGAAAGCAAATACTAGTTTTTGCATGAAAAGCACCTCGGTGAGTAACTGCAGGAATTGTAACACTTGCGCGCCAAAAAAAAGGCGCCCCATTGGATTGGGGCGCCTTTTTTGGATGCGAAGGCGCTATTCCGTGGCGGAGCCGCGGATGCGCATGCTGTAGAACGAGCGGTAGACGAACGTGAACGACACCAGGAAGAACGCTGCCGCAAGAATGTGCGAGAGCGTGCCGCCGGTTTCCGCGGTGAGCTTTACGGCCAGACTGACGGCCAGCAAGCCAAACAGCGTGGTGAACTTGATCACTGGGTTGAGTGCAACAGACGAAGTGTCCTTGAAAGGATCGCCGACGGTGTCGCAAATGACGGTGGCGTCATGCAGCGGTGTGCCCTTCTGCTTTAGCTCGACTTCCACGATTTTCTTGGCGTTGTCCCAAGCCGCTCCCGCGTCCGCCATGAAGATAGCCTGGTACAGGCCAAAGATGGCGATGGAGATGAGGTAGCCAATGAAGAAAAACGGCTCGACGAAGGCAAAGGCCAATGTTGCGAAAAACACCGCGATGAAAATGTTGAGCATGCCCTTCTGCGCGTACTTCGTGCAGATTTCCACGACTTTCTTGGAATCGGCCACGCTCGCCTTTTCGGCGCTCTCGAGCTTGATGTGGGCCTTGATGAATTCCACCGCGCGGTACGCGCCCGTGGTCACGGCCTGTGTGGAAGCGCCCGTGAACCAATAAATCATGGCGCCGCCGGTAATCAGGCCAAGCATGAACGGAGCGTGCAGCAGGGAAAGCTTGTCCAGATTGTTGGTGAGGCCGTGGGTCAGCGCCATGATGATGGAGAAAATCATGGTGGTTGCGCCGACCACGGCCGTGCCGATCAGCACGGGCTTCGCGGTAGCTTTGAAAGTGTTGCCTGCGCCGTCGTTGGCTTCCAAAAGATGCTTGGCGCGCTCGAAGTCCACATCAATGTTCCAGTCCTTCTTCAGCTCTTCCTTGATGTTGGGGATCTGCTCAATCTGGGAAAGCTCGAAGACGGATTGTGCGTTGTCGGTCACCGGGCCGTAGGAGTCCACGGCGATGGTTACAGGCCCCATTCCGAGGAAGCCGAAAGCCACCAAGCCGAACGCGAAGACCGCCGGCGCTCCCATCAGATGCCCGAGTCCCAGATTGCTGATCAGGTAGCCGATGGACATGAGCGTGACAATCGCGCCGCCCAGGTAGTAGCCGGAGAAATTCCCGGCCACGAAGCCAGAGAGGATGCCGAGGGATGCCCCGCCTTCCTGCGCGGAGACAACCACTTCTTTCACATGGCGCGACTCCGTGGAGGTGAAGACTTTGACCAGTTCGGGGATGACCGCACCTGCCAGAGTGCCGCAAGAAATAATCGTGGCCAGCTTCCACCATTGCGAAGGATCACCACCGAGTGACGGAATGATGAGAGCCGAAACCACGTAAGTGAAAGCGATGGAGACGAAGGAAGTAATCCAGACGAGCCAAGTGAGCGGCGCCTCGAAATTCATTTCCGCGGCGTTGCCGTAGCGTGCTTTCTGAATTGCGCCATTGAGGAAGTAAGCGAGTGCGCTGGCGATGAGCATGATGACGCGCATCACGAAGATCCACACCAACAGTTGAACTTGAATCGTGGGTTCTTTCACGGCCAGAAGAATAAAGGTGATCAGGGCGACGCCCGTCACGCCGTAGGTTTCAAAGCCATCAGCGGTGGGGCCAACCGAATCGCCCGCGTTGTCGCCGGTGCAATCCGCGATGACGCCGGGATTGCGCGCATCATCTTCTTTAATTTTGAATACGATTTTCATCAAGTCGGAGCCGATGTCGGCGATCTTGGTGAAGATGCCGCCGGCGATACGAAGCGCGGCCGCTCCCAGCGATTCGCCAATGGCGAAACCGATAAAGCACGGCCCGGCGTAATCCGCCGGAATGAACAGCAGAATGATCAGCATCATCAGCAACTCGACGCTGATCAGCATCATGCCCACGCTCATGCCGGATTCCAGGGGAATGTGATTGATGGGGTATGGCTTGCCGCGAAGGCCCGCGAAGGCGGTGCGCGAATTGGCGAAGGTGTTCACGCGAATGCCGAACCACGCCACACTGTAGCTGCCGCCCATACCGATGAGGCTGAACAGCAGAATAATCGGCAGCGTCACGCCGATGGATTTTCCGGGAACGGGCGACAAGATACCGAAGTACAGGACGATCACAATGGCGATGAAGACCCACAGCAGGAGAAGAAATTTGCCCTGGGTGACGAGGTACGTTTTGCACGTCTCGTAAATCAGCTCGGAGATTTCGCGCATGGCCTTGTGCACCGGCAGGTTCTTCAGCTTCATGAAAATAGTCATGCCGAAGAGCAGACCCAGGAGGCAGATGAAGATGCCGAACAGCAGCAAGGTATGGCCATTAAGGCCGAAAATGAACTTAACCGAGGACAAGTCGGGAAGCTTAAGACTCGCTTCGCCGCCTCCGGCTTCTTCCGCAGGACGGGCGAGCAAGGCGCTGGCGCTGAGGAGCAGCAGCGTCGAAGCCGCGAAAACACGATGCAACATACGTCTGCCCATGGACCGGGCAGCATCAAGCGAGATTTGCATGAAGGATCCTCCAGAACATTCAGATCAATGCGGGGCGGTTCTTGCGGCCAGATGTTCGGCCGCGGCCCCTGCTATTGGAAAACCGCACACCACTCCGGCCTGACGCGGAGCGTGGTGAACCAGAACCGGAAAACATCCACCATCGTCAGGAGGAGCGCCTCACCCGTAATCGGGGAGACTCCCGCTTCTCAGACAGGACGGGAACTCTGTTGCCGGCGCACACAAGACCTTCTGACCCCGAGCGGGTCAGGACCACCACGGCACCCCACTATGTCTTGCACCGCAGACAAGCGAAACGTTGATTTATAACACTTTGCCAATGACGGGTCAAACCATTTGAAGCGATGGAAATGGCCCTAAGTGGAGCACCAATGGTAGTATGGCAAGTTGGCTAAACTATTGCAGTGACATATAACCCAGGCGATTACCCAGAATGAACACCGAATTAACCGGCGCGGCCCAGCAGACTACCCCGAAGACGCAACTCCGGCACGATTGGACGAAGGACGAGGTAGCGGCGATTTACAGGACGCCGCTGCCCGAGCTGGTTTTTCAGGCGCAGACCATCCACCGCCAGTTTCATGCCGCGGATCGAGTACAGAAATGCCAGTTGATCTCGATTAAAACGGGGGGCTGCCCGGAGGATTGCGCGTATTGTCCGCAGAGCGCGCATTACGATTCCGATGTCGAGCGCGAAGGGTTGCTGGACCCGCAGCACGTAGTGAGCGTGGCGCGGGATGCGGCGGCAAAGGGCATCACGCGAATGTGCATGGGCGCGGCGTGGCGGGAAGCGCCTCATGGCCGCGACTTCGAGAAAGTTCTGGAAATGGTGCGCGGCGTCTCTTCGCTGGGACTGGAAGTCTGCTGCACACTGGGGATGCTGACCAGCGAGCAGGCGGTACAGCTCAAGAAGGCGGGACTCACGGCCTACAATCACAATCTCGACACTTCACCGGAATTTTATGGCTCGATTATCACCACCCGCGTGTACGATGAGCGGCTGAGGACTCTTGCGGCGGTTCGCAAGGCCGGAATCACCGTGTGTTGCGGCGGCATTCTGGGAATGGGAGAGAAAGAGAGCGACCGCGCCGGGTTGTTGCATCAGTTGGCGACGCTCAACCCCCATCCGGAAAGTGTGCCCATCAATATGCTGGTGCGGGTCGAGGGCACGCCGCTGGCCCACGTGCCACCTCTCGATCCACTGGAAATGGTGCGCGCCATTGCCACCGCGCGAATCCTGATGCCCGCTTCGCGGGTGCGGCTGGCTGCCGGACGCAAACAGTTGTCCCCGGAAGCCGTGACGCTCTGTTTTCTTGCAGGCGCCAATTCGATTTTTGTGGGAGAAAAGCTGCTGACCACGCCAAACCCTGGAGTTGATGAGGATGAACAGATGCTGCAGAGTTTGGGGATGAAGTCACTCGAGCCACATGCCGTCTAACGCCCTAGCGACGTGGAAGGAACAACTGCGGAAGGGGTTGCGGGTCCTTGATGAACGCAATCTGCGCCGTAACCTGGCCGAAATTCGTGGCATAAATCTCTGCTCCAACGATTATCTCGGACTCGCCGAAAATCCCAAGCTGCGCGAAGCCACGCTCGACGCAGTGCGAGACGCAAACAGGGTCGGAGGCACCGGTTCGCGTTTGCTCTCCGGTCAAACGGAGGAGTGGCGGACCCTGGAAGCGGAGTTCGCCGGGTTTGCCGGCACCGAGGAAGCGCTCTTCTTCACCAGTGGTTATGCCGCGAACGTGGGCCTGCTGGCCGCGGTGGTCGGCAAAGATGATGTGGTTTATTCCGACGCTTTGAATCATGCCAGCTTGATTGACGGCATGCGCTTGTCCGGCGCGCGTAAAGTCATTTACCCGCACCTGGACCTGCAAGCACTGGAAGACAGATTGCGCGAGGAAGCGGGCGCGCCCTGGCGTAAGGTGATCATCACGGAAAGCGTCTTCAGCATGGATGGCGATATCGCACCGCTGGAGAAAATCGCGGAATTGGCGGATAAATATGAAGCCGCGATCATCCTGGATGAAGCTCATGCCGTTGGGGTAATGGGCCCGCAAGGCCGCGGGCTTGCCGCGGAAGCGGGCATCGTATCCCAATTGCTTGCCGTGGTGCATACTTGCGGAAAAGCCCTGGGATGCGCCGGTGCGTTCGTTTGTGGTCCAGCCGTATTGAAGGAGCACCTTATCAATCACGCCCGAACCTTCATTTTCAGCACGGCACTCCCACCTTATTTTTCACAACAGATTCGCGCGGCCGTGCAGCTCGCCGCCGGCATGGAATCGGAGCGCCAAGAGTTGCAAGAGCGTGCGCAACGATTCCGGACCGCTTTGCGCGCAGAAGGTTTCGATACAGCAGGCAGCGCCAGCCAGATTGTGCCCGTGGTTTTCGGAAAGGTTGAGGAGACGCTGGACGCCGCCCAGCATCTGCAGCGAGAAGGATTCGCGGTGCGCGCCATACGCCCGCCCACCGTGCCGGAGGGCAAGGCACGTTTGCGTTTGTCCCTGACTTCCCGCGTTCCAGAGAACGAATTGGAGCGCCTGGTGAAATGCCTGCTGGCCTGGCGCGCGGAAAATCAAGCTCCCGCGGCGGCGAGGCACGCATGAGGCGCCAGTTCTTCATCACGGGAACGGATACCGGCGTGGGAAAGACGACGCTTTCTGCGCTGCTCTGTGCAGCGCTCGATGCGGTGTACTGGAAACCCATACAGACGGGCACGCTGGAAGGCTCCGACCGCGTCACGGTCATGCGCCTGGCGGGCATCGGAACGGACCGCACTCTCGATGAAGTCTACAAATTTGTGCCACCCGTTTCGCCAGACCTGGCCGCGCGCTGGGCGGGGGTGGAAATTGACTTGAACCGCATGAGTCTCCCCGGGAGCCTGATGAACGACTGGCTGGTGGTGGAAGGCGCCGGGGGCGTTCTGGTGCCCATCAACTCGAAGCAATTCATGCTGGATATGATGATAAAATTCAAGCTGCCGGTGATACTGGCGGCCCGCAGCGGCTTGGGCACGATCAATCACACGTTACTCACGCTGGCAGCGCTTCACGCGGCCGAATTACCGGTGCATGGCGTGGTGTTGATCGGGGATCAGAATCGCGAGAACCGCGACACCATCGAGAAGTTTGGCCACGTGCGCGTCATCGGCGAGATACCCAAGCTCCCCAATCTCCACCGCACCGCCTTGATGCAGGTATTTCTAAACCATTTTGATCGATCGGCTTTTGCCCAATGACAAAACCACTCCGTATCTGGCACCCGTTTACGAATTCTCTCCTGGACCCTCCGCCGCTTCCCGTGGCCAGCGCCCAAGGCGTCTATCTTCACCTGGCCGATGGGAGGCGCATCCTGGACGCGATCTCCTCCTGGTGGGTGAATCTTCACGGCCACGCGCATCCGCGCATCAGCGATGCGGTTGCCGCACAGGCGCACAAACTGGAGCACGTGTTGCTGGCCGGCTTCACGCACGACACCGTCGAAGAACTCGCCACGCGCTTGCGCAAGTGGGTGCCTGCCGAGCTCACGCACATGTTTTTCTCCGACGATGGATCCACCGCCGTGGAAGTCGCGCTGAAACTGGCGGTGCAGCATTTCGAGAACCTCGAGCGCCCGGAAAAGCACGAAATCGTCGCGCTGGCTCACGCGTATCATGGCGATACTGCCGGCGCCATGTCTGTCAGCGATTCCTCGCCATTCACCGCGCCATTTGAATCCATGCGCTATCCGGTGCACCGCGTCCATTCGGCGTATTGCCACCGGTGCCCCGTGGGATTGAAGCGCGCCACCTGCCATATCGAATGCGTGGAAAAGCTGGAAGGATTATTGGCGGAGCGCGGGGAC